>Ga0207655_1003713_pt1 | contig 11237 bp, 9 predicted proteins | sample KBSM44metaG_FD_184398 | JGI IMG/M metagenome (GOLD analysis project Ga0207655, IMG submission 184398) | Miscanthus rhizosphere microbial communities from Kellogg Biological Station, Michigan, USA - KBS M4-4 metaG (SPAdes) (version 2) | ecosystem: Host-associated > Plants > Roots > Rhizosphere >... | reverse complement strand
TCACCAGCACGGGCAGCTTCTACAGCGGCGTTGAGGGCCAGAATATTGGTCTGAAAAGCGATCCCCTCGATCAGTGAAATGATATCGGTGATTTTCGATGAGCTTCCCCGGATATCGCTCATTGTTGACAGCAGAGTGTGCACACGACCTGCACTGTCTTCTGAGATTTCATGAGCATTTTTTGCCAGCTGGCTGGCAAGACGTGTGATTTCCGCGGTCTGACGAACGGTCTCACTCAACTCAGACATGCTGGCAGCCGTTTGCTCCAGTGAGGCAGCCTGCTCCTCAGTACGGGATGAGAGATCTTCGTTGCCGGCAGATATCTGCGCCGAGGCTGAGCTGACCGACTGAGCAGAGGCTTCTACTTTTGAAAGCGAGGCTGAGACATTGCCGATGAGATGATTGAAGGCCTTCGCGGTCATGCCGATTTCATCCCGGCGTGACTCGTCCACCCTGAGGGTAAGGTCAAGCTTCTCGCTGGCTGTTTCCATGGTCTCCCGCATCCCATTGAGCTGACTACGGATGGCGAAAATAGTTTTCAACGCAAAGAATGCAAGAATAGTGATAGCAAGCGCGGAGCCACCCATCAGGCTCCAGAGTGTCACCTGATAACTCCGGTCATTCTCTTTTCTCAGGGCTTTACTGATGTCCACATTTAGCTGAAGCTGTTTCTTGTAACCTGCAATCAACTGGCGTGCCCATTCGCCAAGGCCGTCATTACTTTGAAGCGCGCCTAGCGCAACAGCGTCATTCTGTGCGCGTGAGCCCGCAAGAAACTCCGGAAGTGAGGCGTCAATTTTTTTATGGTAGAGAATGCATCCTCAGTCAACTGCCGGTCTTCCTCACTGGAAATGTCGTTGCTGAGGTAAAACTGATTCAAGGATTTGATATTGCTGATAGTTTCATCAATTTTTTTCGACTTCAGCCTGGCGCCGGGGTTCTGTTGCACTCTGGTGGCGGTAGAGTCAGATGATTAGCGTATTACTGTCGTCAATCATTTTGCCCAGATCCAGAATCGATGGAACCGTGTTTTCCTGCACATACTGAAAGCGGGACTGAAATCCGCCAGCAACAACAACGGCCACGATAACCATCGCGACCAGCGCGGTAGAGAGAAGTGAAAAGGTGAGCAATAATCGCTGTGTAATTGTCATCTTTATTCCTGCTATTTTAAGTGGTTAATGATATAGGCTGGCTATTTGAAAAATATTCAGCATATCTATCGGCATAAAGATGAACTTAATTAGAAAAAAACTGATATCTCAGGTAACTGAATTGCAGTGTCTTGACTGGCGTATTCGTCATCGGGAACAGAAATACAGGTAGGGAGTAACGTCCGCTTCTGGCACAACACGGACTACCTCTCTGGGCGATCTCCGCTATGAACGAAAAGCGGAGATATAACTAAAAACTTTCCTGTAACCGCCGCTGAATTATTCCCCAACAGCGTTGGCGATAAGCAGTCAGTCTGAGGTCATCGCCAGGCAAAAAAAGCGCCCTTGAAAGGGAAGCCAGAGATAAATGTCCTGATAAAGTCTTTCAGGTGCTTTTGCCCTTATGAGGCATTCTAGTTTTATCTGCGGTTTCGCCGCAGCAGCAGCGCAGCGGGCGATTAAAAATGCAGGCTATCTACACTAAAATAATATCTGCCAATTCAGGAGCGATAAAAAAGAGGCCAGCATCCAGGGTTACTGGCCTGACAGCCTCTCAACGTTTCAGTAAAAAAGAACGTTTTTATGTCAGACGCTGAATGTTTCAACCATTCCGCGCAGGGCATGCGCCTGCTGAGAAAGCGACTGCGATGCGGAAGACGACTCCTGCACCAGTACCGCGTTATTCTGCGTCACACCATCCATCTGGCTCACGGCGATAGTGACCTGCGAAATTCCCTGCATCTGCTCCGAAGAGGCCAGAGATAGGTTGTCCATCGCCTCTGCAAGTTCTCCAACCCTGCTGACAACAGCCTGAATGCTCTGGCCGGTGGAGGAGGCCACACTGACCCCGCTTTCAATCTGCTCAACGGCATTTTCAATCAGAGACTTGATGTCTTTTGCGGCAGTCGCGCTGCGCTGTGCCAGCGTACGGACCTCGCCGGCGACGACGGCAAAGCCACGTCCGTCTTCACCCGCCCGGGCCGCTTCTACGGCCGCGTTCAACGCGAGAATATTGGTCTGGAAAGAGATGCTTTCAATGACGGAAGTGATGTCACGGACTTTTGTGGCACTAACGGAAATATCCTGCATAGTCGCAGACATCAACTGAACATCCGACCCGCCCTTAAGGGCGAGCTGCGCCGTTCCACGGGCGGATTGAGCGGTCTGCTGTGCCCCGGCGGTATTGCTCTTCACCGTGGCGGTAAGCTGTTCCATGCTGGCTGCCGTTTCCTGCAGCGCGGCGGCCTGCTGTTCTGTCCGTGAGGACAGTTCGCTGTTGCCCTGTGCGATTTCATCTGCAGCCAGCGCGACAGAGGCGGAGGTATCCTTAATTTTTGACACCAGGCCGCGCAGGTTTGCCTGCATGCCATCAAGAGAGGCCAGCATGCTGGTTGTGTCGTTACGGCGAAGTATCACCTGGGTCGTCAGGTCACCTGCCGCAATGGCCGATGCCAGCACCTGAGCCTGCGCGGGTTCACCACCCAGCTGTCGCATCAGCACTCTGATAATGACAATGCAGGCACCGATGCTGACAATAATGGATACACCAGCCAGTAAAATCAGAATCAGGGATGATTGCGAGGTTAAAGCGCTGTTCTTCGCCACTTCAGAACTGCTGGTTTTCTGTTGTATCCCGGTCACGACCAGCAGATCGCTTAACATGGTGTCCTGTATAGGCTGTACTTCTTTTGTGAGACACTCTAAAAACTCTTTATCACGATTGGCAAGGCCGAGCTGGCTGGCCTTTGAGAATGTGGCGAAGAAAGATCTCTCCGTATCCGTCAACCTTTTAAATGCCTGACGACCCGCCGGAAGTGAGTCCTTCTCCAGCAGGTTACCCAAAGCCTGGCGGTTGGCCGTAAACTGCGCTTGCGTTTCCTGCATGCGCTTAGCCAAAGGTTTCATTGCGTTGATATCTGCTAGCAGCCCAAGCGTTCTGACATCGATGGCCATCTGTCTTATTTCACCTAGCATCTCTTCGGCAATCTGATACTTTTTCATTTTGATGTTTACAATTACGTCCATACCCTCGCGGGCCCGGTTCAGTGCATGCAGTGCAGTTCCTGAACAGATAATAAACAGGATAATAAGCAGGCCAAAGCCTGCGGTCAGGCGGGTAGATATTTTCATATTTTTCTCGTTATGAAGAAATAGTGCTGTATTTGTGTTGGTGCTGGCATTAACTGATATTCAGCCGGGCCTGTCAGGCGTCCTATCCTGCCGCAGGACAGCCTTCATCTGGCTGACTACGCTCCCCCGCATTACCCGTACAGATAATGACGTAAACAAAGCCTGCGGCCACAATCGCGTCGAAAACGCTATCGTTTTTAGCGGACCTGATATCAGTCTCAGGCTCTATCGGCGGCGAAAAAGCAAACTCCAGAGTTCGCAAAAAATAAATTGTGCACAATTTAATTGATGTCTATTTATTACAATTCATGCATCCGGAGTGCATGTTTTTACATCAGAATCCGGCCATGAATTTTCTCTTACCGGTGCAATGACAACGGTTAAACAATACGATTTACCAATAGCCTGCCGGTCATCCATCCACGGAGTGAGATCGCCTTCGGGCGCCACATGGACAGTGGCGAAGATAAACCTTTCCATCCCATAAACGTGATCTGCTGCTTTGCGCTTTACCTCATCCCGCTGGCAATGACAAAGCTTTACCATTGGAAACGAAGACGCATGAGTTGACCTGGGCGTCATGTCTGACGCTTCTGGTTTTGTGGGAAAGGCTCGCTATTAGGAGGTCCGAACTGGACAAGCACCCGTAAGCTGTATTCGTATCCCCTCAGCCATCATTAAACAGTCAGATTCATCAGTCGCACGCGTAACATCGATCAGGAGAAATGCGGGGGCGTTATTTGTCTCATTGATGCGTGTCGGGGGATTAAAGATCTGACAGCCTGAGTGGAAGAGATGATGTGCGCGGTGGTTATCCCGGTTGAAATGCCGATCAGCCCTGGTAACGGGTAAGACATGTTCAGGAGAACATCATTCAGTCTTTGACTGAATGGGGAGATAAGACGTTCTGCCACTGACCTTGCAGCATTCAGGCAGGCTAAATAATCCGGCGGCATAAAGTCCACTATGAGCGGAAAGCAGACATTTACTGATGACGACTAAATATTTTCATAACTTAAAACATAACATCCAAATCCCAGACAGCATCCCTGAGACTCCGCGATAAAAAACCAGCACTGGCCAGTGCGCATTTCATATCTGCATGCAGATATAGCTTACAGAGGGGTTATGAAAAGCTTTCCTGAAACCAGTCATAAAGTTCAGGACGCGCTGCTATCACCGAGCCTTCATGGGCTTCTTCGCCAGAAAATTGCCTGACCTGAATGCCGTTTTCCTGGGCAATCAATTTTCCTGCGGCGATATCGTAATAACTCAACCCGTCCTCAAAAAACGCGTCCAGTCTGCCTGAAGCGACATAGGCAAGATCGAGCGCCGCCGAACCCAGTCGCCGGACGCCTGCGCTTTCAGCCATAAGCCGCGCCAGGCCGTTAAACAACACTGCCTGGTCAATCACCTTTAACTGGCCTGGAACGGGCAGCGAGACGGAGCACAGTGCTTCAGCCGGTGTTTTCGCCGTCAAACCAGGAAGCGGTAGACCATTCAGGCGAGCACCGTTACCTCTGATGGCGGTAAAGCACTCTTCCCGAAGCGGATCGTATACAACGCCCAGTATTTCCCCCTCGTCATCGCAGAGCGCAATACTGACCGCAAAGTAAGGGATACCCCAGATGAAATTGCTGGTGCCATCCAGCGGGTCGACGACCCAGTATTGCGAATGTTGGCCGCGGGTAAACCCCGTTTCTTCTCCCAGGAAACCAAAACCCGGCGCATCTTCGTTAAGACGCGAAAAGATGATGCTTTCTGCAGCCAGATCGGCGGCAGAAGCATAATCTGCGATGCCTTTCTTACTGATGTCGGTGTCTTCCAGGCTGCCAAAGCGCTTAACCAGCTCAGCACCGCCTGACCGGGCTGCGCGCTTCGCCGCCAGAAGAAGGCGAGGTCTGTCGATGGCATTTTTTGTCATGCTTCCTCCTTCATAAAACGTGGGTTATCAAACGTAATGCCCACTCGTTTGCCGAGTGGCAGAGGGGCGCTGGCTTCAGCTGAGAGGGTGTGCATGGGGCTGAATGACAAGATGTGAATCCATGCGCGGCCAATGTAACGTACATCCGTGACGGTCACGTCGCAGGCGCCAGTGCCCGGCTCACAAAAGTGAACGCTTTCGGGGCGCACGAAAAAGGTTGCTCGTCCTCTGCGTGACGGATCGATGATGTTTAAAAAAGGACCTTCATCCGGTCTGAAGCCCTGGTCTTCCAGCACGCCGTCGATAAAGTTGGCCTGACCGACAAAATCTGCCACAAAGCGTGTTTCGGGACGGGAATAGACCGCTTCCGGGCAGGCGAGCTGATCCACTTTCCCCCCTTTCATCACGGCAATGCGGTCAGACAGCGCCAACGCCTCTTCCTGATCGTGTGTGACATAAATAGCGGTCACACCAATGCGCTGCTGTAATTCGCGCAGTTCCTGTCTTAACGAGACGCGGAGTTTTGCATCAAGATTGGACATTGGCTCATCCAGTAACAACAGTGGCGGATCGATAACAAGTGCGCGGGCCATTGCAATGCGCTGTTGCATGCCGCCGCTCATTTCAGCAGGATAGCGGTCTTCCACATGGCGAAGCTGCACCTGAGACAGTGCAAGGCGAACCCGTTTTTGAATATCTTCCCTACTGATTTTCCGTAACTTAAGTCCGTAAGCCACGTTATCGAAAATGGTTTTATTGGGCCACAGCGCGTAGTTCTGGAAGACAAAACCGATATTTCTGTCCCAGGGGGCGCGGGTTGATACGTCGACGCCGTCAAACAAGATGTGACCGCTGTTAATCGCGTGAAAGCCTGCCACTGAACGAAGTAAGGTCGTTTTACCGCAGCCTGACGGACCCAGCAACGTAAAGAACTCGCCTGGTCGGATCGTCATTGAGACATCATCCAGAACAAGATGCGTGCTGTAGCGTTTTGACACAGACTGAATAGTCACCTCACAGCCTCGCCGCGATGCTGCGTCATGATGAATGTCAGACATAATTGTTCCTCTCCGACTGCCCGAAGCGGACAACGGCATACAGTGGCACATAGATAATCAGCATCAGCAAAATCGTCTGGGCTGCAGAAATGCCAAAATCGGCATCGACCAGCGTGTTTTCAAATATCACGGCCGTCATGGGCTTCCATGGCGGACGATAGAGGACGATTGTCGAAGACAGTTCGGTGACGATGTGTAAAAACGTCAGCGTCGCACCCGTGAGTGCCCCAGCCAGCATTAGCGGGGCCGTGATGGTCAGAAACACGCGAGCGGGTCTGGCACCTAAACTGATGGCGGCTTCGTCGAGAGCAGGATGAACCTGGCGGAGTGCGGCTTCAGACGCTTTAACGGTAAAGGGCAGGTTTCGGACGACGTAAGCCAGTGCCAGAATAAACCACGTCCCGGTGAGCTGCAGAGGTGCCTGATTGAAAATCAGGATCAGCCCGATGCCCAGCACGGTTCCGGGAATAACATAAGGCAACATGACAAGACCGCTAAGCGAAGGCGCAAGGAATGTGTAGCGTTTACGCACCAGAACGTAAGCCACGCCCAGTCCCCCGGCAAAGGCAACCAGCGTGCCCGAAAGACCTAATGACAGCGTGACCCATGCGGGCATCAACCCGTTTTGCCACATGGTTACATAGTTAGCCAATGTGGGCGTTAGCGTTGGCAGGCCCACACGCCATTTAACAAAGCTGGTAACCAGCACAGTGATGTGCGGGACAAAGGCCAACAGCAGAACACAGCCGCTCAGGATAAGGGTCAGGCAGTGACCTGCACGGGAGAGTTCGCGTTGTTCGGGACGCCGTGATGAAACGGCAGCATAGCCACGACGTGAGAGATAGAGCTGCTGCATCATGAGAAAAAGGCTGGAAATCGCGACCAGAACCACTGAACCCGTGGCCGCCAGTGCAGGGTTTCTTCCCGCTTCACTCAGAAACGCGTTATAGATCAGTACAGGTAAGACATTCAAATCAAGACCAATGATGCGGGGTGTGCCGAAGTCTGACAGGGCCGCCATCATCGCCAGATAGAGCCCTGTCACGATTCCCGGCATGGCTAACGGAATCTCCACTGTCAGACGGGCACGTAAGGGGGATGCGCCCAGAGACTCAGCTGCTTCAATATGGGACGCATCCAGTTGCCGAAAAGCGCTGTAACTGAGCAGAAAAATAACCGGGAAAACCAGCCAGGTAATGACCCAAATGACCCCATAAATGCCCACAATTGATGTCTGCAAGTCGAGCAACGTCGTCACAATCCCGTTGCGTCCAAGCAGAAGCCGCCAAGCATAGGCGCCAAGGAAAGGGGGAGAAACCGATGCCATTGTCACCATGAAAACAAGCGTGTTGGCGCCTGCAATTCTGAAGCGCGCGATCATGTAGGCCAGTGAAACGCCAATTAACGCGGCGAGCGTCGTGGCAAAAAAAGAAATCATCAGGCTGTTCAGGGTAGCGCGCAGCGTTTCACCTGTGGCAAAAAAGGCAAAATAATGGCTGAGCGTATAGGTCAGCGTCGGATTTTCTGCTGTGATAAACGCATTCGTCGCGTGCTCGAGAATGACTGTACCGTTTGACTGCAAGGTAGCCGTCAGCGATTTTGCCGCCGTTCGACTGAAAAGGCTTCGCGGCGCTTGCTGAGTCAGGAGTAAAGTGTCGCTGCCCACGCCTAAATGCATTTCTCCGCGGCTTACAGAGGTAATGCTGAGCGGCGATGTACTGTGAATCACTATCTTATCTGTGTCCGAGGCGACGAAACGCAGTGGTTCATCACCACGTTTTGTCACCGTCACGCCATCCTTATCCGTTTATATCCGCGTGTCATTTCCGGAACGGCGTCAAGCCCTGCAGCCCGACTTACAAGGGTAAATTTGCCACTGTCGCTCAGCAAAGAGGCGCTGAGCAGACGAGCCTGAGGCCAAAGGATCGTTATTCCACAGAACAGCAGCATAAGGACGGTGAACCAGCGCCATGAATCACGAAGCCCTTTCATTTTGGTAACGCCGCCTGAAAACGTGCAACGACAACCTGTTTAGGATCCTGTGGCGAGATAATGTTGAGCGTGCTCAGGTCGGGAAGCGCAGCGGGAGGCGCGACATCTGAGCGGGCTGAACGACGTATCGTGAGATCCCTGACTTTTTCATGCGTATCTTTCTGTCCGAGAAAGTCGATAAACAGTTTGGCCTGATCGGGATGAGGAGCGCCCTGAACGACAGCCTGTGCATCAATCTGACCGGTCACCGCATCAGTGGGATACACAATGCTAACGGGCAGTCCGTTGGCTTTCCATTTAGCGCCTAAATCTTCGTTTATCCAGCCTGCCGCGGCTTCGCCATCACGGACGGCGTTGAAGGCATCATCGGAGCCTGCTGCGATCCGTGCGCCTTTGACCAGATTGTTGATAAACGGCCAACCAAATTGTCCGGCAAGCGCCGATATCAGGGTATAACCGGTTCCGGAACGGGCCGGATCGGGGATGATCAATGTACCCTGTTTTCGCCATTTTCCTGTCACCATATCGGCCTGCGAGGACGGCATTTCCACTGAAAGGACGCGCTTCGTACTCACGATGATGGGTTGCAGAAGAAGGGTAAAAGGATGCCAGATATGGCGTGGATCTGCGGTAACCATTGCATTGTCAGTTTTGCTCTCATAAGGCTGGAACAGGGCCGCATTTTCATCGTAAATCTGTGTAGGGCCGCCCCACAGGAGATCGGCTGAAGGGTTGTCTGCTTCGGCGCGCAGCCTTTCGACCACTTCGCCAGTACCGCCTCTTACCAGTGTGACGATAATTTCCGGATGCACTTTTTTAAACATTTCAAGGACAGGTGATGTCGTCGTTTCACCGTGAGCCGTGTAAATCACCAACTCAGAGGAACAGGCGGTGCCCGTCATTAATAACGCGCTGACGGTCAACGCGACCAGGGAATAAAACACCTTACACATTGTCGGCACACTCCTTCATTTAAATCCAGTTAATGGTTTAATTAAATGGTCAATGTGGGCAATTAAACGGGGCTTTTATGATTTTTTTATGACAGAAATCGATTTTTTTAAAAAATTGAGCGCTGGACGTAATCAGATTCTCCATTCTATTATCCATTTAATGGATTTAATAAAGGCGAAAACATTGTGGCATACCCGGGTAATAACCATGCCTTTTCAGGCCGCTATAATCGCAGGCTGGTTTTTGACCTGATCCGAACTGCTGGTGTGCTATCACGATCGGACCTGGTCAACGCAACAGGACTCCAGCCTCAAACGATTACAAACATCACAAAGGATTTGCTTGAGCGAGGGTTGGTCAGTGAGGAAGGGCGTCTGCAACACCGACGCGGTGCCCCGCAAAAGTTGTTGCGGCTTAACCCTCGGGCAGGTTGTGCTTTAGGAATACATCTTGATCGGAAAGGGATTACTGCTGTCGCCTGTGACCTTGCCGCAAATGCGTTAGCCAGCCTGCACGCGCCAATGGAGTGGAATAATCCTGAAGCGAGCCTCGATACCATCGCCCACGTCATTGCCGATCTGACGCTGAAGTGTGAGGGGATACCTGTGTGGGGAACCGGCATCGCGATGCCGACCCTACAGGAAGCCGGATATGAGGAGTATGTCGGTGCACCGGGTTGGCAGTCGTGGAGCCAGATTCCGGTCGCTGACAGGCTTGAAGCGCGCTGCGGGATACCGGTTATTGTTGAGAATGATGCGACTGCCGCTGCGATAGCAGAACGCCATGCGGGGGCAGCCTGTGGACTGACGCATTATGTTTATATCTTCGTCGGTCACGGACTGGGTGCCGGAATCATTGTCGACGGTCTGCCGTTTCAGGGGGCGTTTAACAATGCGGGTGAGATTGGAATGATCTGCTGGCCACCAGAGTTAATGAAGTGCCCCCGCGATATTCCCCCTTTCTCATTAGAGGAGCTGGCAACCACGCTGAACGTAGACCTGAATGAGGTAGAAAAGCCCGACTATCTTGAAAAATTGTACGTTCAACGAGATAGTCAGCTGATGTCATGGCTGGAATGCAACAGTAAGCGGTTACGTATCCTTATTTCAGTCATTGAAAACATGTTCGATCCGCAGAAAATTTTGATTGGGGGCTATCTTCCTTCAGCGCTATTTTCCTCGGTGGTTGATCGCACTTATCCACTACTTCCTTCTGTTTCTGCCCGAAAAATAAGAGACACGTCGCGGTTAGAGAGTGCGCGTCTTGGGGCCATGGCCCCTGCAATTGGTGCTGCGCTTTTGCCCGTAATAGCTCATGGCAGCCCGCACTTCAGACAACTGTCGCTGATGCGCACCAGAACTAGCGCTATAGATCCTGAGGTCTTATTTGATCGGATTGCTGGTAAGGTTGATTAAATTTGTTGCCAGTTGGATGGCATAAAAGCATCTCTAACCGTGCTTTCATTTTTTAATTTTTATATCCCTCAAATGGTCTTCTCCTGGCACAAAGCGGACTTAAGGGAGGCTAAGGTCCACTATGCGAGAGAAGTATAAGTCGCTGCTGCGTGAGCTGTAATAGAGCTTTGGTGGTGCGGCGGCGGGTGAGAAGAACAGTCCTCATTCAAAAATTTTTCTCATGTTTCCGCTTTCGTTGTCGATAACCTGATTGCTGGCTGAGTGATGATTTCACTCAGTATTTATTTTTTCATTTCAAGCAATAAGGATATTTATGAACAAGCTTTGTGTTGCGGCGCTGTTGGCTCTGAGTTTAACCGGTTGCGCGCAGCAGACTTTCGTGATGAAACAGAATCAAGTTGGCGCGGCGACGAAAACCACCAGCCAGCCGTTCTTTGTTTCAGGTATTGGCCAGCGTAAGAGCATTGATGCGGCGCAGGTGTGCGGCGGCCAGGAAAAGGTTAGTCGGGTTGAAGTGCAGCAGACGTTTGTTAATGGCTTACTGAGCGTGGTGACGTTTGGTATCTACACGCCACGTGAAGCGCGCGTTTATTGCGCCATCTGATAATGC
>Ga0207655_1003712_pt1 | contig 11238 bp, 10 predicted proteins | sample KBSM44metaG_FD_184398 | JGI IMG/M metagenome (GOLD analysis project Ga0207655, IMG submission 184398) | Miscanthus rhizosphere microbial communities from Kellogg Biological Station, Michigan, USA - KBS M4-4 metaG (SPAdes) (version 2) | ecosystem: Host-associated > Plants > Roots > Rhizosphere >... | reverse complement strand
AAAAACTTGCCGCCGAGCGCGCCAAGGGCAACGCCTTCCCCAACGACTTCCGTCGCGACAGCTACTGCAACGACCTGCAGAAACAGTACGCGGACAAGACCAAGGAAGAGCTGGAAGCAGCCGCGATCCCGGTCAAGGTTGCCGGCCGTATCATGCTCAACCGTGGCTCGTTCATGGTTATCCAGGACATGACTGGCCGTATCCAAGTCTACGTCAACCGCAAAACCCTGCCCGAAGAAACCCTGGCTGCGGTCAAGACTTGGGACCTGGGCGACATCATCAGTGCCGAAGGCACCCTGGCCCGTTCCGGCAAGGGCGACCTGTACGTCGAAATGACCAATGTGCGCCTGTTGACCAAGTCGCTGCGCCCGCTGCCCGACAAGCACCACGGCCTGACCGACACCGAGCAGCGCTACCGTCAGCGTTACGTCGACCTGATGGTCAACGAAGAAACCCGCCACACCTTCCGTGTGCGTTCGCAGGTGATCTCGCACATCCGCAAGTTCCTCATCGAGCGTGACTTCCTCGAAGTCGAAACGCCGATGCTGCAGACCATTCCAGGCGGCGCGGCGGCCAAGCCGTTCGAAACTCACCACAACGCCCTGGACATGGCCATGTTCCTGCGCATCGCGCCGGAGCTGTACCTCAAGCGCCTGGTGGTGGGTGGCTTTGAAAAGGTGTTCGAGATCAACCGCAACTTCCGTAACGAAGGCGTTTCGACTCGTCACAACCCTGAATTCACCATGCTCGAGTTCTACCAGGCCTACGCTGACTACCGCGACAACATGGACCTCACCGAGGAACTGTTCCGTGAGCTGGCGCAGCTGGTACTGGGCAGCACCGACGTGCCGTACGGTGACAAGGTGTTCCACTTTGGCGAGCCGTTCGTGCGCCTGTCGGTGTTCGACTCGATCCTCAAGTACAACCCCGAGCTGACCGCTGCCGACCTGCAGGACGTCGACCGCGCCCGCGACATCGCCAAGAAGGCCGGTGCCAAGGTGCTGGGCCACGAAGGCCTGGGCAAGCTGCAGGTGATGATTTTCGAAGAACTGGTCGAGCACAAGCTGGAGCAGCCGCACTTCATTACCGAGTACCCGTTCGAAGTGTCGCCGCTGGCCCGTCGTAACGACGACAACCCAGCCGTTACCGACCGCTTCGAGCTGTTCATCGGTGGCCGTGAAATCGCCAACGCCTACTCCGAGCTCAACGATGCCGAAGACCAGGCCGAGCGCTTCCTGGCCCAGGTGGCCGAGAAGGACGCCGGTGACGACGAAGCCATGCACTACGACGCCGACTTCGTGCGTGCACTGGAGTACGGCATGCCGCCGACCGCCGGTGAGGGTATCGGCATCGACCGCCTGGTGATGCTGCTGACCAACTCGCCGTCGATCCGCGACGTGATCCTGTTCCCGCACATGCGTCCGCAGGCCTGAGTGATTTGAACGAGCCGCCTTTCGAGGCGGCTTTTTCTTGCCTGAAGCTTTATGTTGTTTGTACTGGCCTCTTTGCGGGCACGCCCGCAAAGAGGCCGGCACTGATGAAACGTTGTCCAATGAGGTATACCCGTGACACCCGCCATGCCTGACCAGGGCGCCGCCGGCATTGCCACCGCCGTCGCCGAAAGCGTGCAATACCAAGGGCGCAAGACTGCCCGCCAAGGCAGCGAACAGCGTCGCCAGCTGATCCTCGACGCCGCCATGCGCATCGTCGTGCGCGATGGTGTACGCGGCGTGCGCCACCGCGCAGTGGCCGCCGAGGCTGGTGTGCCATTGTCGGCCACCACCTACTACTTCAAGGACATCGAGGACCTGCTCACCGATACCTTCGCCCAGTACGTCGAGCGGAGCGCGGCCTACATGGCCAAGCTGTGGGCCAACACCGAGGTGGTGTTGCGCCAGTTGCTGGCCCAGGGCGATGGCAGCCAGCAGGCACGGGCGCGGTTGGCCGACGAAGTGGCGCGCATGACCGCTGACTATGTGCAGCGGCAACTGCTGAACCGCCGTGACTTCCTGATGGCCGAGCAGGCCTTCCGCCAGGAGGCGCTGCTTTGCCCGCGCCTGGCCGAGCTGGTGTGCGCCCATGAGCAGATCCTGTTGCACGGCACCCGGCAATTGCTGCAGGTAGTGGGTTCGCGGCAACCGGAACAGGACGCCCAGATGTTGACGGCGATTATCGAGCAGATGGAATATCAGGGCCTGCTCAAGGATGCGAATGCGCAAGCCGATGGGCAGATGCTCGCTATGCTTACCCGATACCTGCAGCTTGTGCTGGCATCGGCCTGAGCCGAGATCGACTTTTCAAGGAGAACCTGATGAAAGCCTGGCGTGTGGTGTTGTTGACTCTGTCATTCCTGCTGCTGGGCGGTTGTCTGGTGACCTTCCATGAGCCATTGCCCAGCAACCAGGCGGCGCCCAAGGCCCTGCTCGGCAAGTGGAGCAGCAAGGACGCCTGGGGCGAGCCGCTGAAGCTGACCATCAGCCGCAGCGGTGGCGATGCCTACAAGGCAGTGGCCACGGCCAAGGGCAAGGCCCCTGAAGAATACGTGTTCACTGTGTCGCGCCACGGCAACCGCTGGTACCTGTCGGCTGGTGTGCCCAAGCGCCTGGGTGGCAACTTCCTGATTGGCGGTTTCGACATCGTCGATGGCAAGGAACTGGTGGTCTACAACCTGGATGTCGAGCAGGTGCAGCAGGCGGTGGACAAGAAAGAACTGACCGGGCGTAGCACCGAGGTGCCAGAAGACAACGGCGATGGCGTGTTGATCGACAGCCCGTCGGCGCGGGTGCTGGCGTATCTGGACGACCCGGCCAACTCCGACCTGTTCGTCGAGGTGGCGCGGTTCCAGCGCTCCGGCAAATGACCGTGTTGGCTTCCTCGCGGGCAGGTTTCTTGTACTAGAAAGGAGTCCCCGGTGGACGAATACCAGCAAACCATCCGCGCCCTGTCCGACCGCATCGTCGCGGCGCAGACCCCGATCCGGGTCCTGGACGCGGTGAAGTGGGACGACAACATTCGCCAGGGCTTCCTCAAGGCCAAGGGCAAGGAGCCGCCGGCGGTTGACCGCGCCTACTACCAGTCGCGCCCGCTGTCGTTCGACTCCAGCGCGGTCAAGGCCGAGTTTCAGGGCATCGAGCGCGACATCATTCGCCAGCTCGGCCAGTTCAACCCGGTTGGGCAGATCATGAAGCGCATGTGCCGCGAGTACCGCATGGTCGTGCGCATGCTCGAAGCGCGCGGCACCGAGGACTTCGGGTTGATCTCCCAGGAGCTGTACGGCGCGGCCTCGGATGCCTTCCACGCCGGTGACCCGACCCTGGCCGACCTCGGCATGATGTTCTCAGACTACCTGAACAACATTGACGGCCGTGGCGACCTCAAGGACGAACCCAAGAATCTGACGGCCAAGGAGGCCGTGGACATTCTCCAGCGCCGGCTGAACAAGGTGTTCGGCGAGGCCGAGGAAACCATTCGCGTATTCGAGTCTGACGGCATCGTCGCCGATGCTGCGGCCGGTGCCGACTACATCAAGGTGCGCGCCGACGCCATGTTCAACGTCCGCGACGTGCGCGCCCTGGAGGTGCACGAAGGGCTGGTGCACGTGGGCACCACACTGAATGGCCAGAACCAGCCTATCTGTACCTTTCTGGCCAAGGGCCCGCCCTCGTCGACGGTGACCCAGGAAGGCCTGGCCATCCTCATGGAAGTGATCGCCTTTGCGTCCTACCCCAGCCGCTTGCGCAAGCTCACCAACCGCACCCGCGCGATCCACATGGTCGAGGAGGGCGCCGATTTCCTCCAGGTGTTCAACTTCTTCCGCGAGCAGGGCTTCGAGATGGCGCAGAGCTACAGCAACGCCAGCCGGGTGTTCCGCGGCTCGGTGCCCAATGGCCTGCCATTCACCAAGGACTTGTCCTATCTCAAGGGCTTCATCATGGTTTACAACTACATTCAGTTGGCCGTGAAGAAGGGCAAGCTCGAACAGATCCCGTTGCTGTTCTGTGGCAAGACCACCCTGGAAGACATGCGCACCCTGCGTCAGCTGGTCGAGGAGGGTTTGGTCGAGCCACCCAAGTACCTGCCCGAACAGTTCCGCGACCTTAACGCGCTGTCGGCCTGGATGTGCTTCTCCAACTTCCTCAACCACCTGAGCCTGGATCGTATTGAAGCCGACTACGCGAACATTCTCTGAGTGCTGCCGCCTGCTGGCCCTGGGCTTGGTTCTGCTGGGGCTTGGCGGCTGCAGCAGCCTGCTGTTCTACCCCGAGCGTGGCCAGGCCTTCACCCCTGAGCGGGCCAAGCTGGCGTATCGCGATGTCACCCTGAACACTGCTGATGGCCTGCGCCTGCACGGCTGGTGGCTGCCGGCCAAGGCCGGGGTCGATGTCAAAGGCACGGTGCTGCACCTGCATGGAAACGGCGGCAACCTGCCTGGACACCTGGGGGGGAGCTACTGGCTGCCGGAGCAGGGTTACCAGGTGTTGATGATCGATTATCGCGGCTACGGCTTGTCCCAGGGCCAGCCGAGCCTGCCGGACGTGTACCAGGACATTGCCGCCGCCATGGTTTGGCTGAACCAGGCACCCGAGGTAAAGGGCAAGCCACTGGTGCTGCTGGGGCAGAGCCTGGGTGGCGCCATGGCCATTCATTATCTGGCGGCCCACCCTGAGCAGCGCCAGCGCTTCAGCGCGCTGGTGTTCGATGGCGTGCCGGCCAGTTACCGCGAGGTGGGGCGCTATGCCCTCAGCACCTCGTGGATGACTTGGCCGCTGCAGGTGCCGCTGTCGTGGCTGGTGCCGGACGGCGACAGCGCGATCCGTTCGATCGAGCAGCTAAGCAGCCCGCCCAAACTGTTCTTCCACAGCATCGACGACAACCTGGTGCCGATGGACAACGGCATTCGCCTGTACCAGCACGCACCAGCACCAAGGGTGCTGCAACTGACCCGAGGCGGCCATGTACAGACCTTCGCTGACCCGACCTGGCGCCAGGTGATGCTGCGTTTCCTTGATGACCCCAGCCATTTCAACGGCCTGCGGCGGCTTGCCGAAGTGCCCAATTTCCCTGACGAGAAGAACAAGCAATGAGTGAAGAACGCAACGCCATCCCGCTGATCCTGACCGGCATCGGTAGCATCATCGTGACGGTGGGGGCTTTGTGGTACTACGGTTACCTGCATTTCGCCAAACCCGAGGATGCCCTGTTGCTGCAGGACTTCACCATGCTCAAGACCATCCCCGGCGAAGACTACAAGGTGTCGCTGGACCCGGCGGCGCAGGTGGCCCAGTGTGTGGACGGCGTGCTGGTGCTGTTCGACACCCAGCAAAAAGGCCTGACCGGCGTGCTGGTGGACAACCGCAAGCGCGCCGTGCGTTGCATGGGCGAGGAAACCCCACAGCAGGTGCAGTGATGTTGCCTGTATCGGCCCCGTAGCGGGCGTGCCCGCGAGAGGTCGGAACAGGCAAAAGAAAGCCCCGCGTCGATCGCGGGGCTTGTCATTTCAGCTGGCCAGTCTTACTGCTGGGCCTGACTCACCGTACGCGGTGCCACCGGCTGGTTGTCGTTGGAGATGGTCACCTCCACCCGACGGTTTTGCGCCCGCCCCGAGTTGCTGCCGTTGTCCGCTACCGGGTACTCCTTGCCATAACCCTGGGACACGATGCGTGCAGGGTCCACGCCGGCGCGCACCAGTGCCATGCGCACGGAGCCTGCGCGGCGTTCGGACAGGCTCTGGTTGTAGTTGGCCGAGCCGACACTGTCGGTGTAGCCCTCGACAATCACCTTGCGCTCCGGGTTTTCCTGGAGGAACTGGGCCAGCTTGGTGATGTTCGGGTAGGCGTTGCTCTTGAGTTCGGCTTTGTTGAAGTCGAACAGCACGTCGCCGAAGGTCACCAGCGTACCGCGGTCGGTCTGCTTGGCATTGAGGCTGTCCTGCAGCTTGGCGATCTGCGCGTCGCGGGCATCCAGCTTGGCCTGGGCACGCTGGGCCGAGGCATTTTTCAGCTCGCCTTCGGCGGTGCGCAGGGCAATGGTCTGTTTCGCCACTTCAATACGTTGGTTGGTCAGGTAGGCGAGCTGGTCGACCTGCTTCTGGTCTTCACGGTCCATGTAGGCCTTGTCGGCCTTGTTCAGCCAGTCCTGGGCGTCCTTGGTCTCCAGGGCCGCGACCTTGCTCGATTGCGGGTCGCTCTGCAGCGAGGAGAAATTGGTGCGGGCCGCTTCCAGGTTGGCATTCGGGTCGTGCGAGCAGGCAGCGAGACCGACGCTCAGGGCCAGCAGGGCGGGAATCATGACGTGTTTGCGCATAGTGTTCATCCTTTGATCGTGTGCGAAGGCTAAGGTTGGCGGGGCAGGGCTCACTGAGCGCTGCGCAGGCCTTCCTCACGTACGTCCTGAATGCCCTGGCGGGCATCCTGCACGGCCTTCTGGGCCTTGGCCGCCTGGGCCTTGCGTTCGGCGAGGCGTGCGTCCCACTCGGCCTGTTGGGCCAGGCGCTTGGCCTCGTCGTACTTCTTGTCATGCATGGCGATCTCGGCCTGCTTGAACTTGTCCTGGGCCGCTTTCATTTCCACGGCGGCAAACTCGGTACCGCCAGCACTGACGGCGGAGTTCACAGCAGACTGGGTAACGGCATACTGCTCGGTGGGTGGGTTGCCCGCACAGCCGGCCAGGACCAGGCTACTGCCGAGGGCCAGCGCGGCCAGCTTGAACCCGCGCACATGAGTGGATGACAGTTTGCGGGTGCGGGTCTTCATGATGGTCAGCTCCATTGGATCACTCCTGATAACGACGATGTCCGTAGCAGTCCATCGCTCAATCCCTGACAAAACCGCGCGCTTCAGCTCAACGGTGCACGAGGGCAGTGTGCAGGGTTTTAGCGTGATGGCTATTGGCTCCGACTCGACCGTTTTTCGAATGGTTCAGAAAAAAATGCGCTGCGAGCGGATTTTTTTCTGACTGATTGGTCAGCGAGGATTTGCTGGAACTTTCTCGGCCGAGGGCGGTATTCCGGGCCTTTCAGGGGCCCGGAACATGGAGGGCAGGCTATTTTTCGTTATCGACGGCAGTGTTGCTCAAGCTGTGCAGGTGCTGGCGCGACAGGGTGAGAAAGCGTGGAGTAGGGCCGACATCCTCGTACAGCGGGTCGCCTTCTTCATCGGTGGCGATGACCTGCCGGCCCTGCACATAGGGGAAGCTGGCTTCAAGTTCTTCGAGGGCGGCGGCGACCAGTTCGCCGAGCAGTTCTTCGGCGGTGCGCTTGGGGTACATGTCGATCAGCGCGGCCAGGCGCGCCTCGGACTCCAGGTCCAGATGCAAGACATGCCCTGTGCGACTGAGCGTGCCAGCGGCATTCTGTTCCCAGTGCTGGGCGAGTTCACGGATTTTCATGATGACCTCTGGTTACGCCTGCTAAGGCTGCATGGCATGGGAGTGCTGTGCTTTCACTTTAGTTTGCTTTGACCGATCACGGCTTGCCATGGCTGCGCGGCAAGGGGCACTCTTTGACAGAGCTGTGTACAGGAGTGCGCCAGAGCCGCGCCAAAGAGAGGGCCAATGACCGATATCGATGTGCGTTTGCGTGAAGATGTCCATGTGTTGGGTGAACTGCTTGGCGAAACCATTCGCCAGCAGCACGGTGATGCGTTCCTGCAGAAGATCGAGGACATTCGCCACAGTGCCAAGGCCGACCGCCGTGGCCCCGGTGAGCAACTGAGCTCGACCCTGGCGGACCTTGCCGAAGACGACCTGTTGCCTGTGGCCAGGGCCTTCAACCAGTTCCTCAACCTGGCCAACATGGCCGAACAGTACCAGTTGATCCGCCGCCGCGACGCCGATCAGCCCGAGCCTTTCGAAGCGCGGGTGTTGCCTGAGTTGCTGGCGCGTCTGAAGCAGGCTGGCCACAGCAACGATGCCTTGGCCCGACAACTGGCCAAGCTCGACATCCAATTGGTGCTCACCGCTCACCCCACCGAGGTAGCCCGCCGCACGCTGATCCAGAAATACGACGCCATTGCAGGCCAACTGGCCGCGCAGGACCACCGCGACCTGAGCCCGGCCGAGCGCCAGCAGGTTCGCGAACGCCTGCGCCGGCTGATCGCCGAAGCCTGGCACACCGAAGAAATCCGCCGCACCCGCCCCACGCCGGTAGACGAAGCCAAGTGGGGCTTCGCAGTGATCGAGCATTCGCTGTGGCACGCCATCCCCAGCCATCTGCGCAAGGTCGACAAGGCCCTGCTGGAGGCCACTGGCCTGCGCCTGCCGCTGGAGGCCGCGCCAATCCGCTTTGCCTCGTGGATGGGCGGTGACCGTGATGGCAACCCCAACGTGACCGCTGCCGTCACCCGCGAAGTGCTGCTGTTGGCGCGCTGGATGGCCGCCGACCTGTTCTTGCGCGACATCGATGCATTGGCTGCGGAGCTGTCGATGCAGCAGGCCAACGACGCCCTGCGCGAACGGGTCGGCGACAGTGCCGAGCCTTACCGCGCCGTGCTCAAGCAACTGCGCGACCGCTTGCGGGCGACACGAGCCTGGGCGCACTCGGCCCTGGCCAGCAACCAGCCGGCCGGTGCCGAGGTGCTGGTGGATAACCGCGACCTGATCGCGCCGCTGGAGCTGTGCTACCAGTCGCTGCATGATTGCGGCATGGGTGTGATCGCCGAGGGGCCGCTGCTCGACTGCCTGCGCCGCGCCGTTACCTTCGGCCTGTTCCTGGGCCGCCTGGACGTGCGCCAGGACGCTGCCCGCCACCGTGATGCGCTGACCGAGATCACCGATTACCTGGGCCTGGGGCGTTATGCCGATTGGGACGAAGAGCAGCGCATCGGGTTCCTCCAGGCCGAGCTGAAAAACCGCCGGCCGCTGTTACCTGCGCATTTCAAACCGCAGGCGGATACCGCCGAAGTGCTGGCCACTTGCAAAGAAGTCGCCGCCGCGCCGGCTGCCTCGCTGGGGTCGTATGTCATCTCCATGGCGGGTGCCGCCTCGGATGTGCTGGCCGTGCAACTGCTGCTCAAGGAAGCTGGCCTGACTCGCCCCATGCGCGTGGTGCCGCTGTTCGAAACCCTGGCCGACCTCGACAACGCCGGCCCGGTGATGCAGCGCCTGCTCGGCCTGCCGGGCTATCGCGCCGGCCTGCGTGGCCCGCAGGAAGTGATGATCGGTTACTCGGACTCGGCCAAGGACGCTGGCACCACCGCCGCTGCCTGGGCGCAGTACCGTGCCCAGGAAAACCTGGTGCGAATCTGCGCCGAGCATCAGGTCGAGCTGCTGCTGTTCCACGGCCGTGGCGGCACCGTTGGGCGCGGCGGTGGCCCGGCGCATGCGGCGATTCTGTCGCAGCCACCGGGTTCGGTGGCGGGGCGTTTTCGCACTACCGAGCAGGGCGAAATGATCCGTTTCAAGTTCGGCTTGCCGGGTATCGCCGAACAAAACCTCAACCTGTACCTGGCGGCCGTACTCGAAGCCACACTACTGCCACCTCCGCCACCGCAGCCGGCTTGGCGCGAGTTGATGGACCAGTTGGCCGCCGATGGTGTGAAGGCTTACCGCAGCGTGGTGCGGGAGAACCCCGATTTCGTCGAGTACTTCCGCCAGTCGACGCCAGAACAGGAGCTGGGGCGCCTGCCGCTGGGCAGCCGCCCGGCCAAGCGCCGCGCCGGGGGCATCGAAAGCCTGCGGGCCATCCCATGGATCTTCGGCTGGACCCAGACCCGGCTGATGTTGCCGGCCTGGCTGGGCTGGGAGACCGCACTGAGCAACGCCTTGGCCCGTGGCCAGGGTGAGTTGCTGGCGCAGATGCGCGAGCAGTGGCCGTTCTTCCGCACCCGCATCGATATGTTGGAAATGGTGCTGGCCAAGGCCGATGCGCAAATTGCCGAGGCCTACGACGAACGTCTAGTGCAACCGCACTTGCTTCCTTTAGGTGCGCACCTGCGCGACCTATTGTCGCAGTCGTGCCAGGTGGTGCTGGGCCTGACCGGGCAGCCGGTGCTACTGGCGCACAGCCCCGAGACGCTGGAATTCATCAGCCTGCGCAATACCTACCTGGACCCACTGCACCGCCTGCAGGCCGAGTTGCTGGCTCGCTCGCGCAGCCGCGAAGCCGCTCTGGACAGCCCGTTGGAGCAGGCCTTGCTGGTGACCGTGGCGGGTATTGCCGCCGGGTTGCGCAACACCGGCTGAGGGCATGCCCGGGCCATGCCTGGCGAGTGCCGAGCAGGCCCGGCACAAGGACGGGGAGGGTGGTTGCGCCGGGCGCAACCGCCAGTCTGCTGAGCCGCAAGTGGCGCATTCCTGCAACTTTGGGACGCTTGTCTGGCTGCCGAGCGCTGTGTATCTTGAGCAGCCTTCTGACCGATTTATGGTCATACCCGATTTTCCGGACTTGGCCCTGGTTGCCGAATCCATTGAATTTCATAAAAAAATTTGAGGAGCACGAGATGCGCGTAATTCTGCTGGGAGCTCCCGGGGCCGGTAAAGGTACTCAGGCAAAGTTCATCACCGAAAAGTTCGGTATCCCTCAGATCTCCACCGGTGACATGCTGCGTGCCGCCGTCAAGGCCGGCACCCCGCTGGGCCTGGAACTGAAGAAAGTCATGGATGCCGGCCAGCTGGTTTCCGACGAGTTGATCATCAGCCTGGTCAAGGAGCGCATCGCCCAGCCTGATTGCGCCAACGGCTGCCTGTTCGATGGCTTCCCACGCACCATCCCGCAAGCCGAAGCCATGGTGGCTGCTGGTGTCGACATCGACGCCGTGGTCGAAATTGCCGTGGATGACGAAGAAATCGTCGGCCGCATGGCTGGCCGCCGTGTGCACCTGGCCTCGGGCCGCACCTACCACATTCAGTACAACCCGCCGAAAGTGGAAGGCAAGGACGACGTCACTGGCGAAGACCTGATCCAGCGCGACGACGACAAGGAAGAAACCGTTCGCCATCGCCTGTCGGTCTACCACACCCAGACCAAGCCGCTGGTGGACTTCTACCAGAAGCTGTCGGCCGCCAATGCTGGCAAGCCGAAGTACAGCCACATCGAAGGTGTCGGTTCGGTCGACGCCATCACTGCCAAGGTCCTGGCAGCCCTGAGCTGATCCTGGATTGACGCACATCGACAACGGCCCGCTTGCGGGCCGTTGTCGTTTATACTGCCGCTCTTTTCATTCGCACCTGGATACCCGTTCGATGACCACCCTGCTGGCCCTGGATACCGCCACCGAAGCCTGTTCCGTCGCGCTGCTGCAT
>Ga0207655_1003709_pt1 | contig 11246 bp, 16 predicted proteins | sample KBSM44metaG_FD_184398 | JGI IMG/M metagenome (GOLD analysis project Ga0207655, IMG submission 184398) | Miscanthus rhizosphere microbial communities from Kellogg Biological Station, Michigan, USA - KBS M4-4 metaG (SPAdes) (version 2) | ecosystem: Host-associated > Plants > Roots > Rhizosphere >... | reverse complement strand
AGCATTGCTGACGAGTAACCGGATCACAGGTTAAGGTTTTACTGAGAAGGATAAGGTCATGCGCCATCGTAAGAGTGGTCGTCAACTGAACCGCAACAGCAGCCATCGCCAGGCTATGTTCCGCAATATGGCAGGTTCACTGGTTCGTCATGAAATCATCAAGACGACCCTGCCTAAAGCGAAAGAGCTGCGTCGCGTAGTTGAGCCGCTGATTACTCTTGCCAAGACTGATAGCGTTGCTAATCGTCGTCTGGCATTCGCCCGTACTCGTGATAACGAGATCGTGGCAAAACTGTTTAACGAACTGGGCCCGCGTTTCGCGAGCCGTGCCGGTGGTTACACTCGTATTTTGAAGTGTGGCTTCCGTGCAGGCGACAACGCGCCGATGGCTTACATCGAGCTGGTTGATCGTTCAGAATCGAAAGCAGAAGCAGCTGCAGAGTAATCTGCAGTGATTTGAAAAAACCCGCTTCGGCGGGTTTTTTTATACCCTCCGTTCCACCATTTCACTACAATAGCTGTATTCTTTTTGTTCACCTGGACGTGCACTATGTGGTTACTTGACCAGTGGGCTGAACGTCATATCCGTGACGCACAAAACAGAGGTGACTTCGATGCACTGCCTGGAAGCGGTGAACCGCTCATCCTTGACGATGATGTGCATGTCCCTCCTGAATTGCGTGCAGGTTACCGATTATTGAAAAATGCAGGCTGCCTTCCCCCGGAACTTGAACAGCGCAAAGAAGCTGTACAGTTGGCCGATTTATTAAAAGGCATTCGGGAAGACGATCCCCGGTATGAAGAACTTCACCGTCGTTTAACGCTCCTTGAGTTCAAATTGCGGCAAGCAGGTCTCAATACTGATTTTCTACGCGGCGAATATGCTGATAAGTTACTCAATAAAATTAATGAGGAATCATAATGTTCCGCATTGGCGAACTGGCTAAGCTTGCTGGGGTGACACCCGATACCATCCGCTATTATGAAAAGCAGCAGATGATGGATAATCCTGCACGGACCGAAGGTGGGTTTAGACTTTATACGGATAGCGACTTACAGCGTTTGCGCTTTATACGCCATGGTAGTCAGTTAGGCTTTACGCTTGAAGCGATCCGTGAACTGCTGTCTATCCGTGTTGATCCAGAAAGCCACACCTGTCAGGAGTCGAAGAGCATCGTGCAGGCCCGCTTAAGTGAAGTGGAAGCCAGAATTTCACAATTGGAGACCATGAGAAAGTCTTTACAGCGTCTGAATGACGCCTGCTGCGGAACCGCGCACAGCAGCGTTTATTGCTCAATCCTAGAAGCGCTTGAACAAGGTTCAGAAACAGAGAAAGCAGGATGTTGATTTCCTGAGCGGCCGGGACTACACTCCCGCCGTCTTAAACACCAAACTGGAGAATTTATGAGCCGCTATCAGCACACCAAGGGGCAGATTAAGGACAACGCCATTGAGGCGCTACTACATGACCCGCTTTATCGTCAGCGCGTTGAGAAAAGTAAGAAAGGAAAGGGAAGTTTTCAGCGTAAAGGAAAACATGGTAACAGAGGTAACTGGGAGGCCAGTGGCAAAAAAGTCATTCACTTTTTTACCACTGGCCTTCTGCTTTCTGTGGTGTGATTAAGAACGGGTATTTTGTTCTTTCAGCAGATCGCGAATTTCAGTCAGCAGTACTTCTTCTTTAGATGGTGCAGGTGCTGCAGCTGGTTCTTCTTTTTTACTATTCAGTTTATTGATCAGTTTGATTGCCATAAAGATAGCTAATGCCACGATCACGAAATCAAAAATATTCTGAATGAATACACCATAATGCATGACTACGGCTGGAACATCGCCCTGCGCAGCGCGTAACGTCACTGCAAACTGCTTAAAGTCGATACCGCCAATCAATAATCCCAGCGGCGGCATAATAATATCGGCAACCAATGACGATACAATTTTACCGAATGCCGCACCGATAATTACACCCACAGCCAAATCAACAACATTTCCGCGCATCGCGAATTCGCGAAACTCTTTAATCATTCCCATTTTATTCTCCTTGTGCCAACTGACGTTTATAAGTTTAACAAATGTTTAGTCGATTTCCATTAAAGAGCGGATATCAAATGGAAAAAATAAACCTTAATTTATAAAGGGCTAATAAAAAGCGCTCGTTTGAGCGCCTTTGCCGATCAGAGGAAAAAGGGACTTGGCTGGAAAAGCCGTTCTACATCGGTGATAAACTTTTTATCCGTCAGGAACATAATTACGTGATCGCCCTGTTCGATTCGCAAATTGTCATTGGCAATCAGCACTTCGTTGCCGCGTACGACGGCTCCGATAATGGTACCTGGCGGCAATTTTATATCATCGATGACGCGGCCTACGACGCGAGAGGTGCTTTCATCGCCGTGGGCAACGGCTTCAATAGCTTCTGCGACGCCGCGGCGTAAGGAAGAAACACCGACAATATCGGCTTTACGCACATGGCTTAACAACGCAGAAATGGTAGCCTGCTGTGGGGAGATCGCAATATCAATCACGCTACCCTGAACCAGGTCGACATAAGCGCGACGCTGGATCAGTACCATCACCTTTTTGGCACCCATACGTTTAGCGAGCATGGCCGACATGATGTTAGCTTCGTCGTCATTGGTGACAGCAATAAACAGATCGACCTGATCAATATGTTCTTCGGCCAGCAGTTCTTGATCCGATGCATCACCATAAAAAACGATCGTATTCTGCAGCTTTTCTGCCAGTTCGGCGGCGCGCTGCTGATCGCGTTCGATCAGTTTGACGCTGTAATCTTTTTCGAGCTGACGGGCCAAGCCTGCGCCAATATTACCGCCGCCAACCAACATAATGCGCTTGTAGGGTTTTTCCAGACGCTGGAGTTCACTCATTACCGCACGGATATGCTGGGATGCTGCAATGAAGAACACTTCATCCCCGGCCTCGACAATCGTTGAGCCCTGAGGGCGAATCGGCCTGTCATGACGGAAGATTGCCGCCACACGGGTGTCGATATGTGGCATATGTTCGCGCATGGTGGACAACGCGTTGCCGACCAGCGGGCCGCCGTAATAGGCTTTCACTACCGCCAGGCTGACTTTTCCTTCTGCAAAGTTCACCACCTGCAATGCGCCCGGGTATTCAATCAGACGGTGAATACTGTCGATCACTAACTGTTCCGGGGCTATCAGGTGATCGATAGGCACGGCTTCAGAATGGAAAAGTTTATCCGCATCCCGGACGTAATCTGGCGAACGAATTCGAGCGATACGGTTTGGCGTGTTAAATAATGAGTAGGCAACCTGACAGGCCACCATGTTTGTTTCATCAGAACTGGTTACGGCGACTAGCATGTCGGCGTCATCAGCACCCGCTTCACGTAAAACGCGCGGATGAGAGCCATGACCTTGCACGACACGCAGATCGAATTTATCCTGCAGACTGCGCAAACGGTCGCCGTTAGTGTCTACCACGGTGATATCGTTGTTCTCGCCGACCAGGTTTTCTGCCAGCGTACCGCCAACCTGTCCGGCACCGAGTATGATAATTTTCATCAGTCGCGATCCGTTATTTCATCACTGTTTGATTAGCTTAGCGTAAAAGAAGCCATCGCCTTCTTCTGCCGCTGGCAGATTCTGCACCCCAGGATGTTCTGCATTACCCGTTTCGTGCAGCGCGGCGTCAGGGGTACGTTTCAGAAACGCGGAAATTTGCTCGCAGTTTTCTTCTGGCAGAATGGAGCAGGTCGCATATACCAGTGTGCCGCCGGGTTTGAGATGTGCCCAGGTCGCATCAAGAATTTCGGCCTGCAGCTGTGCCAATTCCGCGATATCACGATCGCGGCGCAGCCATTTGATATCCGGATGGCGGCGAATCACGCCAGTTGCCGAGCAAGGCGCATCAAGCAAGATCCGATCGAATTGCTTTTCGCCGCACCACTGTGAAGGATAACGCCCGTCGCCCTGTTTCACTTCAGCTTTCATGCCAAGCCGTTTGAGATTTTCGTACACCCGGGACAAGCGTTGTTCGTCGACGTCTACGGCCAGCACGTTCGCTGCAGGGGCAACCTCCAGGATATGCGTTGTTTTACCGCCTGGAGCCGCACATAAATCGAGGATCACTTCGCCGTTTTTCGGGGTCAAATAATTCATGCAGCCCTGAGCAGAAGCATCCTGCACGGTTACCCAGCCCTCGTCAAAACCTGGCAACGCAAAAACGGGAGCCGGTGTTTCCAAGCGGACAGCATCAGAATAAGCTTCATGTGCGAAGCCTTTCATGCCTGCCTGCTCCAGTAATGTTAGCCACTCGTCGCGGGTATGATGATTACGATTCACACGTAGCCACATCGGCGGACGCTGATTGTTGGCATCGAGTACTGATTGCCATTGCTTCGGATAAGCTTTCTTGATGCGTTTTACCAGCCAGGCCGGGTGCAAGAAACGGTTCTCTGTCGCGGCAAATTCTTCCAGCAGAGACTCCTGATTGCGCTGGAACTGGCGTAGCACCCCGTTAATCAGTCCTTTGAGCTGCGGACGTTTAATCGCCACCGCACCTTCCACCGTTTCAGCCAGGGCGGCATGAGGCGGAATACGGGTATGTAGTAGCTGATACAGGCCAACCATAATTAGGTAATGCACGGAGCGCTGTTTGCCGGTCATTGGCCGTGCCATGAGCTTGTTGATGAGCCAATCGAGTTGAGACAGCGTGCGCAGCACACCGAAGCTTAATTCTTGTAATAGCGCTCTGTCTTTATCAGCGACTTTTTGCTGCATGACAGGCAGGACGTTACTTAACGACTGCCCCTGCTCAAGCACTTGCTCAATGGCCAGTGCGGCCAGACTGCGTAAATTTGTATTTTTTTTCATAAGCGTAAAAATGAAAAGGCCCGGCAATACCGGGCTTGGAGTAAGAGGCCGTCAGGCGAGACGGTTACCGGGAATAAACCACTCCCGGCGCGAATTTAAAAGATCCTGAGCGCTCATGGCTTTTTTACCTGCCGGTTGCAGCGATTGCAGGTTCAGGATGCCACTGCCGGTAGCTATCTGGATGCCATGCTTATTCGCATCCACTATAGTCCCTGGTGCTGCATCAGTATCACTAGGAATTACGGATGCCTGCCATACTTTTACCGGCTGTCCGTCAATTTCCAGCCAGCTCATTGGCCATGGATTAAAGGCACGAATACAGCGTTCCAGCTGTTCAGCAGAAAGAGACCAATCGACACGTGCTTCTTCTTTACTGAGCTTCTCTGCGTGAGTCACCCGTGATTCGTCCTGAACTTCAGGTTTTGCAGTGCCATTGGACAGCTGCTTCAGCGTTTCAATCAGGCCTTGCGGCCCCAGTTCTGCCAGCTTGTCATACAGCGAGCCGCTGGTGTCCTCTGCGGTAATCGGGCACGAGAGTTTAAGCAGCATATCGCCAGTATCGAGCCCGACATCCATCTGCATGATGGTCACGCCAGTCTCGGCATCGCCCGCCCACAGCGAACGCTGGATTGGCGCCGCACCGCGCCAACGCGGCAGCAGTGAACCGTGTACGTTAATGCAGCCCAGACGCGGCATGTCCAGAACCGCTTTCGGTAAGATAAGGCCATAGGCGACAACGACCATCACATCGGCGTTCAGTTCGGCAACGAGCTGCTGGTTTTCCTGCGGACGAAGTGACGCAGGCTGGAAAACCGGCAGACCTTTTTCTTCTGCCAGCACTTTTACCGGGCTTGGCATCAGCTTTTTGCCACGGCCTGCGGGGCGATCGGGTTGGGTAAACACGCCCACGACCTGATGCCCAGACGACAACAGCGCGTCAAGATGACGCGCTGCAAAGTCAGGAGTACCAGCGAAAATAATGCGAAGTGATTCTGACACGTTAATTCTTATCCTTAAGCACGCGCGTTTAGGCGGTCCAGTTTCTCAACTTTCTGACGAATGCGCTGTTGTTTCAACGGAGACAGATAGTCAATGAACAGTTTACCAACCAGGTGATCCATCTCGTGCTGAATGCAGATTGCCAGCAGGCCATCGGCTGCCAATTCGAACGGTTTGCCGTTGCGATCTAGCGCGCGAATTTTTACGTTTTCAGCACGAGGCACTAGTGCTCGCTGCTCAGGGATTGACAGACAGCCTTCTTCAATACCGGTATCGCCGCTTTTTTCCAGCAGTTCCGGGTTAATCAGCACCAGCTGTTCTGTGCGCTCTTCAGAGACATCAATGACGATGATGCGCTGATGAATATCGACCTGAGTCGCAGCCAGACCAATACCTTCTTCGGCGTACATCGTCTCGAACATATCGTCGACGATACGCTGAATTTCTGCATTCACTTCTTTAACCGGTTCTGCGACTTTGCGAAGACGCTCGTCCGGAATATGTAACACTTGCAAAACTGCCATAATTATCCAGAGTTGTGTTCAGGAGTTGGAAAGATTATTACCTCTATTCTAGACAAAACCCCTTCCGATTGACAGCATCAGTGACCAATCGCAAAGATTGCCAGGACTGCTTGTGGCAAGGGGATAAGGATGATACCCACAGAAATATGGATCCGCCTGATGGCGGTCAATGGGTTATATGGCGACAAGATGAGTACGCTGGCAAAGCGGCTGATGAACGCCTGTTCTATTGATACGGATGTGCTGCGTGAGAATGGTTTTTCTGCCCGGCACATTAAACACTTTTTCTCACTGTCGTCCGAGGCTCTGGACAAGACATTGAACTGGTCTGCTAACGCAAATCACACAATCCTCACGGCAGATAATCCGGAATACCCTCCTTCATTGCGGGCGATAGTTGACTACCCCGGTGTGTTGTTCGTCGCCGGGGATGTCAAACTTCTGGCATCATCACAGATAGCCATCGTTGGTAGCCGTAATCACTCCTGGTACGGCGAACGCTGGGGGCGTATTTTCAGTGATGCTTTAGCCAGAAAAGGGATGACGATAACCAGTGGTATGGCGCTCGGTATTGATGGCGTGGCGCATCGCGCGGCGCTAGATGCGGAAGGAAAAACTATCGCGGTATTGGGGAATGGTCTTTTTCATACCTATCCGCGGCGGCATGCTTCCCTCGCGCAACGCATCGTTGAAAGCGGCGGGACGCTGGTGAGTGAGTTCCCGCTGGCACAGCCGCCCTGGCCCGCGAATTTTCCTCGACGCAACCGTATCATCAGCGGGTTAAGTCTGGGTGTCTTAGTGGTAGAAGCCGCATTGAAAAGTGGCTCCCTGGTGACAGCCCGAACGGCGCTGGAGCAGGGGAGAGAGGTGTATGCCATTCCAGGCCCTTTGGGCAGCCCGGGTTCGGAGGGGCCGCACTGGCTGATTAAGCAGGGGGCAATACCCGCGACCACGGTAGAGGATATTCTCGAAAATGTGCAATACGGGAAGCTATCGCTGCCAGATGAGGCTGAAAAATCAAATTATTCCCCGCATACGGACCTTGCGGCATTGCCATTTCCAGAGCTCCTGGCTAACGTAGGAGATGAGGTAACACCTGTTGACGTTGTCGCTGAACGTGCCGGCCAACCTGTGCCAGTGACGGTAGCCCAATTACTCGAACTGGAGTTAGCAGGATGGATCGCAGCTGTACCCGGCGGCTATGTCCGATTAAGGAGGGCATGCCATGTTCGACGTACTGATGTATTTGTTTGAGACTTACATCCATAACGAAGCAGAAATGCGTGTAGATCAGGACAAGCTGACGCGGGATCTTACCGACGCCGGTTTTGATCGTGAAGATATCTACAACGCCCTGCTGTGGTTGGAAAAGCTGGCTGACTATCAGGAAGGGCTCGTCGAGCCAATGCAGCTGACTTCAGATCCGCTCTCTGTTCGTATTTACACTGCAGATGAGTGCCAACGGCTGGATGCCAGTTGCCGGGGATTCTTGTTATTCCTGGAGCAGATTCAGGTGCTAAACCTCGAAACGCGTGAAATGGTCATCGAACGCGTCATGGCGCTGGATGCCGCAGAGTTTGAGTTGGAAGATCTAAAATGGGTCATTCTGATGGTGCTGTTTAACATCCCGGGCTGTGAAAATGCCTATCAGCAGATGGAAGAATTACTCTTCGAAGTAAATGAAGGTATGCTGCACTAATTCAATTATGCAGTGACAAGAGTTGTTATGGCGAAATCAGCACTGTTTTCGGTGCCTAAAAACGAGCCCTGCCCAAAATGCGGGGCCGAGTTAGTTATCCGAAGCGGTAAACATGGGCCGTTTCTGGGCTGTTCTCATTATCCGGAATGCGACTATGTGCGACCGCTAAAAAGCCAGGCGGACGGACATATCGTCAAAGTTCTGGAAGGGCAGTTGTGTCCCGTTTGTGGTGCGGAACTGGTCCTTCGTCAGGGGCGTTTTGGCATGTTTATCGGCTGCAGCCAGTATCCGGAATGTGAACATACCGAACTTATCGACAAACCTGACGATACAACCATTGCTTGTCCACAGTGCCGCGAAGGGCATCTGGTCCAGCGTCGTTCACGTTATGGCAAAACCTTTCACTCCTGCGATCGGTACCCCGATTGCCAGTTCGTCTTGAACTATAAACCGGTAGTGGGCGAATGCCCTGAATGCCATTACCCACTGCTTATCGAAAAGAAAACGGCGCAGGGCGTTAAGCTCTTTTGCGCCAGTAAACAATGTGGAAAGCCGGTATCGGCGGATCAAATCAGTGAACAGTAACCTGCATCAAGCGCGTATTTCGAAAGCTATCGAAGCGCTCAATAATAAAGACGTCATCGCGTATCCTACCGAAGCTGTTTTTGGTGTCGGCTGCGATCCGGACAGTGAAACTGCCGTCATGCGGTTGTTGGAACTTAAGCAGCGGCCGGTCGAAAAGGGCCTGATTCTTATAGCGGCTAACTTTGAGCAGCTCAAACCTTATATAGATGACACGATGTTGACCGATGCTCAGCGTGAGACAGTTTTCTCTCGGTGGCCAGGCCCAGTGACATTTGTCTTCCCGGCGAAGGCTTCAACCCCGCGATGGCTGACAGGCCGTTTCGATACGCTTGCCGTCCGGGTAACCGATCATCCGTTGGTGATTGAATTGTGTCAGTCTTACGGAAAACCATTGGTCTCCACGAGCGCCAACCTGACCGGCCAAGAACCCTGCCGTACCGTTGATGAAGTGATTGCCCAATTTGGTGAAGCATTCCCGGTAGTCGAGGGGGAAACAGGCGGGCGTCTCAATCCGTCTGAAATTCGTGATGCCCTGACGGGCGAACTTTTCCGCCAGGGATAATTGCATGGAACAGTACGCCGTATTTGGTAACCCTATCGCGCACAGTAAGTCGCCTTTTATTCATCTGCGATTCGCCCAACAGCTCAAGATCGAACATCCGTATGGCCGAGTACTTGCCCCGTTAGACGCTTTTAACGAGACACTGGATGCGTTTATTGCTGCAGGAGGTAAAGGCTGCAATGTGACTGTCCCCTTTAAAGAAGATGCTTTTGCGCGTGCGGACGAATTGACCGAGCGAGCGGCACTGGCTGGGGCGGTTAATACCTTGAAACGTCTTGAGGATGGGCGCCTACTTGGGGATAACACCGACGGCATCGGTCTGCTGAGCGATCTTGAGCGACTGGCATTCATCAAACCAGGTTATCGTGTTCTACTGATTGGCGCGGGCGGTGCTGCCCGAGGTGTGTTGTTACCGCTGCTGTCGCTCGATTGTGCAGTGACGGTGACAAACAGGACCTTTGCCCGGGCTCAAGAACTGGCTGCACTCTTTGCGCATACCGGCAGCATCACCGCGCGGCCAATGGACGCCCTGGCGGGTGAAGCGTTCGATCTGATCATTAATGCCACTTCCAGCGGTATTCATGGAGAAATCCCGGCGATCCCTTCTTCACTGATCAATCTTAAAGTGCATTGCTACGATATGTTTTATCAGAAAGGAAACACCGCTTTTCTGACCTGGTGTGAACAGCACGGAGCCAAACAGGGCGCAGATGGGTTGGGTATGCTGGTGGCTCAGGCAGCACATGCCGTATTGTTGTGGCACGGGGTTCTGCCTAATATTACGCCTGTGATTGATGCACTGAAAAAGGAATTGGCACAGTGAATCAGGCGATCCTGTTTCCTGACCGTGAGGTGTGGGATGCTGCGCAGCAGTGCATTTGTTTCCCGGCTCTGGTGAATGGGTTCCAGGTGAACTGTGCCCTCTCGGCGGAATCATTGGCGCATCGTTTTGGTGGCGATGCGCCGTTGCAGTGGCTGGAAAGTTTTCGCCAGCATCGTTGGGATTTGGAAGACGAAGCGGAACAGGCCATCCGCGATCAACAGGAAGATAGTCAGGGTTGGGTCTGGCTCTCCTGATCGAGATATTCATCCTTCCACTGCACATAGTTGTTAGCGGAATATTTTAACCCTTCCCGTTCCGCCTCCTTTAATGGGCGGATCTGTTTGACTGGGCTGCCGAGATACAGATAACCGCTTTCCAGATGCTTATTTTGTGGCACCAGGCTTCCGGCACCAATCATCACATCATCTTCTACTACTACGCCGTCCAGCAAAATCGACCCCATACCGACCAGCACCCGATTGCCGATGGTGCAGCCGTGAAGCATCACTTTGTGTCCGACGGTGACATCCTCGCCTACGATCAATGGATTGCCTTCCGGCTTATAAGAGGATTTATGCGTGACGTGAAGTACGCTGCCATCCTGAATATTCGTACGGGCTCCGATAGCGACATAGTTAACATCACCACGGATCACGACCAGTGGCCAGATTCCCACATCGTCAGAAAGACGTACATCTCCGATTACGACGCTGGTGGAGTCGATCATCACGCGGGAGCCGAAAGTGGGTTGCGAGGTTTTATAAGGACGAATGTTGGTGGGCATGGTTACCTCTTAGATAAGGGAGTCAGGTGAATTACCTCCATTATCAGCTTTCCACACAGCTTTCACACCTCAAAAAATAGGCAGATCGAACGGGATCGCAGCAAAAAGAATGAAAAACCAGCGGTCAGAAAAAAGATCGCAAAAAAGGGTTGTGCAAAAAAATGGGATCCCTATAATGCGCCTCCATCGACACGGAACAACGGCAAACAAGCCGCCGGGTCAGCAGGGTTTCTCCGGAAATTCTGACAGAGAAAAGCGAAATTAAACGCTTGACTCTGAAAGAGGAAAGCGTAATATACGCCACCTCGAGTTAGCAAGCGAAAGCGCGTAACTCACTGCTCTTTAACAATTTATCAGACAATCTGTGTGGGCACTCAAAGTGACATGGATTCTTAACGTCGCAAGACG
>Ga0207655_1003708_pt1 | contig 11250 bp, 8 predicted proteins | sample KBSM44metaG_FD_184398 | JGI IMG/M metagenome (GOLD analysis project Ga0207655, IMG submission 184398) | Miscanthus rhizosphere microbial communities from Kellogg Biological Station, Michigan, USA - KBS M4-4 metaG (SPAdes) (version 2) | ecosystem: Host-associated > Plants > Roots > Rhizosphere >... | reverse complement strand
TGTTGCTGCAACGCCTGATCAGCCCGTATCTGCGCCATCAAGCTGTCCAGGCTGGCAAACTCCGCCACGGCGTCATCCGCGAACAGGGGGCGATACAGGACCCAGCGCTGGTTGGCCTTTACCTTGATCAGGAACATGCCGTGCACCGTGTTGCCTTCAGAGGCACCCGGTGCAGGCAGAAACGCCAGCGGCGAAATGCTGAGCGCATCAGGTGACGCGTGATTGGCACGGCAGAAATCGACGATTGCCTGGCAGGCCTGTGCGCTGAGCTTGGCTTCGATCCTGGCCCTGAGCGCGGCGAACTGCAGGGTGCTGCGCCATTCCGTGGCATGGCGCTGGAGGCGGCTGGCCTTAAGCGTGGCGTCTTGCAGTTGGTGGGCGACATAAGCGGGGTAATGCCCGCCGACATCCACCGTCGAGATCAAGCGGTTGACGTAATCCAGGTTCAGCCAGTTGCCCAGAGGCCTTGCGTGGGTGTCGAGCAGGCCGGACGCCACTTCGTCGCTGCCCGTGTGCAGGCGTGCAATGGCCAGTTCAGTCAGGGTCATGCTTTTCAGGTAGTTCAATTGCGCGGGGCCGGACGACGACAGCGGTACCACCACCGAGATCTGCACGAGCAGCTGGTCGGGGTCTTGCGGTGTTTCGGCTGGGAAGTCCGCGCGCATCTGTTCGCGCAGCCGGCGAGCGGCATAGCGGCCCAGGGTTTCTATCGTGTCGAACGACGTCCTGCCCTGGGCGTGGGCCTGGCTGGCGGCGAGCTCAAGCAGGGCTTCGGCGTACAGCAGCTGGCCGGTGCTGTCTGCTTGGTTCAGCCAGGTGGGCAGGTTCAGCAGTGGCTGCTCGGTGCTTGGCAGGGGCAGGTCCAGGAAATGGGACGAAGGGTCGCTCAAGGTGCTGAAGGCCTCCTCAAGCGCGTGAACGCCGGTGAGCGTGGACAACCGCAGGCGGCCGACCCTGTCGAGGGTGCCATTGAGTATTTCAGTGGACTGGAAGGCGAAAGGGTCTTCGTCCAGTGGTTGCTGTGCCCAGCGCAGCGTGTCGAATTGATACTGCTGCGCCAGTGCGTCGCGAAGGGCGTCGGCGAAGGCCGCAAGGTCAACGTAGCTGCGTACCGCGCCTGAAGGTTTGCACCACAGCACCCGCCCGGGCTCAGCGATGATCAACAGGTCGGGCAAGGCCTGGGGTGCGTGCTCATCGAGGGTGACCTGCAGCCGGTTGATCGACAGCGCGCTGACCGTGCCGTTGATCACGCCATACAGCACGGTTTTCGCCGGTTCGGACAAGCCCTGCCGCTCCACCCCATGCAGCAGGGCGGCTTTCAAGGTCTGCGCCAACCTGTGCACATGGGACAGGCCCGATGTGGCATCGCTTGCAGCCCAGAAACCAATCTGCGCCTGCTGAAAGGCTTCGGTCAGGGCCGCCAGCAGTTCATCGAAGTCGCGGTTGAGGTTGTCCATGTTCAGGCTGACTTCGGGCTGGGCGTTCGGGCCGACACCTGCCGCCTGCGGCAGAAAGGGCAGGGGCGGCGCAATGCTGAGCACGTCTGTGTGCGTGAGGGCCATGCCTTTGCCCGTCAGAAAATGGTCGAGCAGCGTGTTTACCAGGGAGGCCTGTGCCGGTTGCTTGCCTGCGCCGTGGATGAGCGTGAAGGGCTCGAGGGACTGCAACTGAGGGTGGTTGCGGGTGATCCAGGGGTAGCGATTGGCCAGGATGGTCAAGCCGGCCTTGGCAACCACTTCGCGCAGCGTGGGGCGTTGGGCGAATTGGCTGGCTACCCGTTGCTTGAACGTGGTGGGTTGCAGCGGCGGGGACGCAGGCATGAGGTGTGAGCTCTGGTGGCGGGAATGCTCGCACGCTAGCGCCGATGCCTGCGGTGGCGGCGGTACATGTTTGGCCCCCTATGCCGCGTGAGCTTAGGGTGAGGTTTCTAATTTTCTTCCCTACCTTATGCTCAAGCCCAACCTCCATGGGCAGTTCCTCTCCACTCATGAGCATGAGGTACAGAGCATGGCCAAAGTGAATGTGAAGAAAAAGGACGACGCTCCAGGCACCCTGGGCGAAGTGCGCGGTTATGCGCGCAAGATCTGGCTGGCAGGTATCGGCGCCTATGCCCGCGTCGGTCAGGAAGGTTCCGAGTATTTCAACGAGCTGGTCAAAGCCGGCGAAGGCGTTGAAAAACGTGGCAAGAAGCGCATCGACAAAGAGCTCGATGCGGCCAATAACCAGCTGGATGAAGCGACCCAGGAAGTCAGCCGCGTACGCGGCAAGGTCGAAGTTCAACTCGACAAGATCGAAAAAGCTTTCGACGCACGGGTTGGTCGCGCCTTGAATCGCCTTGGCATTCCGTCTAAACATGACGTTGAGGCGTTGTCCATCAAGCTTGAACAGCTGCACGAGCTGCTTGAGCGCGTCGCGCACAAACCATAAGGAGAGCAGGATGGCTGGCAAAAAGAATTCCGACAAAGAAAGCAGCTCCTGGGTCGGCGGGATCGAGAAGTACTCCCGCAAGATCTGGCTGGCGGGCCTGGGGATCTATTCGAAGATCGACCAGGACGGCCCGAAGCTGTTCGATACCCTGGTGAAGGACGGCGAGAAGGCCGAGAAGCAGGCGAAGAAGACCGCCGAAGACGTGGCTGATAGCGCCAAGGCGTCGACCACGTCGCGCGTATCCGGCGTGAAGGATCGCGCGCTGGGCAAGTGGAGCGAGCTTGAAGAAGCCTTCGACAAGCGCCTGAACAGCGCCATCTCGCGCCTGGGCGTACCAAGCCGCAATGAGATCAAGGCGCTGCACCAGCAAGTGGACAGCCTGACCAAGCAGATCGAGAAACTGACCGGTGCTTCGGTCACGCCGATCTCCAAGGCGGCTGCGAGCAAGGCTGCTGCCAAGCCACTGGCCAAGGCGCCTGCCAAACCTGCTGCGAAAACCGCAGCAGCCAAGCCGGCGGCCAAAGCGGCTGCGGCAAAACCTGCGGCAAAACCTGCTGCGAAAACCGCTGCTGCCAAGCCTGCGGCCAAACCCGCTGCCAAGCCTGTTGCGGCCAAACCTGCAGCGGCGAAGAAACCGGCAGTGAAGAAGGCCCCGGCCAAACCGGCAGCCGCCAAACCGGCAGCACCTGCGGCCAGTGCGGCACCGGCTGCTACTGCAACTGCTGCAGCCCCAGCGCCAAGCGCGGCACCGGCCAGCAGCACGCCGTCGGCAGCGACCGGCACCGGTACCCTGATCTAACCGCGTCGCCTTTTTCGCGGGCAACCCCGCTCCCACCCGAACTGTGCAGCCTCCAAGGCTAGCGCCGTACCTGTGGGAGCTGGCTTGCCAGCGATGAGGCCGGAACAAGCACCACAAGACAGTTGCTCACACCAGTCCAGCAGACTACCCCTCCAGATACCGCACCGCCAACTGCTCCGCCGCCGCCCGGGCCTGGGCCTGCAGATGCGGCGCCACCAGCATCATCACCTGGTACACCACGATCCCCACATCTCCCTCCCGCCCCAGCACGCGCTGGTAATCCAGCGAGAACATCAGTGTCAGGGTGATCTGCTCCACCAACTGCCCCAACGCCTGGGTTTCGCTCACCACTTGCCCCTGGCCCTTGAGGCTGGCCAGCAACGCGGCAAGGGTTCGCTTCAGTGCGTTGATCAAGCTGCGCATGCCGCGGGCCAGCTTCGGCAGGCGCCCGGTCAGGTTGGACAGGTCCTGGAACAGGAAGCGGTACTGGGCCATGCGCTCGACGATCAGGTGCAGGAACAACCAGTAGTCCTCGGCCTCCAGGCGCACTTCAAGCGGTGGGTCGAGCAGCGGCATCAGCGCTTCTTCGAAACGCTCGAACAGGCCCAGCACCACCGGTTCCTTGCCATGGAAGTGGTAGTACAGGTTGCCCGGGCTGATGCCCAGTTCGTTGGCGATCTCCAAGGTCGAGACATTCGGTTCGCCTTGCTGGTTGAACAGCTGCAGGGCGCATTCAAGGATACGGTCGCGGGTCTTCATCCGGGCGGTGTGCTCATCGGGTCAGGACATAGGTGCCTGGCGCAGGGCCCAGCGGCGGATAGGTGGCATTGCCAAGCGTGGTGCGTGGTGCTTTCAGCGGGCCGGAGCGCGGGGTGACCCACTCCAGCCACAAAGGCCACCAGCTGCCTTCGCTGCGCTGCGCGTCGTGGAACCAGGCACGCGGGTCGCTGGACAGCTTGGGGTTGGCCAGGTAGTAGGCCTTGGGGTTGCCAGGTGGGTTGATGATGCTCTGGATATGCCCGCTGTTGGCCAGCACGAAGCGTCGGTCGCCGCCCAGCAGCATGGCTGAGCGGTACACGGCATCCCACGGGGTGATGTGGTCGTTGCTGCCGGCCACGGTGAAACTGTCGAGGTCGACCTGCTGAAGGTCGATGGGCGTGCCACACACCTCAAGGCCTGCCGGGTGGGTCAGCGGGTTGTGCTTGAAGAAGTCCAGCAGGTCGCCATGCAGCGCCGCCGGCAGGCGTGTGCTGTCGGCGTTCCAGTAGAGGATGTCGAAGGCGGGCGGGGTCTTGCCGAGCAGGTAGTTGTTGACCCAGTAGTTCCAGATCAAGTCATTGGGCCGCATCCAGGCGAAGATCCGCGCCACTTCGGCGCCGTCCAGCACGCCGCGTTGGTACGAGCGGCGCTTGGCCGCCTCGATCGTCTGCTCGTCGGCGAACAGGCTGGCGGGGCTCTCGAACTTGCTGTCCAGCAAGCTGACCAGGTAGGTGGCGCTGCGCACTCGGCGCAACTGATGCTTGGCTTGCAGGTGGCCTTGCAGCGCTGCCATGGTCAGGCCGCCAGCGCAGGCGCCCATCAGGTTGGGGTCGCGGTTGCCACTGATGCTGCGGCACGCGTTGAGCGCCTCTTCCAGGGCCTGAACGTAGCTCGACAGCCCCCACTCGCGGTGCCGTGGGTCGGGGTTGCGCCAACTGACCATGAACACCTGCAGGCCGTTCTTGAGCATGTACTGGACAAAGCTGTTGGTCGAGCTGAGGTCGAAGATATAGAACTTGTTGATCTGCGGCGGCACCACCAGCAGTGGGCGGGCGTGCTGTTTCTCGCTCATCGGCTGGTACTGGATCAGCTCCAGCAGTTCGTTGCGAAACACCACGGCGCCGGGGGTTGCCGCGACGTTGCCACCCACTTCGAAGGCGCGTTCGTCCACCTGGCGGGGCAAGCCATCGTTATGGCGCAAGTCGTCGAGCAGGTGCGCCACGCCACGCACCAGGCTTTGCCCGCCGGTGTTGAGCAGCTCCTTCACGGCCAGTGGGTTGAGCAGCGAATTGCTGGGCGCCAGGGCGTCGTTGATCAGGGTGAACAGAAACTGCGCGCGGGCGCGGTCATCGTCGTCCAGGTGACTTTCGTCGATCCACAGGCGGGTCTGCTTTTGCCAGGCCAGGTAGGCTTGCAGGCCGCGTCGGTAGAACGGGTTCTGGCTCCAGGTCGGGTCGCTGAAGCGGGTATCTCGCGGGCTCGGCTGGTAAGGGGTGTCGCCGAGCATCACGCGGCCCAGCTGCCCGCTCAGGGCCAGCAGGTGGCGGGCGGTATGCAGCGGGTTGCGCAAGCCATGACGGCCGACACTGCGCAGCGTGGAAATCAGGTCGCGCCCGCGCAGGCCGAGGATGGCGTTCTGCACGTTCATGCTGGTGGCGGGAAGCGTTGGCGTTCCTTTGGCCGGTTTTTCTTTCATGGCAACACTCCCTCGTCTTGACCCTTGGCGCCTGCTGGCCCCGTCGCGGGCGAACCCACCCCTACACGCCCGAAGCCGGGCGCGGATGCATGACCGCGCGCTGACGCTCTTGCTGGAGGAACTTCATGATGATCGGGGCGACGGCCTCGGCCCGGGTGATCAGAAACAGATGGCCGTCGTCGATAATGTGTAGCTGGGCATTGGGAATCCGCCAGGCCAGCAGGCGCATGTTGATCAGCGGGATCAACGGGTCGTCATCGCCGGCCAGTACCAGGGTGGGCTGCTGGATCTTGTGCAGCCAGTGAATGCTGGTCCAGCCAATCCCGGCGAACAGTTGCCAGTAATAGCCCAGCTTGCCGCCGGAGCGCACCTTGGCCGCGTGTCGCATGGCCAGGTCTGGGTCGCGGCGAAAGCCACCGCCGTAGATCAGCGGGGCGATGCGGATGACATGCGAAGGCTGGATGTAGCGCCGAGGGCTGGCCATCATCCACAGCACCTTGGGCTTGCCCGGCACCATCACCGCGCCGGCGGCCGTGGCGGCCAGTACCAGCTTCTTGCAGCGCTCGGGGTAGTCGTGGGCAAACTGCTGCGCCAGGGCGCCACCCCAGGACACACCGATCACATTCACCTGGCCGTAGTCGAGGTAGTCGAGCATGCGTGCCGTGAGCTTGGCCAGCCCCGGAAAGCGATAGGGCTGGCGTGGCGTCGACGAGCCGCCTACGCCCGGTACGTCGAAGGCGATGACTTCCAGGTCTGGGTCCAGCGCTTCGATGAACGGAAACACCAGCTCCAGGTTGGCGCCAATGCCGTTGAAGATCAGCAGCGGCGTCAGGTGCGGCTTGCCCGGGCGCACGGCAGTGCGGATGGACTGGTTGTCCAGTTCGACGGTCCTGAAGATATAGGGTGACGGCATGCGCGTGGCTCTGTGGTGAAGTGAACACCGTGGCCCACCCGCAGGTGGCCACGGCGCTGCAACTCAACGTTCGTGAACGTAGGTGCCCGGAGATGCCTCGCCAGCGGCATAGGCGCGGTTGCCCAGCCGGGTTGGCGCTTTTTTCAGGTCGCCGGCACGTTCGCCCAGCCAGTTCTGCCAGTGCAGCCACCAGGAGTCGGCATGCTTGGTCGCGTTCTCCTGCCAGGCCACGGGGTCGCCCGGGCGATCGGCGCCGGTCATGAAGCGCGCCTTGGGGTTGCCCGGTGGGTTGAGGATGCTCTGGATGTGGCCGCTGTTGGACAGCACGAACTCGATCTTGCCGCCAAACAGGTGCGCCGAGCGGTAGCAGGACGGCCACGGGGTGATGTGGTCGTTGGTGCCGGCGAGGCTGTAGATGTCGCAGGTGACCTGCTTCAGGTCGATCGGCGTGCCGCACACTTCCAGTGCACCGGGGCGGGTCAGTGGGTTGTTTTTGAACATTTCGATCAGGTCGCCATGGAAACCAGCCGGCAGGCGCGTGGTGTCGTTGTTCCAGAACAGGATGTCGAACACCGGCGGCTCATTGCCCAGCAGGTAGTTGTTGACCCAGTAGTTCCAGATCAGGTCGTTGGGGCGCATCCAGGCAAACACCTTGGCCATCTCGCTGCCTTCGAGCACGCCGGCCTGGTAGGAGTGGCGCTTGGCGGCTTCGAGGGTCTGTTCATCGACGAACAGCGCGACCTGGGTGTCCATGGTGGTGTCCAGCACGCTGACCAGCAGGGTCAGGGCATTGACCTTCTTTTCGCCGAGGGCGGCGTAATGCCCCACCAGCGCGGTGCAGGTGATGCCGCCAGAGCAGGCGCCGAGCATGTTCAGGTCTTTGCTGCCGGTAATCGCCAGCACGGCGTCGACCGCTTCCTTGAGCGCATCGATGTAGGTCGACAGGCCCCATTCGCGCTGGGCCTTGGTCGGGTTGCGCCAGCTGATGATGAAGGTCTGCTGTTGTGAGCGCAGGCAGAAGCGCGCCAGGCTTTTTTCCGGGCTCAGGTCGAACACGTAGAACTTGTTGATCTGCGGCGGCACCACCAGCAGTGGCCGCGCATGCACCTGTTCGGTGATCGGGCTGTACTGGATCAGCTCCAGCACGTCGTTGCGGAACACCACGGCGCCGTCGCTGGTGCCCAGGTTCTTGCCCACTTCGAAGGCGTCCATGTTCACCTGGCTGGGCATGCCACCGTTGTTGACCACGTCCTTGGCCAGGTTGGACAGGCCATCGAGCAGGCTTTTGCCACCGGTTTCGAAGAAGCGCTTGACCGCTGCCGGGTTGGACAAGGTGTTGGTCGGCGCCATGGCCTCGGTCATCAGGTTGATGACGAACTGCCCGCGGCTGATGTCCTGGGGTGACAGGTCGCTGTTGCCGATCCACTCCTGCAGCTCCTTGCGCCAGGCCAGGTAGGTTTGCAGGTAGCGGCGGTAAAGGGGGTTGTTGCTCCAGGCCGGGTCGTTGAAGCGGCGGTCGTCGCTCTCGGGGGTGAGGCTGGATTTGCCCAGCAGCACGTTCTTCAGCTCCAGGCCGAAGTGCGCCACGTGCTTGGCGCTGTGCAAAGGTTGGCGCACGGCCTGGCGCAGCACGGTGCGTGCCGAACTCAACAGGTCCTTGCGGCGGATGCCGATGACCGGGTTCAGCCCCAGGGTGTTCTCCGAGGCCTGCCGCTGCAACTCATCGTTGTTCTTGTTACTCATCTGCGACGCTCCGTTGTCCAGAGACGAGTACCGGTTGCCTGTGGCGCTTGCACAGTCCAGAGCCCGGTACTGCTACTCGGGTGACCAGTGATAAGGAACAGCGGTGCTGCGGGCCGGATGCATTCGGCGATGAGCTGCGGGGAATTCTGCGTGTGAAGACAGCCTGCTTTCGCTCGCGACCTCTACATACCGGCCAGGCCCTGATTGCCTTCAAGGCGATGCAGGGAACTTGCCAGCTCCATTGGTTACCCGACTTTCATGTAATGCGCAAGACAGCCCGTCACTGAGCTGTCTGTAGGGCATTCAAGCAGATGAGATTAGAAAATGCGCTCTAAACGTTCGAGGGCTTGCGCTAGAGCATGAGTTTCACGACCGATTCGGCCGGATCGCGGGATTTTCCGGCCTTGTGCAGATCGTCGAGGTACTCGGCCCATAGCTCTTTCTGGCGCAGGCACAGTTGCTCGAGGTACTCCCAGGTGAACAGGCCGCTGTCATGGCCGTCGTCGAAGGTCAATTTCAGTGCATATTGGCCGGCGGGCTCGAGGCCGACGAGGCCGACGTTGACCTTGCCAACTTGCAGGATGGGGTTGCCGTGGCCCTGGACCTCGGCGGAAGGGGAGTGCACGCGCAGGAATTCGGCGGGCAGGTGGTAGACCTCGTTGGGGCCGTAGGTAAGGCTCAAGGTCTTGGAGGCTTTGTGCAGGTTGATGGCGGTGGGCAGGCGGGCCATGGGCTGAATCTCTCGGGAGCTGATGCTGCAAGCTTCCAGCTTCTGAGGGAGGGATTCAAGCTTGATTGGGGCTGCTTTGCAGCCCATTCGCGGCACAAGGCCGCTCCTACAGGTACACCGCTGCATTCAGTGTAGGAGCGGCCTTGTGCCGCGAATGGGCCGCAAAGCGGCCCCATACGGTCTTACAGGATATAGCGCGACAGGTCTTCGTTCTGCGCCAGCTCACCCAGGTGGCTGTTCACATAGCCCGCATCGATCTGGATCGGCGTTTCATCGTGGGTGCTGGCCAGGTCACCGGCACTGAACGACACCTCTTCGAGCAGGCGCTCGAGCAGGGTGTGCAGGCGGCGGGCACCGATGTTCTCGGTTTTCTCGTTGACCTGGTAGGCGATCTCGGCCAGGCGCTTGATACCGTCGGTAAGGAACTCGATGTTCAAACCTTCGGTTTTCAGCAGTGCCTGGTACTGCTCGGTCAGCGAAGCGTGCGGCTCCTGCAGGATGCGCTCGAAGTCTTCTGGGGTCAGTGCCTTGAGTTCGACACGGATCGGCAGACGACCCTGCAGCTCAGGCACCAGGTCGCTTGGCTTGCTCAGGTGGAACGCACCCGAAGCAATGAACAGGATGTGGTCGGTCTTGACCATGCCCAGCTTGGTGTTGACGGTGCAGCCTTCGATCAACGGCAGCAGGTCGCGCTGGACACCCTCGCGGGACACATCGGCGCCGCCGACATTGCCACGCTTGGCCACTTTGTCGATTTCGTCGATGAACACGATACCGTGCTGTTCAACAGCTTCCAGGGCCTTGGCCTTGAGCTCTTCTTCGTTGACCAGGCGGCCCGCTTCTTCTTCGCGGACCATCTTCAGCGCTTCTTTGACCTTGAGCTTGCGCGCCTTGCGCTTGCCCTTGCCCATGTTGGCGAACAGGCTCTGCAGCTGGTTGGTCATCTCTTCCATGCCGGGCGGCGCGGCGATTTCGACACCTACGGCGTCAGCCACTTCGATCTCGATTTCCTTGTCGTCCAGCTGGCCTTCGCGCAGACGCTTGCGGAACAGCTGTCGGGTGTTGGAATCGCTGCTGGTCTGCGCGGCTTCTTCGCTGAAGCTGGTGACCCGCGCCTGCGGCAACAGGGCATCGAGGATGCGGTCTTCGGCGGCGTCTTCGGCGCGGTGGCGCACGCGGATGATTTCCTGCTCGCGGAGCATCTTCAGCGCGGCATCGGCCAGGTCACGGATGATCGATTCGACATCACGGCCGACGTAGCCGACTTCGGTGAACTTGGTCGCTTCGACCTTGATGAACGGCGCGTTGGCCAGCTTGGCCAGGCGACGAGCGATTTCGGTCTTGCCGACACCGGTCGGGCCGATCATCAGGATGTTTTTCGGGGTCACCTCGGCACGCAGCTCGGTCGGCAGCTGCATGCGCCGCCAGCGGTTGCGCAGGGCGATGGCCACGGCGCGCTTGGCGTCGTCCTGGCCGATGATGTGGCGGTTGAGTTCGTGAACGATTTCGCGGGGGGTCATGGACATGATGAAAATGGTCCTCGAGCAGAGCAATCAGTGTGGAAAAGTCCCGCCCTGGGCGGGACGCCAAAACAACTGATCAGTCGGCCAGGTCCTGCTCCTCGATGGTCAGGTTGTGGTTGGTGAATACGCAGATGTCACCGGCGATGTTCAGCGCGGTCTCGGCAATTTCGCGGGCCGAGAGGTCGGTCTTGTTCAGCAGGGCGCGGGCGGCGGCCTGGGCGTAGGCGCCACCGGAACCCATGGCGATCAGGCCGTCTTCGGGTTCGACCACATCGCCGTTACCGGTAATGATCAAGGAGGCATCCTTGTTGGCCACGGCCAGCATGGCCTCCAGGCGGCTCAGGGAGCGGTCGGTACGCCATTCCTTGGCCAGCTCGACGGCGGCACGGACCAGGTGGCCTTGGTGTTTCTCCAGTTGGCCTTCAAAGCGTTCAAACAGGGTGAAGGCATCGGCGGTGGCACCGGCGAAGCCTGCAATGACCTGGCCGTGGTACAGGCGACGGACCTTTTTGGCGTTGCCTTTCATCACGGTGTTGCCGAGGGAAACCTGGCCGTCGCCGCCCATGACGACTTTGCCGTTACGGCGGACAGAAACGATGGTGGTCAAGGGGAGAGTCTCCACGCAGCGGGGCGAAAGTGCCTGATGCAGACTCATATGGG
>Ga0207655_1003706_pt1 | contig 11255 bp, 7 predicted proteins | sample KBSM44metaG_FD_184398 | JGI IMG/M metagenome (GOLD analysis project Ga0207655, IMG submission 184398) | Miscanthus rhizosphere microbial communities from Kellogg Biological Station, Michigan, USA - KBS M4-4 metaG (SPAdes) (version 2) | ecosystem: Host-associated > Plants > Roots > Rhizosphere >... | reverse complement strand
ATGGCCCATGGGCCTCGAAAAAACTGTGGGCGAAGGAATAAGGTTCGGAGTTGAGGATCAGGTTGATATCGCCCTGACGCAACAGGCTGACACTCTTGGAACGGTGCTGTCCGGCCTTGACGAAACCCAGCCGCTCCAGCCAATGGGACAACTTCGCGCCGAGGCTTTCGTCCACGGCGAACTCAAGAAACTCGATGCCGTTGTATTCGCTGGCGCCTGGGGTATCGAACAGAATGTCGCGATTGGCCACAGGCGCAGCTTCCTGTTCCAGGCGCTGGCGGGTTTTCTCTTCCAGGTACAGCAACGAACGCAAGCCGTCGGCGGCGTTGGCCCGGGGTGGCGCGGCGCGGAAACCGTCGTTGAAGATCTCCAGCGACAGCGGGCCTGTATAGCCGCTCTTGATAATCGGCGCGAGGAACCCCGGCAGATCGAACTCGCCCTGGCCGGGGAAACAACGGAAATGCCGGCTCCACTCCAGCACGTCCATGGCCAGGATCGGTGCATCGGCCATTTGCACGAAGAAGATCTTGTCACCGGGAATCTCGGCGATCGCCGTCGGGTCGCCCTTGAGCGACAGCGTATGGAAACTGTCCAGCAACACGCCGAGGTTCGGATGATCGGCCTGGCGAACGATGTTCCACACCTGTTGATACGTGTTCACGTGGCGGCCCCAGGCCAGCGCTTCGTAACCGATCCGCAAACCACGAGCGCCGGCCCGTTCGGCGAGCAGGCGCAAGTCGTCGACCAGGATCTGCTCATCGCCGATGGAGTCGGCCGAGGCGTTGCTGCACACCAGCACCAGGTCGGTGCCCAGCTCTTGCATCAAATCGAACTTGCGCTCGGCCCGCTCCAGATTGCGCGGCAGGCGATCGCGGCGGCAACCTTCGAAATCCCGAAAGGGTTGGAACAGTGTGATCGCGATCCCGAGATCAGCGCACATCTGCCTGATTTCCCGTGGGCTGCCGTCGTAGTAGAGAAGGTCGTTCTCGAAAATTTCCACCCCGTCAAAACCGGCGGCGGCGATGGCTTCTAGTTTTTCCGGCAGGGTACCGCTCAAGGAAACGGTGGCAATGGAACGCTGCATGTGTCGACTCCCGGTGGTGGGGACATTCTTGTTGGGCAAATTATTGGCTTGACGAATCCGCACAGCAATTCAAAGTGTACTACCCGGTTAGTTTTGCGGGCGATTATCGAACACAATGGCGGTTGGCGAATTGACGATTTTTCGTCCACTGCGCACCATCGACACCACATTGAGTCCGGTCACGACCCCATGGACTCGGTTACCAAAGACCCTGAACACCACATAAAAATTTCAAAAAACGGGTACACGCTCATGCGCTCATTCAACGCCTTGTTTGCTTGCTCCACCGATCTCACGCCAGACCTGGTGTCCATCCGAACCTTGCGCCCACTCGGCCGAACTGCGCCGCTCGCTGAATAAAACGTTGTCGTCGCCTGACGAGAACACCTCAGCCGATCAATCTCACCCGCGCCCGTCGCCATCGATTGATCACGCGCCCTTGAAGTCCCGACAAGCCTCGCTTGTCAGTCATTGAACGGATGGCACACACATGTTTCCTTCTCAAAGCTCTCGCGTGGCTTCGGCCCAAAGCGTCGCCACTGGCGGCATCGGCGACAAAATCCGCGGCGCCATGGCCGTCGGCAAAACCCGCTGGGGAATGCTGGCGCTGGTATTTTTCGCCACCACCCTGAACTACATCGACCGCGCCGCCCTGGGCGTCATGCAGCCGATCCTGGCCAAGGAACTGAGCTGGACGGCGATGGACTACGCCAACATCAACTTCTGGTTTCAGGTCGGCTATGCCGTCGGTTTCGTGCTGCAAGGCCGGTTGATCGACCGGGTCGGCGTGAAGCGCGTGTTCTTCTTCGCGGTACTGCTCTGGAGCCTGGCCACCGGCGCTCATGGTCTGGCCACTTCGGCGGCGGGTTTCATGGTCTGCCGGTTCATTCTCGGTCTGACCGAAGCCGCCAACTACCCGGCCTGCGTGAAAACCACCCGGTTGTGGTTCCCTGCTGGCGAGCGCGCCGTGGCCACCGGTATTTTCAACGCCGGGACCAACGTCGGTGCGATGTTCACACCGATGCTGCTGCCACTGATTCTTCACGCTTGGGGCTGGCAAGCCGCGTTCCTGTGCATGGCGGCGCTGGGCGGCATCTGGTTGCTGTTCTGGGGCCTGAAGTACTTCAACCCGGAAGATCACCCGAGCGTTAAACAATCGGAACTGGACTACATCCAGAAGGAAGTCGAACCGGAACAATCCCGCGTACCGTTCTCGCGAATCCTGCGCATGCGTGGCACCTGGGCCTTCGCCCTCGCCTACTCGATCACCGCGCCGGTGTTCTGGTTCTACCTGTACTGGCTGCCGCCGTTCCTCAATCAGCAATACAACCTGGGGATCAACGTGACCCAGATGGGTATTCCGCTGATCATCATCTACCTCACGGCTGACTTCGGCAGCGTCGGCGGCGGGATCCTGTCTTCGTTCCTGATCGGTCGCGGGATCAACCCGATCAAGGCCCGACTGATGTCCATGTTCCTGTTCGCCTGCTGCATCATCGGCGTGGTCATGGCCGCCGGTTCGAGCAGCCTGTGGCTCGCGGTGTTCGCCATCTCCCTGGCCATCGGCGCGCACCAGGCCTGGACCGCGAACATCTGGAGCCTGGTGATGGACTACACGCCTAAACACATGATGAGTACGGTGTTCGGCTTCGGCGGCATGTGCGCGGCGATCGGCGGGATGTTCATGACCCAGTTGGTCGGCCACATTCTGACCATCACCAACAACAACTACACCGTGTTGTTCACCATCATTCCGGCGATGTACTTCATCGCGCTGACCTGGATGTACTTCATGGCACCGCGCAAGATTCCGACCGTAAAAGATTGATACACCGCAAACGCAGGCCTGATCCCGGGCCTGCGTTTTTTTATGGCCGCGATTTATCCATTTCACCCTTTTTTCTCACAGCCACAGAGGCACACCATGTCGCCAGGTAACTTGAGCATCGCCAAACGTGCCGTGATCAGCTTCGGCGTCATCGCCCTGCTGGTCCTGTTGCAGGGGCTGTTCGCCCTTAAACAGGTCGCGCAGGTTCGCGCCACCGGCCAGCACACTGAAAACGTCTCCCTGCCCAGCATTCGCCACCTGGGTGAAATCCGCGACTACATCCTGAGCATTCGCGTGCTCAGCCTGCGCATGGCGCTCAACCGCGATCCAAAGGTGCTCGATGCCACCGTCACACGTCTGCACCAAGTGCAGGGTTGGCTTGCAGAGACGCTGGAAAAATTCACTCCGCTGGTCGGTGATTACAACCGGGGGCCGTACGAAAAGTTCGTCACCACCGTCACCAGTTACCGCCAGGCGCTGGCGCAATACGAAGCGCTGTCGCGGGAGAACCGCAGCGAAGAAATGACCGCGTTGCTCAATGGAAAAATCCAGGACTACTCGACCCAGACCGGTGACCAGTTCGCCGAATTGATGGCGCTTTCCGCCAACGAAGTCAGCCTGTCAGCCAACCAGGCTGACTCGCTCTACAACCAGGTAAAAATCACCGTGATCGGTGCGCTGATAGCGGTCGCACTCCTGACCCTGTGCCTGGCCTGGCTGTTGATTCGCAGCATCGTCCTGCCGATCCGTCAGGCGGTCGACGTGGCCGAGCAAGTGGCCGCCGGTGACCTGAGTCAACCGATCCGCAGCCACGGCGCCGATGAAACCGCACGCTTGCTTAAGGCACTGTCGGCCATGCAGACCAGCCTGCGGGAAACCCTGCAACTGATCAGCGGCACGTCGACCCAACTGGCGGCCGCCGCCCAGCAGATGAATCAGAGCACTCAGCAGGATTCCAGTCGGCTGCAACAGCAGCACAATGAAATCGAACAGGCCGCCACGGCCGTCAACGAAATGACCGTCGCGGTGGAAGAAGTGGCACGCAACGCGGTGTCGACTTCCGACAGCACCAGACAGTCCACACAGCAAGCCAATCAGGGCCAGGCACGGGTGATTGAAACACTGGATTCGATTCAGGCGATGAGCAGCAATGCGGGCATCGCACTGCAACAGGTTCAGACCCTGGCCGAGCAGTCCCGGGAAATCGGCAAGGTGCTGGACGTGATCCGCGCCATCGCCGAACAGACCAACCTGCTCGCGCTCAATGCCGCCATCGAGGCTGCGCGAGCCGGGGAAGCCGGGCGTGGTTTCGCGGTGGTGGCCGATGAAGTTCGGGCGCTGGCGCATCGCACTCAGCAATCAACCCGGGAGATCGAACAGATCATCGGCCGGGTTCAGGGCGATACCAACGGTGTGGTGATGTCGATGCACGACAACAGTCAGCGTGTCGCCGAAACCTTGTCGATTGCTGAACAGGCCGGGCTGGCACTGGCAGAAATCACCCGGGCGATGGAGCAGATCCATGAACGTAACCTGGTGATCGCCAGCGCCTCGGAAGAACAGGCGCAGGTGGCCCGTGAGGTGGATCGTAATCTGCTGAACATCCGCGACCTGTCGCTGGAAAGCGCCGACGCCGCGACCCGGACCAGCGCCACCAGCCAGGAGTTGTCGCGACTGGCGGCGGGCCTGCAAAACCTGGTGGTGCGTTTCAAATTTTGACCGGGTTCAGCGGCGGCTTTGTTGCCACGCCGCCGCCAACCCGCTGCAGCAAATCACCGCGATCCCGACCACCGTGGTCAGGGTCGGCGTGTGAGAAAACAGCAACCAGCCGAGCAAACCGGCAAAGACAATCTGGCAATAGCCGAACGGTGCCAGCAGCGCGGGGGCGGCATGGCGGAACGCCTGGGTCAGAAACAGGTGCGCCGTCATCCCGCAGGCGCCCAGTGCAACCATCATCAATCCATGCCCAAGGCTTGGCACTTTCCAGAAAAACGGCACCAATGCGCTCATCACCAGGGTGTTGCACAGGCCGGCGAAGAAGTTACTGGTGGTCGGGCTGTCGACTTCACTGAGCTTGCGGGTGAGCAATTGATAGAAGCAGAAAAACAGTGCCGAGCAGAGCGGCAGCAAGACTGCTGGCGTGAACAGATCACCGCCGGGATGGACGATGATCAATACACCGACAAATCCGCAAATCACTGCGATCCATTGGCCACGAGTGACCCGCTCACGCAGCAGTGGCACCGACAACGCGGTGACCAGAACCGGAGCGAGAAAGTTGACCGCCGTGGCTTCGGCCAATGGGATGTACTGCAAACCGGTGGTGAAGAACAAACTGGTGCCCAACAGGCACAACGCCCTGAATAGCTGCAGCAACGGCCGTTTGGTGCGCAGGACTCGCAACCCCGATTGCGGCAGGAAAATCCCGGCCATCAGCAAGGTGTGAACCACATAACGGGCCCAGACCACCATGACGATCGGATAGAACCCCGATAGATATTTCGACAAGGCGTCGTGACTGGAAAACAGAAAGGTCGCGACGACAATCAGCAGAATCCCTTTGAAGGGTTGGTTTACACCGGAGAGCGGGGTGCTGATGGTCATGCAAGGCCTCTGTAATCAAATCAGAATGTGGCGAGGGAGCTTGCTCCCGCTGGACTGCGCAGCAGTCCCCAAATCAGCAAAGGTGTTCCGTCACTGCATATAACAGGTCGTTGACGACCGCTTCGCCGCCGAACGGGACGGTGCGGCGGTCCGACAAGCTCCCTTGCCACAGGTTCAAAGGCGCGCCAACAATTCCCGGGTCTTATCCAACGCCATCTGCGCCCGCTGCAACCCGCTCACGCCCTGCTCCAGCAACTTCACGGTGGGAATCTCCAGGCTTAACGGGATATCGGCCGGCAAACACTGCAACAACCCCGCCAGATCACAATCACCATCGCCCGGAAAACGCCGCTCATTACGCGCCTGACGCAAAATCTCCGCCATGTCCGTTGGCCGTGGCCCCGCGACATCGCATAACTGCGTGTACCGTAACCGTGACGGGGCAACTTTGGCCAGATCTTCCAGCCGCGAACCCGATCGGTCGAAATGGAACGCGTCCACCAACACCGCGCCGTTTTCACGGTCAGCGTTTTCGACGACGCGCACCGCTTGTTCGAGATTGCGTGCATCGGTCCATGGCATGAACTCCAGATGCGGATGCAGCCCGTAAGGTGCCGCCAGATCACACAGCCGGGCGAAGTTCTCGGTGAGTCTTTGTTCGTCGGAATCGTTACCGGCCACCAGCAATTCACTGGCACCCAATTGCGCCCCGACCGCCAGAATCTTCTCGAAGTCGGCGACGACGGTTTGCGGTTTAAGACGCAGGATTTCAACATCCAGCACACGAATGCCGGTGTCGTGCAGCCGCGCCAGCGTCTCACGCCGTAAACCGACATCGGCTACCAGCGCAAAGTGATGTTCTTCGGGTGTCGCAGGTTCAAGGCGTAGTCCGACATGGCTGTATCCTGCCCGTGCTGCGACTTCGACCATCTCCGGCGGAGACAACTCCAGCACCGTCAGGCTGGCCAGGGAAAAGATTCGCTCACTCATGCTCATCCCTCGATTGACATCGGGGTGCAGGCACGACCGGTTTCGGCGGCCTCGCGAATCGCCTCAACCAGCGCCAGGGTGCGCGCAGCATCGGCCGCGCTCACCAAGGGTTCGACTTCCCGACGCGCCACGCGCACGAAGTGCTGCAACTGCAAACGCAATGCTTCATCGACGCTGAAGCGTTCCTGTTCCGCCAGCAACGGTTGATGCCATCCGCCCTCGACGTCGGCGTAGTGCCAGCGCTTGAGCTGCGGAATGCTCAATGCACCGCCCGTCCCGGCCAGCAAATAACAGGGCTGATCGGCCTGGCGCGGATAGGCCGGATTCTCCCCGGAACCCAGCTCCCAACTCCAGGGCGCCGCCACCGCGTCGGAACCGGTCAGGCTGCCCAGTGCGCCGTTGTCGAATTGCAGCAGCACCGCCGCGCAATCTTCGTTGGCAAATCCGCGCACCGCATTGCTGGTGATTGCCTGCACCTGGCGCACTTCGCCGCACAGATGCCGCAGCAGGTCGAGGTCGTGAATCAGGTTGGTCAACAACATCCCCGCACCGGGCTCGCGGCGCCACGACGTTTCGAAATAGCTGTCGGGTTTGCGCAACTGCCAGAGCGCCGTCACCGTCGTCAGCTGCCCCAAAGCGCCACCCTGCACCAGTTCATGGGCGCGGACGATCAACGGATTGTGCCGGCGATGGTGGCCGACCAGCACGGGAACTCCGGTGGCTTTTGACGCGGCCACCAGTTCGTGCGCTTCATCCAGGTGCACACCCACCGGTTTTTCCAGTAGCACCGGCACGCCGGCGGCGAGGCAATCGAGCGCCGTGCTGACGTGGAGCGTGTTCGGGTTGGCGACGATCACCGCGTCTGGCTTCGCCTGGTCCAGCATCTGACGGTGATCCGCGAAATACCCCACGCCCCATTCGCCTGCGAGGCCTGCCGCTTGTGGGCCGGGATCGGCCACCGCACACAACGTCGCTTGTGTCAGGGTTTGCAGATGCCGGTAATGCTGCTGGCCCATGTTGCCGGCACCGATCAGGGCGATGCGAAGGGGCGAAGTCATGCTGCGGTCCTCTTGTGATTATTGTCGGAGGGATGAATTCCAATAATTTAGAACCTGGTTCCAGATTCTTACAGGAGTAACGGCAACTTGTGTTCGAACAACGCACAGATTCGCATAGCCCACATATGGGTTTGTGCGGGCAGAATTAGACGAACAACTCCGAAGCCAGGCTTGCGGCAGACAGCTCCTCAGTGAACTTCAACAACAGCGGCGCCAGTTCATGCAACCGTGCCCCCGGCATCCGCGCGCTTGGCCCGGCAATGCTCAGCACACCGATCACTCGACCGTCGCCTGGGTGGCGCACCACCGCCGCAATCGCCGAGGTGCCCACTGCCGAACTCTCTTCGACCCAGGCGTAGCCCTGCTCTCGCGCCAGACGCAGGCGCTCCAGTAACTCAATGTTGGAACGCGGCGCGTTCGGCCCCAGGTCTTTCGGCCGTTCGCTCCCCTGACGCTCCACCAGCGACAACGCTTCGGCATCGCTCATGCACGCCAGCCATGCATGGCCCGACGCGGTGTAGAACAAGGGCGCATCACGGCCCATGTCCGGGTCGTAGCGCAGGCCCGAGCGGGCACCCTGAGACTTGGCGATCCAGACCTGGCGCTCGCCTTCAATAACGCCAAGGCGCACCAGCTCGCCGGTTTCCTCGGCCAGGCGATCGAGCACCGGTTGCACGATATCGGCGCCGCTGCTCGACAGGTAACGGAAACCCATCGCCACCAGTTTGGTTGACAGGTGATAGCGCAGGTTCTCCGGATTCTGTCGCACGTAACCCAGCCGAATCAGCTCGGTGAGCAGACGGTGGGTCGCGCTTTTGGGGATGTCCAGTTGCTCCGCCAACGTCTGCATCGGCAGGCCGCGAGGGTCACTGGTGAGGCTTTCCAGCACGCTGAAAACACGTTCGATCTGACTGCCGGCCATGGGGGGTTCCACTCGAAATTTTGCCGATTCTAAAAGACAAACCACGTAATGCGAAATCTGGAACCCGCTGTCCGATAACCGCCCTCTTTACGCAGTGAATGGTTGCCGGGATCAATCAAGCCTTTATATTTTCTGGAATCAAATTCCAAAAACAACCTGGAGCTTTTAAACGATGCCTGCCGACTCTCCCCTCCTTCCGGACATCGAATGCGATGTGCTGATCGTCGGCTCCGGTGCGGCCGGATTGTCCGCAGCTGTAACCGCAGCCTGGCATGGCTTGAAAGTGATCGTGGTCGAGAAAGACCCGGTGTTCGGCGGCGCCACGGCGTGGTCCGGCGGATGGGCCTGGGTGCCGTGCAATCCTCTGGCGCGTCGTGCCGGCATCGTTGAAGACGTCGAGCAACCGCGCACTTACCTGAAGCACGAATTGGGTGAGCGTTACGATCCGGCGATGATCGACGCGTTCCTTGAGGCTGGCCCGCGAATGGTCGCGTTCTTCGAGCAACACACTGCCCTGCAATTCGCCGATGGCAACGCCATCGCCGACATTCATGGCGACACACCGGGTGCCGGCACCGGTGGACGGTCGGTGATCGCTGCGCCTTATGACGGGCGAAAAGTCGGCAAGCTACTCAAGCGCCTTCGCAAAACCATGCGGGAAACTTCGTTCATGGGCATGCCGATCATGGCGGGAACGGACCTGAGCGCATTTCTCAACCTGACGCGCTCTTTGCCCGCTGCATGGCACGTGACCCGGCGCGTCACCCGGCACTTGTTCGACCTCGTTGTTCATGGTCGGGCGATGCAACTGGTCAACGGCGTGGCGCTGGTTGCGCGCTTGGCAAAGTCTGCCGAAGACCTGGGCGTCTTGCTCTGGGAATCGGCACCGGTGACCGAGTTGCTTCGCGAAGGCGATCAGGTGCAAGGCGCGATCGTCAGTACCGCCAAAGGCAATATCCGCATCCATGCACGCAAGGCCGTGGTGCTCGCGACCGGAGGTTTCGCCAATGATATCGAGCGACGCAAGGCATTGTTCCCCCGCACACCAACCGGCAACGAACACCTGGCGCTGCCGCCTCTCGGCGTCGCCGGTGATGGTTTGCGATTGGGCGAAAGCGCCGGTGCGCGGGTCAACACCGACATGGCATCGCCCGTGGCCTGGGCGCCGGTTTCGCAAGTGCCGCACAGTGACGGCAGCATCGGCCACTTCCCGCACATCATCGAACGCGGCAAACCGGGGATCATCGGTGTGCTGAGCAACGGCCGGCGCTTCGTCAACGAAGCCGACGGCTACTACGACTACGTGACGGCCATGGTCGCCGCCGCACCGCTGGGCGAAGAAGTCGCCTCCTGGCTGATCTGCACTCATGGTTTTCAACGGCGTTATGGCCTGGGAATTTCTCGGCCGTTTCCGGTGCCGCTGTCATCCTTTATCCGCAGCGGTTATCTGAAAACCGGCAACACTGTCGAGGAATTGGCCCTGGCCTGCGGCATCGACCCAAACGGATTGCGCAGCACGGTGGATGAATACAACCGGTGTGCGCGCAACGGCGAAGATCCGTTGTTCGGTCGTGGCTCGACGCCCTACAACCGCAAACAGGGCGATGCGTTGCAGCAACCCAACCCGTGCGTCACGCCGATTGAACAAGGCCCGTTCTACGCCGTGAAGGTCCAGCCTGGCTGCTTTGGCACCTTCGCCGGGCTCAAGGTCAATGAACATGCCCAGGTTCTTGGCGAGTCGGGGCAGGCCATCGCCGGGTTGTATGCAGCGGGCGGCGACATGGCCAGCATCATGGGCGGGCACTATCCCGCCGGCGGTATCAATCTCGGCCCGGCGCTGACCTTCGGCTACATCGCTGCCCGGCATATCGCCGATATAGAGTGAGTTTGATCAGTGATTCTCGAGACAAGCATTCGCCCACTCGGTAAAAACCTGTCGCCCTGAAGGAATTCGCTGGGCTATCCGTGTTCAATACAAGTCTGAAATGTTCCGTGCGCAGTAAAAGACAGACGACCGGACTGGCGCCGCTCTCTCTGACCAGCAACACTCATCACCATATTCAAACGAGGACTCACCCCCATGCTATGGAAAAAAGGCCGACGCAGCGACAACGTGGTCGATGCCCGTGGCGATGATGTCGGCGGTGGGGGTGGCGGGATGCGCTTCGGCGGGGGCAAGGGCCTGAGCCTGACGGCGATCCTGTTGATCGTCGGGATCGGCTGGATCACCGGCCAGGACCCGATGCAGATCCTCGGTCAATTGACCGGACAAATGAGCGAGCAATCGGCTCCGGCCACCACCCACACCCGCAAGGCACCGCCGGCCAATGATGAAAACGCCGAATTCGTGCGCTCGATCCTCGGCGACACCGAAGACACCTGGGGCCAGATTTTCCAGCAGGCCGGTCGGCAATATAAAGACCCGACCCTGGTGCTGTTCAGCAATCAGGTGAACTCGGCGTGCGGATTGGCGACATCGGCGACTGGTCCGTTCTATTGCCCGGCAGACCAGAAGGTCTACCTGGACATGAGTTTCTTCCAGGAAATGTCCCAGCGTTTTTCCGCCGCAGGTGATTTCGCCCAGGCCTACGTGATCGCTCACGAAGTCGGACACCACGTGCAGACCTTGCTCGGCGTTTCGGCGAAGATTCAGACCGCCCGGCAGCAGGGCCGGCAAATGGAGGGCGACGGTGGTTTGCTGGTGCGTCAGGAACTGCAGGCTGATTGCCTGGCCGGGGTCTGGGCCAACATTGCGCAGAAGCGCCTGAA
>Ga0207655_1003702_pt1 | contig 11259 bp, 9 predicted proteins | sample KBSM44metaG_FD_184398 | JGI IMG/M metagenome (GOLD analysis project Ga0207655, IMG submission 184398) | Miscanthus rhizosphere microbial communities from Kellogg Biological Station, Michigan, USA - KBS M4-4 metaG (SPAdes) (version 2) | ecosystem: Host-associated > Plants > Roots > Rhizosphere >... | reverse complement strand
TTTCACCCTTACCTGATCCCGCTTGCGCGGGCCATCGGCGGTTTGCTCTCTGTTGCACTGGTCGTGGGTTTCCCCCCCAGGCGTTACCTGGCACCCTGCCCTATGGAGCCCGGACTTTCCTCCCCTTCGCCCGTCTCCCCCCGAAAGAGGACGACGACGAAGCGGCGACTGTCTGGTCAGCTTCGGCGCGAAGTATAGAGGGTTCGCACCGCTTTGTCACCCTTGAACCTACAGCTTGTCGAGGATGGTGTACGCCACTTTGACGCGCTCAGTATTGGGATACATCTTGTTAGCCAGCATCACAATGCCAATCTGCTTCTCCGGGATAAAGGCCACGTAGGCACCAAAGCCGTTGGTCGATCCGGTTTTGTGCACCCACGATGCCTTCACTGCCGACACCGGCGGTTCAATCGCCGACACCGGCTGTGCCGCCAACGCGACCTTATTGTCGCTGCCGTTAATTACGGTGGTAGCGGCTACCGGCCAGTTGAGCATTTCCCAGCCCAGCCCCTGATACATGCTGCCGCTGCGCCAGTAGCGGGATTGCGCTTTTTCGATGCCCTGTTTCAGCATCGGGTCGCTCACCTGCTGCGGATTCATGTTGGCCTGCACCCAGCTCGCGATGTCTTCCACGGTCGATTTCACGCCGTAGGATTCGGCATCCAGCATACCTGGCCCGACGTGCATCGCCTTGCCATCACGGTAGCCCCAAGCGTAATGCTTTTCTTCACTGGCCGGAATGTTAATCCAGGTATGGTTGAGGTTCAGCGGCTGTAATACGCGCTTCGTCATTGCCTCTTCAAAGCCCATGCCGGACGGTTTAACCATCAGCGCACCAAACAGACCGATGCTCGAGTTGGCATACACCCGGCGAGTGCCCGGTGCCCATTCCGGCTGCCAGTTCTGATAAAACTTCAGCAGTGCCGCTTGATCGTTGGCCTCGTCGGGAACCTGCAACGGCAATCCGCCCGCCGTGTAGGTGGCCAGATCCAGCAGCGTAATCCCCTGCCACTGCTTGCCGGTCAATTCAGGCCAGTATTTTGTGGCCGGATCGCTGAGTTTCACTTCACCACGCGCCAGCGTATTACCGCCCAACACACCGGTGAAAGTTTTACTGATGGAGCCCAGCTCAAAAATTGTCTGCGTCGTCACCCGTTGTTTGGTTGAGACATCAGCCACGCCATAGGTAAAGTAGTGCGGCTTACCCTGATAAATCACCGCCACCGCCATACCGGGGATAGCCTGGGCTTTGATCAACGGCTTCAGGGTTTGATTGACGGTATCTTCTAACTGTTTGTCAGTTAATGTTTTTTGCGCAGCAAAACCGGAAAACGACGCGCTGAGAACCAGCGCACAGCAGAGTGTTTTTTTCATCATTGAAATTCTTCCATAAGTCACACGATTGAATGTCCGGGCCCTTCAGACAGACTCAGTCTGCGGGATTTGACTGTCGGCCACAAACGGTTAAATTTAGCAGTAGCCTTAAGCTTTTCTAACGGATAGCCCATGACCCGGAGTTATATTCCCCTTAATTCGCTACGTGCCTTTGAAGCGGCGGCTCGGCATCTTAATTTTACGCATGCCGCCATTGAGCTTAACGTCACGCACTCGGCTATCAGTCAGCAGGTCAAAGCCCTTGAGGATCACCTGAACTGCCAGCTGTTTGTCCGCGTTTCACGCGGGCTGCGGCTGACGACGGAAGGCGAAAGCCTGCTGCCGGTGTTGAACGATTCGTTTGACCGGATCGCGGGGATGCTGGACCGATTTGCAGTCTCGCACGAGCGGGAGAAACTAAAGATCGGTGTAGTGGGGACATTCGCGACTGGCTTTCTGCTGCCCCGGCTGGCGGATTTTCGCCGGAGCTACCCGTATATCGATTTACATCTTTCCACCCATAACAACCGCGTCGACCCGGCGGCTGAAGGGCTGGATTACACTCTTCGCTATGGCAACGGTGCCTGGCACGGGACCGATGCGACATTTCTATGCCATGCACCGCTGGGACCGCTGTGCAGTCCAGCGCTGGCCGCAGAACTCCACACGCCTGCCGACATACTGCGCTTCACGCTGCTACGCTCGTATCGGCGCGATGAATGGAATTCATGGTTTGAGGCCGCCGGGGCGCAGCCGCCTTCGCCGACCCACGAGGTGATGGTGTTTGATTCCTCGGTCACCATGCTGGAAGCCGCACAGGCAGGAATGGGCGTCGCTATCGCCCCGGTGAACATGTTCACTCACCTGCTCAATAGCGAGCGCATCGTCCAACCGTTTGATTGCCACATTCACCTCGGCAGCTACTGGCTGACGCGGCTGCAATCCCGCCCCCAAACCCCAGCCATGGATGATTTTTCCCGCTGGCTGGTGAATCAGAGCCTGTAGCGAAAGCGCACTGCCACTCTTTCGCAACCCTTCCATTTCTTTCGATTCTTTCGTTTATTCGATCCAAATCACAAAACAACATTCCGAAAGCCTATAGTTTATTTCGAAGATGATAAACGAAAGAATTCGGAGGAAGAATGTTCATCATTTCGACCAAAGCGATGCTGAAGAAGGCTCAGCGTGAAGGTTATGCCGTTCCAGCCTTCAACATTCACAACCTTGAGACGCTACAGGTCGTGGTAGAAACCGCGTCAGAGCTTCGCTCTCCGCTGATTGTGGCGGGAACTCCGGGAACATTCAGCTATGCCGGCACGGGGAATGTTGTGGCAATTGCCGCTGAACTTGCCAGAAGCTACACCCATCCTCTGGCCATCCACCTCGATCACCATGAAAGTTCGACTGACATCGAGCAAAAAGTAAAAGCCGGTGTGCGTTCAGTCATGATTGATGGTTCGCATCACGCATTTGCCGAGAACATCGCCCTGGTCAAAGAGGTGACTGACATTTGCCATCGCTACGACGTGAGCGTGGAGGCCGAACTGGGACGCCTGGGCGGGCAAGAAGATGACCTGACCGTTGACGCAAAGGACGCCCTTTATACCCATCCCCTTCAGGCTCACGAGTTCGTCGAAAAAACAGGCATCGACTCGTTGGCCGTCGCGATTGGCACCGCCCACGGACTGTACGTGGGAGAACCCAAACTTGATTTTGACCGTCTGGCGGAAATTCGTCGGCACGTCGAGGTTCCGCTGGTGCTGCACGGTGCGTCGGGGCTTGCGACAGAAGACATCCGCCGAGCGGTAGCGCTGGGCGTTTGCAAAGTTAACGTTGCAACCGAACTTAAAATCGCATTCGCCAATGCACTCAAAGACTATTTGAGCCTCCATCCCGATACCAGCGATCCCCGGCATTACATGATCCCCGCCAAAGCCGCGATGAAACAGGTCGTCAGCAAAGTCATTCTTGATTGTGGCAGCGAAGGAAAACTTTAGCTCAGCAACATCAGGGCCCGATCGATTTTGAAATTTAAACCATTAGCAGTAGTGCAACACTATCGGAGAGTAACGTGAAAGAGATTATCGCCCGTCATAAACGCGGGGAACATTTGGGGATTTGCTCCGTCTGTTCGGCGCATCCGTTGGTTATTGAAGCCGCATTACGCTTCGATCTGAATAGCGACAATAAAGTATTGATCGAAGCCACCTCTAATCAGGTCAATCAGGATGGCGGCTATACCGGAATGAAACCGGCGGATTTTCGCGATTTTGTGCATCAGATTGCGCAGGATGTTGGCTTCCCGCTCGAAAGACTCATTCTTGGCGGCGATCATCTCGGCCCAAACTGTTGGCAACATGAATCTGCAGCCGCGGCGATGAAAAAATCCGTCGATCTTATCAAAGCTTATGTCGCTGCGGGTTTCAGCAAAATCCATCTCGATGCCTCAATGTCCTGTGCTGACGACCCTACACCGCTTGATCCTACGGTCGTCGCCGAACGCGCTGCCGTGCTCTGCCAGGCAGCGGAAGCCACAGCAACAGAAGAACAGAAACGCTTACTCACCTACGTCATCGGAACGGAGGTTCCCGTCCCCGGTGGTGAAGCCAGCACGATTGGTACGGTGCACGTCACACAAGAAAAAGATGCCGCGCGCACACTAGAAACGCATCAAATTGCATTCCGGGCCTTAGATCTGGAAGAAGCATTAACGCGAGTGATTGCGATCGTTGTCCAGCCCGGCGTTGAATTCGATCATACACAGATTATTCACTACCAACCGCACGCGGCCAAAGCGCTGTCTGGCTGGATCAAGCCAACCCCAATGGTCTACGAGGCCCATTCAACCGATTATCAAACCCGTCAGGCCTACCACGCTTTGGTGCGCGATCACTACGCCATTCTGAAAGTCGGTCCGGCGCTGACCTTCGCGCTGCGAGAAGCCATTTTTGCACTGGCCCAGATGGAAAACGAACTGATCTCCCCGGAAAACCGCAGTCATGTGCTCAAGGTGATTGATGAGGTGATGCTCAACGAACCGGGTTACTGGAAGAAGTATTATCACCCTACATGGAGCCAGGCCATGGTTGATATTCATTTCAGTCTTTCTGACCGAATCCGCTATTACTGGCCTCATCCTCGTATCAGACAAAGCGTGGAGAAACTTATCGCCAATCTGAATGAGGTGTCATTACCGTTGGGATTAATCAGTCAGTTTATGCCGGTTCAGTTTGAACGCCTGGCCGATAATTCCCTCGCCCCCACCCCACACAACCTGATTATTGACAAAATTCAGGACGTGCTCAGGGCCTATCGTTTTGGCTGCACGGCCCAGACAGCCTGACCCCGGAGATTCTATGAGCCAACTCTTTGTTCGTACCGGAATTGACTTCAGTTCACGCCAGCAGGTGCTGGCCCACATTGGTGAAGAAATGCTGGCCAAAGGGGTCGTGCATGACACTTATCCAGCGGCATTACTTGAGCGGGAGGCCGTTTTTCCGACCGGGATTGCACTTGAGCAGCATGCTGTCGCGATCCCGCACTGCGAAGCCATTCATGCGAAATCACCCGCGCTTTATCTGATTCGCCCCACCCGCCCGGTGAAATTTCAACAGGCGGATGATGACGCAGAGATCGACGCGTCGTTAATTATCGCCCTGATCGTTGAAAACCCGACGGCACAGTTGAAGCTACTGCGTCGTCTTTTTGGTGAGTTACAAAACCCGGAGACCCTTGTCGCCTTGCTTAACGCTCCTGATTCCGAACTGGCCACGCTGTTCCAGGAAACCGTTCTCGACCCTCAACCTTGCATTCAGAACTCATAAAAAACCGATAATAAAAGGAATACCCTATGAAACGTAAAATCATTGTGGCCTGCGGTGGGGCGGTAGCAACCTCCACTATGGCCGCTGAAGAAATCAAAGAGCTCTGTGAAGCGAACAACATCACGCTCGATTTAGTGCAGTGTCGGGTGACGGAAATCGAAACCTATATGGATGGCGCGGATCTCATCTGCACCACCGCCCGCGTTGATCGTACCTTTGGTGATATCCCCGTGGTTCACGGTATGCCGTTTGTTTCCGGCGTGGGTATCGAAGCTTTGCAGCAAAAAATCCTGAATATCCTCGTGGGGTAACGCCATGTTTAGCGAAATAATGCGTTATATCCTCGACTTAGGCCCAACGGTGATGCTGCCTCTGGTGATCATCGTTTTCTCTAAAGCACTGGGGATGAAGCTCGGCGACTGCTTTAAATCAGGGCTGCATATCGGCATTGGGTTTGTCGGAATCGGTCTGGTGATTGGGTTGATGCTGGATTCCATTGGCCCTGCCGCTAAAGCTATGGCCGAACAGTTCCAGATTAACCTGCATGTAGTCGATATCGGCTGGCCGGGTTCTTCCCCAATGACCTGGGCCTCGCAAATTGCGCTGGTCGCCATTCCGATTGCGATTGGGGTGAACATCGTAATGCTGGTCACCCGGATGACCCGCGTTGTTAACGTCGATATCTGGAATATCTGGCATATGACCTTTACCGGCGCGATGCTGCACCTCGCCACCGGTTCGTACTGGATTGGTATTCTCGGGGTCGTCCTTCACGCCGCCTTTGTCTACAAACTTGGCGACTGGTTTGCGAAAGACACCCGCGACTTTTTCGAACTGGAAGGAATTGCGATCCCACATGGTTCCTCGGCCTATATGGGGCCAATAGCCGTACTGGTTGATACCATCATTGAGAAAATCCCCGGACTGAACCGCATCCACTTCAGCGCTGATGACGTTCAGAAACGCTTTGGTCCCTTCGGCGAACCGGTCACCGTTGGCTTTGTGATGGGCTTGGTGATTGGTCTGCTGGCGGGATATGACACCAAAGCCGTTCTGCAACTGGCGGTGAAAACGGCAGCCGTCATGCTGCTGATGCCGCGCGTCATCAAACCGATAATGGATGGCTTAACACCGATAGCAAAACATGCTCGTAAACGCCTGCAGGCGAAGTTTGGCGGTCAGGAATTCCTGATTGGTCTGGATCCCGCCCTGCTGTTAGGACACACCTCGGTGGTCTCTGCGAGCCTGATTTTCATTCCGCTGACTATTCTGATTGCCGTACTGGTTCCGGGTAATCAGGTCCTGCCGTTTGGTGATCTGGCAACCATCGGTTTCTTCGTTGCAATGGCGGTCGCGGTACACCAAGGCAATCTGTTCCGCACCCTGATTTCAGGTGTCATCATCATGGGTATGACGCTCTGGATTGCCACGCAAACCATTGGTTTACATACCCAGCTTGCCGAAAACGCGGGTGCATTAAAGGCCGGAGGAATGGTCGCGTCAATGGACCAGGGTGGCTCGCCGATTACCTGGCTGCTCATCCAACTGTTCACCTGGCAAAACATCACTGGTTTCCTCATTATCGCCGTGGTTTATCTGACGGGCGTACTGCTGACCTGGCGTCGGGCGCGTAACTTTGTCGCCGCCGAAAAAGCGGCATCCATTCAGCAGGCGGAAAGCCTTTCTTAATATCAGGGGGGCCCTCGCTCCCCTGCTCATTTCTGGAGAATCTTATGAAATCAGTGGTTATCCACGCTGAGGGAAAAGTGCGCGTTGAAGAACGCCCTATACCACAATTGAAAACCGATGATGACGTGCTGGTCAAAGTCGTCAGTGCAGGGCTGTGCGGATCAGATATTCCGCGTATTTTCAGCCATGGCGCGCATTATTATCCCATTACGCTGGGGCATGAATTTAGCGGCTATGTCGAATCCTATGGCACCGAGGTGACCGATCTGCAGCCCGGCGATGCCGTCGCCTGCGTCCCTCTACTCCCATGCTTTCATTGCCCTCAGTGCAAGCGCGGATTCTTCTCTCTGTGTAAATCGTATCAATTTGTCGGCTCACGCAGCGAAGGGGGAAACGCAGAATATGTGGTCGTGAAACGCGCGAATCTTTTTCGTTTACCTTCGACGATGCCCATTGAGGATGGGGCATTTATCGAGCCAATCACCGTAGGGCTTCATGCTTTCAACCTTGCTCAGGGCTGCAAGGACAAAAACGTCATTATCGTTGGCGCGGGAACCATTGGCTTGCTGGCAATGCAGTGCGCGCGAGAACTGGGTGCGAAAAGCGTCACGGCGGTGGATATCAATCCTGAAAAACTGACACTCGCCAGAACGCTGGGGGCGACTCACGCATTAAACAGTCGGGAGATGAGTGCAGCAGAGATCCAGTCCGCCCTGGCTGAACTTCAATTTGATCAACTTATTCTGGAAACAGCAGGCGCGCCGCAGACCGTAGCCCTGGCCATTGAAATCGCAGGCCCCCGCGCTCAGCTGGCGCTGGTTGGTACGCTTCATCAGGATTTGATACTGAATACTAACGTGTTCGGGCAAATTCTGAGAAAAGAGTTAACGCTGCTCGGCAGCTGGATGAACTACTCCAGCCCCTGGCCGGGAACAGAATGGGAAACCGCCGCACATCTGTTGACGGAAAAGCGACTGCAGCTGGAACCGTTAATCGCCCATCGCGGTGATATGCAAAGCTTTGCCACCGCAGTTGAAGCGTTAGACGGCGCACCAATGCAGGGAAAAATCTTGCTCAGCCTGTCTTAAAATTATGAGCCAGCAGTCCTGGCTGGCTCTCCTTTACTTTCGAAATTTATCGTTCACCTTTCACTATCCTTCGATTACACTAGCCACAATTAATTGTCAGGCATATCAAGATGAACTCATTTGAACGAAGGAACAAAATAGTCGAACTGGTTCACTCCCAGGGAAGCGTATTGGTTCTGGATCTTTCGAATGCCTTTGGTACTTCAGAGGTAACCATTCGCGCAGACCTGCGTTTGCTGGAAGATAAAGGCTTAGTCACGCGTTTCCATGGTGGTGCGGCAAAGCCCGGCAGCAATTTAGCCGAAGCCGACAACCAGGAGGTGGTACTGGAAGAGCGTTACAAACTGGCAAGCGATCCTAAAAAGCGCATCGCGCAGGCCGCAGCAAAAATGATCGCCGAAGGCATGACGGTGATCCTCGACAGTGGAAGCACGACACTGCTGATTGCCGAAGAGCTGGTCAAGAAAACCAATATCACGGTGATCACCAACAGTTTACCCGCCGCCTTTACTCTGGCTGAAAATAAAGACATCACGCTGGTCGTTTGTGGTGGCACTGTCAGACACAAAACCCATTCGATGCACGGCACTATCGCGGAACAGTCCTTACAAGGCATTAGCGCTGACTTAATGTTTGTTGGTGCAGACGGCATTGATGCCACCAATGGGATTACCACCTTCAACGAAGGTTACTCGATAAGCGGCGTGATGGCAGCAGCCGCACACCACGTTGTCGCCGTGCTGGACGCCACCAAATTCAACCGTAGGGGCTTCAATCAAGTCCTGCCGATGGACAAGATTAACTGTGTCATTACTGACAGTAGCATCAGCAAACAAGACATTGCCGCCCTCGAAAAAGCAGGTGTGGAGTTAAGGACCGTTTGATTGAGGGTCTGCTATGAGCGAGGAGTGGACGTTTATATTTCAAATAAAATCCCCGGCCGTAGCCGGGGATTGATAAGGATTGGAATAATTCTACAGATTATGAAACCTGATGAAGTTCCAGACCTTGTTGCACCAGTAACTCAACATCACTGCCAGCATGATGATAAACCTCGTACTGAACACCGCCCGCCGTCACCTGGCCGGCATCCTGCCAGGTGTTGTGCGCCAGGTCTTCAACCTTCAGTTCAACCACGTCACCAGCATCACCGGTCACCGCCAGTTGCTTATGACCATCCTGCACAAACAGGTTGTCATGCGCTTCACTCAGAATGTCGTTCAGCGTGAGCTGAAGCGTATTCTGGCTGTGGTTGGTGATGTCAGCTGTTGCAGGCTGCTGGGTTTCATGCTCAGACAACTGCGCAAGCGTTAGCACCGTCGGCATCGCTACTTCTGACGAGACAGGCTGAGCCAGCGTTGTCTGCACTTCCAGGCTCTGTACAGCACTCACGCCGTGTTCTTGCACAATAACGTTATCCAGCCAGAAATCATTGCCTACCGGATTTGCCGTTTTATCGTTAAAGGCAAGCACAACTTCACCTGTCGTTTGCGCAGTCCAGCTGCCGTGAACGTATGTGACACCATCCTGCGCGGTCTCATAGGCCGTTACAGCGTGTCCGTTAACCGTCATGGCAACAGAAGCGCGATCGCCAACATCTGCCCTCGACTCATCACGCCCGTAAGCAAAACTGAAATCATAAGTCTGGCCTGCTTTCATGACGACTGTCGTCTGCATGACATCACCAGAGTAATCAGCTGCAGCGTTGTCGGTGCTGAAATAAATACGCCCCAGGTCAAAGTGGCTATTGCCTTTTACAGCATGCTCACCCTGCAGTATCCAACCCTGAGTGGTTTTGTCATTAAAGTTCCAGCCATACGAAGATGGTGCCGTCGCCACAGTCACCACAAAGTTGCCCGAGCTGAGGCTGGTGTTGCCTGCGGCATCGGTTGCCGTAGCGGTGAAGATGTGTTTACCTTCGCTGAGCTCAGGCGTGGTGTAACTCCAGCTGCCATTGCTATTCGCCGTGATGGTGTCAATGACATGGCCGTTGTCGTAAATCGTCACCGCGCTGCCCGCTTCTGCGGCGCCGCTCAGCTTCGGTGTGGTGTCATCAATAGTGTCACCAGAGAAGAAGGCGCCAGTGGCGGTACTGATATTCACATCATCATAACCTTTGACGATACGCGGTGCCGGCGGAGGTGTGACATCTGGCGTCTCCACACTCACTACAAAGTCGCCCGAGCTGAGGCTGGTGTTGCCTGCGGCATCGGTTGCCGTCGCGGTGAAGATGTGTTTACCTTCGCTGAGCTCAGGCGTGGTGTAACTCCAGCTGCCATTGCTATTCGCCGTGGTGGTGTCAATGGCATGGCCGTTGTCGTAAATCGTCACCACGCTGCCCGCTTCCGCATTACCACCCAGTACCGGGATGGTATCATCAGTATGGACGATGTTATCGAGAAAGCTGGCCGGGTTATAATTGGCCTGGTGCGGGCCCACATCATCAGTGAGGGCAAGGATAATCGGTGCCACCGGTGGTGTGACATCTGGCGTCTCCACACTCACTACAAAGTCGCCCGAGCTGAGGCTGGTGTTGCCTGCGGCATCGGTTGCCGTCGCGGTGAAGATGTGTTTACCTTCGCTGAGCTCAGGCGTGGTGTAACTCCAGGTGCCATTGCTATTTGCCGTGATGGTGTCAATGACATGGCCGTTGTCGTAAATCTTCACCACGCTGCCCGCTTCAGCGGTGCCATGCAGTTCCGGCATGGTATCATCAGTATGGACGATGTTATCGAGATAGCTGGCCGGGGTATAATTGGCCTGGTGCGGGCCCACATCATCAGTGAGGCTAAAGATAACCGGTGCCACCGGAGGTGTGACATCTGGCGTCGCCACAGTCACCACAAAGTTGCCCGAGCTGAGGCTGGTGTTGCCTGCGGCATCGGTTGCCGTCGCGGTGAAGATGTGTTTACCTTCGCTGAGCTCAGGCGTGGTGTAACTCCAGCTGCCATCGCTTTTCGCCGTGATGGTGTCAATGACATGGCCGTTGTCGTAAATCTTCACCACGCTGCCCGCTTCTGCGGTGCCGCTCAGCTTCGGTGTGGTGTCGTCAATAGTGTCACCAGAGTAGAAGGTGCCAGTGGCGGTACTGATATTCACATCATCATAACCACTGACGATACGCGGTGCCACCGGTGGTGTGGTGTCATCATGCTCCGGAGCCACATACTCCACATGGAACGTCGCCGCTGCACTTTTGTTACCCGCCGCATCAACAGAATACGCGCTGTAGCTGAATGTGCCGTAGACTCCGAACGTCTGAGGCAGACTCCACTTCCCATCGC
>Ga0207655_1003701_pt1 | contig 11260 bp, 12 predicted proteins | sample KBSM44metaG_FD_184398 | JGI IMG/M metagenome (GOLD analysis project Ga0207655, IMG submission 184398) | Miscanthus rhizosphere microbial communities from Kellogg Biological Station, Michigan, USA - KBS M4-4 metaG (SPAdes) (version 2) | ecosystem: Host-associated > Plants > Roots > Rhizosphere >... | reverse complement strand
CTGGATTTCACCGCGATCGACTTCGAGACGGCGAACTCCTCGAGCGCCTCGGCCTGCGCGGTGGGGCTGACCCGCGTGCGCGATGGACGCGTCGTCGAGACCGCCGGTTGGCTGATCAAGCCTCCGCCCGGTCACGACCGCTTCTTCGAACTCAACATCGGCATCCACGGCATCCGCCCCGACGACGTGGTCGGCGCGCCGTCGTGGACCGACCAGCTCGCCGCCCTGGACGCGTTCGTCGGCGACGACGTTCTGGTGGCGCACAATGCGGGCTTCGACATGAGCGTGCTCCGTCGAGCCTGTGAGGTCACGGATGCCGCCTATCGCCCGTACCGCTATCTCTGCAGCCTGCAGGTCGCCCGGAAGTCCTACGAGCTGCCGTCGTATCGCCTTCCGGTCGTCGCGGCCGCCGCCGGCTTCCTCGATTTCGCGCACCACGATGCGACGGCCGACGCGCTGGCGTGTGCGCACATCATCATCGACGCGGCCACGCGCGCGGGAGCGCAGGACGTGGTGGAGTTGGCGATGCTCCTCGGTGTGCGGGTGCCGCAGCTCGCCCCGGCTCCGCAGGCGGTTCGCACCGCCGAACCGGCGATCTGACGCCGCGGCTCCCGCCGATGTCGGGGGCCTGGGGCACGCTGGAGACATGGATGCCCTGATCGTCACGACGCTCTCACTGGTGTGCCTGTTCGTCGGGCTGATCGCGGGCTGGTTCGCCGGCAGCGCTCGCGCGGCCGAACGAGCGGCGCGGGAGGCCGCCGCGCTCTCGGCGCGGGCCGCGGCGGCCGATGCGTCGGCGCGGTCGCTCGCAGACCAGCTCGAGCACCAGCGCGCGCTCACGCGCGACCTCGGCGCGCAGGCGCGTGCCGAACAGAGCGTGCAGCAGGAGCGCGAGCGGCGGGAGCAACTCGTGCTCCGCGCCCTCGCCCCCGTGCAGGAGACCCTGCAAGCCATGCAGCAGAAGGTGTCCGACCTGGAGCGCGATCGCCAGAATCAGTACGGCACCCTCAGCGAACAGTTGCGCCGCGCCCACGCGACCGACGAGGCACTCCGCGCGACGACCGAGTCGCTCGCCGGCGCGCTGCGTTCGAACACCACACGGGGTGTCTGGGGTGAAACCCAGTTGCGGCGCCTCGTCGAATCCGCGGGATTGATGCGCTACGTCGATTTCGACCTCCAGACATCGGTGAGCGCGCAGAGCGGCGAAGGGCGGCCCGACATGGTCGTGCATCTGCCGGGCGGAACGTCTCTCGCCGTCGACGCGAAGGTCCCGCTCGACGCGTACCTCGAAGCATCCGCCATTCCTGTGACCGCCCAGGGCGAGGAGGCCGCCCGGCGGGCAGCGCTTCTGCGCCGCCACGTGAAGGCGGTGCGCGCACACGTGGATGCTCTCGCCACCAAGGCGTACTGGAGTGGCCTCGACGCGGGTCCGGAGTTCGTCGTCTGCTTCCTGCCCAACGAGGCTCTGCTCGCGACGGCGCTCGAGGAAGACCCGGCGCTTCTGGATCACGCCTTCGCCAAGCGCGTCGTCCTCGCTTCTCCCGTCAACCTCTGGGCGGTACTGAAGACGGTGGCCTACACGTGGACCCAGCAGGAGGTGTCGAGCGAGGCCCGCCGTCTGTTCGACCTGGGAACGGAGCTCTATCAGCGTCTCGGCGGCCTCGCCGGACACGCGGACGATCTTCGACGCGCCCTCGAACGCACCGTCGACAGCTACAACCGCTTCGCCGGCTCACTCGAGACCCGTGTCTTGGTCACCGCCCGCAAGTTCCCCGGCATCGACGCGACGAAACTGGATGCCGCCGCGGCGCCACAGGCCATCGAGAAGTCCCCGCGCAAACTCGTCGCCCCGGAGCTCATCGCCGGCGGCGAGCCTGCCGACACCGCTCCCCCGATGTCGGCAGACGTGGGGTCGCTTCGAGATCGACTCTGAGCCGCACGGCGGACCAGCGCTACCCGCCGATCTCGCGCGCGCCGCTGACTGACGCCAGTCACGCGCGGAGATGCCGTCAGGCGGGGAAGAGGTTCAGCAGTGCCACGACAGACACGGAAACCGCGACGAAGGCGCCGATCATCCACCACGCACTGATCTGGTGACCCTCCGGCATCCGCCGTCGCAAGAGGACGTCGGGGCGGCGTGCGGGGTCTACGGGAGCGGCGATCTGGCCCGTTCTCGGACTGCTCGATGCTGCGGACATGTGACCCCCGGACTGCATTAGTGAGTACGTGTCGCCGGTGACACCGCCTCACATTCTGCCAGAGTTCGGCTCAAGTTGTCCTGTACGCCGCGCTCGCGTGTCAGAGCCACTTCGACGTCAGGTGCTCCGACGAGATACGCCGCAGGGTTCCCGACGCACCCCGAAGCACGACGCTCTCGGTGTAGACGAAGTCGCCGTCGCGGCGGACCCCCGCCACCAACTCGCCGTTCGTGACTCCGGTCGCGACGAAGATCGTGTTGCGCCCGGTGACGAGCTCATCCGCTTCGTAGACATAGCCGTCGAGCTTGAGCCCGGCATCCACGCCGCGCTGCTTCTCGTCGTCGTCGCGCGCCCACAGGCGCCCCTGGATGTGGCCGCCGAGCGCCTTGATCGCGCACGTGGTCGCCACGCCCTCCGGGCTGCCGCCGATACCGATGCACATGTCCGTCCGCGCGTTGTGGCGGGCGGCGTTGATCCCACCGGCGACGTCACCGTCACTCATCAGGCGGGTGCCCGCGCCGGCTTCACGAATCTCCTCGATGAGACGCGCGTGACGCGGGCGGTTCAGCACCGACACCACGAGCTCGTCGACCGGCTTCCCGAGAGCCTTCGCCAGCAGGCGGATGTTCTCGCCGACGGGAAGGCGGATGTCCACGACGCCGACACCCGCGGGTCCCGTGACGATCTTGTCCATGTAGAAGACGCTCGACGCATCCAGCATCGAGCCCCGGTCCGACACGGCGAGCACGGAAAGCGCGTTGTTGCGTCCCTCGGCGGTCAGCGACGTGCCATCGATCGGGTCGACGGCGACGTCGCACTGCGGGCCGCGTCCGGTGCCCACATGCTCGCCGTTGAAAAGCATCGGGGCGTTGTCCTTCTCCCCCTCGCCGATCACGATGAGACCGTCGAAGTCCACCGTCGTCAAGAACGCCCGCATCGCGTCGACCGCGGCGCCGTCGGCCTTCTCCTTCTGCCCGCGGCCGATGAACGGCACGGAGCGGATCGCCGCGGCCTCCGTCGCTCTCACGAGCTCCATCGCGAGGTTGCGGTCGGGGTGCAAAGGGCTCATATCCGCGGTCAGGCTCACCATGTCGCCAGCCTAGGACGCCCCGGGCGCGTGAGGCGGCGTTCTGGGTCAACACCTCAGGAAGGAATCGGGTTTCTTGACGATGCGGCAAGGCGGGGGACGCTCTTTTGCCCGGCGGCCCGCTCACGAAGACCGCTCCCGCTTCGATAGGCTGAGCCTGCTATTCCCGCATAACTGAGGAGCAGAAATGCCTGTCGCCACCCCTGAGCAGTACGCCGAGATGCTGGACCGCGCGAAGGCCGGTGGGTACGCATTCCCCGCGATCAACGCCGCCAGCTCGCAGTCCATCAACGCCGTCCTGCAGGGTCTGACCGAAGCCGGATCCGACGGCATCATCCAGGTGACCACCGGCGGTGCCGACTACTTCGCCGGCCACACCGTCAAGGGTCGCGCCACGGGCGCACTCGCGTTCGCGAAGTTCGCCACCGAAGTCGCCAAGAACTACCCGATCACCGTCGCTCTGCACACCGACCACTGCCCGAAGCCGGCGCTCGAAGACTTCGTGCTGCCGCTGATCGCGGCATCCGAGGAAGAGGTCCGCGCCGGACGCAACCCGATCTTCCAGTCGCACATGTGGGACGGCTCGGCCGTTCCCCTCGATGAGAACATCGAGATCGCGAAGGAACTGCTCCCCCGCATGAAGAACATCAACGCGATCCTCGAGGTCGAGATCGGTGTCGTCGGCGGCGAGGAGGACGGCGTCAAGCACGAGGGCTCGAACGAGGCCCTGTACACCACCACCGCCGATGTGTCGAAGTTCGTCGAGGCGCTCGGGCTCGGCGAGCACGGCCGCTACATCGCCGCACTGACCTTCGGAAACGTCCACGGTGTCTACAAGCCCGGCAACGTGAAGCTGCGTCCCGAGCTGCTCGGCGAGATCCAGGCCGGCATCGCCGAGAAGTTCGGCACCGGCGCGAAGCCGCTCGACCTGGTCTTCCACGGCGGCAGCGGCTCGACCCCCGAGGAGATCGCGACCGCGGTCGCCAACGGCGTCGTCAAGATGAACATCGACACCGACACCCAGTACGCCTTCACGCGTTCGGTCGCCGGATTCATGTTCAGCAACTACGACGGCGTCCTGAAGGTCGACGGCGAGGTGGGCAACAAGAAGGCCTACGACCCGCGCGCCTGGGGCAAGATCGCCGAGACGGCGATGGCTGCCCGCGTCGTCGAGGCTACCCAGCAGCTCGGTTCGGCGGGCCACTCGATCAGCCTCTGATCCGCGATCGGAAACGCCCCGGAGCCCGCGTCGCGGCTTCGGGGCGTTTCTGTGCGCGCCGGGCCTCGGGTTCGGGAGCGCCGCGGATGCCGCGGATGCCGCAGATGCCGCAGATGCCGCAGATGCGACGGATGCCGCGGATCGCGACCCCGAGTTCGTGCGCGCAACGACATCCCGCAAGTTGGCGGCGCAAACTGCGGCGCGGGTCAGGCGGATGGCGCAGATCGCGACCCCGAATGCCAGCGACCCGGAACTAGGTGTCGCAAACGGCGGCCTCGCCCCCGCGGATGTCGCGAATTGCGACTCCGACTGCACGAAGCCCGGAACACGGGGTCGCAAACGGCTGGCTCGATCTTGCGGATGTCGCGAATTGCGACCCCGACTCGGCTGACACCGGCATCCTGCGAGTTGGTGGCTCCTTTTGCGGATTGGGTCTCGCCAGTTCCGCAGACTGCGACCCTGATCTTTGGGTGGCCCGGAACACGATGTCACAAACGACCGCCTCGCTCCCATGGATGCCGCAGATCGCGACCCCGAATGAGCTGGCGCCGGCATCCTGCGAGTTCGTGGGCCGTTCTGCGGTTCGGGTTCGCCGGTTTCGCAGACTGCGACCCCGATTGCGGCCGCGCCCGAACAGGGTGGCGCAAACGGCGGCCTCGCCCGCGGGGATATCGCGGATTGCGACCTCAACTGCGCTAACCGTCAACCTGCGCGTTGAGAAGCCGTTCCGCGGTGTCGGCGCTGCGGATGCCGCAGCTTGCGACCCCCGATCCGGTTGCCCTCGACGTCGTACAAGTTGGGGTCGCGTTCTGCGCCGTCGGTCGCTCGGAGGCCGCAGATTGCGACCCCGATTGCGGGCGCGCCCGAACAAGGTGGCGCAAACGGCGGCCTCGCCCGCGGGGATATCGCGGATTGCGACCCCAACTGCGCTAACCGTCAACCTGCGAGTTGAGAAGCCGTTCCGCGGTGTCGGCGCTGCGGATGCCGCAGCTTGCGACCCCCAATCCGGTTGCCCTCGACGTCGTACAAGTTGGGGTCGCGTTCTGCGCCGTCGGTCGCTCGGAGGCCGCAGACTGCGACCCGATTGCGGGCGCGCCCGAACAAGGTGGCGCAAACGGCGGCCTCGCCCCGGCGGAGGCCACAGATTGCGACCCCAACCGCGTTACCGCGTGCGGCACGCCGAATCAGGCGGGGTCGACGTACGCGTCGAGCAGGCCCGGAGCCCCGGGCGGGACGTGAATGACCGTGACGGCGTCCCCCGCCCGCACGCGGCCCGTGCGCACCACGCGCAGGTATGGTCCGAGCCGGCGTTCCGCCGAGAAACGTCGAACCCACCCGCGCTCGGCTGAAGGATCGACGGCGCGCACCCATCGGGCGAACGTCTGGCAGGGGGTCCGCGGCATGGTCACCTCGACCTCGGCCGTGTCGCCGATGCGCCACCGCTCGCCGATCCGTGCGGCGTTGACATCGAGACCACCGATGCGCAGGTTCTCGCCGAACCACCCCGGCGCCAGCGTGACGCCCAGCTGCTCCGACCAGTAGTCGGCGTCTTGCTGCGAGTATGCGTACAGCGCCTTGTCCACGCCGCCGTGGTGCTTGCGGTCGGCTTGCACGTCCGCATACGCGCCGTACCGGCCGAGGCGCACGGCGCCGTCCACCGCGGCCTTGTCGATGGCGGTCACGCCGATCGCGCCGGAGTCGGCGCGAAGGGCGCGCACGACGCACACCGCGAGGAGCGTTCCCACCCCGCTCACCTCAGGAAGTGGCTGGAGATGGCCGGGTCGCCCAGCAACGGCACCGTCAAACACACGGTGGCGATGATGAAGGTCACGATCGCCCCGACCAGAGGCACCCACCACGTGAGCCGACGCGCCGCCAGCGATGCCCACGACAGGAGGGCTGTCAGCAGCCACCCGCCGATGAAGACGAAGGCGGCGATCCTGCCCCACAGCTCGCCCTGCGCCGTGTTCGTGAAGGTCGCGTCGATGCCGGCGACCTGCATCCACGTCTGCGCGAAGCCGGTGAAGTCCCACAGCTGGGGCGCCGCGCTGACGACCGTGAAGAGCCCGTAGGCGAGCAACGCGATCGTGATGATGCGGTCGGCGGTCCGCGTCGGGCGCGCCGCCGCGGTGGTCGCGGGGGCCGTCGGCGGATGCGCGTATGAGGGCGTGACGTGCGGCAGCGCAACGTGCGCGTGTGCGTGATCCATCTCCGGCGGCGGCTGCTTGATGCGGGCACGCTGCTCTTCGGGCGTCGCGTACTCGCCGTACTGCGGCTGCGGACGCCCCGTGTCGGCGCCGGGCCGATCGGTGGACTGTGCGTCGCTCATGTGCGCGACCGTCCTCCGAGGGCGCGGTCATCGCGGCGTCCCTCGGCATCCTGTCGCAGCTCCTTGGGCAGGGAGAACATCAGGTCTTCCTCAGCGGTGCGCACCTGCTCGACATCGCCGTACCCGGCACCGGCGAGGTCGGCGAGCACTTCCTGCACGAGCACCTCGGGAACGGAGGCGCCGCTCGTGACACCGACGGTTCCGACCCCTTCGAGCCATTCCTGCTGGATCTCGTGCGCGTAGTCGACGCGGTACGCGGCCTTCGCTCCGTACTCCAACGCCACCTCGACGAGCCGCACCGAGTTCGACGAGTTCGCCGAACCGACGACGATCACGAGGTCGGCATCCTTCGCGACCTTCTTGATCGCGACCTGGCGGTTCTGCGTCGCGTAGCAGATGTCGTCGGACGGCGGATCTTGAAGCTCGGGGAATCGCTCGCGCAGCCGCCGCACCGTCTCCATCGTCTCGTCGACCGACAGCGTCGTCTGCGACAGCCACACCACCTTCGACGGATCCTTCACGACCACGCGGTCGGCCTCGTCGGGAGAGTTGACGACGGTGACGTGGTCCGGCGCCTCACCGGCCGTCCCCTCGACCTCTTCGTGCCCCTCGTGGCCGATGAGGAGGATCTCGAAATCGTCGCGCGCGAATCGGACCGCTTCGCGGTGCACCTTCGTCACGAGCGGGCACGTGGCATCGATCGCCTGCAGGCCCCGATCGGATGCCGCGTTCACGACGGCCGGCGAGACGCCGTGCGCGCTGAAGACGACGTGCGAGCCGGACGGCACTTCGTCGACCTCTTCGACGAAGATCGCGCCCTTGGCCTCCAGTTCGGTGACGACGTGGATGTTGTGCACGATCTGCTTGCGCACGTAGACGGGGGCGCCGTATCGCTCGAGCGCCTTCTCGACGGCGATGACCGCGCGGTCCACGCCCGCGCAATAGCCGCGCGGCGATGCCAGCAGCACCTTCTTGTGTCCGGGGACCGGGTTATCCTGAAGCCGTCCGCGAGGGCCTGGGATATGGGGCGTCGGTAGACGGACGGCTGTGCTGCTCACCCCTCGATTCTAGGGAGAGCGGGCTGAGTGAGGGCCGCATGCGCGCGGCGGAAAGGCATCGATGGCTTCGTTCGCTTCCGCTCCCGGACAAACCCCGCCGCCCGATGCCGTTGCGCCGCGCGATTCGCGTTCGGATGCCCCGACCTCCGTCTCACGCCTGAACGAGACGATCCGCGGTTTCGTCTCCACGTGGGGATCGGTGTGGGTCGAGGGCGAGATCACCGCCTGGAACCTGCGTGGCGGCCACGTCTTCGGTCGGCTCAAGGACGCCGACGGCGACGCGATGATCTCCTTCCGGCTCTGGTCGTCCACACTGCAGCGACTGCCCGACGATCTCAAGGTCGGCGACCTGGTGGTGGCCTGTGTGAAGAGCGACTTCTTCGTGAAGACCGGCGACTTCACCTTCACCGTGTCGGCAATGCGGCACACCGGCCTCGGCGATCAGTTGGAGAGGCTGGAGCGATTGCGCTCCCGCCTGCGGGCCGAGGGTCTTTTCGATCCCGCGCGCAAGAAGCGCATACCCTTTCTCCCCCATGTCGTCGGGCTCATCACCGGCGAACGCAGCGACGCCGAGAAGGATGTGCATCGCAACGCCGAGCTGCGGTGGCCCGATGTCCGCTTCCGGACGATCCACGCAGCCGTCCAGGGCGACCGCTGCGTCCCGGAGACGATCGCGGCCCTGGAGGCGCTCGACGCCGACCCCGAGGTGGATGTGATCGTCATCGCCCGCGGCGGCGGCGATCCGCAGACGCTCCTCGGCTTCAGCGACGAGCGGCTCATCCGCGCGGTGGCGGCGGCATCGACCCCCGTGGTCTCGGCCATCGGGCACGAGAACGACCATCCCCTGCTCGACGACGTCGCCGACCTCCGCGCGTCGACGCCGACCGACGCCGCCAAGCGGGTCGTTCCCGACGTGTCCGAGCAGCGTGCGCTCATCCAACAGCTCCGTTCCCGTGCCCGCACTCGCCTCACGCAACGCATCGCACACGACATCGCCCAACTCGAACAGCTGCGCTCGCGCCCCGCGCTGCGCGCGCCCGAGTCACTGCTCACACCGAGATCGCACGAGCTGTGGACTCTCGTGTCCCGAGGGCGCGACGTCGTGAACCGGCGGCTGGATGCCGCGGAGCGCTCGACCGCGCAGTTGCGCGCATCGCTGCGCGCTCTCTCCCCGGCGGCGACACTCGCGCGCGGATACGCGATCGCTCATCTCGATGGCGGCGTCATCGTCCGCGACGCCCGGCAGGCGCCGGCCGGTACCGCCGTCATGGTGACCGTCGCCGACGGATCGTTCGGCGCCCGGTCGGAGGGACCGGTCGCCGAGGACGTCGGAGCGCCGTCCTAGAATGGAGCCCATGACCAGCGACACGGCCGCCGACGTCGCCGATCTCTCGTTCGAGCAGGCGCGCGACGAACTCGTTCGCGTCGTCGCCGAACTCGAGCAGGGCGCCCCGACGCTCGAGCATTCGCTCGCCCTGTGGACCCGCGGTGAGGCTCTGGCGGCCCGCTGCGAGGAGTGGCTGCTCGGCGCGAAGCGCCTGCTGGATGCCGCGCGCCCGGCAGACACGGAGTCGTGATGGCATCCGGTCCTCGCATCGTCGCCGAACTCGGCCGTCCCGAGACTCCGGACGAGACCGCCGACCGCAAAGCGGCGTCGTCGCGCGCCTACCGGCAGAGCAAGACGTTCCGCAACCTCGTGGCGGCGCTGCTGGTGACGATGGCCGTCGTGGCGGTCGTGTACTTCGGTGTCCCGCGCGGATCGCTGCCGGAGCCGGAGGCAGCAGACGTCGCCGCAGCCGCTGAGACGGCTTCCGCGTCCATCGATCACCCCCTGCTGGTGCCGAAGGTCCCCGGCGATTGGCGCGCGAACTCCGCTCGCCTCGAGGGCTCGATGTGGCGCGTGGTGTACGCGCCGCCGTCCGGCTACGTCCGCGTCGCGCAGGGGATCGGCACGGACGCGACCTGGACCTCGCGGATCCTGGGCGGCTTCGCGCCCACCGGGAGCGTCACGATCGACGGCATCGTGTGGGATGAGTACACGATCCCCGCCGCATCGCGAACCGACACCGTCTCGTACGCCATCTCGACGTCGGCGGGTGACGACACCGTGCTGATCTACGGCGCGACCGATGCGACGACCGCCGCGATCGCTGCCGGCGGCGTGACGGATCAGATTCTGGCTCTGCGCGAGGAGGCCCGATGAGCACGACCACCCGACCGACACCCACCACCGTGTGGGACGAGATACTCGAAGGCAACGAGCGTTTCGTGTCGGGCCGCCCCCGCCACCCACGCCAGGACGTCGAGCGTCGTAACGAACTCGCCGCCGCGCAGACGCCTCGGGCGGCCCTGTTCGGGTGCTCCGACTCGCGCCTGGCCGCAGAGATCATCTTCGACCAGGGCCTCGGCGACCTGTTCGTCGTCCGCAACGCCGGTCAGGTCGCCTCCGACTCGGCCGTCGCGAGCCTGGAGTACGCGGTCGCCGCACTGGACGTCTCGCTCATCATCGTCTTGGCGCACGACGCCTGCGGCGCCGTGCGCGCGGCCATCGACTCCACGGCACTCGGCTCGCCCGAACTGCCGACGCACATCTGGCGCCTGATCGCGCGGATCGTGCCCGCCGCGCGCACCGTGCTGCGCGACGCGGGCGGCGACGTCGACCCGAGGACGCTGGATGCCGAAGACGTCGGACGCGAGCACCTCAAGAACACCGTCGATGACCTGCTCGCGTCGTCGCGGCTGATCGCCGATGCCGTCGCCGAGGGTCGCGTGGGCATCGTCGGCGCCAACTACCGGTTGAGCGAAGGCACGGCCGTGCCGCACGTGCTGGTCGGCGTCGACCAGGAATGACGCGGACGCAGCGACCATCGCCGACTCGGCAGACAATCACCACAGCACAGGAAACGAGGACGTGACCGCCATGACAGACACCGAGTACCGCATCGAGCACGACACGATGGGCGAAGTGCGCGTCCCGAAGGATGCGCTCTACGCCGCCCAGACCCAGCGGGCGGTGGAGAACTTCCCGATCTCCGGCTCGGGGCTCGAGTCGACCCAAATCGCGGCGCTCGCGCGCATCAAGAAGGCCGCGGCCCTGGCCAACAAAGAGCTCGGCACTCTCGACGGCGCGATCGCCGACGCCATCGCCGCGGCGGCCGACGAGGTCATCACGGGACGCTTCGACGCGCACTTCCCGGTCGACACGTACCAGACGGGCTCCGGCACCTCGTCGAACATGAACATGAACGAGGTGCTCGCCTCGCTCGCGACGCAGAGGCTCGGCGCCACCGTGCATCCGAACGACCACGTCAACGCGTCGCAGTCATCGAACGACGTCTTCCCGACGTCTGTCCACATCGCCGTCACCCA
>Ga0207655_1003700_pt1 | contig 11262 bp, 11 predicted proteins | sample KBSM44metaG_FD_184398 | JGI IMG/M metagenome (GOLD analysis project Ga0207655, IMG submission 184398) | Miscanthus rhizosphere microbial communities from Kellogg Biological Station, Michigan, USA - KBS M4-4 metaG (SPAdes) (version 2) | ecosystem: Host-associated > Plants > Roots > Rhizosphere >... | reverse complement strand
CGAGGCGGTCGACGATGCCGCGGCGCAGCAGCTCGCTGGCCAAGCGGAGGGCGAACGTGGTCTTGCCGGCGCCCGGGGTCGCGGCGGCGAGGAAATCCCGCGGGCCGGAGCCCACCCCGTCGGGCCCATCGGCGGAGAAGTACGCTTCGAGCGCCTCCGCCTGCCACGCGCGCAGGTTCTGGGCCGTTCCCCAGGGCGCACGCTGCGGGAAGGCGGGCGAGAGGTGCTCGGCGGCGAAGCTTCCGAAGTGCTCCTGTCCTCGCTCGTCCGTCCCGTCCACGACTGAAACCCTAAACGACGCCTCCCCCATGATCGTCGTCCGCACCCGCTCGCGACCCGAGTAGCCTCGAACGGGCGTCGCCTCCGAGCCCGGCGACGAGTCAGGAAGGTCATGAGCAGGAACGAGCCCACCCCCGACCCGCACCGGACGCCGTACGTCCCGAACGAGAACGCACATCCGTGGCGACGCATGGTGTCCATCGGCGATTCCTTCACCGAAGGCATCGGCGACCCGATTCCCGGCACCGTCGACGGTCACCGCGGTTGGGCCGACCGCGTGGCGGAGGTCCTCGCCTCCCAGGTCGACGACTTCGCGTACGCGAATCTCGCGGTGCGCGGAAAGCTGATCGGTCAGATCGTCGCCGACCAGATCGAGCCGGCGCTGATGCTCAGCCCCGACCTCATCACCTTCTCCGCCGGCGGCAACGACGTGCTCCGTCCGGGCGGCGATCCCGACGTCGTCGCGGAGCAGTTCGAGGATGCCGTCGCACGCCTGACCTCCCAGGGCGCGACGCTCGTCGTCTTCACCGGCATCGACACCGAGTTCACCCCTGTTTTCCGCGGCATCCGCGGGCGTGTCGCGATCTACAACGAGAACGTCCGCGCGATCGCCGACCGGTACGACTGCATCGTCGCCGACCAGTGGGCACTCAAGCAGGTGCAGGACATGCGCTTCTTCGACGACGACCGTCTCCACTACAACGCGCTGGGTCACCATGAGGTCGCACGCATGGTGTTGCGGGCGCTGAACGTGCCCAACGACCTGCAGCCTATGCAGCCCGACCCGCTCCCGACTCTGACGTGGCGGGAGGCACGCACGAACGACCTCGTGTGGGCGCGGACCCATTTCGTGCCGTGGGTACTGCGGCGTCTGCGGCACCAGTCGTCGGGCGACAACATCACGGCCAAGCGCCCGGAGCCGCTGCCCGTCACCGTGGAGGCGCCGGCTCGCGACCGCACGGCCGGACCCGGGGAGCCCGTCTGACGCGCACGTCCGGGCCCGACCGAACTGCAAGGGCCCTGCCGCGACACGCCGCTGAGCCCGTGGAGGCCACGGCGCGGCGCACGGCATCCCCGGAACGCGTTTCGACTCGCTCCGCTCGCTCAACGACCGGGGGGGGTGGCGGTCGCTGAGACACGTTTCGACTCGCTCCGCTCGCTCAACGACCGGGGGACGGCGAACGCCGCAACGGTCAGCGGAGGGCCCAGAGCGCGACGGCCGCGGCGGATGCCACGTTCAGCGAGTCGACACCGCCCGTCATCGGAATGGTGACCACCGTGTCGGCGGCGGCGAGCGCGCGCCGCGAGAGGCCATCGCCTTCCGTCCCCATCAGGAGGGCGACGCGTTCGGGTCGCTCGGCCGCGAACACATCCAGCGGCACGGCACCGTCGGCGAGAGCGAGGGCGGCGACATGCAGCCCGGCGTCGTGGAGCAGCTCGCGACCGGCCCGCCATCCTCCGTCCGCGTCGTCCGGCAAGCGCGTCCACGGCACCTGGAAGACGGTGCCCATGCTGACGCGGACGCTCCGGCGGTAGAGCGGATCCGCGCACCGCGGCGTGACCAGCACGGCGTCCGCCCCGAGTCCCGCCGCCGCGCGGAAGGCAGCGCCGACATTCGTGTGGTCGACGATGTCCTCCAGCACGAGCACGAGGCGGGCATCCGCCACGACCTCGGACACGCGGGGAAGCAACGGACGGTGCATCGCGGCCAGCGCCCCGCGGTGCACCGCGTAGCCGGTGAGCTGCTCGGCGACGACATCATCGACGAGGTACACGGGCGCATCTCCGGCGACGTGCTCCGCATCGTCAAGCCACTTCTCCTGCACCAGCAGTGAGCGCGGGCGATGCCCGGCGGCGACGGCCCGGCCGATGACCTTCGCCGACTCGGCGATGTAGAGGCCTCCCGCGGGCTCGAGCACGCGGCGCAGGGCGACGTCGGTGAGGTCGCGGTAGTCGGAGAGACGATGGTCTGTGGGATCGTCGATGCGCACGACAGGCATCCGTCCATGCTGTCACGAGCACTCGGGCAGCCGCATTCGGGCGGCGCGTAACCTCCCCGAAAAGGGAGGCGCGTAGGCTCGAGTCAGGTTCCAGGGAGGGAGGACGCCATGTCGACGGTGCTCGATCGTGACGCGGATGCCGCCCCCGACCTCGATCCCGAGACCTCGCTCACCGTGGGCCGCGCTGTCGACGCGCTGGCCGGCAGGAGGGTCGCCGTCCTCACCGGGGCGGGCATCTCGACCGATTCGGGGATTCCCGACTACCGCGGCAAAGGGGCGCCGACGCGCACCCCCATGACGGCGCAGCAGTTCCTTTCCAGCGCCGTGTCGCGACAGCGGTACTGGGTGGGCAGCCATCTCGGATGGCGCGCATTCGCCGCAGCGGAGCCGAACGGCGGCCATCAGGCGCTCGCGGACCTCGAGGCACGAGGTGTCGCGACGGGTGTGATCACGCAGAACGTCGACGGCCTGCACCTGCGCGCCGGCAGCCGTCGCGTCGTCGAGCTGCACGGGACCATGCGTCGCGTGCTCTGCACCCACTGCGGTCAGGTCTTCGATCGCCGCGATCTCGCGGCGCGCGTCGAGGCCGACAACCCGTGGATCACGGTGCCGGATGCCGTCGAACTCGGCCCCGACGGCGACGTGCTGCCGTCGTCGAGCGAGGGCTTCGTCGTGCCCGTGTGCAGCGTCTGCGGCGGCATGCTCAAGCCCGACGTGGTGTTCTTCGGCGAATACATCCCGCTCGTGAAGTTCAACGAAGCCGAACAGCTCGTCCGCACCAGCGACGCGCTCGTCGTCGCCGGCTCCTCCCTGGTTGTGAACTCCGGCATCCGCCTGCTCGAACGCGCACGGCGCCGGAAGCTTCCGGTCGTCATCGTGAATCGTGGCCAGACGCGGGCCGACGCCCACGCGACGGTGAAGATCGATGCCGGCACCACCGAGGTGCTGCGGGCTCTCGCGCGTGCGCTCCCGTCTCCGCGCTGAGGGCCTCCGCTCCTCGCCTAGGCTCGAACGGTGACGACCCTCATCCTCGTGCGACACGGCGAGACCGACTGGAACGCCGAACGGCGCATCCAGGGCTCTACCGACATTCCCCTGAACGACACCGGCCGTGCGCAGGCGAAGGATCTCGCCGACCGGCTCCGCGATGAGCTCGCCGGACACAGCCCCGTGGTCGTCTCCTCCAGTGATCTGTCGCGCGCCGCCGAGACGGCGCGAATCATCGCGGCCGGCCTCGGGGTCGGCGAGCCTCGCGCGTACCGCCAGCTGCGGGAACGCTCGTACGGCATCGCCGAGGGCGCCCGCGTCGACGAGTTCCGCGCGCGCTGGGGCGAGTGGGCGCAGGCTGAGGTCCCCGAGGCGGAGACCTGGCCGGAGGTACGTCGGCGCGCGTTGGCCGGTCTTCGGCGGGCCGTCCGGGATGCCCGCCGGGAGACGGCCCCGCAGGCCCCGACCCTCGTCGTGGTCTCCCACGGCGCCCTCATCCGCGAAGTGATCCGCCACGCGTCCGCGGGCGCCTTCCCCCACGAGGGCGAGCGATTGGCGAACGCCTCCACGCACACCTTCCTCGTGGAACGCGATCGCCTCAGCCTGCAGTCGTACGCCGCGATTCCGCTGGTCTGACCGGCCCCACTCTTTCAGCTGGTGCGGGCGATCACCGCACGCGCGTGGCACAGCACGGGTTCGTCGATCATCCGACCGCGATAGCGGAAGACGCCACGCTCTCCCTCCGCAGCCTCGAGCACCCCTCGCGCCCAGGCGAGCGTCGCGTCATCGGGACGGTAGGCCGCGCGAATGGTGTCGACCTGCCCCGGATGGATGCATGCCGTCGCCGCGAATCCGCTCGCCGCGGCATCTCGCGCCTCCCGGCGCAATCCCTTCTCATCGGCGATGTCGAGGTGGACCGCGTCGATGGCGGCGATGCCGGCGGCACCCGCGGCCAGGAGCACGCGGGAGCGTGCGGCGCGAGCGACGTCGCGGTATTTGCCCTTCGGCGTACGGCTGGACGTGCCGCCCAGCGACGCGACGAGGTCTTCGGCGCCCCACATGAGGGCGACGACGTTGCGCCGCGCGGCGAGGGCCTCCGCTTCGGCGATGCCCCGCGCCGTTTCGCACAGCGCGATGAGCTGCCATCGCGGATCGAGTCGGCCGAGGGCCTTCGCCGACTCCGCCTTGGCGATCATCACCCGCCGGTAGTCCGTCTGGGCGAGGCTCGCGAGATCCGAGACGATCTCGGCGGAGTCGAGCGCGTTGACCCGCACGATGACGCGGTCGGGATCGAGCGGCGTGTCGATGAGCGCCATCCGCGCCGCGACCTTGTCGGACGGCGCGACGGCGTCCTCGAGATCGAGGATCACCGCGTCGGCTCGATCGAGCGCTTTCGCGTAGCGCTCCGGGCGATCGGCGGGGCAGAACAGGAGCGCGGGCCCGAGGTCGAAGTCGGCGGTCATGCCCCCACACTCCCGGTCAGCCCGAGCGCCCGAGCGATCACGAGCAGCTGCACTTCGGTGGTGCCCTCGCCGATCTCCAGGATCTTCGAATCGCGGTAGTGCCGCGCAACCGGGTACTCGTTCATGAAGCCGTTGCCGCCGAAGATCTGCGTCGCATCCCGCGCGTTGTCCATCGCCGCGTCCGCCGCCGTCAGCTTCGCCAGCGCCGCCGCGGATCCGAAGGGCCGCCCCCCGTCGCGAAGGCGGGCGGCGTGGAGCCACGCGAGACGAGAGGTGTGCACCCGCTGCTGCATGCGGGCGAGCATGAACTGGATCGATTGTCGCGTGCCGAGGCGCTCGCCGAAGACGATGCGGCTCGACGCGTAATCGAGCGCCGCTTCGAGGCATCCCTCGGCGGCGCCGGTCGCGAGGGCGGCGATCGCGATGCGTCCTTTGTCGAGGATGCTGAGGAAGTTGGCGAACCCGCGGCCACGCTCGCCGAGGAGGTTCCCGGCGGGCACGCGCGCGCCGTCGAAGCTGAGCGGGTGGGTGTCGGACGCGTGCCAGCCGACCTTGTCGTACGCCGGGCCCACCGTGAAGCCGGGGGTGCCGGAGGGCACGATGATCGTGGAGATCTCTCGTCGGCCGCCGGTTGTGGCGGCGCCGCTGCCGTCTCCGGTCACGGCAGTGACGGTGACGAAGCGGGTGATGGCCGTGCCGGAGTTGGTGATGAACTGCTTGGCGCCATCGATGACCCACTCATCGCCGTCGAGCTTCGCCGTGGTGCGAGTGGCGCCGGCGTCCGACCCTGCTTCGGGCTCGGTCAGTCCGAAACCGGCGAGCGCGCGGCCCGCGAGGAGGTCGGGGAGCAGTTCCGCCCGCTGCGCGGCCGTGCCGAAGCGGAAGACCGGCATCGCGCCGAGGCTCACTCCCGCTTCCAGGGTGATCGCGACCGACTGGTCCACGCGGGCGATCGCTTCGATCGCGAGACCCAGCGTCGTGTAGTTGCCACCCTGTCCGCCGACGTCTTCCGGGAACGGGAGGCCGAACAGCCCCATCTCCCCCATCTCGGCGACGAGCGGCAACGGCAGCGTCTTGGTGCGGTCCGCCTCGTAGGCCTGGGGCGCCACCCGCTCATCGGCGAATGCCCGCACCATCTCCGCCAGCGCCCGTTCTTCGTCGCTCAAGCCGTAGTCGTACGGATCCAGTATCGCCATGGCATCCCCTTCGATGTCCCGGTCGTATAACGCCTCTCGCCGACTCGTGGCGGGCAAGAGCGCAGGTGGGTTAGTGTGCACTCACCGACCGATCCAGGTTAGCGAGGATTAACTGGAATGACAACGCACCCGCCCGCATCGCGCACCACGCGCGAGCGAGCAAAGGCGGAACGTGCCGACGCGCTGGTGGAAGCGGCCGCGCGTCTGTTCGCGCACCACGGTTTCGACGGGGTGAGTCTGGAAGAGCTGGGGGCGGCCGTGGGAATCACCGGCCCGGCCGTCTACCGCCACTTCGACAGCAAACGTGCCCTGCTCGCCGCGATCCTGTTGCGGGCCAGCGACGATCTGCTGTCGGGCGGCAGACGCGTCGTCGACGCCGGGCACGGCGCCGAACGGGCGCTGCGGGAACTGGTCGACTTCCACGTCGATTTCGCCGTGCACAGCGCCGACGTCATCCGGGTGCAGGATCGCGACCTCGCCCGCCTCAGCGACGCCGACCGCCACGCGGTACGGCGCCTGCAGCGCGAGTACGTCGAGCTGTGGGTCGAGGTCCTCCGCGCCGTCCACCCCGATCGCGGCGAGACCGATCTGCGCGTGCGCGCCCACGCCGGCTTCGGCCTCATCAACTCGACGCCTTACGTCGTGCGGAGCCGCCGCGAGGTCGCCGTGGATGCCGGCACCGACGGTCTCCTGCGCGGCATCCTCTCCGACATGGCCTACGCGGCGCTGTCGGCCCGCTGAGCGCGACGCCTCCGGTCAGCCCCGGTCAGCCCCGGTCAGTTCAGGCCAGCAGCATGGCGCGGCCGGGCTCTCGCAGGATGTCGCCCACCGCGGTCAGGAACCGCGACGCCTGCTCGCCGTCGACGAGGCGATGGTCGAACGACAGGCTCAGGGTCATGATGTCGCGGAGGACGATGTCGCCGTCGACCTCCCACGGACGGCGTCGGAGTGAACCCAGACCCAGAATGCCCGCTTCGCCCGGGTTGAGGATGGGTGTGCCGGCGTCGATGCCGAAGACCCCGAAGTTCGTGATCGAGAAGGTGCCGCCGGTGAGGGCGGCCGGAGTCGTCCGTCCCGACCGCGCGGTCCCGGCGAGGCGACCGATCTCGTCGGCCAGCTCCAGCACCGTGAGGCGGTCGGCATCCGGGATGTGCGGCACGACAAGACCGCGCTCGGTCGCCGCGGCGATGCCCAGATTCACGTAGTGGAACTGGACGATCTCCCCTGCCTGCTCGTCCCACGCGGAGTTGAGGGTGGGCTCGACCCGGAGGCCCAGACAGACGGCCTTGGCGGCGACGGCGAGGATGCCGACGCGGTGCCCCTCGAGTCGGCGGTCGGAGCGCAGACTCTGCAGGAGGCGCGTCGTGCCGGTGACATCGACCTCGAGGAACGTCGTCACGTGCGGCGCCGTGAAGGCGCTTCGCACCATCGCCGCCGCCGTGTGCTTGCGGACACCGCGGATGGGCGTGCGCGTCACGCGCTCACGCGGCTCGGGCGACGAGACGGGTGTCGGCGCGGCGGTCGGTTCGAGCGCTGCCGCCCACCGGTCCACGTCCTCACGTCGAATGACGCCCGTGACACCGGATGCCTCCACGAGGGCGAGGTCGACCCCGCGCTCGCGCGCGTAGGCGCGGACCGGAGGCGTCGATCGCGGCCGCTCACGGCGTACCTCGTCGTCGACGACAGTCGGGCCCGCGTCGACGACATCGTGCGGCGCGTCCACCAGAAGCCGGTCGGTCGCCGCGCTGGCCGCGCGGTCGCGGCCTGCACCGCCGTCGATGCGGCGCCGTCTCTGCGGGCGGCCGGCGCGTCGGGGTGCGGCGCCGTAGCCCACGAGGTTCGGCACAGCGACCTCCGGCGGCGCATCCTCTGACGCCATGTCCTCCACGCCGGCATCCTCCGCCGGCACGGATGCCGCGTCCGCTTCCGCCGGCTCGGAGCCGGCGACGTCCACGGCGATGAGGGGGGCCCCGACCTCCACCACATCGCCGGCCGCCGCGTGCAGAACGCTCACGGTGCCGGCGAACGGCGAGGGCAGCTCCACGATCGCTTTGGCCGTTTCGACCTCGGCGATCGGCTGGTTCAGCGTCACGTCGTCGCCGGGGGCGACCAGCCACTGCACGATCTCGGCCTCGGGCAGACCTTCGCCGAGATCGGGGAGGCGGAACTCGGCGATCACAGTTCGACTCCCGTCAGTCCGCTCACCGAGAGGCTGTGCGGGCGATCCATCACCCGATCGACGGCGTCGAGGATGCGATCGAGGTCGGGCAGGTGCTGCTTCTCGAGCTTGGCCGGAGGGTAGGGGATGTCGTGTCCGGTGACCCGCAGCGGCGGCGCCTCGAGGTAGTGGAAGCACTGCTCGGTGACGCTCGCGATGATCTCCGCGCCCACGCCCGCCTCACCTCCCGCTTCGTGGGTCACGACCACGCGGCCGGTCTTGCGGACCGACGCGGCCACCGTGCGGTAGTCCACGGGCGACAGGGCGCGCAGGTCGATCACCTCGATCGAGATGCCGTCGTCTTCTGCGGCCACGGCCGCATCCATCGCCGTCGTCACCTGCGCGCCGTAGGTCACCACCGTCACATCGGTCCCTTCCCGCACGACGCGGGCAAGTCCCATCGGCGCAGCATCGGCGATGTCGAGATCGAGATCGACCTCACCCTTCGTGTGGTACAGGCGCTTGGGTTCGAAGAACACCACGGGGTCATCGCTCGCGATCGCCTGGCGGAGCATCATGTAGGCGTCCTGCGAGTTCGACACGGCGACGACGCGGAGGCCCGCGGTGTGGACGAAGTAGGCCTCCGGAGACTCGGAGTGGTGCTCGGCCGCTCCGACTCCGCCGGCCCAGGGGATGCGGATGGTCAGCGGCATCGTGACGCGTCCGCGAGTGCGGTAGTGGAGCTTCGCCACCTGGCACACGATCTGGTCGAAGGCCGGGTAGACGAACCCGTCGAACTGGATCTCGACGACGGGTCGGAAGCCTCGCATCGCCAGTCCGACAGCGGTGCCGACGATCCCCGATTCCGCCAGCGGCGTGTCGATGACCCGCGCCGGACCGAACTCGTCGAGGAGCCCATCCGTGATGCGGAACACACCCCCGAGGCGGCCGATGTCCTCCCCCATCACCAGCACCTGGGCATCGTCCGCCATCGCGCGGTGCAGGCCCGCCGTGAGCGCCTTGCCCATCGTCAACGTCGTCATCGGGCCACCTCCGCCGCATCATCCGCATCCGCATCCGCATCCGCATCGAGCGAATCGAGGTAGGCGGAGAAGCGCGCCCGCTGCCGATCGATCCCGCTGTGGGGTTCGGCATACACGTCATCGAGTACCTCGATCGCCGGTCGTGTCACCGCCGTGAGGGCGGCTTCTCGCATCCGGCCGGTGAGCACGTCCGCCTCGCGGGCGATGTCGGCGAGGATGTCGTCGTCGATGTCACCGGTGTTCCGCAGGTATGCCTCGAGCCGCGTGAGCGGGTCGCGGGCCCGCCATTTCTCGAGCTCCTCCGCGTTCCGGTAGCGCGTCGGGTCATCGGAGGTGGTGTGGGGTCCCATGCGGTAGGTGACGGCCTCCAGGAAGACGGGGCCCTCCCCCCGACGGGCGTGGTCGAGAGCCCACCGCATCGCGGCCGTGCAGGCGAGCACGTCGTTGCCGTCGACCCGCAGGCTCGGGATGCCGAAACCCTGCGCGCGCCCCGCAATCGGGAACCGGCTCTGTACCGTGACCGGTTCGGAGATCGCCCAGTGGTTGTTCGAGCACACGAAGACGACGGGTGCGCCGAAGGACGAGGCGAAGACCATCGCCTCGTTGACGTCGCCCTGGCTGGTCGCGCCGTCGCCGAAGTAGGCGACCGCCACCTGGCCACCGCCGTCCCGCTGGATGCCCATCGCGTAGCCGACGGCGTGGAGGCTCTGCGCGCCGATGATGATCTGCGGCGTCGCGAGATGGAGCTCGTACGGGTCGTAGGTGGAGTGCACCTCCCCGCGCCAGGAGAGCACGAGATCGGCCGGCGTCCCGCCGCGGACGATCGTGACCCCGAGCTCCCGGTAGCTCGGGAACAGGAAGTCGTCGGGCCGGCAGGCGCGGGCCGTGCCGACCTGTATCGCCTCCTGGCCCTGCGCGGGCGCCCAGAGACCGAGATGACCCTGGCGTTGGAGGGCGACGCCCTCGGCATCCATCCGGCGAACGATCGCCATGTCGCGGTAGAGGCCCCGCAGGACGTCCGCGCCGACATCCGCGACCCACGGGTCCAGTCGCGGGTCGGACACGCGGTGCCCTTCGGGGGTGAGCAGGCGGGCCGCCTCGTCGCTCGTCGTGGTCGTGTCGCGTGTGGTCAGGGTGTACATCGTCGTCATCCCTCTCTGGAGGCGTCGCTCCCTCGTGGAGAACGACGACCGTCCGCATCGGCCTCGTCGCCGGATGCCAGGAAGGCTACGTGTGCCTGGCACCTAGCTCAAGCAACCCAGTCAGAACTGAGCATGTTGCACAGGCAACACGCGGTGACCCTGATAGGGTTGGGCACTATGGGACCCCTCGACCGCGTCGACCTCGACCTCCTGAACGCCCTCGCCGACGACCACCGCGCGACGGTCGTCGCGCTGGCCGAACGACTGGGCCTGTCCCGCAACACCGTCCAGGCGCGGTTGGCCCGCCTCGAGCGCGGCGGCGTGTTCCAGTCGTTCGAGCGATCCATCCCGCCGCTGGCGCTGGGCCTGCCGATCGAGGCCATGCTGAGTGTCACGGTGCGCCAGGCCGAGCTCCCCCGGATCACCGCCGCAATCGCGAAGATCCCCGAGGTCGTGCAGGCCTACGGCATGAGCGGTCAGGTCGATCTGCTCGTCCGAGTGGCCGCCCGCGACACCCAGCACCTGTTCGACGTCGACGCGCGCATCCTCGCGATCGACGGCGTCGAGCGCACCGAGACCTCCCTCGTGATGGGAGAGGTCATCGGCTATCGGATCCGGCCACTTCTGGAGTCCGCGCGCGACGACGCGATCCGCTGATCCATTCGCGCTTCCGCGACGCCGGCGGCACCACCGACGCCAGCAGTACGGGGTCGGCGGGCACGTCGATGACCCCGGATGCCGTGGAGTCCATTCGCACGAGGACGACCCCGGCGAGAAGCACCGCTCCGCCGATCACCTGCACGGCCGAGGGCGCTTCACCGAGCAGCAGCCACGCGAAGCCGAGAGCGAACAGCACCTCGCTGAGGCCGATGAACGACGCCAGCCGCGAACCGACGCGCGGCACGGCCATGACACCGAACGCATAGCCCAGGGTCGTGCCGACGGCGCCGACCCACAGGAGGGCGACGACGCCGGGCACCTCCACGCCACGGAA
>Ga0207655_1003697_pt1 | contig 11266 bp, 8 predicted proteins | sample KBSM44metaG_FD_184398 | JGI IMG/M metagenome (GOLD analysis project Ga0207655, IMG submission 184398) | Miscanthus rhizosphere microbial communities from Kellogg Biological Station, Michigan, USA - KBS M4-4 metaG (SPAdes) (version 2) | ecosystem: Host-associated > Plants > Roots > Rhizosphere >... | reverse complement strand
CTTGGCTCTACTTCGATCCGGTGCGTCCGCAGCTCTCGCCTGACGGCGCCTCCGTGACCGGCTTCTCCGTGCCTGACGCATCCGCGTGCCCGCAGATGAACCGCTGGAAATACGGCACCGACGGCCTGCCCGCCTACTTCGGGCGCACCGCCGCGCAGGCGCGCCAGCAGTACGTGCAGGCCGACATCAGCTATCTCGAAGGCGCGCTGGACAGCAACGACGCGAAGGGCACGGCATACCGCGTGCTCGACAAGTCCTGCGCGGCGCTTGCGCAAGGCTCGTTTCGCATGCAGCGCGGCCTGGCCTATGCGCAGTACGACCGCAAGCTGCTTGCGCCGGACAAGCGCCGGGAGGTCGTGGTAGTGCCGGGCTGCGCGCACGACGTGGCCTGCGTGTTTCCCTCCGAGGCGGCACGCGCCGCGCTGGTCGGCCCTTCTCGCTGATCGGAGCAGCCTGCCGGCGGGCTTGACGCGATTTCCTTTATGGTGGACATTTAATCCAGTATGAAGGAAATCAAGGAGTCGGCCGAAACGGAAGCCCCGTCCGGCCTCAATGACCGCATCGCCCAGCGCGTGCGCGACCTGCGCGCGGCCCGAGGCCTCTCGCTCGATGCGCTGGCCACGCACTGCGGGGTGAGCCGCTCGATGATCTCGCTGATCGAGCGCGGCGAAAGCAGCCCCACCGCCGTGCTGCTCGAGAAGCTCGCAACCGGTCTCGGCGTGTCGCTGGCTTCGCTGTTCGAGGCGCCCGCGCCCGCCGCCGATCCGGTGGCGCGCCTGGCCGGCCAACTGCAGTGGCGCGACCCGCACTCCGGCTATGTGCGGCGCAACGTGTCGCCCGACGGTTTCGCATCGCCCATCCAGATCGTCGAAGTGATGTTCCCGTCCAAGGCCCGCGTGGCCTATGAAACAGCGGCGCGCGAACCCCTGATTCACCAGCAGGTGTGGGTGCTCGACGGCGTCATCGAACTCACGCTGGGCGACGAGCGCCACCGGCTCGAAACCGGCGACTGCCTGGCGATGGTGCTCGACCGTCCCATGAGCTACTACAACCCCTCGCGCAAGACCACCCGCTACGCCGTCGTGATCGCTACCGCGCCCTTTTCCCGGAGATGAACATGCCGACCCTCACTGCCGATGCGCCGCGCATCCGCCTGCTGTCCACCGTCACCGGCACGCAGCTGCAGGGCCTTGCCGCCGTGCTGGCCGATTGCGTCGATGGCGGCGCATCGGTGAGCTTCATGCAGCCGCTGGCCGAAGAACGCGCCCGGGCCTTCTGGCGCCACGTGGCCGACGGCGTGGCGCGCGGCGAACGCGCGTTGCTGGTGGCCGAGGACGCCGAAGGCATCGTGGGCACGGTGCAGCTCGTGCTGGCCCAGCCCGAGAACCAGCCGCACCGCGCCGAGGTGTCCAAGATGCTCGTGCACCGCCGCGCACGCCGCAAGGGCATCGGCGCGCTGCTGATGCAGGCGGCCGAACAGGTGGCGCGCGAGCACGGCAAGACGCTGCTGGTGCTCGACACCTCCAGCGCCGAAGCCGAGCGGCTCTATGCGCGCGTGGGGTGGACGCGGGTGGGCGCGATTCCCGGCTTTGCCCTGTTGCCGCAGGGCGGGCTGTGCGCCACCACCTTCTTCTATCGCGAGCTGATCGAACAGGGCCCTGGCAGTGATCATGGCGCGGCGGCTCCGCAGGTGCGGTAGGTCTGCGGCGCCGGTGTGACCTGCGCCGCCTTTGCCGCGGAAGCCTTGCGGTTCGACGCCGTATGGAGCAGCAGCGCCACCACGACCATCGCCATGCCCACGGCCTCGTTCACCGTAGGCAGCCTGCCCAGCGCCGCGCTCATCAGCAGCGCCGACACCGGCACGAAGTTCAGGAACGCCGTGCCCGTGACGGCCCCGAGCGTGCGCACGCCGTAGTTGAAAGCCAGCACCGAGATGGCCGAAGGCACCACGCCCACGAAGAACAGGGCCTGCCAGGACAGGCGCAGGCCTTCCAGGCTGGGCACTGCCGACCAGCCCAGCACAGCGGCCCCGATTGCCGCGGCCAGCAGCACGGGCCACGAGGCCAGCACCGTGAGCGCGGTGTACTCGATCACGTCGAGTCCGGGAAAGCGCGTGGCGCCGCGCGTGTACCAGACCCAGCCCAGCGTGCCGGCGAACGCGATGGCGTCGCCGAAGAGCGTCGTCGACCCGGCGGACGCACCCGCGCCGAACAGCAGGCCCGACACGATCGCCACGCCCGCCAGCGCCAGCGCGCTGGTCGGCAAGGTCGCTCGCGACGGACGCACGCCGTCGAGCGCCCAGCGCACCAGCTGCGCGGTCATGGGCGTGGTGGCGATGATCACCGCGCCGTGCGAAGGCACCGAGTGCGCGAGGCCGACCAGCAGCATCACGCTGAACACGCCGAAGCCGGCCGCGCCGCGCAGCGCCAGCGGCCCCGCATGCAGCCGCAGCTTGCGCCAGGGCGCCGCGCCGCGCGGCAGGATCAGCAGTACGAACAGCAGCGCCGACAGGGTGTAGCGGATCAGCGTGAACCACACCGGTTCGACATGGTGCAGCACGCCCTTGCTCACAAGGAACAGGGAGCCCCACCCGGAGGTGGCGAGCAGCAGCGCGGCGATGCCGCCCAGGCGTTGGCGTTGGAACATGGGGGAGCCTCTTCTTGCAATGATCGATGCCCCAAGAATCGGTGCTGGAGGCCGCCATTGCCATTCGCTTCTTTGGACAGGGGGCTCCAGAAAAACGAACGGACCGATCCGGCCCTGAAGCTCACAATCCATCGCCATGGAGCTCTATCAACTCAAGACCTTCGTCGCCATCGCGAAGGAAGGCAGTCTGACCCGCGCCGCCGAGCGCGTGTTCACCAGCGCGCCGGCGGTCAGCGCGCAACTCAAGGCGCTGGAAGACGAACTCGGCGTGAAGCTGTTTGAGCGCACGCCGCGCGGCATGTCACCCACCGAGGCCGGCCTCAGCCTGCTCGAAGAGGCCGAACGCACGCTGGCCTCCGCCACGCGCATGCGCTCGGCGGCCGATCAGCTGCGCGGCGCCGCGCAGGGCGTGGTGCGTTTCGGCACGGTGGTCGATCCCGTGGCGCTGCGGCTCGGCGAGGTGCTGGTGAAGCTGGCGGAACGCCATCCGCAGGTCGCGCTGCAGCTGAGGCAGGGGCTGTCGTACGAAACGCTTTCCGCCGTGCAGCGCGGCGACCTTGATTGCGCCTACGTGCTCAGCGACAGCGAGCAGATCGAAGGACTGGAACTGCGCCGCCTCGGTGCGGTCGATCTCGTCGTGGCCCTGCCGTTGCCCGTCGCCGAGGCGCACCCCGGCCTGTCGCTCGACCAGCTCACGAACATGCCGTGGGTAGGCACGCCGCCTTCATGCATCCTGCGCGTGCATCTGGAAAAACTGTTCGCCGGCGCGGGCCGCGAATACCGCCAGGGCCGCACGGCCGACGGCGAGAGCGCCATCCGCAGCATGGTAGCGAGCGGCATGGGCGCGGGGCTGATGCGGCTCGACCAGGCCGAGCAGGGCGAGCGCAACGGCGAGCTTGCGATATGGAACGGCTGGCGGTCGCATACGTGGCTGTGCTGGGTTGCACGGGGGGAGGGCAAACGTCCCGTGGCGGTGGAGGCGGTGCGCAGCGCGGTGATGGAGGCCTGGGGCTGAAACGATGCCTCTCGTTCGGGGTGCGCTCGCGCCGACGGGGTGCCCTGTGCACGCACCTCCGAAACGCACCCGACGCGGCGCAAAGCATTGCCGCGGGGTACCATCCCCGCCGCCGCAACGCTCCGCTCTCCATGAACGCTGAAATCGCTGCCCTGCCCGCCTCCAATCCTCTCGCCGATCTGCTGAGCCGCGCCCGGCAGGCCCTGGCGGATACGGCGGGCGCGCTGCCCGTGCCATCGACCGCCACCAACGAGGCGGGCTGCGTGGTGTTCCTGGCCGTCGGCGAAGACAGCAGCCGGGCCCGCGTGGCTTCGGGCCGGGGCGCTGACTTCGACGCCGCGTGGCGTGCCGCCGCCGAGCAAGCGAAGCGCACCGGCCAGGCAGCGCAGCGCCTGCGCGCCGAGGTGGTCGACAAGGTCGAGCCCATGAGCTGGGGCGCGCTGAAAGCGAAGTTGGCGCAGACCAAGCGCAACTACTTCAACGAGGGCATCGCCTTCGATGCGCGCTTCGAAGTCGCGCTGCTCGCGCAGGAAATGCTCGGCAGTGCGATCCTCTACAACGGCGACGTGGAGCATGCCGAACCCAATACGGGCAACCTGCGCCTGCACTGCAAGCGGCGCTTCGGCCGCGAGATCGACTTTCCCGCGGACGACGCGGCGCCGGTCTGGTGCTTCACCACGCGGGCCGTGTACGTGGACGCCGAGGGTGCCTGGCCCCTCGCCGCCGAAGGGCAGGCGGCCGGATTCCGCGAGCTGCGCGAATGGAACGCGCCGCAGGTCCACGCGCTGATCGACGCCGCCGGCAACTACCTGGCCGAGCAGGTCAAGCCCACAGGCGAGTTCCACTACGGCTGGTTTCCCTGCTTCGACCGCCCCATTCCCACCTACAACACGCTGCGCCATGCCAGCTCCACCTACGCAATGCTGGAGGCGTGGGAGCTCACGCGCAGCGACGCGCTCAAGGCGGCCATCGACCGCTCGCTGGCCTTCCTGACCGGCACGCTGATCCGCCAGGCCAGGTTGCCGGACGGCACGCGCGCCGCCTACCTGCTGGACATCGGCAGCGAGATCAAGCTCGGCGGCAATGCCGTGTGCCTGCTCGCACTGGTCAAGTACACCGAGCTCTCGGGCAACCCGCAATACCTGCCGCTGCTGGAGCAGCTCGCGCTCGGCATCCGCCACATGCAGGACCCGCAGACCGGCAGCTTCGTGCACGTGCTCAACGCGCCCGCGCTCGACGTCAAGGACCGGTTCCGCGTCATCTACTACGACGGCGAAGCCGCCTTCGGCCTGATGCGCCTGTACGGCCTCACGCGCGACGCGCGCTGGCTCGCGGTCGTCGAGAAAGCCTTCGAGCATTTCATTGCCGCCGAGCACTGGCGCGCGCACGACCACTGGCTGAGCTACTGCGTCAACGAACTCACGCGCTACAGGCCCGAGACGCGCTACTACCGGTTCGGCCTGCAGAACGTGGCGGGGTACCTCGACTTCGTGCTGGAGCGCATCACCACCTTTCCCACGCTGCTCGAACTGATGATGGCCGCGCGCGACATGGTGCTGCGGCTGGAGGCCGACCCCGCATTGCGCCCGCTGCTGGTGGAGCTCGACCGCGACAAGTTCGACCGCGCGCTGGCGTACCGCGCGCGCTATCTCGCCAACGGCCATTTCTGGCCCGAGCTGGCGATGTTCTTCCGCAATCCGGCGCGCATCGCGGGCTCGTTCTTCATCAAGCACCACAGCTTCCGCGTGCGCATCGACGACGTGGAGCACTACCTCTCGGGCTATGTGGCGTACCACCGGATGCTGAAGGCGGGCGAGGCGCTGCAGCAGGCAAAGGCGGCGACCGGCGTCGTCGCCTGGGGCGGCGACGTCAACCTCGCGCGCCGCCAGCACTACCGGCTGCACGAACTCGGCGGCGCGCACAGGATGCTCGGCGGCATCGCCGCGCTGCGCGAGGCCGACCTGCGCATCGTGAACCTCGAATGCGTGGTCGCCGCCAGCGGCGAGCAGGGCGTCGACAAGGGCGAGTCCGCTCCCTACTACTACCGCGCCCGCCCCGAAATGCTCGCGGTGCTGACCGAGGCCGGCATCGGCATGGTCGCCACCGCCAACAACCACAGCGGCGATTACGGCCCCGATGCGCTCATGGAGCAGCACGGCCTGCTGGATGCTGCGGGCATCGCCCATGCCGGCACCGGCCGCACGCCGGAGGCCGCGCTGCGGCCCGCGTTCCGGCGCGCGGGTGGCGTGCGCGTGGCGCTGTTCTCGCTCGACGCCACGCAGTCCCGCTTTGCTGCCACTGCCGCACGCGCGGGCGCTGCCTGGCTGCCGCTGGGCGACCCGGCCGCCTGGACCGCCACGCTCGCACCGCGCATAGAGGCCGCGCGCCGCGAGGCCGACGTGGTGCTCGTGGCGGTGCACTGGGGCGACAACCTGGAGACCCAACCGACGCAGGCCGAGATCGCCGTCGGCCATGCCATCGTCGATGCCGGGGCGGACGCGATCCTCGGCACCTCGGCGCATGTGCTGCAGGGCATCGAGATCTACCGCGGCCGGCCGATCCTGCACGACGCCGGCGACCTGCTGTTCGATTCGGTGCGCAACGACTTCGGGGATTCGGGCGTGTTCTCGCTGACGCTGGGCCCGCGCGGCGTCGAGGAAGTGATGTTCACGCCCATCGGCGTCGGCTTCGGCTTCTCGCGGCAGCTCGCGGGCGACGAGGCGCAGGCACTGAGCGAACGCTTCGCCGCGCAATGCCGCGCGCTCGGCACCGAGATGGTCCCGGCGGCCGGAGGCCGTTGCGCGGTGCGGCTGTCGCCGCCCGAGCGGTCCGCCTTCCGGCCCGAACCGGCTTCCGCGGTTGCGCCGGTTGCGCGGCCGGCGCCCCTCGTCGGTGCTGTGCCTGCACCGCGGCCCGAGTGGCTGGCCGACGCGGTGCCTGGCGACGCGCGCATCACGCCGCTGCAGATCGGCCCGCTGCGCCTGGTGGGCGTTCGCTGCGCGCCTCGGCAGATCGTCGGGCGACGGCTGCTGTGGGTCGAATCGTTCTGGACCGTCGATGCACCCCTCGCGGCCGACCTGCGCGTGCAATTTCGCGCGCTGCCGATGCGCAGCACCCGCATGCCGCCATGGGGCGAGGGCATGGAGCACGACCCCTGCGACTGGATGTGGCCCACCAGCCGCTGGGAGCCCGGCCGCATCTACCGCGACCGCTACGGCCTGCGTGCGCCGCGCGCCGGCCTGCTGGAAAGCGACGTGCTGCAGCTCGAAGTGCGCGTGCGCGGCGACGCGCCCGAGCTGCCGCCAGCGCGCCGGCTCCCGCTGTGGTGCGGCCTGCGCGTGCCTGATTTTCCGACGCCCTTGCCCGAGCGCGCCGCGCCCGTGCTCGCGGCCGACCGCCCCGGCGCGGGCTTCGAGCTCGAGCCTGTGTGGACCGCCGCGCAGCTGCAGCAGATCACCGGCGGACACTGGCTGGTCGAGCCGCCGCCCGGATGGTCCGTCAACTCGGTGGTGCGCGGGCCGGTCCACATGAGGCTGCTGCCGAAGCCCTCTCTCTTCATCGCTTCCGACTACCGCACGCTCGCCGCGCACGAGAACTACAGCAAGCCGCGCACCGACAACTGGGACCGTCACCTCGAACTGCCCGGCCTGCACCCTGCGCTGGCCGGCGCCGTGGTCGCGCACCCGGTCGACGGGCTCGACCCGGCCTTTCCGCTGCTGCAGGTGGACGACCCGATCGCCGCGATGCTCGCCATGGGCGCTGCCGCACGGGCGCGCTACAAGGGCTTCGTGGTGGGCGTGACCGGCACGGTCGGCAAGTCGTCCACCATCGCGATGCTGCGCGACCTGCTGCCCGAGCGTGCGCGCGTGCACACCACCGTCGACAACTACAACTCGCGCGTCGGCGTGCCGGCCATGCTGGCCAACCTCGGGCCCGACGTGGACGTGTGCATTCTCGAAATGGCGCAGAGCGGGCTCTGGATGGACCGCGGCCCGATTTCGCTGGTGGCGCGGCCGCACGTGGCCCTCATCACCGAGATCGGCCTGTCGCAGACCCGGCAGGCCTCGACGCTGGAGCTCACGGCCGCCTACAAGTCGCGCATCTTCCTGGGCCTGGAGCCCGGCGGCGTGGCGATCGTGCCCGACCACATTCCCTGCCTGCGGCAGGTGGTGGATGCCGCCGCGTGCACGGCCGGTGCGATCTGGGTGGTGGGCAGCGGGCCCGACGCGAACGTGCGCCTGCTCGATACCCGGCCCGAAGCGCGCGGCGGCTGCCGCGTGCGCATCGCGATCCCGGGGCGCACGCTGGAATACCTGTTCCCGGTCGAGAGCGCGGGGCTGGTGCGCAATTCGGCGCTTGCGCTCGCGGCCCTGCTCGCCATGGGCTTCGACGGCGAGGCCGCCTGCGCGCGCATGCCCCAAGTGCGCCTGCCGGCCTCGGTGATGCAGGTGCGCGCACTGCGTACGCAGGCCGGCGTGCAGGCCACGCTGATCGACGACAGCTGGAACGCGGAGATCATGTCGATGCGCAACGCCATGGAGTTCGTGCGCAACTGGCAGCGTGCGGAGAGCGGCCCGGTGGCGCGCAAGATCGGCGTGCTGGGGCGCATCGTCAATCTCGACGGGGAAGCCGAGGCCATGCACCGCGGCCTGGCCGCACCGCTGCTGGCATCCGGCATCGAGCACCTCGTGACGCACGGCGACGAGATGCGCTGGCTGCGCGAGGAGGTGCCGGCCGAACTGCTCGGCCCGCACTTCGACGACGCCGCGCAGCTCGCGGGCTACCTCGGCGGTTTCCTGCGCGACGGCGACCTCGTGCTGGTGAAGGGCGACCGCGTCGGCTCCGACTTCGGCCGCGTGCCCGGGCTGCTGCAACGGCTATGAAGACGCCGGGCCTCTTGCTGCGGTACATGCGCGGTGTCCTGGTGCTGCTCGCGCTGGTGCAGGCGGCCTGCGCGCAGCGCACCGGCCCCGACGTACCCCGGCCCTTCGTCGCGAGCAACGACGAGGTGCTGCACTGGAACCAGCCCGCCGATCGCGCGAGCTGCCCCGACCGGCCCGGCTACCTGTGGGTGCGGCCTGCCGAGGGGCCGGCCTGCATCCGCTACTTTGCGAGCGACGACATCGACGGTGCGCGCATGGCCATCGTGCAGTTCTCGGGCGACCGCGACGGCGTGATGGACCAGGCGCCCGAGCGCATCCCCGGCAACACCGAACCCCTGCGTACGCTCGACGCGCAGCGCAGCCGCGACCGCGCCGGCGTGCCGTGGATCTTCATGGCGCGGCCCGGCACGTACGGCTCATCGGGCGATCACCGCAAACGCCGCCAGCTGGTGGAGTTCCACGCGCTCGATGCTGCGCTCGATGCGCTCATGCAGCGCCACAAGCTGCAGCGCATCGTCATCGTCGGCCACAGCGGCGGCGCCACCGCGGGCGCCGCGCTGCTCACGCTCGGCCGCACGCGCGTGGCCTGCGCGGTGCTCACGTCGGGCGCCTACGGGCTGCTTGAGCGCGCACGCATGCTGGGCCGCTCCAGAGACGGCCGCACCGACACCACCGGCAGCGCGCAGTTCTACGACCCGCTCGACCACGTGGGCGGCATCGCGCGCGACCCGGCGCGGCGCATCGTGCTGATCGGCAGCCGCGACGACAGGAACACGCCCTTCGCGCTGCAGGAGCGCTTCGCCGACGCCGTGGCCAAGGCCGGCCATCGCATCGAGCTGCGCACGCACGCGGGGGAGCCGCCCGACTACCACGATCTCAAGGACCTCATCGCGCTGCGCACCGCCTCGCAGTGCGCGCGCGAGGCGATGCTTCAGCAAGCAGGAAATACATGAGCAAAAGCAACATCACGTCGCGCGAGTTCGGCCGCATGCCCGACGGCCGGCCGGTCACCGAATACACCCTCGACAACGGCCGCGGCCTGAGCCTGAGTGCCATCAATCATGGCGGCATCGTCACCGCGTTGCGCGCCCCCGACCGCCATGGGCGCAGCGGGAACATCGTGCTGGGCCTGCCCACGCTCGCCGACTACCTCAAGCCGCATCCGCATTTCGGCACCATCGTCGGACGCTTCGCCAACCGCATCGCGGCGGGGCGTTTCACGCTCGACGGCACGTCGCATCAACTGGGGCTGAACGACGGCGTCAACTCGCTGCACGGCGGCGCGAAAGGCTTGGGCACGCGCTTCTGGGAGATCGTGCCGGTGACGGTGCAGGAGGCCGGCGGCGACATCGCCATCGAGCTGCGCTACACCAGCGCCGATGGCGAAGAGGGCTACCCCGGCGAGCTGCGGCTGACAGTGCGCTACACGCTGTCGGCAACCGCCAACACATGGCGCATCGACTACAGCGCCACGACCGACAAGCCCACGGTTCTGAACCTGAGCCATCACGACTACTTCAATCTTGGGGGCAGCGGCTCGGTGATGGACCACCGCCTGACGATTCCCGCGAGCCGCTACTGCCCGGTGGACGCGACGCTGATCCCGACCGGCGTGGCCGACGTGGCTTCGACGCCGTTCGACTTCCGCACCGCGACCCGCATCGGCGAGCGCATCCGCGAAGGCCACGATCAGCTGCTGCTTGCGCATGGCTACGACCACAACTGGGTGCTCGACAGGGCTCAAGCCGAGCACGGCCTTGCGCTCGCGGCGCGGCTGGAGCACGAGGCCACGGGCCGCGTCATGGAAGTGCACACCAGCGAGCCCGGCGTGCAGTTCTATTCGGGCAATTTCCTCGATGGCAGCCTCTTCGGCAGCGCGGGCGCGAGCCTGCGGCAGGGGGACGGGCTGTGCCTGGAGACCCAGCATTACCCCGACTCGCCGAACCGGCCGGAATTTCCGTCAACGGTGCTGCGGCCGGGGGAGCGCTTCCACAGCGCGACCGAGCATCGGTTCGGGGTGCTTGGCTGAGCCTTCGTGCATCCGGTGCGGCGTGGGGACTTCAGTTCCATCGCCGACCCGGTGCAGTCAAGTCCCGCGCGTCCACGCGCGTGTGAGCGGACAGCAGGCCGCGCTCGGCACCTTCGAGCTGGCTGGTGCGCTGGGGTGTCGGTACCGGCGCTTGCGACGGCGAAGAAGCAGCAGGCACCACAGCCTTGGCGGCATCGATGAGCGTCTTGGGCTCGCTCATGTCCCACTGGGGCAGCGGTGCCGGGGGAAGGGGCAGTACCTTGTCGAGGTTGGGGAAGCGCAGGTCGGGGTTGTGGTAGAGCGCGTTGGCGAGAGCGTGATAGCGATCGGCCCTTGATGTATCTGGTCCACTTTGCACGGGTCTATCTCCACGTCGAAATGAAGAACTCAAGTAGCCAGCGCTTCGTTCGCTCCCAAACTTGACACCTTCATGCAAGATTCTCAGGGCGCGCGAATAGTCCTCATCTATGACGTTTCGAGTAACGCCCAGTTCAAAAGCTGCTTGCCCGGACCCCTGAGCAAACGCACATTCGAGCATCTTCAATCCGATCGCACGGTTTCCCCAAAACGAAGGAGGTTCATCGTGATTCCCAAGCAGTTTTTTTCCAATGTATGTTTGCGACGCCATGCTTCCCATGTCCGCCGCCTTCTGCCAGAACGCATACGCCACGGTCGCATCCTGCTTGAGCGATC
>Ga0207655_1003695_pt1 | contig 11271 bp, 10 predicted proteins | sample KBSM44metaG_FD_184398 | JGI IMG/M metagenome (GOLD analysis project Ga0207655, IMG submission 184398) | Miscanthus rhizosphere microbial communities from Kellogg Biological Station, Michigan, USA - KBS M4-4 metaG (SPAdes) (version 2) | ecosystem: Host-associated > Plants > Roots > Rhizosphere >... | reverse complement strand
ATGGTTCAACACTCTATCAAAGTATTGCTGCTATCTTTATTGCACAACTTTACGGTATTGATTTAACCATCACTCAACAGCTTGTTTTGGTCTTGACCCTGATGATTACCTCTAAGGGTATCGCAGGTGTTCCTGGTGTGTCTTTCGTGGTCCTATTGGCAACTTTAGGCAGCGTGGGGATCCCACTAGAAGGCTTAGCATTTATTGCGGGTATTGACCGTATTTTAGATATGGCCCGTACTGTATTGAATGTGATTGGTAACGCACTTGCTGTTCTCGTGATTAGTAAATGGGAAGGCAAATTCGATACTGAAAAACAAAAATCTTATAATTTTGATGCCACACATTAATTTTTAAGATCAGAAAAACCACCTTCGGGTGGTTTTTTTATACGCTATATTTATCAAAATTTAAGCGGTAAATTTACTTACAAAATAAATGCATATACTTGCTTAAACTGCAGATAAATAATTATTTTAATATTTTTATAAATTTCAAAAACTTAGATTATAACAATTGATTAAGCTTTTCTTACTTAAAACGTTTTAAGTTCCGATTCAGGTTATTTTAAGTCATATTTTTAATAGTAGCAGTCCAATATGTTTTAAGAACATGTGGAATACAATTTTGTTTAATTCTTAATCACTATAAACAATTGGAAGTGCTACACATGAAAATGATTTGTTATTGTGCTGATGATTTTGCATTGAATGATGAAATCAGTCATGCCGTATGTGTACTTCTTAAAAAAAATGCCTTGCAAGCAACATCATGTATGACGCAATCACCAATTTGGCATAAACACGCAAATAAATTACGTGCGCTTAAAGCGGAGATAAATCATCCAATTGAAATTGGTTTACATCTTAACTTTACCCATTATTTTGACCATAGCAACTTCCTTTATTATCCACTTAATGAACTCATGTTAAGAGCATGGTCAAGAACTTTAAATAAAGAAAAAATAAGAACAAGCATTATTCAGCAATGGGAACTTTTTGTTGAAGCACTTGGTACACAGCCAAATTTTGTAGATGGACACCAACATATCCACCAATTTCCTGTCATTCGTGAAGTTTTAATCGATGTATTAAAAGAAAAAAACTTTAACGGGTGGATTCGCAATCTAGATCACACCATTTCTATTCATAAATATCAGTTCAAAAGTAAAACATTAGAATATCTTGGTGCTAAAAAGACACTAAAACTTAGTCAAAAAAATCATTTCAAAACGAATACTTATTTTGCTGGAATTTATGATTTCAAGAATGAAAATTATGCTGCACTGAATTATGAATGGCTAAAATCCGCTCAAAATGGGTTATTGATCATGTGCCACCCTGCTGCCGCTCAACCAAAAGAATTTGATGAAATCCAAGATGCTCGTATTGATGAGTACCAATATTTCAACTCTGAACAATTTTTTAGGGATTGTAAAACTTTCAATATTGAACTCCAACCAATAGGCCAAATGCTATGAGTAGAAATGCTATGAATAGATTAGAACCATTTATTTCATGTGTTGTGCCTGCATATAATGAGGCAGAAAATTTAAAAACATTTATTCCAGCTCTTGCAGCAACCTTGGAACAGCAAAAAGTTTCCTTTGAAATCATCGTGATTGATGATGGTAGCAAAGACAATACCATAACCGTGCTTGAAAGTATGTTGGATCGCTATCCGCTTAAAATTTTAGAACTGTCACGAAATTTTGGTAAAGAAGCCGCCTTAAGTGCAGGGCTAGATCATACAACGGGAAATCTAACCTTAATGATCGATGCTGATTTCCAGCATCCTCTTGATGCTATTCCTACCATGATCAATCTTTGGAAAAATGGTTATGACATGGTTTATGGAATTCGTAATAGAAATACTGAATCTGGGCTAAAACGCTTATTTACATATGTTTATTATAGAATTCTCAATTTAAGTTCAGAAGTCGTTATTCCTGAAAATGCAGGCGATTTCCGCTTATTAGATGAAAAAGTCGTAGAAGCGATTAAAACACTTCCCGAGAAAAACCGTTATATGAAAGGTTTATATGCGTGGGTCGGCTTTAAATCAATTGGTATTCACTTCTCTGAGTTAGAAAGAAAAAATGGTCAATCAAGCTTTAACTTCAAGGCTTTATTTAACCTTGCCCTTTCAGGACTTACAGGATTTTCTAATCTTCCTTTAAGAGCGTGTATCGCATTTGGAGCTTTGTTGGCACTTTGTTCGGTTTCTTATGGCTTCTATATTATTTTTGAGACTTTAGCCGAAGGTATAAAAGTCCCAGGTTGGGCAACATTAATTGTTGAAATCAGCTTATTGGGCGGTATTCAATTATTGTTTATTGGAATATTGGGGGAATATATCAGCCGAATTTATACGGAAACAAAAGATCGACCTCGTTATATTGTTTCCAATAAATACTCCAATACGAAGTACCTTCATTACACATCTTCTAATAAAAATAAAATCTTTTAAAAATATGGTTAATTCAAATATTTATGCGTTTTCAAAGTTTTGTATCGTTGGTGGCGCTGCAGCATTAACACATTATTTGGTGTTAATGCTGCTTATCCACCTCACATCAATAACACTTGCGTTAGAGAATTTAATCGCGTTCAGCATTGCATTTTGGGTGAGCTACTTTGGGCATCGCATTATTACCTTCAATGCGCAAAAAACTCGACATATACATGTATTACCCAAATTTTTACTTGTTGCTTGTCTAGGTTTTATCTTTAACGAAGCATTCCTACTCACGACCCAGCATTTTTTCCATGCTGAAAATTTATCAACTCTTATCATTTTAACTATTGTGATTACAGCAATTTTTACATTTTTTTTAAGCAAGTTTTTTGCTTTTAAATTTTCAGGATAAGCGCCATGAAACCTACTTTTCGTTCATCTAAAACTTTGCTGATTTGCTTATCACTTTGGTTACTCATCTCAGTTTTTATTCGCCCAATGTCTGTACCAGATGAAGGACGCTATGGGGATATTAGCCGCTGGATGTATGAAAGTGGTGATTGGTTAATACCACGATTAAATGGTATTCCATTTATGCATAAACCACCTTTACTACACTGGTTAACAGCAAGTTTAATGGAAATATTTGGTTCACATATTTGGGTTGCTCGTCTAGTTCCTGCATTTGCTGGCATTATCATGTTGGTCAGTTTATTTGTTTTTACTAAGAAACATGTGAATGAAAGAATTGCCCAAATTTCGACTGCAATTTTAGCAACTGGGTTATTATTTTATGGCTGCGCTGAATACATTAATCATGACATATTAGTTGCATCTTGGATTAGCTTAACAGTATTTTGCTTTGCAGATTTCATCCTCAGTGGTAAAAGAAATATTTTATTCTTGGGTTATTTTGCATGTGCATGTGCATTTTTAAGTAAAGGATTAATTGGTGTACTGATTCCAGGAATGGTTATTCTTCCTTGGATGATTTACATAGGACAATGGAAAAAAATCCCAGCAGTTTTAAACCCGTTTGGTCTCTTGTTATTTGCGCTAATTGCTTTGCCTTGGGTATTTATAGTTCAACAACATTATCCAAACTTTTTACACTATTTTTTTATTGAGCAACAATTTAGTCGATTTAACTCTGGCGAATTTAATAATAAACAAGGTTGGTATTTTTATGCAGCCTTACTGTTTGTGAATTTTTTACCAATCATACTCGCTAATGGCTTCAAATTTTCGAGCACCGCCATTCGCGCACAAACAACCCAACCTATTTTTAGTTTACTCATTTGGTGGGTGTTGTCCGTTTTGTTGTTCTTCTCGATCCCACCATCGAAACTTGCAGGTTATATTTTACCCTCAATTGCCCCATTTACAATGATTTTCGCACTTATGACAAATCGAATCATTGAAGAAAATAAATTGAGCAAGTTCCAAGTTTATGCACTTCCAACATTACTATTTGTATTGGCGAGTAGCTTAGTCGTTGCCCCATTTACCATGCATCGAGATATTGGCTTTTACTCCGCTGAGAAAAATCAAATTTTCGCAGTTGCAGGAATTGTGATGATTCTCTGCGGTATCTTAATCGTCTTGTTTAAAAAACATAAAATTGATTTTTTCACCTTTATTGTTGCTTGCATGATGCTGCTATGTAGTATGGCAAGTAGTAGCGTGCAATTCTTTGATGTTAAATCTAACTCAAATCAGGTTAGTTTTGTTCAAGATATTCCAAAGAATCTACCTATCGTTTTTTATGATAATTATTTCTATGATGTTCCTTTCTTATTGAATCTCAAAAATCCTGTTTATGTTGTAAAAGATTGGTCAAAAGTAAATACTGATAGTTCCTCCCTTGAACTTAAAGATGGCTTACTTTTTGAAACCAACAAAGCGCAGTATCTTTGGGAGTTTTCACAATTTAACCAAGCAATTAAATCTAAGCAAAAATTGGTCGTCTTTGCAAAAGCTGGAGATTTAAAATTAGATCCGTTGCAAAATCAATATCATGTTCAACACAGCCGTAATTTTGATATTTTTATTATAAATTAATTGTGATTTTCTCTAATTAATTAACAAAAATAAGGAAACTCTCTTGATGGATTGTTTCCTTTGAGCAATATTATTTTAATTTTTGAATCTGAAGCTATCTTAATAAACTCTTGGGTTAAATAACCATCTTTTGCAAGACATACATTCCAATCGTAAACTTGCACCCCATGAATCATTAAGCTTTCAACTTTCCATTCGGCCTGTTTTTCAAAATTCACTATCCCCAATTTATTTGTAAACTTTTCATCATATTGATCATCTAATTTTGCAGGATGTACTGCCGTTACTAACACGACTTTTACATCAGGAATTGCTACTCCCTGCTCATTTACAACAGTCACAGTCACTTGAGGCTTCTGTGTTTTATATATGGGATAACAGCTAGTTAAAGAAATCAGGATTGGTACTAGAAATATGCTTCTTTTCATAAACTCATCTATTTAAATTTTTTGATTTTTCTAAATTAATTCTCTCATATTAATACTTTTTTTATTTATTTTCATCATCTGGAATTTTTTGTATTCCCATAAAAAGCGAGCCACATAAGACGGTTTATATTTACTTTAAATTATTAAATAGCTACCTTTATATTTTTAGATTTCATAGAAGAAAGACCAATGAGAAACAGCTATTTAATTGCAGTCATACTATCAACTATATTTTTAAGTCAAGCACATGCTAAAAACGAGGATGTTGCACAATCTTCCGAATACATTCCTAGTGGTGGAGAGGCTGAGATTGTATCTTTTGATGCTGTTCAAGAGGCAGCTTTAGAACCTGAAAATGTTGATTTCGACATCTCAACAAGTACCGCTGCTTCAGATGCAGCGGCAACAGCCGCTGATGCTGCCGAAGCTGCTGAACGAGAAGCACAAGCAGCAGAAAAATCATCTAAATCAAAATAAATATAAAGTGCTATTTACAGTAAACATGTAAATAGCTTGCTCTTGAGTTTATCTCATGACCATATCGTTATCAGAGACACAAAAACCACAATAAAGTAGCTTTTGTCATTAACATTTAAAATTATCAATCAGAAAACGTACTCGTTTCTTTAGCTATGCAATTAAATACGCACTGAGAATAATCAGCATTTGTACAGCTAAAATAACACTAAACCATTTCCAGCCTTTTTGGCGAAGGATGACCTTATCTGCTGTTGAATAATTGACTGTTCTTATCATTTTATCACCTCATTCTTGCTACATCATGGAACATCTTTGGGGCAAAACATCGGTCTTTTAATAGACAATGTATAACATGCAAAAAATAAACCAACGTTAAAACTGTAACTAAAATTATCTTATACTTATCTATATAATTAACTTGATATAAATCAACTCATTTTGATGTTTCATTATTTAATCATACATAGTGCCGCTATCACGTGGCAGCATAAATCTCACCATTGAGTGGAGATAATGAAAATATTGATCAGTTTAAAAACAAAAAAGCCCCTTACGGGGCTTTTACAATTCATTGGTCTAGATCTAATTAACCAATAAACTTACGCGCATTACGGAACATACGTAACCATGCACCATCTTCAGTCCACTCTTCAGGCTTCCAAGAGTGCTGAATTGCACGGAAATTACGTTCAGGATGCGGCATCATAATCGTTGCACGACCATCTTTTGAAGTCACCCCAGAAATTGCTTCAGGAGAGCCATTTGGGTTCAATGGATATTGTTGAGTCGCATTACCCAAGCTGTCTACATAACGTAAAATTACTTGATTACCCGCATTTAACGCAGCAAAGTTTTCAGCAGAAGTTTCTGCACGACCTTCACCGTGTGCAACAGCGATTGGTAAAATAGAGCCTTCCATACCTTCTAGAAGAATCGATGGAGATTTCTCAACTTTCACATTCACAACACGTGCTTCAAATACTTCTGAAGTATTACGGCGGAAACGTGGCCAGTTGTCTGCACCCGGAATGAGTGGCGCAAGCTGAGCCAACATTTGACAACCATTACAAATACCTACAGAGAAAGTATTGTCACGGTTAAAGAATTTCTCAAATTGATCACGAAGTTTAGGATTAAACAGTACAGACTTAGCCCAACCACCACCAGCACCTAAAACATCGCCATAAGAGAAACCACCACAAGCAACCAAACCTTCAAAGTCGTCTAAATCTACACGACCTGAAAGTAAATCACTCATGTGAACATCAACCGTATTAAAACCCACTTTATCGAATGCCGCAGCCATTTCAACATGACCATTTACGCCTTGTTCACGTAAAATCATCATGTTTGGACGGCGTTCATTGATATAAGGTGCTTCAACAGGCTCATTTAAATCAAATGTTGGTAATGCAATTATACCTTTATGGTTTTTATCACCAATTAATGCAAATTCTGAATCAGCGGTTTCTACATTATCACGTAAACGTTGAATTTGATGAGACACTTCAGTCCAAGCTTGTTGCAATTCAGCACGATCAAGTAGCAAACCGTTCACTGACAATTTATCAGAATCATTGACAGTACCAACAACACGAATTGCTTCTCTTAAACTAGAAGTTGCAACTTCATCTGTCAAACTTGCCCAGTCTGCTTTAGAAATTTGCAATACTGCGCCGATTTCTTCAGCAAATAAGCTTTCATTAGATTGATCTTCTAGTGCTACACCTAAGCGTGAAGCAAACATCATTTCAGCAACAGTTGCCAATAAGCCACCATCACCGATGTCATGATATGCCTTGATCAAACCGCGATTATTCCAATCTTGAACCAATGCAAAGAATGCTTTGAACTCATCAAAGTTATCAACATCAGGTGTAACAGAACCAATTGCCTTATACACTTGTGCAAGGATCGAACCGCCTAAACGGAACTGACCTTTAGATAAATCAATACGTACCAGAACTGAATCTTCATTTTTCAATTCAGGTGTCAATGTTTTACGAACATCCAACACAGGTGCAAATGCAGTGATGACACCAGACATTGGTGAAGTCACAGATTTATCTTCGCCTTCGTCATTCCAAGTCGTACGCATTGACAATGAGTCTTTACCCACTGGAATTGCGATACCCAATGCAGGACACATTTCCATACCGATGGCTTTTACGCCTTCGAATAATGCTTGATCTTCACCTTTTTGACCTGCGGCCGCCATCCAGTTAGCAGACAGTTTAATATCGCTGATCTGTTCAATATTGGCAGACATGATATTGGTGATGGACTCAGCCACGGCCAAACGTGCCGAAGCAGCAGGATTTAACAATGCAACAGGAGGACGCTCACCCATTGCCATTGCTTCACCAGTATAACCTTGTAAGCTTGTTGTGGTTACCGCAGCATCCGCAACAGGAACTTGCCAACGGCCCACCATCTGATCACGCGATACCATACCTGTGATTGAACGGTCACCAATGGTGATTAGGAATGATTTTGAAGCCACTGTAGGGTTTTTCAATACACGGAAGATCGCATCTTTTAAATCGACTTTAGATGCATCAAACTCGTCACCTTTACGTTGAATCGTTTCGTATGAACGGCTCATACGTGGCGTGCCACCAAGCATGACTTGCATTGGCATATCCACTGCTTTGTTTTCAAACAATGGGTCGTTTACAGTCAATTGACGTGCTTCAGTCGCTTCACCCAATACCGCAAATGGGCAACGTTCACGTGCACAAATCGATTCAAATAACTCTAATGATTCTGGTTTGATGGCAAGCACATAACGTTCTTGAGCTTCATTTGACCAGATTTCCATTGGCGACATGCCTGGTTCAAGCGATGGGATTTTACGAAGATCAAGAGTTGCACCCAATTCGTGATCATTTACAAGTTCAGGCATTGCATTGGAAACACCACCCGCACCTACATCATGTACAGATACGATTGGGTTAAAGTCTTCCATTCTCCAACATGCATCAATCACTTCCTGACAACGACGCTCCATTTCTGGGTTTTCACGTTGTACAGAAGCAAAATCTAGGTTTTCACCCAATTTACCACTATCTACAGAAGAAGCTGCACCACCGCCCAAACCAATGAGCATCGCAGGGCCACCCAGTACAATCAGTAAATCGCCTGGCTGAATTGCATCTTTTTCAACATGGTCAGGACGGATATTCCCGTAACCACCCGCAATCATAATCGGTTTATGGAAACCTTTTACTTCGCCATTAACATTTTGCTCAAAAGTACGGAAGTAACCATTTAACGCAGGGCGACCAAACTCGTTGTTAAATGCTGCACCACCTAAAGGACCATCAATCATGATCTGAAGTGGTGATGCCATACGAGATGGTTTACCGTAGTTTTCTTCCCAAGGCTGTTCAAAACCGGGAATATTAAGGTTAGAAACCGTAAAGCCCGTTAAACCCGCTTTTGGTTTACCACCACGGCCTGTTGCACCTTCATCACGAATTTCACCACCAGAACCTGTCGCAGCACCTGCAAATGGAGCAATTGCTGTTGGATGGTTGTGGGTTTCCACTTTCATGAGAATGTGGGCAGCTTGGCTCTTGTATTTATAAATATGGTGACCCGTAGCTTCATCTTTTTTCGGATAGAAACGCTGTGTGTCAAAACCAACAATTACAGAAGCATTATCTTTATACGCTGACAAAACATCTGTAGGTGATTCTTTATAAGTGTTTTTAATCATTTGGAACAATGATAATGGTTGTTTTTCACCATCAATTGTCCACTCTGAACCAAAGATTTTATGACGACAATGTTCTGAGTTTGCTTGAGCAAACATCATCAACTCGATGTCGTGTGGGTTACGCCCCATCTTATTAAATGCTGCGGTTAAATAGTCAATTTCTTCATCTGACAAGGCAAAGCCAAACTCGGAGTTTGCTTTAATCAATGCATCTTTACCTTGCCCCAAAATATCAATTGAGTTTAAAGGCTTAGGCTCAGTTTCAGAGAATAAAGCTGTTGCGTCATCAATTTTATTGAAAACGCTTTCTGTCATACGGTCATGTAAAATTTGTTTTACTTCATCAGAGATTTCAGAAATCCCCTTTAAAGTAAACAAAACACCGCGTTCTAAGCGGTGTACAGGTGTATTACAGTTGGCAAAAATATCGGTTGCTTTAGATGACCACGGTGAAATTGTACCGACACGTGGCGTGACTAAAATCTGGACTTCGTCACTTGCAGCCTGACGAACTTCAAACGATACGCCATCGTTTAAAAGCTGTAAAGCAGATTGCTGTTGTTGCTCGTTGAGCGTTTGGTCGAAAAGGTAAACCCATTGGCTTTCTATTGATTGAACAGAACTGATCGACGCAAGGCGTGTTAATAGTTGTGTTTGCTTAAAAGAAGAGTGTGCAGGTGCACCGGAAACGATAAACATGCTGTTTTTGGCTCCACGGGCAGGTTTTGGCAACCCACCTCAATGTGACTTGAAGAGAGCGCATATTCTACTGTGAAAGCAAGATTTCAGCTAGTCATATCCCACTTAAAAAACGCTGAAATCTTGGTTTTAAATATCCGATTTACTTTGACTTTCGTCTTTAAACATGATTCGTAACAATTGAATTATTGAGCTGTATAATGAAACTCAGCCGTTTTAGGATCTTCTTTCGCAATGATTCCGCTTTTTTGATAAAAGACTTTTCCACAAGAAATCTCAGGATCGATTTCACCATCAATATCATAGGATAATCGGACATTGATATGTTCTAAATATGAGTTTTGAGATGCAGAGTCAATGAAAAATACATCTAAACTTTCCATGTTATAGCACACATAGATTTTTTCAGGATGCGAGTTTTTATTCAGATCAATTGTATAGGTATGATCCGCATTTTGAGTCATTCGATCGAGTTTCAGTGCCACCGCATTGACCAAATCACCACTTTTATTGATCGTATAAGCATAGTTTGCCGTGTCATTTTTATAAGCTTCATTGCAGTTTTTAATTGGTTGCCCAATTTTCACCTTGCTAGACGTAAGATCCTCTATTGTAAATTTAGATTTTCCATTCAACATACTGCTCGGTAAGATACTCCAATACTGTTTATTTTGCGCATTTGGATCATCTGTCCAAATACAATTATTTGTCAGATGACCATCTGGCGTTTCTTGAAAGGCAAAAGTCGCTAAAGCTTGATCTAATGCTTCAGGCTTGGCAGGAATACTTTCTTCGATTTCAGCTTTGCTTGCTTCAATCTTTTTCTGAGTTTCGATTTCTTTGTTTTGATTGGATAGATTCTTATCAGTTGGGCTGCATCCTGCAAATAGAATAATCATAGTTAATAAGAAGAAATTTTTATTCATGCTTTACTCTTTTTTTAATGATACAAGGATAATGTTTATTCATATTAACTGTTTATAAGTCTAAACATATTAACTTTAATCATGGAAATTTTCCTAGTGTTTGGACTATCTAGATTATCAATTGCTTTACAGATCATTCTAGAATTTACTGCTCAATATTTAGTAGATAGAAAAGATCAAAAATTAACAGGCGATTGTATTATTGGAGAATTTTTAGGTGATGGAGAACAGCTTTTAATTCGCCTTGATTCTGAAAAACCTGATTATGGCTCTGTTGTTGTCGTGAATCCAATTACAGCGAGAGATGATTGGTTTAGTGTTGAAGCCAACTTTTATGACCTCATTATGAATTATTTTAAATATAAGGGTGACAAATACTGGGAAAATATTTCTCAAATATAAACCGACCAAGACAACTTATGTCGCCCGCCCCTAGTACATTTTCAATAAATTTGGCATCATACGATTAACGAAAGAATGAATAATGATAAATGACTCA
>Ga0207655_1003691_pt1 | contig 11282 bp, 8 predicted proteins | sample KBSM44metaG_FD_184398 | JGI IMG/M metagenome (GOLD analysis project Ga0207655, IMG submission 184398) | Miscanthus rhizosphere microbial communities from Kellogg Biological Station, Michigan, USA - KBS M4-4 metaG (SPAdes) (version 2) | ecosystem: Host-associated > Plants > Roots > Rhizosphere >... | reverse complement strand
CAAGGCCAGCGCCGCCAACTTCGGCGAAGCGCTGACCAGCATTCGCCCGAACCTCGACCGCCCCCACGATGACCGCGAGGAAATCACCCAGGCCGTTCAAGCGTTCACCGCGCGGCGCATCCAGCAACGCCTGGAAGAGACCATCGAGATTCCGCCGCTGGCCGAGACCGCGCAGAAAATCATCAAACTGCGCGTCGACCCCAACGCCACCATCGACGACATCACCGGCGTCGTCGAAACCGACCCGGCCCTGGCCGCACAGGTTGTGAGCTGGGCGGCGTCGCCGTACTACGCCTCACCGGGCAAAATTCGTTCAGTGGAAGACGCCATCGTGCGGGTGCTGGGTTTCGACCTGGTGATCAACCTGGCGCTGGGCCTGGCCCTGGGCAAAACCCTGAGCCTGCCAAAAGACCACCCGCAACACACCACGCCGTACTGGCAACAATCGATCTACACCGCCGCCGTCATCGAAGGCCTGACCCGCGCCATGCCGCGCGCCCAGCGCCCGGAAGCCGGCCTGACCTACCTCGCCGGCCTGCTGCACAACTTCGGCTACTTGCTACTGGCCCACGTCTTCCCGCCGCACTTCTCGCTGATCTGCCGCCACCTCGAAGTCAACCCGCACCTCTGCCACAGCTACGTCGAACAACACTTGCTAGGCATCAGCCGTGAACAGATCGGCTCGTGGCTGATGCGCTACTGGGACATGCCCGAAGAACTGGCCACCGCACTGCGCTTCCAACACGACCCAAGCTACGACGGCGATTACGCCGAGTACCCAAACCTCGTGTGCCTGGCTGTGCGTTTGCTGCGTAGCCGCGGGATTGGGTCTGGGCCGGATGAAGACATCCCGGACGCATTGCTAGAGCGCGTAGGCCTGACCCGCGACAAAGCCAACGACGTCGTCAGCAAAGTCCTCGAAGCCGAAGTCCTGCTGCGCGAACTTGCCTCACAATTCAGCCAGCCCTAAAAGCATCGCGGGCAAGCCACGCTCCCACAGGATTTACGCGATCCCTGTGGGAGCGGGCTTGCCCGCCATGAATCCACCCCGATCCAACTGAATCACCACAACCCCTGTGGCGAGGGAGCTTGCTCCCGCTCGACTGCGCAGCAGTCGCAACCCTGCCGACACGGTGTGTCAGATACAACCGAGGTCTCAGGCTCTAGGGCCGCTTCGCAGCCCAGCGGGAGCAAGCTCCCTCGCCACAGGTTCAATCACTCGAATCAAGCCTTGGCTTTAGCCTTCGCCTTCCGCGGCTTCAAATACTTGGTCAGCCCCTGGAACCAGATCACCAGCGCCGGGTTGCCCTTGATCTGAATCGACTTATCCTGAATCCCCGTCATAAACGCCAACTGCTTGTTCTTCGCCTGCATCGTGGCAAAGCCATACGCTGCATCTTTAAAGGCAATCGCAAACGCCGGCTCGGCATACACGCCGGACTTGCTGGTGATGCGCTGATCCTTCACAAAGAAATGCCGCGCCACTTTCCCGTCCAGGGTCTGTAATTGGAATACAAGCTCCTTGTCACCCAACTGCTGCTGAAACGCAGGATTAGTCCGACTGGCCTTACCCATCAACAAACCCAGCATCCACAGAAGAAAACGAAATTTCATGCGCACAGCCTCAAAAGGAAAATGAACGGCCGGCGCAGTGTAGCGACTTCAAGCGAGAACGCCACTGTCTGGTTGCGTTAGAAGAAGATGAACCACTTTTCCGGCATGATGACCACCAAGTCACGCTCTCCCGCCTTAACCTTGATCATTCCCACACTCCCGCGTGGGTATGCATCCCGAGACGCTCCGCGTCACAGCCAACACCCGCCCTACACCTGAAGAAACACATTCCTGTAGGAGCTGCCGAAGGCTGCGATCTTTTGATCTTGATGCCCTCAAACCTCTCGGACATTTCCTTCAAAACGCCGGGCTGTCCGTGAACTAGGCGACCTTGGCCTTCACCGATAACCTCTGTTCGTCACCGCAAAATCGGTGACTCGGACGTGCAAGTCCGGCGGGATACACGATGTGTTATGGCAATTCATCGAGCATTTTCCTATGCTCGCGAACCGTTATGGCTGCTGTGTATGGGAGACCTTCGGGTCTGCCGGGTAATCCCGCCGGTCTTGCACACCTATACACAGCTGCCACCTCTTTCGAAGTGCACGCGAAACGGTGTCGGCTCCTTAATTACGGGATTACACCTATGTTCAAGCCAACACCGAATCCTCCTGAAAACGAAGCCACATCCCCCTACGAATCCTTCGATTCGAAAAAACTCCACGAAGCCGCCGAACGCGCCCTCGACCGCCATTTCAAACCAGCCATCGAACCCCGCCCCAAACGCCGTGGCGGCCTCTTCACCCTCTCCCCCGGCACCGACGCCGAAGCCCTCATGGCCAACGCCTCGGAAGACCTCCTGTCCATCAGCGCCATCGCCGCAAACCTGGCAGACGACCTAGACGGCTCACGCCGCTCGGTCGCATTAGCCCTGAGTAGAATGGCGGATGGCGTGCGGTTGATGGTGGAAGGGACGCAAGATCACATTGAATTGCGGGAGTATCGAACGCAGGGTTAGTAAGCCCCAAAGCAGTTGAAGGGCGCTTTGCGCGCCCTTCATCACTTTGTCGTACTAATAGCAGTTGCTAGCCGCTATCGGTTCAGTCACTTCCGACTGAAGTCGTTTAACAGCATTGAGACCCGACTCGTAACCTTTGTTGGCAGCAAGCTGATAACAGGCCAAGGCTCGGGGAATATCCTTTTTACCGAGATCGCCACTTTCCCAATAAGAGCCCAACGAAACGAACGCATTCGTCGACCCCATGGAAGCAGCACGAATCAGCTCTTTTTCAACGTCAATTGGTCGCTGACATGGCCCTTCCCCAGCCGTTTCATTGCCAAAACAATAGAAGCCTGCCAGGGACTCAGCCCCGCTCGGTGAATTAACGGCCGCCGCTTTGAACAGAGCCTCGACTTTGCCGTATTCCAACTGCGGCGCCATACCCGACAGACTCAGCCCAGCTGCAGCCAAACTTGACTCAGGATCGCCTGAAGCGGCCGCGCACAGGTAATTTTCCAAGGCTGCCTCAAAAAGCTCGCCCGTCAGCCGGTATTGCTCAAGACCACCCAAGCCAACAAATCCCAGTGCACGCTGTGAGCAGAAATTCTCCGCACGACTCATCGACCGCGTACTTGCTACAGAAAGTTCTATTTCAGAAATCGACCAGTCCTCAACCCCAACAAGCGTCCAGCAGGCCTTTCGCGAAAAGTTGAAGATCTTGATATTGCTGTTGCCGGCACGTTTATCCACAACGTTAACGTGGCGGTCATCCACCTTCTCGACTTCAATCCCTTCCACTTTCCCATCAGGCATCGCGACCATTAAGGGAAACGCCATGTCGCGCCCTACCTCGGCAGTGACGTAAGGCACAATCCGCCCTATATCGGACGTTCCCTTTAACACCAATAGCTTCACAGCCTGCGCCGTTAGCCGCTTTTGCGATTCGGCGTTAACGGAAAATGCGGGCAGAAACTGGGCGAACTCTTGCGAAGGACACGAGCCGCGCCCAATTGCCAAACCACTCCCGCTATCGGACGCGATATTGTCCAGAAAAACTGACCGTTCATGGCTCATGGCGGCGATGCAATTGTTCACGGCGGTCACATGTGTCGACGAGCCCGGTTCTACCTCCAACGCATCAATCTGACAATCGGCATCACGCAGTTTGATCCAGGCGCGCTGAGCCTCTTGAACCTTTGCCTTGTGCTCCTCAGCTAGAACCGGGTCGGTCTGATAGCCGCCTTCAAGCCGCACCATCAATTCTTGGTAACTGGTATTCAACTGCGCATCCGCAGCAGCCTTGGCACTCACAGAACATCTTTCACCATGGGAGTTCGTAGCGATATCAATACATGTATCTTGAGCAAATGCATCAGCCCCTAAAGGAGGCAAACCACAAACCAGCACGCCAAATAGCACTAGAACAAAATATTTATTCATGAAAAAACCCAGTAACAAACTTTAGAAGACATTCTTTTAAACTGTCACTACTCATCCGGCGCGATAGCCATTTTCAGAGTATACCCATCTAGATAAACGACAGCTTCGCGACCGTTAATATCGATAGGTGTAGGATTCTGGACAATATCTTTATCACTGGCTGCCGCAATTTTTGTCAGAGTCTTATCGGCAACATTGGCACGCCAGATAGTTTCATCACCATTCTTGAAATAAAATACCGGCCGTGACTTGCTCCAAATCGGATTATAAATATTCCAACCTACCTCTGGCTGACCAACTGGAGCAATCGTTTCATATCCAGGAGTGTGTGAATAATACGCTTGCAGTTTTCCATATTCACCACCCCAACCGAAAGTCAAACCACTAACAGCATTTTCATCAGTATTTGGCCACTGTTGAAATAACAAACTACTCTCCGCCGGCGGCAACTTGGAACCGAGTTTATACACCATCCCTCGCAACTGGTTTTTCGAGATCTGCTGTCGATAGTAAAAAGACCCATCTAAAACTCCCGAAAACCTCTTTCCTTCGTCGTTCGCACCCAATCTCAGCGCACCGTCAAAGCCAATATCTTTTGCGATCGCGTGTACTATTGGCCTGTCGTTGCGATCAACGTACTCATACAAATTCCCTCGGTACGCAATCATTGCTGCATCAAAATGTCCTTCAAATACGATGACATGCAGCATGCCTGAGATTGTTTCAGCGGAAATTATAAAACGCTCAAGAACGCCTTTTTCATTGGGAAGCCATGCTAAATCAATCATCTTCCATGAACGCGCAAACTGCGTATACGCTTTATCGCCCGACATCAATTTAATGTCTTTTTGAGTTGGCCTAGGCGTCACTGAAATCGGAGTCAGAAAGCGAGTCTGCTGAACATAAGCATCTTCTAAACACTCCATTGACTCACAAGAGTTACGCTCTGATTCAAGCCAATCACTTTCAATAACTTGAAAAGCCCGGCGATTCTTTAACGGTTTGAAGACCTCACTCAGCTTTTCATCCATAACGGACAAAGAAGGAGAGCTACAAATTTTTCGTTCTACTTCCGTTGAAGCTTTGCCGCAGTCGAAACTCGCTGAATGTGCGATTGAGCTAAACAGCGACAGAGCCAACAACAAAAACTTAGGAAGCAAATACATATTTCTCATTGAATCAGCCGTCAAATAAATTTTTCAACCAGCGGGACAGATCTATTTAACCCCAACCAAGATCAAAGCCTTGGAGCGCAACAAATAAATCCGTCCCCTTTGCTCATAAGTTTATTTCAGCTACTTTGATGGCGGAGCGACCGCGATCTGCCTGGCACGATCAAGCGTCAGACGAATCATGCAACTAGCGGATTGCTCACCATATATAGACTTTACGCACTCAAGATCCCTAAACTTCATCCAAGCTCGTTGAACCTCGCGAAACGCGGTTCTTTTTTCGTCACTTAAACGATTTGCCTTATCATGGTAAGCCGAATTAAGCAGCGCATCCGCATCCGCCAAAACCAACTGATAAATATCGCTCTCTTGCACTATTTTGACTTGAGGTAAACTCTGAGGTAGATCCGCATCCCAGTTATTCAATCCATTATTGTCATCAACTCTTAGCTTGACCGTTTTATTATCAAACCACCCATATTGATTTTTTTCCTGTTCCGACTTATAAAGCAACTCAATATAAATTGGGTCGTTTCCCCGTTGCGGATCATTTAGCAGAGTCTGCTTTAAAACACTGACATTTCCATTCCCCTCATCTAGTTCGAAAGAAAAGCAAGGGGTTGGCCCAGGCTGTGCGGCTGACTTGCTACCACGCATACAGTCCGCTCGAGTAGAGCCGCTCGGCTCATCACTTCCCGTTTCTACATCTTGAATTCTAATTAGCAGTCTCAAGTTAGGGGCCGTAGAATAGTCGGCTTGTAATATCTTCGCGGAATAGAACGGTTCTGCTTGAACGGTAGCGACGGCAAATACAAAAAATGCTGAGCACACCAAGAAAACTATATTTTTAACCACAGAGATTAATTCCATTTAAATCTAAGAAAAAAATAGGACGGCGTTATTTTTTTGTAACCCGGGACAGATTTATTATCGATAGAGAACCCACCTAATAATTAAATCCATCCCTCTTCGCAACTAACTTATTCGAAATCCCCCTCATATTTTTTTGATTCCGGATTAAAGCTCCACTTATGAGGCGTGGTTAGGGCGTTTTTTCCCTTATAACGGATATTCCCATCACCGTCTCTCTGATAGGAATAAACTTGCACATCTTTGAAACCGCTAATAGTTTCAGGAGCTTTATCTAAAACCTCCACCTTAGCAAAATAGTCGCCACCGACAAACTTCAAATAACCTTTGCACTGAATTAGAAAGCCGTATGTTTTATCTTTGCTAGAGCCTTCACTACCATAGGATGTAAAGATAAAATCTTTTATGCCATCGCCGTTGAGATCACCGCTGTAAACTACTTTTCCTTCTTGAACTGAAAATTTATCGCCGCTCAACCTCGATAACGTGTCGATCTGATCCCCGTCTTCGGACCATTGTGAAATAAAGTGCTTCGCCCCCCCAGACGTATCACAAACATCTACAGTGGCGGCGCTAGCCATAGGAGAAAACACTAGAAAAGCAAAAATGTATTTCATAGTCAAACTTCCAAGACAAAGGTATTTCTACCAGTTCTAACTGAGCCCTGAGGCTGAGTTGCACCGAAAACGATACTTGTGGTTATCGTCGAGTTGATAGCAGCAGCCGCAGATAACAATTTTTCTGTCAGTACCGCCTCATGCGCGTCACCCCAACTAGCCACCGCCGGCGGCCAGTTTACACCGGCTGTTCCATTTACCGCCTGCTGTACGATCGGCGTGATTTTCTCATAGTCATCATTTACGACATGAGATGGGCGATACACATGCCATCTAAGAAGTATGGCTACCGATTTTTCCGAAGTGAAAACTTTACCCAAGGTACTGGTCACAGTCGCGGCTCCAACGTGAAAAGTAATTTCCTTTTTCAAGATATCTGCAATCCTCACCTTGGCCATCGACCACATCGTGGTTTTGTATTCTTGCAATGTTCTGCCGGCCATACCCATTCTATAAAACCAGTGCCATGTTTTTAAATAATGCGCCTCTTCTTTGGTTTTCAACAGTTCGTCAAATTCAGTATCCGCATGACTTGGTTGGGCTTGAGCAAATGTGTCATTTGTCAGCTTAACCCACCCAGAATAAGTCTTCAAATCATCCGCATATAATCTGGAGTCACCCCAATCATATATCGGATACAAGCCAAAATTACCAAAAACCTTATTGAATGTCTCGTTGCTTTTATGCTTTAAATACGCAATAAACCCAACAAACTCCCCTTTTCCATACTTTCCGTTATTGAAGAGACCCATAGTCCAGTGGCATGGCCCAGCAGAGATCAAAGCATTATCCCACGCGTTCAATACATCAAAACGACCAAAGCATTCTGCCTCTGCTACCACTCGGATCGTGCGATATGTTGATAACGCAGGAGTATTAAGCTGAGAAGAATTGGCTGCTACGCCCGTTACATTTTTAACCGACATATCAGCTTCAGGTGACCAACTATGTGCTTTAGTAGCATTGGGACCACCAAAGCTACCTGACTGGTAATACCCTACAGACTGATAATCAACTTGAGTCCGCTCGGCTGGAAACTCAAAATAATCAGAAAAATCCCTAACTAGAATTCTTGGCGCTCCGGGAGTAAAGCTATCATGAGCCCATACATTACAACCTGACGGGGCCAAATTACTTCTTACACCCTGACTCATCGCCCATGCTTCAAACACAACTGGGCATCTGTAATCGTTATCCAACCAATGCTCTATGGCTATTCTAGTCTGCTCATTTACAACGCCGCTTATTGGGCCGTTATACTTCGATGCATTAGCCACAGACTGAAGACTATCAACATAATAACTGGCAGGACCAGTAGTAGAACCACTTACCGCGGGAGTCTTACCTGCTTTAGCTACAATTGCTGCCGAGCTATCAAAATAGACATCCAGGTTGTTAATTTTTACAGGAACCCCTGCTTGATCTAGTAAAAGTTGGCCCTGCTTTTCTGGCCTAACACATGCCACCCGATTCATAGATGCATATATTTGAAACTCTCTAACGGCCCAACCAGTGCGAATCCCAAATCCTCCATCCGGCTTACCAACCACCGAAAAGCCTAACGTAACTAGATCTTCTTGCAGCTTTCTCACATGTTCAGGAACAGCAAGTGCAGCACTACTGCCCAAAAATGCCGCTGCTGTTTCGGCATTAACCACCGTTAATACGGGATTATCGTTGCCTCCCCATCGTGGAGGTGTGTTCTGCGCAGGTTTCCCATCGTGGTCGCCACGGCGGAGGTCAAAATCTCCATAAATCATCACTTATTCCCTCACGCAATGTGTTGCTCTTGTAGCCGTTTTATATCAGTGGCCGACAGATAATCTTTATCTGTTAACTCACAAGACCGATGGAAGCAACGGGTGGCGTATTTGGTTTTCGGACCATTCTCCCCGTCAATTTTTCCATTATAAAAACCAAGATTTTTTAATCGTGATTGAAGCCCTTTGATATCCGAAGCATCTGATTGCGCGCTTAAATCGAGCTCCCAAATCCACGGTTGCGACTCAGTTCCAAATGGGTAGAAAGTAAGCTTTCCCTTTTTTGCACTTGGCGGAACTGGTTGATCTACAAAGCCGTCAGCAGATGTCGTGCCTTTATAAGTCACTCCATCGACCTCCAACACATAGGGCTGTCCCGCAATCCCTTTCTTCTCATACGGGCGCTTCATTTGAATTCTGAAACTTTTCCCAGGTGCGTCTAATGACGGCGAACTCGGCGCATTCATCGACGCCTGATCCATCAAACTCCCCGCCTTATCCTTATCCGCCGCCCCCGGCAGCACCGGCGGTTTAATCCCAATCCCTGTCCCACTCCCCGCCGACCCGCCAGCATTAATCTTCACCACCGGCCCAACCACCGTAATCCCACCCGCATCCAGCTTGATGAAACTCCCCCCGGCCTTAACCGTGAGCTCCATCCCAGCCTCGATGACAATCTTGTCCCCAGCCTTAAGATGAATCTCTTTCCCAACGCTAGTCAGCTGCGCAGTCCCCAGCTTCACATGCTGGTTCTGCCCAATCGTCAGGTGATCATCCATCCGCGCTTCAGTCTTACGATCAGCAATCGTGGTGCGATGCTCTTCTGCCTTCAGCTCGGTGTAGGTGTTCTTCTCCACCGTGTCATGCCGTTCATTCCCAACCCGAATCTTCTGATCATGCTCAATGTTTTCATCCCAATCCCGCTGGGCATGGATGAAGATCTGCTCCGCGCCTTTCTTGTCCTCAATCCGCAGTTCATTGAACCCGCCGCCCCCCGGTGAACTGAGGGTTTTAAACACAGTGCGAGTCTTGTTCGCCGGCAAGTCGTAGGGAACCTGGTTTTCCTTGTGGTACAGGCAACCGGTCACCAGCGGTTGATCGGGGTCACCTTCAAGGAAGGTCACCAGCACTTCCATGCCAATGCGCGGGATGGCGATGGCGCCATAACGATCACCGGCCCAACTCGAAGAGACGCGCATCCAGCAGCTGGTTTTGTCGTCAGCCAAACCTTCACGGTCCCAGTGGAATTGCACCTTGATGCGGCCGTACTGGTCGCAGTGAATCTCTTCACCTTTGGGCCCGGTGACCATGGCGGTCTGGCTGCCGAGGACGCGGGGCTTCGGATGTTCCAGCGCCGGGCGGTAGAACACGTCCCACGGGGTGGCGAGGAAGCGGTTGCGGTAGCCCTGGTGGAAGTCGTCCTTGTTGGCGGTGGTGTCGCTGGTGACCGACTCTTCGAGGACTTGCGGCTGTTTGCCTTCGTGGAGGATTTCGGTGAGCAGCCACAGGTCATTCCACTCGGTGCGCGGGTGGTCGGACATTTCCAGGAAGTGGCCGCTGACCAGGGTGGTCTGATCGCCGTTGCCTTCGGCTTGGCGGTAGTCGGCGCGGTGGCGTTCGAGGGCACGTTGGCTGAGGAATTTGCCGCGCGCGCGGTCGATGAAGCGGCCGGGGTAGTCGTAGTCTTCGAGGTCTGGCTCGTCGCTTTGCGCCTCGGGTTTGTAGGCGGATTCGAGTTGCAGGCGCGGTTTTTCGAAGTCGTAGTCGCGGCGGGTGACGCGGCCGGTGCGGGTTTCGAGGCGCAGTTTGAAGCCTTTGATCACGGGTTCGTCGGCGACCATGCCGCTGCCTTGCACGTAAGCCGTTGGCTGCCCGAGTTTCTGGAACACGGTCTGGTCGTCGCCGAATACCAACAGATGACCTTTGGAGCTGTGCTGGAAGTGGTAGTGAATGCCTTCTTCTTCGCACAGGCGCTGGACGAAATGCAGGTCGGTTTCGTCGTACTGCACGCAGTAGTCGCGATCCGGGCACGGTTGGCTGAGCTGGAAGTTGTAGGCGTTGCCTTTGATGCCGTGCTCGTCGAGGATCAGCGCGATGATTTTCGGCGCGGACATCTGCTGGTAGATGCGCTGGTTGGTGCGGTGGTGCAGGTATTGCAGTTGCGGCACCAGGGAGATTTTGTAGCGGGTCAGGCGTTTGCCGGCATCGCCTTGGGCGACGCGGTAGATCTGGCCGTGGATGCCGGAGCCTTGCGGATCGAACGCCAGAAAGGCCTGTTTGTGCAGGAGCTTTTCCAGGTCCAGATCGGGGTTTTCGCTGACCAGTTCCAGGTCGAAGCGATACGGCTGGCTGATGCCTTCAGTGCCGGTGAACGACAGCACTTGCAGGTCGCCGACATAGTCTTCAACAGTCAGGCTGAAGTGGGTTTCGTTAGCGGAGTTGAACATTGCTTGCTCCCTGTTCGGTAGTCATCCGTTACGCCCGCAGTCGCAGGCGTTGCAGCAAAGTCGACGTGGCGCCCAGGGCGTCACGCAATTGGGCGGCGGTGATGGTGCGCTTTGCCGCATCGAAAGCCAGCGCCGTTCGCAGGGCTGGCCAGCAGTGTTTCGGGAGATTCCTGGGGGCGTGCAGCTCGTGTTCGAGGTGGCCGTCGCGGGCCTCGGTCGAGGGCAAGCGGCGGAACGGGTGTTTGCCGCTCGCCAATTCATAGAGCACGCAGGCCACGCCGTACACGTCCGCACTGGCCGTCAGCGGTTGGCCTTCGAGCAGTTCGGGGGCGGCGTAGCCGGGGGTCCAGGCGTTGAAGCGGTGGCGGCTCAGGTGTGGCAGGCCGGGCAGGATGCCCTCTTCGGCCTGGCCCAGACCGAAG
>Ga0207655_1003689_pt1 | contig 11283 bp, 11 predicted proteins | sample KBSM44metaG_FD_184398 | JGI IMG/M metagenome (GOLD analysis project Ga0207655, IMG submission 184398) | Miscanthus rhizosphere microbial communities from Kellogg Biological Station, Michigan, USA - KBS M4-4 metaG (SPAdes) (version 2) | ecosystem: Host-associated > Plants > Roots > Rhizosphere >... | reverse complement strand
ATGATGAGGAAGAGGAAGACTACTCGACACACCTGGCGTACCGCTTCGCCAAGAAGCTGTTTCCTGTATGGCCGAAGCTGTACAAGAACCAGTTCTTCGTGAGCCGCAAGGTGCTCGAACGCGAGCTGAGTAAGCCGGAAAACCAAGGGATGACTCTGGCGGCGAAGGGTGCGATTTTCGCGACTCCGCTGTTCCTTTGTCTGGTTGTGGCTGAAATTTCTGACGTCCTGTTCGCCTTTGACTCGGTGCCTGCCGTAATCGCGATAAGCCGTGAGCCCCTTATCGTCTACTCGGCGATGCTCTTTGCAATCCTGGGTCTGCGCACCATGTACTTTGTGCTGGAAGCGTTGAAGCGTTATCTGGTACACCTTGAAAAGGCAGTCATCGCGTTGCTGTTCTTCATCGCCGTGAAGCTCGGCCTGAACGCTACTGATCACATGTTCCATCATGGCTACAGCATTGATGCCAACACCAGCCTGATCATTGTCATGGTCGTCTTGGTCATCGGTATTGTCGCCAGTCTGATCTTCCCTGAAAAGGAAGAGCCAGCTGCAGAATCAAACTGAACATCACCACACGTAACAAGGAGTTAAGTAATGGCATTGTCGCTTTCCAAAGGTGGGAACCTCTCGCTCACCAAGACTGACCCATCTCTTTCCAAGCTCATCGTCGGCCTGGGTTGGGACCCGCGAGTCACTGATGGAACTGAGTTCGACCTGGACGCCAGTGCGTTCCTGCTGAGCAGCACCGGTAAGGTTCGTGGCGAGTCCGACTTCATCTTCTACAACCAGCTGAAAAGCCTGGACGGTTCGATCGAGCATACCGGCGACAACCGCACTGGCGCTGGCGACGGCGATGACGAGGTGCTCAAGGTTGACCTGAGCCGCGTTCCTGCTGATGTCGACAAAGTTGCGTTCACCGTGACCATTCACGACGCTGAACTGCGTAAGCAGAACTTCGGCCAGGTTGGCGGCGCTTTCATCCGCATCGTCAACGAAGTTACCGGTGCCGAGGTCGTTCGCTATGACCTCGCTGAAGATGCTTCCACCGAAACCGCGATGATCTTCGCCGAGCTGTATCGCAACGGCTCCGAATGGAAATTCCGCGCCATCGGCCAAGGCTACGCTGGTGGTTTGAAAGCCGTTGCCAATGGCTACGGTTTGAATTTCTGATTTCCCGTTTGGCATGGTGCAATCGAGTGTCATGCCTTATGTAGTCTACTGATATTTAAGGAAAAAAATCATGGCAGTGTCCCTTTCCAAAGGCGGCAATGTGTCACTTTCTAAAGAAGCTCCTGGTCTGACCGAGATCGTAGTCGGCTTGGGCTGGGATGCACGCAAAACCGACGGCGTTGAGTTCGACCTCGACGCTTCGGTATTCGTGACCGGCGAGAACGACAAAGTTCTGAACGACGCGAGCTTCATTTTCTACAACAACAAGCTGTCCGCTGACGGTTCGATCGAACACCTGGGCGACAACCGCTCCGGCGCGGGCGATGGTGACGACGAACAGGTCAACGTCAAATTGACCGGTTTGGCCGCTGACGTGAAAAAGCTGGTTTTCGCGGTGACCATCCATGACGCTGAGCTGCGCAAGCAGAGCTTCGGCCAAGTCAGCAACGCCTACATCCGCGTTGTGAACAAAGCTGACGGCAAAGAGATCGCACGCTTCGACCTGAGCGAAGACGCTTCGGTTGAAACCGCGATGATCTTCGGTGAGCTTTACCGTCACGGCGCCGAGTTCAAGTTCAAGGCCATCGGCCAGGGCTACGCCGGCGGCTTGAAGCCACTGGCTGAAGCTCACGGCGTCAGCATCGGCTAATACGCCGATCTCCGAGAAGCCCTTGCCTTAGGCAGGGGCTTTTTTATGCCTCCCTAATGCGTTCATCTTTTGTTTTGACCATCGGCCGGATTTGCACACTGGGCACTGGCTAATTTGGAGTAGTTCGATGTTCCGAAATTTTCTTATTGCGGGTTTGACCACTGCACTCCTTGCCGGGTGTGGCCAGGCAGTAAACGACGCACGGCTGACAATGGCGCGGCAGGAGCTGCGCGAACAATGCTTCGGCAATGACACCTACAGCTGCCGCAACAAAACGATCGATTTCAACATCATGGTGATCAAGCTGACTCCATTCAAGAATGACGCTGACAAGGCTCAGGTCATCCAGATGTTCGGCAAGAAAGGCTGGGATGTTTACGAGAAGGTTGTTGACGAATTCGTGGAGCAGGGTGAGGAAATTTTCGATTCCGCACGGCCAAATATTTTTGCCCGATGGTTTATGGGTGACAGCCAACCTGCCTCCCGAAAAGGATACGTCATGGAGTACAGCCCCCAGGACATGGTAGGTGCTGGTGAAGAGATCCAGCGCCGGTTCTTAATAGCGGCGAAGAAGGAAGGCCTGAAGCTCACCGACGAAGGTCAACGGGCTTTGAGTGCTGCGCATCCTCAAACAGGGACCGCAGCCACTCAAGCTCCTGACCCGGCTCCCACTCAAACCATTGCTCCGGATCAAGTACCGCCATTGCCCGGAGGTCCAGCCGCCCCTCAAATGGAGCCAGGGCTGTCCAAGGCCATCGCAAACTACACTGCTGCGCTCGACAAAGATGGTGGGGCTGAAAACTCAGATCTTAGACAAGTTGTTCGACTTGATCTGAACAATGACGATGTTCCTGACGCTGCCGTGCTTTACGTCATTGAAGGTGAGGGCGGTGCACAAGCCGGTTACACGTACATTGCCGGATTCTTCAACGAAAACGGAAAGTGGCGCGCTGCCCGCGACCGCACTCAGATCGGTGGAGCGATTGAATCAATGACCTTCTTGAAGCCGGGCATCGTTTCCGTCGACACCCTGACTGTAGGCCCAGATGATCCGGACTGCTGCCCATCAGTGAGCGATCATTCCCAGTATGTCTGGAACGGCGAAAAATTCGTGGAATTGCCAGCCAAGATCTGAGCATAAACAGATCGGCAACGCTAAATTTGAGCCCCGGGGATTCGGGGTTTTTTAGGGAAGACTGGGGAGTAAGGGATAGATGCAATACTGCAGCGCTCTCGCCAAAATGATCCTGGCGGGGTTATCACTCATCGCTGTCGACGCTGGCGCCACCAGCTTCGATTGCGCGAAAGCATCTACATATTCTGAAGTCCAGATATGCAGCAGCCAATCTATGCAGGTGCAGGACGAGCAGCTCAACTCAATTTACGTTCAAGCACTCGCCAAAGCATCTGACAAGACTGCATTGAGAGCCGAGCAGAGGGCTTGGATCAAACAGCGTGATCAATGCTCGACACCAGAGTGCATTTCTCAAGCAATTGAATCACGTAGTAGAGCACTGTCGGATGCTCGAGCGCCTCAGCCCGCGCCACAACCGAAGGTTGCACCGCCCAATGTGCATCCAACTCCGAAGGCGCCCCCTAAAGTTGTTACACCGGTATTGAACGCAGGCGCTGGGGACGAACAGCCCCATGGTCAACCGCGCACACAGGTCGAGACTTCTAAGGGTTCAGGTAGAGCGGCTGAAGCGATCGACACCAGAACGCTCAAGATCGGATCGTTCGTAATGGCGGTCTTACTGCTTATCTGTATCTGGCTGCACAGCCGTGGCTCGATGGTGATCTACAGCTGTTACACCGACGCGCTCTGGACTACCTTGACTCCGTTCCTGTCAATTGGCTCCTACTTCATCGCAAAATCCTGGCTGGAGCTTTCAACGGATGTCTCAATCATCACCGCGGCTGTCGTCGCGGGTTTAATGTCACTGCAGATCATCATCCAAACCTTCCGGAGCAATGGTTTCTCGCTGTTCTTCCTCCTGGCGCTCTACGCAAAGATCATCCTGTTCTCCATTTACTTCGTGTCCATGGCGGCGTTGATCCTCGGGGGAGGGCGTACTGCCTCGGATCGTCGCCGACGCCGTAACTGGGCATTGGCTGGGAGTGTGTTGTTCGCAGTGCTCACTGGATGGATGTGTCGAAATCGCCAGTTCTCACACATCGACGACTACATCGCCGGCAGAACCTGAAGGATCTGTTTCCAATGCCAGGCTTTTGCTTGGCCATCAAGGTATGGGTGCAACGACCATGGGATTTCGTTTCAGTAAACGCATTACGATCATCCCTGGTGTTCGGCTGAACATCAGTGGAAAAGGCGTGAGCACTTCGATCGGGCCGCGCGGCTTAAGCATGACGATGGGCCGTAACGGTACCTACCTCAATGCCGGGTTGCCCGGCACTGGGCTTTCATACCGGCATAGGCTCGACGGGGCTCGACAAGGGCGTTCAACCCCCGCGTTCGATCCCGATGACTACAGCGGATCAATCAGGATCAAAGTTGATGACGATGGTGCTCTCCTAATTACTGACGAAGATGGCAACGACCTTCCTCCAGCGCTGGTACGGCGGGCGAAGACAGAGCAGGCGGAGGCTATACAGGAGTTGCTTGAGAAAGCAGCTGAGAAGGTGAATCAGGAGTTGGACGCATGTCTGGGGGTTTACTTGGCAACCCCGGGACCAGGCGCAACGCCAAAGCTTCCACCATCTTTCGCTGAGGAGCCGCCGGCCATGCCTACGGCGCCGGCGAGCGGGATGATGGACCGCCTGTTCAGGGCACAAAAGATTGAATCTGAACGTCTTAGGATGGAGGCGCAGTATCAGGAGGATCTGGCTGAGTGGACGGCCGCCCGAGACGCGCAGCAAAACGTGATCAATGAAACCCGAAAGGCGTTCAGGCTGGCTGCCCAGGGTTTCAGTGCCCAGATGGAGAAAGCCCTTGATTACGTGCTCAGCGGCATCGCCTGGCCTAAAGAAACGATCGTGAATTACGAGTTCTCGCACGACGTGACTGGCGTCGCCCTCGACGTCGACCTACCAGACGAGGACGACATTCCTCGCCGGACAGCGGAAGCTAAAGGCAATGGTAAGCTGAGTTTCAAAAATAGAAGCGATGCCCAGGTACGCCGCGACTTTGTGGGGCTCAGCTACGGGTCATTGTTCAGAGTGGTGGGCGAGGTGTTCGCATTGCTGCCGGCGATCGAAAAATGTTTGGTATCTGGTTATCTGCAGCGGCCGAATCCAGCGACTGGACGGGTGGACGAGCCATACATCTTGTCGGTGCTTGTTTCGAGGGCGGAATGGGAGACGCTGGACTTTTCGAGGTTGGAAGACATCGATCCAGCCGCGACTCTCAACAGCTTCGGTGCGGTCGTAAGCCTTGACAGGTCTTCACGGTTCCGCGAGATCGAACCGCATGGCATTGCGGCGCTGGGATGATTTGGTGAGGTTCCCGCGGCTGACGCGCCGCGGGAATGAGGTCTGCTATCAGGCGATGATTGCCTTAGCCTTGGCTTCCTTCAGCCAGCCCGGGAATTCATCCATCAATTGGTCGTACAGCTCTTCTTCGGTCAGGTCGTGCAAGTCATCGACCGCGAAGAAATTGCAGTTGTCGACAACACGGCCGGGCATGTCATCGAGTTTTTCGAGGATCCCATAGCTCGAGCCGCCTGAACCGACGAACTGCCAGAAGAACGGCAGACTGGCAGCCTCAGTCATCAGCTTCGTGATTGCGCGATTCTCGTGCACCCCACCATCACTGAGGAACATGATGTATACCGGCGTCTTGTCACCTTGGCGACTGTAGTAATCCATCACCATGCGCATGGCTTTGGGTTCATCGTTGATACGAGAGCCGACGTCCCACTTTTTCCAGCCGCCGTGGGCTTTTTCGACGTAGTCACTGTAGTTGAAGAGTGTTGCCGGAGACAGCTGAACCGGCTTGGCTCCGAAGCCAAATACGTCGAGTTCACCGTCCAGGTCAAAGGCTACCGCCAGCGGTATCAAGCGGTTCAGAACCTCTTGGACGCGGCCGCGGCTGTACTGACCGTTCATAGAACCGGAAACGTCGAGAACAACCGCGACCTTTGCCTTGAGCTGGGTCAGGTTTTTCTTTTCGAGACTGATCTGGGCTTTCTTTGCCAGACTGATGAGCGCGGGAGCTGCCGCAGCAACCTTTTTCTCCAGCGAGAAAGTAGCGACAACCGGCGCTGGCGCAGGGGGCGTTACAGGAGTTGGGGCTGGGGTTGGTTCAGCGACCTCACCGCCAAAATGGCGCACCAGTGCATCGAGACCCTCGGCATAACCTTGCAGATTCGCCTGAAGACGCCATGCTCCGTCCTTGCGATACAGGTCGGCGACCATGATGGCTTTCTCGACGGTGAAAGTGCTGCCGGAGAATTCACATGTGGCTACAGGCGGACTACCTTGTGCACTCAATTCGAAGCTGCTGGGCCCCAAATCTTTCATCGCGCCGGCACCGTCAATGGATGCGGTGAATACCAGGCGGTCAATGGTTGCTGGCAATGCCGACAAATCGATTACGAACTCGCCCTTGCCATTCAGTCTCACAGCATTCGCCGGCGCGATCGGCTGATTGAAGAAGACCATGTAACGATCGTCCGAAAGCTTCTGGTTTGCGTCCAGGCCAAAGCAAACGTAATCGATGACGTGAGATGTCTGCAGGGCGATATCAAGACTGAAGCGATCTGTCAGTCCGATGTTGGCAAGAGGAACGCGTTGGCCTTGGGTGATCTTCATAGGCATCCTTGAGGTGTTCATGTTTTGTTGGTGAGCTGCGCTGGGCAATTCCTTCACAGCAGCGCGCTGTTCAGGATAACGGCCTTCGAGGCATTTTCTATACCTCAGGTCACTGGAACTTCCCTCGGCACCATTCCGCGTGTGCGACGACCAACCAATCGCCTCATGAACACGCCTGCCAAGACCACAACGATGGCCAGAGCGGCAAAGAAGATGGTGTTGAATAGCGGGAAAGGTTCGGATCGATTGGCAGTAGCTTTGATATCAGTGACGTTTGGGAACATCGAGAAGATCTGAAAGCGCCATCCGTAGTAGCGGATCACGGCCAACTGCTGCACATCACGTGAGTAGCCCTGAGCCTTGGCCTGAATGTCCGCGGAGTCGAATTTGAAGTACCAGGGGAAGCTCCACCCAGTGTCCTCATTGCGATACACCGCTACGTCTTTTGAGTCCGGGTTTTCGGTGTTAATGAAGTACACATCCCGCGTTGGGCCGTCAGCCGGATTCTCGGCATTGATGACTCCATCTGCATCCATCCTTTTGACTTCTACACCAGTCACCAGCACCACCTCGTGCCTTGGCAAAAAGTAGTAGAAACCAAGCGCAGCACCGCACACCAAAATGAGACAAAGTAGGCCAACAGAGCGTTTTACCCAGCGCATCAAGTGATCACCGTTAAGGAAAACCCTCACTATGTCCGAGATAAACCCGCGCTGCCTGCCACAGTTGTTGCAAGCTGCTACAGCGCGGGACTGCGTACTTAGTTTCGGCCGCCGATGATGTCGCCAAGGCCGCCAAGGATCGAACCCTCACCTTGGCGTTCACCTCCGCCCTGGGGAGCTGAAGCCAACATCCTTCCCGCAAGGCGCGAGAATGGGAGGCTCTGCAGCCAAACGGTTCCTGGCCCTGTCACAGTAGCGAAGAACACACCTTCACCCCCGAACAGCATACTTTTTAGCCCGCCGGCACGGCGAATGTCGAAGTCAACGCTTGAAGTCATTGCCGCAAGGCAACCAGTATCTACATCGAGGCGCTCGCCAGGCTTTAGGTCGATTTTTCGGATCGATCCGCCCATGTGAACGAAAGCGATACCTGTGCCCTCAAGTTTTTGGAGGATGAAACCTTCTCCGCCGAACAGACCGGTGAGAATTCGACGCTGGAGATGAATCCCGATCGAGACACCTTTGGAACCTGCAAGGAAACTGTCTTTTTGGCAAATCAGCTTTCCACCATAGTCAGCCAGGCTCAGCGGCAGGATGGTGCCCGGGAAGGGCGCTGCGAAGGCCACCACGCCTTTTCCAGGCTCTAGTTGTGTGAAGACGGTGGTGAAGAGACTTTCCCCTGTCAAGAGGCGTTTACCAGCGCCAAAGAGTTTGCCCATGACACCCGAATTGGTTTCGCTCCCGTCGCCAAAGATGGTGTCCATCTCGACCGAACTGGACTTAAACATCATTGCCCCAGCCTCCGCCACGGCGCTTTCACCCTGGTCCAGCTCGACCTCAACAAATTGGGTTTCATTCCCGTAGATACGGTAGTCGATGCCATCGGTACGCTGATTAGAACCGAAGCCAGAAGAGGAATTCCCAACTGGTGATTGGGTTCGATCCTGAGAAGCCGGAGGGCTCGCTGGCGCGGGAGCAGTTGCTGAAGGCGTGGTGGCACCTGATTGAGCAGGTAGTGCATGAGGTTTAGGGAACCGCATATGTTCCGGAGGGTGGGGCAGCGGGGTGACCATGTCTTTCTTAATAGGCCGAATGACCAGGTTTTCAAATACCTGCTGCCAATCGCTCATTCCCGGCTGCCAGCACCAAGCCCCCGGGTTCTCTCGGGCCGCTAACTTGGCTTGCTCATCATCGAGCGGACCCAATATTGAGCCGCCGGCGGCGATGGTCCAGTTACCCATGCAAAAGTGCCCCTAATGAAAAACCAGTGCGTAATAGGCCGCACTCTTAGCCTGCGAGCTCAGTTTAACGCGCGATAAAGGCTCCCAGCATGACCTTGCATGCAACGAAATGGGAGGGCTTAGTGTTTAGCCTTTGGTCTGACCTTCCTTTGTCACTACGGCAAGGGTGTGCAATCCATGCCCAATCACGGCAAGGCCACATCCTACAAAAGCGCCGGCAGAGATAATTTCATTGCTGGACCAGATCGCGGAAATTACGCCGATGACAAGGAAGGCGAATGCAAGTCGAAGGAGCTGAGATACCATTTGGACTGCACTTCTGTTGTGATGCGGTTGATTGTGGGGGCTATGGCCAAGCCTTCGATGGCATCTCCGGCGCACAGGGTGCCAGTAAAAACTGGACACCCTGGATCAGGGAACTATGGCAGGCGAGGAGGGCGGTTGAACTCAAAGCACTCGCCAAGGGTACTGAATCGCGGGCTGCGGCATAACCACACCGTGAATGCGGTGTAGACGGCGGAGATAGCAGCAATTGCAGCCATTGTCTTTTTAGCTTCTCGACGATTCCGCGCTGCCGCGCGCGCACGGGACTCGCCCTTGTAGCGAGTGCTAACGAAGAGTGATGCGATGAGCATTCCGATTACGGCAAAGAAAACCGAGATGAGAGTTAGCTTGGCGACGATGGAGAGGAAAATACTCAGTCCTCCACGGTTGCTCTTAACCGTCGCGTAAACGGCGTATGCGATTGACAGTACGAAACCGATAACTGCAGACACGACTGTCACTGCCCAGGGCATTTCAAGCCAACGGCAGATGGCGCCCACTAGCACGCCCACCGCTGGCAGCGAATTGGTGATCAGGGCATCCGTGTAGTCGCTGTAAATTGTCGCCGCACCGCGGTGATGCCGGAACACTCCCCACGCAGATAGAATCGCCCCCAACAGCAGGAGGTACTTCCAGCCTGGGCCGTTGATAAACCACTTCACTGCTGGGTTTGACCGAGAAACTTGTGCGGCAGGAACTGCGGCTGCAGATCTACTTGTAGAAGGAGGGATCTGTGCAGGTGCGGCGGGAGCTGCCGGCGCAATCTTGCTTGAGTTGTAGGTGCCTTGGCGTAGTGCCTGATCAATCTTGGCGTTCCGCTCGGACACGGCCGCTTTGCGTTGACGCTCCTGCTCTTCAGACACTGCTGATGCTTCTGAGGCAAGTCGGTCCTGCTTATCGCGCTCAGCTTGGCGTCGTTCATTTTCAAGCTTGATCTTGGCGTCGTACGCTTGGGTGCGTTCGGTCTGGGCCAACGCCTCAAGAGCCTGGATGCGAGCGCCGATGGTCTGATCGAGGCACTTCTGAGTTGTACACTCGTTACGGACTGCGAGCCATTGTCTTTGCGACTGACGCAGAGAATCAGGGTCACCAGCGTATTTGAGAGCATTAGCATAGGCCACTGCCAACATTTCGTCTGTTCTGGACAAGTAACCATCCTTACAAATTTCTCGCTCCGCGAAAGAAACCGCTTTTGAACAGTCGAAGCTTGCTGCTGAAACGTTGCCCGCCACAAGCGTAAAGCCTAAAGCCAACCACCATCCTGATTTCATACCCGCCACTCCTTGATAAAACGTTCCACGTGCCGTTGTATCGGCTGATTCGGAAAAGGTCTTATGCCCTGACGGGGCAAATTTCTATAAGTACACCAAAGCCTACGTTCAAGTCGTTGCTGTCAATGTGTTTGGGAAGTGCAGATATAGTGGGTAGCGAGGCCTCATCTGCCTTGCAGAAGCGTTCTTCAATTGCATCACGCTTAATCGGCTCGCGTGTTACACGGGAAATCGCAGCAGTTCTGAACTCAGGATTGGCGCGTTAGCCGCTGCCGAAGACCGCGCTGGTTTGAACCGACGAAGCGTTTTTCAACAGGCCCACGACCCCGCGCAACCAAGTCGCAGCAGGTAGGGATAGGCTAATTACGATGCATGAGACCGATCAAAGCGCGACAGTTTCGGGATTCAATGCTTCCCTGCCTATAGGGCCAGCACGCTCGGTCTTTCATCGTAGGCGCTTGCCGTACGATCGTTAGCTTCATTTTCTGTTGGGACTCTTTGCGTGGTGGCAGATCAGATTCACCGCGAAGCGTAATTAGGTTGTCAGCACCTCTGGGAGTGAAGTTCTGATCATTGAAGGCGGTTTGCCGAGACCCGTTGTCCGGTATACGCATGTCCGATGAAACTTGAGGCTGGGGTGACCTGATATCCAGCTTCGGCGGCATTCCACTTTGGCGGATCAAAGTTCCTTCTCCAGCGATTTGACTTATCGGCCACTTGAACCCTGAGCCGGTGCCATAGGGGCCGGTTTACCAACTGGAATGCCCCAGTTGTGGCTACGGCCGCAATCAGCAGATAGATGGCCACGTGCAAGGCACCACGCTTATGATGCCTTCTGATGACTCGTTCAGGAGCATCACTAATGTCAGCTTTCATCCATTCTCAGACTCGTCCTTGAGGTGCGAAAAGCGTTCCTCTCCTACGAACTTGGCCCGCACGGTGGCGGGCTGAAGGATGCGACTGGTTTCTCAAGCGCATCGGAGCATACCAGAGCGATGCGAGAGGCACATGGCCTGAGTTGACATTGTGATCAAGCCTGACATTGCTCATCCGAGGGGGTGTGTATGGACGGACTGAAGTTGCCAGTCACGGCGTGCCGTTTCTCCCGTACAGCCTGTACCCCGGCCGGCTGCCGAGCCGCTCGTAGTAATCAACGACTGCTGGAAAATCCGGCTTTTCGAATGGGGTTTCGAA
>Ga0207655_1003688_pt1 | contig 11291 bp, 10 predicted proteins | sample KBSM44metaG_FD_184398 | JGI IMG/M metagenome (GOLD analysis project Ga0207655, IMG submission 184398) | Miscanthus rhizosphere microbial communities from Kellogg Biological Station, Michigan, USA - KBS M4-4 metaG (SPAdes) (version 2) | ecosystem: Host-associated > Plants > Roots > Rhizosphere >... | reverse complement strand
TCGCCGCTTTGAATGTCCAGGCTGATGTTGTCCAGCGCCTTGAACGCGTGAAAGTTCTTGCTGACGTTACGCACTTCGATCGACATGACTTATTCCTCCGCGGCGCTGGCGCGCAGGCGGTTAATACGGTTTTCGCTCCACTGCTTGAGCAGCAGGATGAAGAGCGCCAGGATCAGCAACAGGCTCGCCACGGCGAACGCGGCCACGTGGTTGTATTCGTTGTAGAGAATCTCGACGTGCAGCGGCAAGGTGTTGGTCACCCCGCGAATGTGCCCGGACACCACCGACACCGCCCCGAACTCACCCATGGCCCGCGCGGTACACAGCACCACGCCATAGATCAGGCCCCATTTGATGTTCGGCACGGTGACGTGCCAGAACATCTGCCAGCCATTGGCGCCAAGCAAACGCGCGGCCTCTTCCTCCTGGGTACCTTGTTCCTGCATCAGCGGGATCAGCTCACGGGCCACGAACGGCACGGTGACGAAAATCGTCGCCAGCACGATGCCCGGCAAGGCGAAGACGATCTGGATGTCGTGATCCTGCAACCATGGGCCGAACAAGCCCTGGGCGCCGAACATCAGCACGTAGACCAGACCTGCGATCACCGGCGACACCGAGAACGGCAAGTCGATCAGGGTCACCAGCATGCTCTTGCCGCGGAACGAATATTTGCTCACGCACCATGCGGCGCTGACCCCGAACACCAGGTTCAGCGGCACCGAAATCAACACCGCAATCACCGTGAGTTTCAGGGCCGACAACGCGTCCGGTTCGAAGATCGCGGTGAAGAACGCACCCAGGCCCAGCTTCAGGCCCTGGGACACCACGATGAACAACGGCAACAACAGAAACAGCGCAAAGATCAGCCAGCCGAGGCCGATGAGGATTCGCCGCGAAGCTGCACTGCCACGGCGGGCGGCGTTCGAGGAGGCCGCTGCAATAGACGATTGGGACATTTTTCGCGCCTCCTTATGGGGTTTCGATGCGCCGCTGCAACAAGTTGATCAGCAGCAACAGGCACTGCCACGGCGGGCGGCGTTCGAGGAGGCCGCTGCAATAGACGATTGGGACATTTTTCGCGCCTCCTTATGGGGTTTCGATGCGCCGCTGCAACAAGTTGATCAGCAGCAACAGAACAAAGGAAACCACCAGCATCAGTACACCAATGGAGGTGGCGCCGGTGTAATCGTACTGGTCGAGTTTGACCATGATCAGCAGCGGCAGAATTTCGGTTTTCATCGGCATGTTGCCAGCGATGAAAATCACCGAACCGTACTCGCCGACCCCACGGGCAAACGCCAAAGCGAAACCGGTCAGCCAGGCCGGGAGCAGCGCCGGCATCAGAATATGGCGGAAAACCTGCAACGGATTTGCCCCCAGGCACGCCGCCGCCTCCTCCACTTCACGGGGGATATCGGCCAGTACAGGCTGTACCGTACGTACTACGAATGGAAGTGTTACAAAAGTCAGCGCCAGGGTGATGCCGAGGGGCGTATACGCGATCTTGAAACCCAGGTCCGCCGCGAACTGACCCACCAGGCCGGTGGGGGTGTACAGCGCGGTCAACGCGATACCGGCCACGGCAGTGGGCAATGCGAAGGGCAGATCGATCATCGCATCGATGACTTTGCGCCCCGGGAAGGTGTAGCGCACCAGCACCCAGGCCAGCAGCGTGCCGATCACGCCGTTGATGATCGCGGCGTACAACGCGGTGCCGAAGCTCAGCTTCAACGCGGCCAGCACCCGAGGTGCCGAGATGATTGCCCAGAACTGGTCCCAGGTCAGTTGAGCGGCATGCACGAACATCGCCGCCAGTGGAATGAGCACAATCAGGCTGAGGTACACCAAGGTGTAGCCCAGCGTCAGCCCGAAGCCGGGTATGACGGGGGAGATACGACGCGACATAAAAGTCCTTGGTTGAAAACGCACTAAGCCCCGACGGCAAGATCGGGGCCCGTTGGCAGATCTATTTCAGGCTACTGCGCCTGGTAAATCTGGTCGAACACGCCACCGTCATTGAAGAATTTCGGCTGGGCGGTTTTCCAGCCGCCGAAGTCCTTGTCGATGGTCACCAGTTCCAGGGTCGGGAACTGTTTGGCGTACTTGGCAGCTACGTCCTTGTCACGTGGACGATAGAAGTTTTTCGCCGCAATTTCCTGGCCGGCCGGGCTGTACAGGTGCTTGAGGTACGCTTCGGCGATTTCGGTGTTGCCCTTTTTCTCGGCGTTCTTGTCGACCACGGCCACCGGTGGCTCGGCAAGGATCGACAGCGAAGGCACGACGATGTCGAACTTGTCGGCGCCGCCGTCTTCTTTCAAGGCCAGGAAAGCTTCGTTTTCCCAGGCCAGCAACACGTCGCCCTGGCCGTTGTTGACGAAGGTGATGGTCGAACCGCGAGCACCGGTATCCAGCACAGGCACGTGCTTGAACAGGGTCTGTACGTACTCTTTGGCCTTGGCTTCGTTACCGCCATTGGCTTTCAGGCCATAGGCCCAGGCCGCGAGGAAGTTCCAGCGTGCACCGCCGGAGGTTTTCGGGTTCGGGGTGATGACTTCCACACCGTTCTTGGTCAGGTCACCCCAGTCCTTGATACCTTTCGGGTTGCCCTTGCGCACCAGGAACACGATGGTCGAGGTGTAAGGCGTGCTCGCTTCCGGCAGACGCTTCTGCCAGTCAGCCGGCAGGCTCTTGCCGAGCTTGGCGATTTCGTCGATGTCGCCGGCCAGGGCCAGGGTCACCACGTCGGCCCGCAGACCGTCGATCACCGCCCGGCCCTGCTTGCCTGAGCCACCGTGGGACTGCTGGATCTTCACGTTGTCGCCAGCGTGGTCTTTCTTCCAGAAGTTGATGAACTCGGCGTTGTAGTCCTGATACAGCTCACGGGTCGGGTCATACGACACGTTGAGCAGTTCGTAATCCTTGGCAACCGCGGAACCAGCAAAAAGGGCACTGGCCAGGGCGGCCAACGCAAAATGGCGAATCGACGACATGGTGAAAGCTCCTGGAATTCTTGGTGTGGTGGCTTTTTCTTATGGTCTGGAACGGGTTGCCTGACTCAAGGATCGAAGCCTTCGACGCTCCCGCAGGGGCCGCCGAAGGCCGCGATCTTTTGATCTTTGCTTCAGCTCGACTTGTTGCCCGGATGCTGCAAACGGAATTTCTCTTTGCGTTCGATCTGTACCACCTGGGCGTTGTGCACGGTGATTTCCACCGCGCCAAAACGCAGATCGCGCAAGGCGCTCTGGATTTCACGCAAAATGATGGCTTCGTCCTGCCCGTCAACACTGCGTAGGGATGCGCTCATGGTGCTGCTCCTTTAATGAGATATGCCTGGCAGTGGCGGGCACTGCGTACGGCGTGAGAGCAATAGTAGATAGGCGCAGATATTCTTAAAAATACTATTTAAGAATGTTTATATAACCAGAATGAATTATTTGATGGGACAAGGGATTGCGGGGGATCTACTATTTTCAGGGCCACACAAAACCCTGTGGCGAGGGGGCTTGCCCCCGTTGGGTCGCGTAGCGGCCCCAATTTATTGCGTCTGCTACGCAGCCGAACGGGGCGGTGCGGCGTTCCGACAAGCCCCCTCGCCACAAGAAGCAGTTCAGGCACTCATCCAATCACCGGCGCCCGAACCCAATCCAAGGAAGCCGCCGGCACTGGCCGCCCAAACCAGTAGCCCTGCCCCAGATCGCAATCGTGCTCGAGCAGGAAAGCCGCCTGTTCGACCTGCTCGATCCCCTCGGCATGCACCTGCATTCCCATGCTTTGCGCCAACGCAACGATCACCCGCGCGATCGCCGCGTCATCCTCATCACCCGGCAAGCCTGCGACGAATCCCTGATCGATCTTGAGTTTTTGCACCGGTAAACGCTTGAGTCGCAGCAACGACGAATAGCCCGTGCCGAAGTCATCGATGGCCAGCCGCACGCCTAACTCACGCAAGCGATGCATCTGCTCCAGCGCCACTTCCGGATCCTCCATCACCGCGCTTTCGGTGACTTCCAGCTCCAGATATGCCGGATCCAGGCCGGTGTCGTGCAGCACCTGAGCCACCTGCTGGTACAACTCACGGCGAGCGAACAGGCGCGAAGAAACATTCACAGCAATAAACGACAACACCACGCCCCCGGATTGCCATTGGCACATTTGCTGACAGGCCTGGCGCATGACCCAGGCATCGATCTCGGCAATCAACCCGGTGCGTTCGGCAATGGGGATGAACTCAGCCGGTGACACCAGCCCGCGCTGTGGATGCTCCCAGCGCACCAGGGCTTCGACGCCGATCAGACGGCTGGTTTTGAGGTCGTGCACGGGTTGGTAATAAACCCGCAACTCTTGCTGCTCCAGTGCTCGGCGCAATTCGAACGCAATCTCGACACGTTGCTGGGCATGCGCGGTCAGCTCTTCGGTATAAAGGGCATAACCGTCTCGACCCGCGCTCTTGGCCTTGAACAGTGCCGAGTCGGCGTTGCGCAACAATTGCTCGGCACTCAAGGCATCACTGGGGAACAGGCTGATGCCGACGCTGGCGTTGATGAACAACGAATGCCCGTCGATCTGGAACGGCTCCTTGAGCCCATCGACGACCTGCTGAGCCAACGCTGCGGCGTGCCCCGGTTGCGGGCAATTTTCAGCCAATAGAGCAAATTCGTCGCCACTGAGCCGCGCCAGGGTGATGCCCGGACCGAACAAGGTGTTCAGACGCTCAGCCACGCCCTTGAGCAATTGATCACCAACACTGTGACCGAGGCTGTCGTTGATCAATTTGAAGTGATCGAGGTCGATCATCAGCAACGCACAACCGCGCTTATGGGCCTGCGCCGAGGCCACAGCCTGCCCGGCACGGTCGGTAAACAGCAGGCGATTGGGCAGATTGGTCAGCGGATCGTGATGGGCCAGGTGCGTCAGTTCATGCTCGGAGTTCTTGATCGCACTGATGTCGGAAAACACCGCAACGTACTGGCTGAGCCGCCCCTGATCGTCATGAACGAGGCGGATCGTCTGCCATTGCGGGTAAATCTCGCCGCTTTTGCGACGATTCCAGATTTCCCCGCTCCACTCACCCAGGCTTTCGAGTGTCGCGAACATCGCCTGGTAGAAACTCGGCGGGTGATGGCCCGACTTGAACATGCTCGGTCGCTGACCCAGCACTTCCTCACACTGGTAGCCGGTGATTTCCATGAACGCCCGGTTCACATGGACGATCAGCCCGTTGCTGTTGGTGACCAGTACCCCTTCGCGGGTGCAATCGAACACCGCAGCCGCCTGTCGCAAACGCTCCCGGTCGGCATTACGTTCCCGCAATTTGGCGCCGACGCCCAGGCAGCGAAACAAACGTGCGCGCGCGATGAAAATCAGCCCGGCACTGAAGGCCACCCAGGCATAACCGTTGATCAGTTGCCAGCGCAGCAGGTCGGTGGAGTTATCGAAGAAACTGTTCAATAAATAACCACTGAATTGAAGCCAGACTACGGAAAGCACCAGGTAAAGTAGCGCTGCACGCAAGGCATCGCGATATGTGGCTGACATTCGAGCGTCCATGTCCCTACAAAAAAGACTGGAATTATAGATTAAAGAAACATCCGGCCACTCTTATCTGAAAGGGCGACTGGTTTTATCTGTGGGCTAAGTGATAATGCGACGGCTGTTTTTTTCTTTATCGAGGGTCCTATAGGCTATGTGGTACGAAGGTTTTCTTGGCTTATCGCCCTGGTCACTGGTGGCAGTCACCCTGCTGATGACCCACGTCACGATCGTCGGCGTCACGGTCTATCTGCATCGCTATTCAGCCCATCGCTCGCTTGAGCTGAATGCCGGCCTGAAACATTTCTTCCGCTTCTGGCTGTGGCTGACCACGGCGCAGAACACCCGCGAGTGGACCGCTATCCACCGCAAGCATCACGCCAAATGCGAAACCGTCGATGACCCGCACAGCCCGGTCATCAAGGGCTTGTCCACCGTTCTGCGCAAAGGTGCCGAGCTGTACCGCGCCGAAGCGGAAAACCCCGAGACCCTGCGCATCTACGGCAAGAACTGCCCCGAAGACTGGATCGAACGCAACCTCTACAGCCGCTTCCCGCTGCTGGGGGAAAACCCCGAGACCCTGCGCATCTACGGCAAGAACTGCCCCGAAGACTGGATCGAACGCAACCTCTACAGCCGTTTCCCGCTGCTGGGCGTGGCGATCATGGGCGTCATCGACCTGCTGCTGTTCGGCACCATCGGCATCACCATCTGGGCCATCCAGATGATGTGGATCCCGGTCTGGGCCGCCGGCGTGGTCAATGGCCTGGGCCATGCCATCGGCTACCGCAACTTCGAATGCCGCGATGCGGCGACCAATCTGGTGCCCTGGGGCATCCTGATCGGCGGCGAAGAACTGCATAACAACCATCACACCTACCCTAACTCGGCCAAACTGTCGGTGAAGAAGTGGGAGTTCGACCTCGGCTGGGCCTGGATCCAGGTCTTCAGCTTCCTGCGCCTGGCCAAGGTCCAGCGGGTTGCGCCGATCGCCCACCGTGTCGAAGGCAAAGGCAACCTGGACATGGACACCGCCATGGCGATCCTCAACAACCGCTTCCAGATCATGGCCCAGTACCGCAAGCTGGTGATCGCGCCGCTGGTCAAGCAAGAGCTGGAAAAGGTCGATCACTCGGTCCGCCACCAGTTCCACCGGGCCAAACGCCTGCTCTCGCGGGAAACCAGCCTGCTGGACGACAAGCACCACCTGCGCATCCAGACCATGCTCGAGCACAGCCAGGCGCTGAAGGTAATTTACGAGAAACGCCTGGCCCTGCAGCAGATCTGGGTCAAGACCAGCTCAAATGGTCACGACATGCTGGCCGCCATCAAGGATTGGGTACACGAGGCCGAGGCCAGCGGGATTCAATCCCTGCGCGACTTCGCCGACCAACTGAAAACCTACTCCCTGCGCCCCGCCACTGCCTGACCCTGAATCAGGGGCGCACCTGTGGCGAGGGAGCTTGCTCCCGCTCGGCTGCGCAGCAGCCGCAATACCTGACGACGCGTTTTAACTGAAAAAACGCGTCGCCAATACCGCCCGGCGGGAGCAAGCTCCCTCGCCACGAAAGGCGGGAACTTCGCCCCAAATCTCCTATCTCAAAGACACTTCGCCACCCCGGCGGGCTTTGTGTTGGCCGCTGTCGAAATAGCGGCACGCCCTTTGAGACTTGTGCCGATGGTCAATAAAAACCTACAAGACACATCCCTTCCGCAGTGGCCCGAGGCCGCGCAAACGCTGATGGCGCTGATGCATGCGCAGGGCGAAGTGGCGCGCCTGAGCGAACGCGAACAGCTGTTCAGCTCGCTGCTGGTCAGCGTCAACGCCGTGCTTTGGGCATTCAACTGGGAAACCCGTCAGGTCCTCTACGTCAGCCCGGCCTATGACCGGATCTTCGGCCGCCCCGCTGGCCTGTTGCTGTCCGACTACAACCACTGGCGCGACAGTGTTTATCCCGACGATCTGGACTACGCCGAGCGCAGCCTGGCGCAAGTGCTGGTCAACGGCGCCGTTGAAGACCGCGAGTACCGCATCATCGCCGCCGACGGCCAGGTGCGCTGGCTCAGCGACAAGTGCTTCATCAACCGCCAGGCCGAACCGGGCCAGCCAGTAATCATCGTCGGCATTGCCGAAGACATCACCGAAAAGAAGCAGATGGAAACCGAGCTCCACCGCCTGGCCACCACCGACGTACTGACCCAAAGCAGCAACCGCCGACACTTCTTCGAATGTGCCAATCACGAATTCGAGCAGGCACGCCAGCAAGGCAAGCCGCTGGCCTTCCTGCTGCTGGACATCGATGACTTTAAAGTGATCAACGACACCTACGGCCATCCGGAAGGCGACAAGGTGCTGCAACGCATCGCTGAGAGCGGTCGCGCGGCCCTGCGGCGTGGTGATCTGTTCGGGCGGATCGGCGGTGAGGAATTCGCCGCGGTGTTCCCCGGATGTGCACCGGACATGGCCATGCAAGTGGCCGAGCGCCTGCAACGGGAGATTCAACGGTTGAGTTTCAGCCATGACGACCAGACGTTCGGCATCACCGTCAGCCAGGGCTTGACCAGCCTCACGCCCGAGGATGAAAACCTCGACAGCCTGTTCGCCCGCGCCGATGCGGCGATGTACCAGGCCAAGCGCCAGGGCAAGAACCGGATAATCTCTGGCTGAGCCCATGTAGATCGTTCCCACGCTCTGCGTGGGAACGATCTACAAAGCCTATTTTTTGCGCAAGCGCATCAGCTCCGGCAATCCGATCTTGAGCAACCGCGCCGTGCGGCTCTTGGCCAATGCCTCGATCCCCTCATGCTCGGTCAGGCGCGCCAGTTGCGCGGCCATGTTCATCACCAGCGCTTCGCGGGAGTAAACCCCGCCACCGAGCTGATAAACCGCCGCAATCAGCTCACGCAGCTCCAGCGGCAGGCGCCAGCGGGTACGCAGCGCCGAACCGTAGGCCGCGCCGAATTCGGCCAGGGCATCGCCGACTTCCTCCCATTCATCCAGCTCACCACCGGCCTGCTTCCACTCCTGCAAACAGCGCAGCAACGCCAGGTCGCCGAGGCGGTGCAGCATGCCCGCGCAATAACAGCGCTCCTGATCCAGATCCAGCAAGCGCGCCAGCGTTCGCGCGTATTCCGCGGTGTGCAGGGACAATTCCCAATAGCGCTCGGCATAGTCCGCCAGTTGCGGATCACTGAGCCGGGCACTGCGTTTGAGGGCGAGGCCCAGAATCAGGTTCATGCTTTGCCCGGTCCCCAAGCGATGCAACGCCTGGGACAGGGTTTGCACGGCGGCGCCATGATGCTGGGCCGCGCTGTTGGCGGCGGCGATCAGCACGGCGGTGACTTGCGGATCCGTGCGGATCTCGTCTTCAAGCCGCACCAGATCGAGGCCATCGGGATTGAGGCTACGTTTGATCGCCACCTGCACATCGGTCATCAGCGGCGCGCCGTCGGCCAGTTCGCGCCGCCGCTCCAGATACACCGACAAGGTCATGCCCGGCGCCAATGACGGCACCTCGCAAGACACCTCTTCACCCGCGCTCAGCAGCAAATCCTGCAGGCGCTGGGTCAGGTTTTCCATGTCCAGGGGTTTGGTCAGGTACGCCGTGGGCGCCAGGGGCAAGGCTTCACGCACGCTGGCGCTGTCGTTGCGGCTGCTCATCAGAATGAACGGCAACGGCGGATTACGTTTGCGCTGACGAACGCTGCGCAAGACACTCAGGCCATCGACGCCGGGCAACTCCCAGTCGACGATCACCAGGTCATAAGGATTTTCCGCCAACAACTGCAGCGTTTCCTGGCCATCGGCACACAGGTCCAGCCGCGCATCGCAGCGCACATTCAACAACACCTGCTTGAGCAGGTCGCGGGACCAAGGGTCCGCCTCGGCAATCAACACTCGCGGTACAGCGGGTAACACCACAGCAGTCATCTGCACACTCCAACGGCAATGCTTGCACCTTAGTCAATGCTGGCCATTCGATACAGCCCAATTGCCCCTGATGTGTTTCAAGGGACATAAAAAAACCCGCCGAAGCGGGTTTTTTGTCGATCAGTTCACAAACGGATCAGAGCTCGGCGAAGCACTCTTCGATGATCGCCAGGCCTTTGTCCAGTTGCTCGTCCGGCGCGGTCAGCGGTACCAGCACGCGCAGAACGTTGCCGTAGGTGCCGCACGACAGCAGGATCAGGCCCTTGTCGCGAGCCTTGGCCACAACGGCGGCTACAGCAGCCGGGTTCGGCTTGTGGCTGTCGCCGTTTTCGAACAGCTCGACAGCGATCATCGCACCCAGGGCACGCACGTCGCCGATCACCGGGTATTTGGCCTGAATGGCTTTCAGACCAGTCACCAGACGCTCGCCAACCGCTTTGCAACGGTCCAGCAGGTGCTCTTCTTCGAACACTTCCATCACGGCCAGGGCCGCGGCGCAAGCGATCGGGCTACCGGCATAAGTGCCGCCCAGGCCGCCTGGAGCGATGGCGTCCATGTATTCGGCCTTGCCGCACACACCGGCCAGCGGGAAGCCGCCAGCGATGGATTTGGCGAAGGTGGTCAGGTCGGCGGCGACGCCCATCTGTTCCATGGCGAAGAAGGTGCCGGTACGGCCAGCGCCCGTTTGCACTTCGTCAGCGATCAACAGAATGCCGTGCTGGTCGCACAGGGCGCGCAGACGCTTCATGAACTCTTTAGGCGCGACGTAGAAACCGCCTTCGCCCTGCACCGGCTCGATGATGATCGCGGCGATATCACGCGGCTCGGCGTCGTTCTTGAAGATGCGCTCGATGCTGGCGCGGCTCGGCGTCGTTCTTGAAGATGCGTTCGATGCTGGCGATCGAATCGTCGATGCTCACACCGTGCAGCTCGTTCGGGTACAGCGCGCGGAAGATGCCGCCTGGCATCAGACCCATGCCGGCCGAGTAAGGCACGACTTTACCGGTCAGGCCCAGGGTCATCATGGTGCGACCGTGGTAAGCGCCGGTGAACGCGATCACACCGGCACGGCCAGTGGCGGCGCGGGCGATCTTGATGGAGTTTTCCACAGCTTCGGAGCCGGTGGTCACCAGCAGGGTTTTCTTGGCGAAATCACCCGGCACCTTGGCGTTGATTTTTTCGCACACTTCCACGTACGGCTCGTAGGCCAGCACCTGGAAGCAGGTGTGGGTCAGCTTGTTCAACTGCGCAGTCACGGCGGCGATGACTTTCGGGTGCAAGTGACCGGTGTTCAGCACGGCGATACCGCCGGCGAAGTCAATGAACTCACGACCTTCAACGTCGGTTACGGTGGCGTTCTTCGCGTGGTCGGCGAAGATCGGGTGAATCTGGCCAACACCACGGGGTACAGCAGCAGTGCGGCGGGCCATCAACTCAGCGTTAGTCTTGCTCATACATTCCTCATTCGCCGCTCATCGGTCGGCGTGGTTCAAGGATTAAGCGGCGGGGAAGCAACTACGGCAGCATGCGATGATCGACTGCCACAGCGTTCCCGGCCACAGAGAAAATTCCGTTTGAAGCGCGCAAAGGGACAGCGCTCTCGTGCCCTTTGCGTTTGAAGCAATGCCTTGCCGGGCCTATCCCTTCGGGCTTAGATGCCCAGGCAGAGGTATTTGATTTCCAGGTAATCTTCGATGCCGTACTTGGAGCCTTCACGGCCCAGGCCCGACGCCTTGATGCCGCCGAACGGCGCGACTTCGTTGGAGATCAACCCGGTGTTGACGCCGACCATGCCGTATTCCAGGGCTTCAGCCACACGGAACACACG
>Ga0207655_1003687_pt1 | contig 11292 bp, 7 predicted proteins | sample KBSM44metaG_FD_184398 | JGI IMG/M metagenome (GOLD analysis project Ga0207655, IMG submission 184398) | Miscanthus rhizosphere microbial communities from Kellogg Biological Station, Michigan, USA - KBS M4-4 metaG (SPAdes) (version 2) | ecosystem: Host-associated > Plants > Roots > Rhizosphere >... | reverse complement strand
ACCCTTGCGCACCAGGAACACCGTCATCGAGCGCACGAACATCGCGCCGATCGCCAGGCCCAGCATGATGATCACGACATCCTTGGTGATGGCGAACGCGCCGATCACGCCGTCAAAACTGAACGACGCGTCCAGCACCTCCAGATACAGGAAGCCGCCGATGCTGCCGCGCGACACGGCCGAGACCACGGCGCCGACGCCGGCCTCGGTGGTGTCGCCGTCCTCGGCCGGCGGGTCTTCCTCCAGCAGGCTGCTGATCCAGCCCACCGCCAGATACACCAGCACGCCGACCACGCCGGCGGTCAGCACGCTCAATTTCTCCGCTTCCGGCACCAGATAGACGCAGCCGAACACCGCCGCCAGGGTCAGCAGCACGGCCAGGCTTTCGGTGCCGTGTTCGCCCAGCTTGGCCTCGATCCAGCCCAGCCAGTGCAGCTCCTTTTCCTCGTCGAACAGGAAGTTGAGGAACACCAGCAGCAGGAAAGCGCCGCCGAAGGCGGCCACCTGGGCGTGGGCGCCGGTCAGGTAGCGCGAGTATTCGTCCGGATTGGTGGTCGCCATGGTCCACACGTCGAGCAGGCCCAGGCCGGTGGCCATGGACACGATCAGCAGCGGGAACAGCAGCCGCATGCCGAACACCGCCACCAGGATGCCGACCGTCAGGAACAACTTGCGCCAGAATTCGTTCCAGTGGCGCAGCACGGAAGCGTTGACAACGGCATTGTCGAACGAAAGCGACACTTCCATGATGCCCAGTACTGCGCAAATCCACAACGCCTGCAGCAGACCCGAGCTGCCGCCGTGATTGAAGCCCCACCAGCCGGCCAGGCCCAGGAGGATGAAGGTGACGATGAAGGAAATGCCGAAATGTCGCATGTGTATTTTTTTGAAATGATGTGATGTATTGAATTTTATCTGAGTTGCTTCCGCCACTGTGAACCCATCTGCGATAATTGCGCCACAAAAATGCAAAGGAACTACCGATGGACATCGCTTACCTCGTCACGCCCCTGATTACCTGGCTCACCGTCGGCCCGATCAAGTTTCTTATCAATAGCGCCAAGGCGCGCAAATGGGCCTTCAATTTGGTCGGCAACGGCGGTTTTCCGAGCAACCATAGCGCCGTGGTGTCGAGCATGGCGACCCTGATCGCGCTGCGCGAGGGCATAGGCCACCCGGCGTTCGGGGTTGCCGTGACCTTGTGCTTCATCGTCGTCATCGACGCCAACAGCCTGCGCCAGCACGTCGGCAAGCAGGCCGCCGCTATTAATAGGCTGGCGTCGGCGGAGAGCCGGCCCGCCGCCGTGCCCGCCGGCCACACCTGGCTGCGCGAGCGCATGGGCCATACCGTGATCGAGATCATCGGCGGCCTGTGCACCGGCATCGCCATCGCCCACGCCATCCACGCCATTTTCGGGCGCGGGTGACCCTGGCCGGGCGCCCGTCACCGGTACCGTTCAACCCGCACGGCGGCACACAGGGGACGTACCCCGTACGGGGTACGACCCCGCCTCACCGGGTTACAGCTGGGCTCAATCGGCCGTCGTAATTCCCATCCGCTCTACCGTTCATCCTACTATTCGGCATTTCAGCCACAAATTCTGCCGTCCGTCGCACGTTGATTGACCTCTGCCGGCCACTCGGGGATACTCTGCGCGCTGTAGTCTGGCTAAAATACTAATAGCACCACGTCCACTTTCTCGGAGAACTTTATGTTGCGCAAAACCCTACTCGCTCTCGCCGTCGCTGCAGCCTTGGTTGCATGCGGCAAGTCTGCCAAGGAGCCCGAGAAAGGGGCGGCGGCCTCCGCCACCGCCAAGGCGGACGGCAAGGGCGACAAGGACGCCAAGAAAGAGCCGGACGTGGTGTTGCAGATGGCCCAGGAGGATGTCCTGGCCGTCGAATCGAACGCGCTCGCGTCCGGCCCGGTGATCACCGGCTCGATCCAGCCCGAGCGCCGCGCCGACCTGCGGGCCGAGGTGAGCGCGGTCGTAATTCAAGTACTCAAGGAAAACGGCGAGGCCGTCAAAAAGGGCGATGTGCTGGTGCGCCTCGATGAAACCTCGATCCGCGACAGCCTGACTTCGGCCGAGGAAGCCTCGCGCGCGGCCCAGCAGTCGCTGGCCCAGGCAGAGCGCATGCACGAGCGTAACACCACGCTGCGCGCCTCCGGCATGGTCTCGACCCAGGCGCTGGAAGACGCCGAAATCCGCCGCAACAACGCCCTGAGCGACCTGTCGGCGGCCCGTTCGCGCCTGGTGGCGGCGCGCCAGCAGCTGAGCCGCACGACCGTGCGCGCGCCGTTCGACGGCATCGTCAGCGAGCGCAAGGTCTCCAACGGCGACACCGCCCAGGTCGGCAAAGAGTTGATCAAGGTGATCGATCCGTCGAGCATGCGTTTCGAGGGACTGGTCTCGGCCGACAAGATCGGCGAGGTCAAGGTCGGCCAGCCGGTGCTGTTCCGCGTCAACGGCTATCCGGGCCAGAACTTCAGCGGCAAGGTCAAACGGGTCGATCCGGCCGCCAACGCCGTCACCCGGCAGGTCGAGGTGCTCGTCGAGTTCGCCGAGTCGGCGCAGCCCCGCGTGGCCGGCCTGTACGCCGAAGGCAGGGTCGAGTCGAAATCGTCGTCGTCGCTGATGGTGCCGCCGTCGGCGCTGGTGCAGGCCGGCGACAACAACTATGTGTGGCGCGTCAAGGGCGGCACCCTGAGCAAGGCGCCGCTGACCATCGGCACGCGCGACGAGCGCAGCGGGCGCTGGCAGGTGCTGTCCGGCCTGGCCGCCGGCGACACCATCGTGCGCGTGCCCGGCTCGGGCTTCAAGGACGGCCAGAAGGTCGTGCTCAGCGCGCCGAAGGCGGTCGCCGCCGCGTCGGCCTCGGCCTCCACCGTCGCAGAAAAATAAGGAATAACCGCGATGTTCTTATCCGATTTCAGTATCAAACGGCCGGTCGCGACGATCGTGCTGATCCTCGCCATGATGTGCCTGGGGCTGATGGCCCTGAGCAAATTGCGGGTCAACCAGAATCCCGACGTCGAAGTGCCGTTCATCGTCGTCATGATCCCGTACCCGGGCGCGTCGCCCGAGACGGTCGAGCGCGAGATCGTCAACCGGCTGGAAAAGTCGTTCCAGTCGATCACCGGCGTGACCGAGGTCAACTCGACCGCGTCCGAGGGCCAGGCGCGGGTGTTCATCAAGTTCGCCTTCAGCAAGAACCTGATCGAGGCCTCCGACGAGATCCGCAATTCGATCGCGTCGGTGCGCTACAAGCTGCCGATCGAGATGCGCGAGCCGATTTTGCAGCGCATCGACACTTCGGCCCAGCCGGTCATGCAGCTGGCGCTGTCGTCGAGCGTGCAGAGCCACGCCGTCATTTCGCGTCTGGCCGAGGACAAGCTGGCCGACCGCTTCCGCGGCATCGACGGCGTGGCCTCGGTCAACATCGACGGCTCGCTCAAGCGCGAGCTGAGCGTGCTGCTCAAGGCCGAGAAGCTGCGTGAGTACAACGTCTCCGTCGGCGACGTCGTCAACGCCTTGCGCAACCAGAACACCAATGCGCCGGTGGGCAAGGTCAAGGGCGAGCTCGACGAGAAGAGCATCCGCCTGGTCGGCCGCATCGAGCGCCCCGAGGACTTCCAGCAAGTGGTGGTCAAGCGCAACGGCGACGAGCTGGTGCGCCTGGCGCAGGTGGCGACGATCGAGGACGGTTTCGCCGAGATGAGCTCGCTTAGCGTGCGCTCGGGCAAGCCCAACGTCGGCATCTCGATCACCCGCTCCAAGGACGCGTCGACCGTGACGGTGGCGCGCAAGGTCAAGGCGATGGTCGAGGAAATGCGCAAGGAATTGCCGACCGGCGCCACGCTGGAGGTGACCGAGGATGGCGGCGAGGACGCCGAGAACAGCCTCAACAACGTGATCGAGGCGCTGGTGTTCGGCGCCGGCCTGACCATTTTCGTCGTGTACGCGTTTTTGAATTCGTGGCGTTCGACGATGATCACCGCGCTCAGCCTGCCCACCTCGGTGATCGCCGCCTTCATCGGCGTATGGCTGTGCGGCTTTACGCTGAACTTCATGACCTTGTTGGGCCTGTCGCTGGCGATCGGCGTGCTGATCGATGACGCCATCGTGGTGCGGGAAAACATCGTGCGCCACATGCAGATGGGCGCCGACCGCCGCACCGCCGCGCTCAACGGCACGGCCGAGATCGGCATGGCCGTGGCCGCCACGACCTTCTCCATCATGGCCGTGTTCATTCCGGTGGCCTTCATGCCGGGCATCACCGGCGAGTGGTTCCGTCCGTTCGCGCTGACCGTGACGTGCTCGGTCGCGGTCTCGCTGCTGATCTCGTTCACCTTGGACCCGATGCTGTCGGCCTTCTGGGGCGACCCGCCGGACCACCACACGGCGCCGCGCAAGGGCCTGGGCCGTGTGCTCGAGCGCTTCAACAACTGGTTCGACCATCAGGCCGACCGCTACGGCAACGTCATCGCCTGGGCCTTGCACCACCGTAAAGCGATGGCCGTGCTGGCGGTGCTGACGTTCGCGGCCGCGCTGGCGCTGCAAGCCAAGTTGGGCGGCTTCAGCTTCCTGCCGTCGTCGGACTTCGGCACCATCGCCATCGACGTGCGGGCGCCGTCGTCGGCCAGCCTGGAATACTCGCGCCTGAAACTGGACCGCGCCGCCAAGGTCGCGTTCACGATCAAGGAAACCAAGCAGACCAACGCCTATGTCAACCCGACCGGCGGGCGCATCTATGTGGACATCGGCAAGAAGACCGAGCGCAAGCGTTCGGCGATCGAGATCGCCAAGGAATTGCGCGAGAAGCTGGCCGGACTGGTCGGCGCCGAATACACGGTGCTGGAAGACTTGAGCAACAACGCCAGCAAGCCGGTCGAGATCCAGTTCACCGGCGCCGATTCGCGCAAGCTGATGGAAATCACCAACGCCTACATGGACCGGCTGCGCAAGGTGCCGGGCGCGGTCGACGTCAGCCTGTCCGAGCAGGATCCGAAGGACGAGCTGCAGATCGAACTGAACCGGGGCTTGGCCAATTCGATGGGCATCGCCGCCGGCGACGCCGCCCAGGCGCTGCGCGTGGCCTTCGCCGGCATCGAGGTCGGCGACTGGGTCGACCCGACCGGCGAATCGCGCGACGTCGCCGTGCGCCTGGCGCCGGAGGACCGCACCAGCGCCGAGAACATCGAACGCCTGCCGATCGGCGTGGCCGGCACCAACCAAATGGTGCCGCTCGACCAGATCGCCAGCGTGACGATGGGCAAGGGGCCGTCGACGATCAAGCACAAGGATGGCAAGCGCATCATCTCGGTGAGCGCCAACGCCCAGGGCCGTTCGCCGGGCGAGGTGACCAACGACGCCATGAAACTGGCCAAGGAAATCGACTTCCCGCCGGGTTACGGCCTGTCGCTGGGCGGCGCCGGCAAGGACATGAACGAGGTGTTCAGCCAGATGATGATCTCGCTGCTGGCCGGCATCGGCCTGATGTACCTGATCCTGGTGATGCAGTTCGGTTCGTTCACGGCGCCGATCGCCGTCATGCTGTCGCTGCCGCTGTCCTTGATCGGCGTGGTGCTGGGCCTGTTGATGACGAATGGCACGATTAACCTGATGAGTTTGATCGGGGTGATCATGTTGATGGGCTTGGTGGCCAAGAACGCCATCCTGTTGCTCGACGCCGCCCGCAAGCGCGAGGAGGAGGGCTACAGCCGCGAGGACGCGCTGATGTACGCCGGGCGCATGCGTCTGCGGCCGATCCTGATGACCACCTTCGCGCTGATCGCCGGCATGTTCCCGGTCGCGCTGGCGTTGGGCGAGGGCGGCGAGTTCTACCGTCCGATGGCGATCGCCATCATCGGCGGCACGATCACCTCGACCGTGCTGACGTTGCTGATGGTGCCGACCTTCTACGACAGCATCGAGATCAACAAGGACAGCCTGGCGCTCAAGTTCCACCGCCGGATCGAGCGCTGGACCGGCCGTTTCGGCACCTGGGGCACGGCGGTCGCGTTCGTGCAGACGGCGATCGAAGTGCTGTTGTTCCTGACCTTGATCCGCTTCGTCTACCGCTCGCTGAAGTGGGTGTTCAACAAGGTCACCGGCAAGCGCGGCGGCGGCACCCCGGCCATCGTGGCGCCGACCGTCTCGCTCAACAAGAGCGCCTTCGATCCGCAGTAAGCCAGCGAGGCCTAAAACAGCGGGTTGGAAAAGGGCTTCGGCCCTTTTTTTTCGGCTGGAATGCAGAGCAAGTGCTCGGTTTCAAGGTGAAAATTAGTGCTTGCCCTCTAGTAACACCTCTTTTGGTAAAGTTTATAAATGTAGTAAGCTGCTGGCCTTCCCGCACCAAATCCGGCCTGAACGGTTTGATTTGCTGCCGGACCAGAAAAAAACCTGGCGCACAGTCGCCGATTACAATGAGAGACTCCACCATGCAACGCAAGCACCTTCCCCTGATTATCGCCGCCGCCCTGAGCTTGATGACCACCGGCGCCAGCGCCTCCGGCTACCGTTTCGGTTCGCAGAGCGTGGCCGCCCAAGGCACCGCCGACGCCAGCGGCGCCGAAGCCAACGACGCCTCGACCATCTTCTACAACCCGGCCGGCATGTCGCGCCTGGAAGGCACGCAGATCAGCGCCGGCGCCACCGTCGTGGTGCCGCATTCGACCTATACCGATACCGGCTCGACCCGCTTCACCGGCTCGCGCACCGGCGGCACCCAGGCCAACGACTACGCGCCGAATTCGGTGACCGCGCCGTCGCTGTACGCGACCAAGAAGTTGAACGATCAATGGGCGGTCGGCCTCGGCCTGTTCGTGCCGTACGGCGCCAAGCTGAACTACGGCAGCACCTGGAACGGCCGCTACGCGCTGACCGACGTGCTGGTGGAGGCGATCACGCTCAATCCGTCGGTGTCGTTCAAGCTGAACCAGCACCACGCGTTCGGTTTCGGTATCGACGCGGAACACATGAAGGCCGAACTGGGCCAGGCCGTGGACGTGCCCGGCACCATCGCCGCGCTGCGTACGCCGGCCAACGCCGCGCAAGGCGCCGCGCTGATCCGTCAGATCACCGCGCTGGGCGGCAATCCGGCGCTGCTGGCGACCGCCGGCGACGGCCGTGGCGAGAACGAGGTCAAGGATTGGGGCTTCGGCTTCAACCTGGGCTATCTGTTCACCCTGGACGAGAACACCCGCTTCGGCTTGAGCTATCGTTCGTCGATCAGCCACAATATGCGCGGCAGCACTCTTTGGGACTTCTCGAAATCGACCAGCGATCCGGTCGTCAACGGCGTGCTGGCGGCCGCGTCGCATCGCGCCAACTCGGCCGCGCTGGTGTCGCTGCGCACGCCCGATACCTTGTCGGCCAACGTCTTCCACCAATTCGATTCCAAATGGGCCGGCATGGCCGACGTGACCTGGTCGCGTCATAACCGTCTGGGCAACCTGGACATCGAGTTCCCTGGCACGACCGAAGGCGCCGAGGTGATCCGTCAGCAGTGGAAAAACACGGTGCGCGTGGCGGTGGGCGGCAACTATGTCTACAACGAGAACGTGACCTTGCGCGCCGGTGTGGCGTTCGACGAGTCGCCGGTGCAAAACGCCGAACTGCGCCACCCGGCGTTGCCGGACAGCGACCGCATGCAGTACTCGCTGGGCATGAACTGGAAGCTCGATGCGCGCTCGTCGATCGATCTGGCGTACAGCTATGTGGACTTCAAGGACGCGCAGGTGAACTACACGAACCTGTGCAACACCTTGTCGCGCACTTGCACCGGCAATGGCGAGACCACGCGCGGTACCTACAACACGCATCTGTCGCTGATTGGCCTGTCCTACAACTACAAGTTCTAATCCCGCGCCAGCGCGCCGCGACGGTGCTGTTGCCGTCGCCAACAATGCCGTCCAGCTAACCCTGGACGGCATTTTTTTTGTTGTCGCTACGCCCGTGCCGAATCTATCTTTTTGGAAAAACAAATTTCCACCTAGAAACTAATGTAGTATTTGCGTATCGGACGGTGTGCCCCCACTTGCCACATTGCCCGAATCCCAACGCCATCACGCGCTCCCCCCCCTTTTTGCCGGCCATGCCCCGCCGTAGCACGGATCAGCCACCACGGCGATCCGTCGAGATTGTCCTGTTTCAGGAGATGCAAACATGAAAATTCAACATTTGAACATCGGCCCGCGCCTTATCGCGGCCTTCGGCGTGATTCTGGCGATGCTGATCGCTATCGCCGTGCTCGGGATCACCCGTCTCGCCGCCATCGAGGAATCCATGGAGGACATCACTCTGGGAAACAACGTCGAGGCCAATATGGCGTCCAGCATGCGGCTAAGCATGGATGACCGCATGATCGCGCTGCGCAACATCGTTTTGCTTGACAGTCCCGCCCAGTCGCAAACCGAGGTCGATCGCATCGCCAAGCAGGCCGAACTCTACGCGGCGGCGGAGAAACACCTCAACGAGACGTTTGCCATGTACGGCGTCGAGGCCGACGAGCGGGCCATCCTGGCCGACATCAAGACGCAGGAGACCGCCGCGCTGCCGTTGATCGCCAAGGTGCAGCAGCTCGGCCAAGCCAATCAGAACGGCGAGGCCACCAAGATCCTCATAGGCGACCTGCGCGCGGTCCAGCGGCGCTGGCAGGCGGCGCTGGCGGCGCTCGAGGACAGCGAGAAGAAACAAAACGAGGTGGCCACCGTCGCCGCCGGCAGCAGCTATCTGCTGGCCCGCAACCTGATGATCGGCATCGGCGCCTTGGCCGTGCTGGTCGGCATCGCGATCGCCTTGCTCATCACGCGCAGCATCACGGTACCAATCAACCGCGCCGTGACGATCGCCCGCACCGTCGCCGCCGGCGACCTCACCAGCGAGATCGTGGTGACCGGCAAGGACGAAACCGCCTTGCTGCTGGGCGCGTTGAAAGACATGAACGAAAGTTTGCAGCACATCGTCGGCCAGGTCAGGACGCGCACCGAAAGCATGACTTCGATGTCGCGGGAGATCGCGGCCGGTAATATGGACCTGTCGTCGCGCACCGAGGAGCAGGCCAGCTCGCTCGAAGAGACGGCTTCGTCGATGGAGGAGTTGACCAGCACCGTCAAACAAAACGCCGACAACGCGCGCCAGGCCGACAGCCTGTCGCATGCCGCGTCGGTCGTGGCGGGCAAGGGCGGGGCGGTCATCGCCGATGTGGTCCAAACGATGAGCGCGATCAACGCGTCGTCGAAAAAAATCGTCGAGATCATCAACGTGATCGACGGTATCGCGTTCCAGACCAATATCCTGGCGCTGAACGCGGCGGTCGAGGCGGCCCGCGCCGGGGAGCAGGGCCGCGGCTTCGCGGTGGTGGCGACCGAGGTGCGCAATCTCGCCCAGCGCAGCGCGTCGGCGGCGAAGGACATCAAAACACTGATCGGCGATTCCGTCTCGAAGGTCGAGTCGGGCTCGCAATTGGTCGAACAGGCCGGCGCGACCATGACCGAGGTGGTCGACAGCGTGCGCCGCGTGAGCGACATCATCACGGAAATCTCGGCGGCCAGCCGTGAGCAAAGCCTGGGTATCGAGCAGATCAATCAAGCCATCATGCAGATGGATGGGGTGACGCAGCAAAACGCCGCCCTGGTCGAGCAGTCGGCCGCCGCCGCCGCGTCGATGGAAAGCCAGGCGGGCGAACTGGTCGAGGTGGTCGGGAAATTCGTGTTGAGACAGGACGCAACCATCCGGTCCGTGCCAAAACCGCCGCACAGGCATCGTCCGGCGCGGTCACGGGATCTTGTCGCCGTCAATTCTTAAGTCGGTGAAGGCGCCGGCGGACAAAGTCCCGTGGCAAGTGGCGGGCCCCCGCCGGCGCGGCGCGTCCCCGCCATCGGGCAGGTCGTCATTCCAGGAAAACGAGATTTTATCGCCGGCGATGCTGGCGTGGCTGGGGGCGCGCATCAGCATGCGCCAGTCGGCCGGAGCGTTCGCGTCGCCGATCAGCGCGGCGCGGCAGGAAACAAGCGCCTTTTCCATCATGACTCTTCGTGTTTTTTCCGCGCTGGGGAAGGCCTGGCTATAGAGTATCACGATGCATCCGGCGCAAGCGACCGGCACCAGGACTAAACCCAGGATCAAGACGGACACCGCCGGTGCCGTCGCGCACCCCGGCGCTCCGGCATCAACGCTCGGCGCGCCAGGTTCGGCGCGGTCGGGTTGATGAGCTGAGCGGTCAAGGAACGGCATAGTTGCCTTTGCCTGTAGGGATGGGCGTTTCGTTCCATTCTAGAGCGTTGCTTGGCACAAATCCTCACCAATTGTTACGTGTGATCGATACGCAACAACTCAAGCCCGGATAGGGCGCGACCATGCCGCGTGGGATATCCGTCCCCGGCCTCCTTCAAAGGCGCGGTCGATTACTGCCCCGGAGGCTTGGTCGGTGATTCGCTGCCGGTGCCGGTGCCGGTGCCGGTGGCGGGCGGCGTGGTGGTGTCCGGCATGGTGCCGGGGGCCGGGGTGGGCGTGGGCGTGGTCGACGGCGTCGATGGCGCCGTGCTTTCCGTGGTCGGGGTTGGCGGCTGGTCCGCCGGACGCTTGTTGCAGCCGGCCAGCAGCGCGACCGCGAAGGCCGCGCCCAACACTACTTTGCTTGTCATGTGCAGGGAAGTCATCATTCTTTCCTTTCAAAAAAGGTCAGGGAAAAAATTAGACACACCCCGCGTGCGCGCGGTTCCCGCTATTTTCGGTCAGGCCGTCTTGCGCTCGCCGTCGCTGTCGATTGGCAAGTCGGCGTCGCTGTTGAAGACCGCCATGTCGGTCTCGCCCAGCACCCGGCTGGTGACCGTGCCGGCGGTGATCGAGCCGCTGACGTTGAGCGCGGTGCGCCCCATGTCGATCAGCGGTTCGATCGAGATCAGCAGCCCGGCCAGCGCGACCGGCAGGTTCATCGACGACAGCACGATCAGCGCGGCGAACGTGGCGCCACCGCCGACGCCGGCCACGCCGACCGAGCCGATGGTGATGATGGCCAGCAGCGGCACGATGAAGTGCGCGGTGAACGGGTCGATGCCGACGGTCGGGGCGATCATCACCGCCAGCATGGCCGGATAGATGCCGGCGCAGCCGTTCTGGCCGATGGTGGCGCCGAACGAGGCGGCGAAGTTGGCGATGCCTTCCGAGGTGCCCAGGCGCAGCGTCTGCGTCTGCACGCTCATCGGAATGGCGCCGGCGCTGCTGCGCGAGGTGAACGCGAAGGTGAGCACCGGCAGGATTTTCTTGACGAAGCGCACCGGGTTCA
>Ga0207655_1003686_pt1 | contig 11292 bp, 10 predicted proteins | sample KBSM44metaG_FD_184398 | JGI IMG/M metagenome (GOLD analysis project Ga0207655, IMG submission 184398) | Miscanthus rhizosphere microbial communities from Kellogg Biological Station, Michigan, USA - KBS M4-4 metaG (SPAdes) (version 2) | ecosystem: Host-associated > Plants > Roots > Rhizosphere >... | reverse complement strand
TTTGATTCCGGTTTTGCGGCAGCAATTGCAGCGGTAAAAAACGGTGAGAATGGCACGACCCAGCTTAGTCGCTCTGTGACCCGTGACCCAGGCCTGAACGATCCAGCGCCAATTCCGCAATGGACCATCTTTCTTGAAACGCTGATTCACGATTTTGACACGCTACTGCACTTCAATCATGGCGCAAAGCCGGTAGAAGTCTATGCGCTGGCCGATGTGCTGGTGCGGCCAGATTTTAAGGATAAAGGACTGCTGGATACCTCGGTTGTCACTATTCGCTTCGACAACGGCGCTATTGCTATAGCTGAGGCAAACTTTCAGGCGGTCTATGGCTATGACGTGCGCGGTGAGGTTTTTGGCAGCAAAGGCATGCTGCAGGCGGGCCATATCAATGCCAACCACTGCGTGCGTTACACCGCCAGCGGAATAGCCGTCGATACGTCGCGACTGGATTCAGATCTGCTGCGTGAGGCCTATGTGGCAGAAATGACCGAGTTTGCCCGCTGTATCCGAAGTGGTGAAACGCCTCGCGCCACGGGCGAAGATGCGCGTAACGCGCTGGAAATTGCGCTGGCCTGTATCGAATCTGTACAGAGCAACCTGCCGGTTAAGCTGGGGGCGCGCTGATGGCTGATTATCAACTTTCCGTCTGCGCTGAAATGGTATTTCTGGAGCTGCCATTTACAGAGCGCGTAAAACGCATTCATGAGCTGGGTTTCGGCGTCGAAATCTGGGGATGGGCCAATAAGGATATCGATGCGCTGGTGGCGACCGGTGCGCGCTTTACCTCTATGACCGGTTATCTGAGCGGCAATCTTACCGATGAAACAGAGATAGCGCAGTTACTGCAGAGTGCTGAAGCCTCACTGGCTGTGGCCCAACGTCTCAGTTGTCCTGTACTGAATCTGCATGGCACCGGACTTGACGACCGCGGACTGCCGGTAAAACCCGTGACAACGGTAACGGGCGCTATGTGGCTCAAGGCCGCCGATACGCTGCGCCAGGTTGCACAACTTGGTGAACGAGCCGGACGCGTTTTCACCCTCGAAAACCTTAATCTGCCGGTCGATCATCCGGGCACACCCTTCGCCCTGGCCTCTGAAACGCTGGCGCTGGTCGAGGCGGTCAACAGCCCGGCGCTGAAGATGAATCTGGATCTCTACCATGCACAAATTGGCGAAGGCAATCTGATTGAACTGGTACGGCGCTGCGGTTCTGCGATAGGGGAAATCCAGGTTGCCGATGTACCAGGCCGCCAGCAGCCGGGCACCGGCGAGATCAATTACCGGGCTATTGCCCGGACGCTGCAGGAGATAGGTTACAGCGGCACCGTCGCCATGGAGGGCTGGGCCAGCGGTGATAGCACGGCGGCTGTCCAGCAGTTCCGCGATCACTTTACGTTGTAAGCAGCATGTGTCGGGTATTTGCCTGTTACCCGACGCACAATAACGTTAATGAAAACAATAACAACCTCAACCTACAGGAATTGACTATGAACACCAGAAATCTTCTGCTTTGTCTTTGCTCCCTGCTGTTTAGTGCAGGAATCAGTGCCAAAACGTTTACCGTTGGCGTCGCGCTGGCTAACTTCGACCTTAACTTTGTCTCCATCCTTCGCACTCAGATGCAGAAAGAGCTTAACGCCAGTGAACTCAAGAGCCAGTTTGTTGATGCCAAAGGCGATGTCGCGCTGCAGGTGCAGCAGGTTGATGACTTTATCAACCAGGGCGTTGACGCCATTATTCTCAATCCGGTTGATACTCAGGGTGTTTTACCGATGATCACGGCCGCCAAAAATGCCGGTATTCCGCTGGTTTTCGTAAATCGTAAACCGGAAGTGAAACTGCCAGCAGATATGGCATATGTTGGCTCTGATTCGGCGCTGGGTGGCGAAATGCAGATGGAGGCGCTGGCAAAGAAAATGAACTACAAAGGTAATGTAGCGATACTGATGGGCGCGCTGTCGAATGAAGAGGCCCGTGAGCGTACCCGTGCTGTGGAAGCGGTTATCAGTAAATATAAAGACATGAAAGTTATTGAGAAGCAGACAGCGAAATGGCAACGCAATGAAGCGGTTGATGTGGTTTCTGGCTGGCTGCTAAATCAGCGTCCCATTGACGCCATTGCTGCAAACAACGATGAGATGGCGATTGGCGCGATTATGGCTTTAAACCAGGCGAAGAACGATAAAATCCTTGTGGCGGGAATTGACGGAACACCAGATGGTCAGCAGTTCATTAAAAACGGCAGGATGGTGCTCACTATTTTTCAGGATGCAAAAGGACAGGCTACCGGCGCAGTTCAGGTGACCAAAGCCCTGCTGAACAAACAAAAGGTTGAGACGCTTAACTGGGTGCCTTACAAGCTGATTACACCTGAAAATTATCTGAACTTTGTTGCTGAGAATTCAAAGTAGTCTCACGTTCAGGGTTATTTACGAACATCTCTTCCAGGTGAAAATGATCAACCGGGGTACCTGAACAATGATGAACATGCGCGCGTATTCTGGACCGTGAACGGTGAAATGGGGAATTGAACACGCGCGCAAATTGCCAGTGAATGATTTTCAACCGTCTCTTACAAACCGACCAGCGTAATCTGTTTCTTGATGGTCAGCGCTTTATAGAGTGCTTTAGCCAGGCTGCCAGGCTCAACGTCAGGCCTGACGCCCTCCGGATCAGTCCAGAACGATTTAATCCGCAAAATGGTGTTGATGCTGGTCACGCGCTCCAGTTCCAGAACGGCCAGTACAGGGTGACGCATTTCGCCGAGTTCTTCTATTGTATCGGCTTCAATGACCGCGGCACGGGATGCCTGACTATCAAAGATCACGTGGCAGCGTGCCCCCTTGAGGTTAAGAATGTCGATGACTTCATAAAGGCATTCAACAGCCTCTGCACTGTAGGTTGCGGACACATTAAACATAGCAAATCCCTCTGACGTAAAACGTAGTAAGCAGCCAGCATAGGCGAACTACAATCAGAGTAGAAGTTACTGTTTTTGAATGAAAAATATAGAGTCAAAAGGTGACGATAACGTGTGTCATTTTAACTCTTATTTAGACTGGCACTAATAATAAGCGAGACGTTAACAGATTCTGGCGATGGGAGGCGGATTTGACTTAAAGAAGGACTCACATCGGGCATGCTAATCGTTCCAGTGAGCAGTGTATTTACAGATGTAAGTAGCGCATTCAGCTACAGGTTTTCGCTATTTTACACAATGAACCTCAGGTTAAGTTTAAGATTTATCGCTCTCTTAAATCTCAAATTCCCCAGGCTGACTGGAGTAATGACTTAACCTGGCTCAACACTCAGTCTGATTTGTTTCTGCGGTTCAGCGGGATATTCTGGTGGGTCAACATCCTGATGGGGTTTCGCAACTCAGGTGAGTAGTACGGCGTGAAGCGGATTTGGCGGCGGATAAGACGTCCCGGAATTATGCAGGTTTGTTCACATATGCGGGCGACACGCTGGCGGTTACTGCCTGATCAACCAAATTTCAAAATACGAAAGCGAGAAAAGCCACCACAGAGGATGGCTTTGCCTGCACGATAATCTGCGTGTGGCGTGAGAGCATGGCTACCTGAAACCTGAGTTAATCAGGTTCATCACGCCGTGGCGTAAGTTATTTCTTTGTGATTGCTCAATCCCTGAACATTCTCTGACGGTGCGTCCTCAGTCCTGAATGCGCTTACCGTACGCATCATGATAACGGCCTGATCATTCAGCATGGCGGAAGCAGCAAGCGATTCCTCTACAAGAGCGGCGTTCTGCTGGGTGGTGGTGTCGATCTGCGTAATGGCAATATTAATCTGAGCAATACCGTCCGCCTGTTCGACGGCAGCCTGATCGATTTGGCTCAGGATTGTTTTCATCTCAGAAACGTTGCTGATCATGCCGCCCATCAACTGGTTTGCGTCCGTTGCCATTCTTTGTCCGTCTCGTGTCTGGGATGAAGACTTTTCAATCAACGCTTTTATCTCGCTGGATGAAGTGGCCGTCTTCTGTGACAGGGAACGAACCTCCTGCGCCACTACCGCAAATCCCCGGCCATGCTCACCGGCACGCGCTGCTTCAACCGCCGCATTGAGCGCCAGAATATTGGTCTGGAACGCAATCGAGTCAATCAAGGTCAGTATTTCCGCCATCTGACGTGAGGAGGCTTCGATTTCATTCATCTTAACCGTCACGGCCTGCATCATTTCACCGTTTTGACTGACGGCATTCTCAGCCTGCGCTGAGAGCGTGGAGGCAAAGCGCGTATTGCTGCGGGTGTGGGCAATGGTGGCGGTAAACTGCTCAACAGAGGCAGCCGTTTCCTCTACCGAGCTGGCTTGCTCTTCCGTTCGTTCCGATAAATTACGGGTGCCGGCGAGTATCTGATGGGCCCCGGTAGCGATATTTTCTGCACCTTCGCGTATCTGACGGACCATCACACTGAGATTAGTTTGCATGGCGCCAATGGCGTTCATGAGAAGTCCTGTCTCATCCCGACGTTGCGTGCTGATACTGTTAGTGAGGTGCCCTTCAGCGACTCGCTGTACCCGGGCGATAACGTCATAAAGCGGGGCAGTAATCGATCGGGTAATAAACAGTGCCAGCGTAATGGCTGTCAGGATGCTGAACAGAGAGATGAAAATAATCTCCTTGCGTACGCTGTTATATCGCGTAGTGAAACTTTCATAGGAGCTTTTCATCTGGGCTTCCTGTAACCCGATGAAATTCGATACTTGCTTAACATACGCATCCTGTAGTTTCACTGTTGAGTTGAGATAAAACGAGTTTGCCTCCGCTTTATTTACGGCCAGGCGCGACAGGAAATCCTGGCGCGAACTCAGAAATTCGCGGCGTTTGACCTCAATATCATCAAGGATCCTCTGTGAGTCACTGTCGTCTGCAAGACGCCGCAGTTCGCCAAACGTGGTGCTGATATTCTTTGTTTTTTCCAGCATCTCACGCTCAATGGTCACTTTGGAAACGGGATCTTCGGCATTTATCAGCATCAGCTGTAGCTGGACACCCTGATTTATATTCTGAATAAGGTCATTGCCTAAAGATATCGTTGGATAGTCGTCGTTAATCATACCGGTGATACTTGTTCTGGCCATTCCCAGCGCGTTGAGTCCGATAAGGACGCTGACAAGCAGAAAAGAAATCAGTGCGAAATAAGAAATTCCAAGCTTTGATCTGATCTTTAGATTTTCAAAAACCTGCTTAACTCTGTTCATTATTAACGTTCCTGGTGAGTGTGTGGTGAAAATGAAAAGGGGGGTAATGCCGCAATGGTTACCCTAAGCATTAATGTGTTCATTCATGCATTATGATTTATGAAATAACCAAATTGTTGTGGGCAGAGTGGGCGCGACCACAGATATCCCTGTATCAGAACTTCATTTTTCAGATCCATTCGGCTGATAAGTTCTAACTGCTGTTGTGTTTCAATTCCCTCTACGACAATGACTTTACCCAGTTTCTGGGCCAGTTGAATACTGGACTCCATTACTGTGCAGGCAAGTGGGTTAGAAATGGCTTCTTCAGTCAGGCTTTTATCAATTTTTATGCACCTGAAGTTGCTGTTGTAAAGATAGCGAAGCCCTGAACTGCCGGTTCCGAAATCATCCACGGCCATCTCAACACCCGCTGCGATTAAAACGCTGAGAGTTGTCTTTACGCTCATCTGCTGCGCCAGTTCCTGGCGTTCAGTTAATTCCAGCACCAGTTTTATTTTGCAGGCTGCCGTGGCATTCAGAAAGTACTGACAGGCAATGATAAGAGATTCCTGTTCAAAGTGAGAGGAATGAACATTAAAGTTAAGCCTGAACGAAGGCGGAAGTATCAGACTTCCTGCTAAGATTCTGTCAGCAATATCGGTTAAAAGAAACTCTGCCAGTTTGTTCACGATATTATGTTTTTCAGCAACAGGAATAAAAAGGTGGGGCGATATCATTATGGACGGGCTCACTCTCCAGCGTATCAAAACCTCGCCTCCCATAAGGCGTTTTTCGTTCAGGCTGAATACCGGTTGTATGTCAAAAGAGAAAGCCTTGTCTCTAAGGGCGTTAATGATGTAACGCTTTCTGGAGTAGAATCGGTTGAGTGTCCAGCGTGAGGTAAGGAAAAATGCCAGAAACAGGGAAGAAAAAAAACCAGCAGAGATTATAGTATGGTCAATGCCATCGGTATTTTCTGATGAGGTCTCTATTATTTTGTACGGAAACAGGGTGGATTTTTTTAAATAACCATTTTCTTCCACCGAAGAAGATGCTGTTAAACCATGCCAGGAGAGTCGCATTCCATCTGCTTCAAGTGTATAAATTTTGTTGCTTACCAGATGGATTGTGCTGAGTGGTGTCGTAAAATATCCGGCATCTATTGCAAGTGTCATTATGCCATTATTGAAAGGTATTAAAATCACCATTGCATTTTTATCTGGCACGCGATTGGAGCCGGATATGAGTTTTATTGAAATTCCTTTTTCATTTTGTTCGATGCGTTTTCTGATATCGTGCCTGATGTTCAGGTTAACCCTTTCGTTTGGAATGAAGGTCTGACCTGTCGATGAGGAGCAGTAAATATTCCCGGAGGCATCAAACAGAGTCAGCGATCGAATATAGCCGTTTGTCTGAACGGTTTTTTTTATTGACTGCAGTTGCTGGCTTGTGCAGTCTGTCCCCGTTTTTATTAGTGCGGTGGCACTTTCGATCGCGTCCGCCAGAATTCCGTCGATTTTTATTACCAGGCTCTCCAGTGTCCGGGTTCTTTGTTTGTCGTCAGAGGATGAATTAATGCAGTAAAAAAAGATCGCTGACAAAGCGACCAGAATTGATGAAATGATCAATGACGCCCATAATTTCTTTTTATCCGCACGCTCAGGGTGTTGAAAGGCTTCTGAAATTATAGTTGCGTGCCTTGCCTTCATCATTTCTCCCCTGGTGTTATGTGGTTTAAAAGAAATTAATTTTTCCCAAAAAACACTGGGTCAATGGCTAAATTTTTGTCTGAAGGATTTCGGTCACTCATATAAATAATGAATGACGTAATATCACCTTTTTTTCTAAAATAGATTGTGTAGCGCAACAGCTAATACACTGTAATCTAATCATCAATTTTATGTCAAGATGATTGGGTTGGCGTAAATTATCAGTGTGACGCCAGGTAATAACGGTAAACGTTAATGCTCGGAAAAATAAACATGTCGTTATATCGGCAATGTAACAGGAAAATATAGTTCAAATAAAGTGAACGAGTGCAGGAGCCGTAATCAGTTTAACTGATTACGGCCTGCAGAAAGGGGGCTTTAATCCAGAGTTTATATTGATAACGCTAAGTGATCATCACCTCATAATAACCTGCTGCCAGTTAATCCAGTATCCCATCTGTAAATGCCGGTATGTTTTAGCCCTGTGGTGAGGCTTTGTCGGCAAGCCATTGGCGGTAACGTGCTGGCGCCATTCCCATTATCTGTGTGAATGCTTTTCTGAAGGCTGTCTCTTCTGAATAGCCACACTCTGTCACCACCTGACGTATGCTGATCGTAGGATTCGCGAGCATGACACAGGCAGATTCTATTCTTATGCGGGTGATGAATTCTTTAGGCTTTTCCTGCGTGAGCGCTTTAAGTTTTCGTTGCAGCGTGCGTTCAGTGGTATTGAGTGCTTCAGCCAGTTTTGCCGCGCTGATAGAGGGGTTTTTAAACCGTATGATGTCCTGAGCACGTAATAAAAGCGGGTGGCCATTATCTGCCAGCCCGGGAGGGACATAAAGGTGCTGGCATAAAGAGTCGTTGTCCGTAAGCGACATGCCTGCGGCAAGTTTTGCTACATCGGCTCCAGCGCCTTTCTGAATAATATGCAGAACCAGCGAAATCCATGAGAAACAGCCGCCGGTGGTCAATACCCGTCCATCTTCCTCAAGCACCTTACCCCATTGAGACTGAGCAAGTGGGTAGCGTTCCCGCATGGTGTGATAAAACCACCACGTTGTTGAAAAAGACTTTCCGTCAAGCAAACCTGCTTCGCCCAGTATGAACCCACCTGTACCTGTTGAGGCGACGATAGAACCGGCGTCATATTGCTTCCTTAACCAGACGGCGGCCTCTTTTACGCCCAGCATATTCACGGGCTCCCGGTTGTTTCCCAGCACCATGCCGGGGGCAATAATGACATCAGGTTGACCAACTGACTGAAAGGAGCTGTCAATGTGAATGAGACGGCCCTGAACGTCCCATACGGGGCCACCATCCGGACTGACGATAACGGTCTGAAAAGGGTCGTTTTCAAACCGGGCTGCATGTTGTGGACTGGAAGCAACGGCATAATTCGCTATCCAGAACATGTCTGCTATTCCTGAAATGGCTGAGAGAACGCTGCCCTCAATAGCCAGTATCGCAATTCGCATTGCCTGAACCCCATGGTGTTAAATTGTCGTAAATTGCGTGAAAATTGTTACTTACTGCGTAACACAATCAAAGCAGCTGTTTAACCTGTTAAGCGTGTATAGAGCCACAACGCGCTACCGTCATGCAAACTGAACCTGAGATGCAAAACATCTGGGCAGTAGATGAATGTAATCAGTTGTTAAATAGAGTGTTTTTTCAGCCACAAATGCGTCTGAGAAGGTGAAGGGGATGCATTACAGCGTGAAACTAACGAAGCGTGCAATCAGGCCATAGCCAGATGCTGTGAAGCATCGGATGGCTGCTTTGCAGCTGAGTTATTAAGCTTTAAAATCACAGGTAAATTGCTAATAAACATCTAATTATTTGCTGGTATAGTGACATGAAAAAATAGTCACTGGAGTTTATCGATGTTGAGCAAATACAAAGGTTCGCAAATTCTTTTTCACTGGCTTACGGTTCTGTTGATCATCGTGGCTTACGCTACGATTGAGCTGCGCTGGATGGCAGACAAGGGCACCTGGCAGCGAAATGTGGTTATGATTACTCACTTTTCAGCAGGTTTCTGCATATTGCTCCTGATGATAGCCCGTCTTTTTTTGCGCACCCGCACGAAAACCCCGCCGATCACGCCACCTGTTGCGCCATGGCAGACGGGTATTTCGCATCTGGTGCACACCTTGCTGTATGCACTTTTTGTTGTATTACCGATCCTGGGGCTGAGTTCACGTTACCTGCGCGGAAAAGAGTGGTCCCTGTTTGGGCTTAACATGCCTGTCGCGACGATTCCGGACCCTGCCACTGCCAGTATGTTAATTGACTGGCACGAAACCCTGGCGCCACTGGGATACTGGTTAATTGGTCTGCATGCGGTGGCGGCGTTGTTCCATCACTATTTTCTGAAAGATGACACGTTGCGCAGGATGATGCCGTAAGCGCGTGGCCTGATAATCAGAGCGTGTTGATCGTTCACGATCCTGCACTCGTCGGTGAGATGTACAGGAATTTTGAGGAGAATCATGCTCTGGTTAATAGCGAAATATGCCATTACGGCGTTTATGGTCGTACTGATATCAGAAGCGGCGAAGCGCAGCGATCGACTGGGCGGCCTGCTTGCCGCCTTACCGCTGGTCACTCTTCTGGTGCTGATCTGGATGAAGCTGGAAGGGCAGACACAGGAAAAAATCAGCGCTCATGCCTGGTACACTTTCTGGTATGTGGTGCCGACACTGCCGATGTTCGTTCTTTTTCCTTACCTCTATCAGCGAACCGGCTTCTGGCTGACGCTACTGATATCCTGCGTAATCACTGTCATCCTCTTTGTTCTCTGGGCGCTGTTTTTAAAGCGCTTTGGTATTCAGCTTATGTAGTTAAGGTGACGCTTAAGCGTCACCTTAATTCACCCTGCGAAATGGCCAAACAAAGCGCCAGTCACGCCGGACAGCGCCATTGCGAGACTGCTCCAGAAACTGACACGGATGACGCTGCGTATGACTGGTGCTCCGCCGGCTCTGGCGGCTACAGCCCCTAAAATCATCAGCGCCAGCAGAGCCGAGATAACAATACCCGCAATACCTGAATAAGTCAGAGCGACAATAAGCGGAATTAATGCCCCCACCGTAAAACTGCCTGCAGAGAACAGTGCAGCCTGAAGCGGCCGGGCGCTGGAGATATCAGAGATGCCAAGTTCATCACGCGTATGCGCATCAAGAGCGTCATGTTTCATGAGTGCGGTGGCAACCTCATGCGCTAATTCTTTATTCAAACCGCGATGAGTATAAATTGCTGCCAGCTCGTGTGTTTCAGCCTGATAGTTGCTTTCCAGTTCGGCCTGTTCTTCGGCAATAGCGGCGCGCTCGGTGTCAGCCTGTGATGAAACAGAAACGTACTCACCTGTCGCCATAGACATGGCACCGGCCACCACGCCAGCTACGCCTGCCAGAAGCAGACTATGAAAAGCGCTGTTTGCAGCAGCGACACCGGTGAGAAGGCTTGCCGTCGAAACAATGCCATCATTGGCACCCAGCACGGCTGCACGCAGCCAGCCAGATCGCGAAATTTTGTGCGATTCTCCATGTATCAACCGTTTATCCCTCTTGTGTCAGACGTTAACGTTTTAAAGCAGGCCGCAGCAGGCACTCAATCTGTAAATCATGACGTCATTGGCTCTCGAATAGTCGCCCTCGAAAAAGTATAGACGCGGGGCGAAAGTCAACGAGGGAACCGGCGGGCCATCGTTAAAAAACCTCAATCAAGCTTGCTGAGATCACGTTCAATATCGGCATGCCGTCCATTGTCAGCGATTTCCCGCCCTGGACGCGGCGCTGCTTTGAGTGCTTTTTCCAGATATTGCCTGGCGATCTGGTTATTACCCTGATTGAGCTGGAAATCGCCATAAAAATAAAGAGGGTGGAGATTTATTTTCACTGCCCTCAGGTTGGCGTAATTGAGAATTATTAACATCTGTTTTAATCGTAAAGGCGAAATAGATAATTAACCAAAAACCAACTGCTAAAGCGGCAGTCATACCTGATAAAATAAACACCGTTAGATTATTCACCCTCTCAATACCCGCAGACTTTACTGCATAAGTGATTCGCTGCGCTTTTTACACATTTCACGTTCTGGAACCGAATCCTGGCGGATACTTAAAAAGTGTAAGTATTGATTCTTTATTTATAATTTTTACCCGGTTTTAGCTAAAGTGGATATCATTCTGACTAAACCATAATGGCTTTACGATGCCGACATCTTTAACCTCCACGCTGTATACCCGCTTGCGTCTGGTGCTCTCTGTTGCTGCCGGTTTAATGTGCTACTTTTTGCTCTCTGCTCAGTTGGGTCAGATGCAGCGTTTGCTGATTAGCTGGAATGTGTGGGCCTGGCTCTATCTCT
>Ga0207655_1003682_pt1 | contig 11300 bp, 8 predicted proteins | sample KBSM44metaG_FD_184398 | JGI IMG/M metagenome (GOLD analysis project Ga0207655, IMG submission 184398) | Miscanthus rhizosphere microbial communities from Kellogg Biological Station, Michigan, USA - KBS M4-4 metaG (SPAdes) (version 2) | ecosystem: Host-associated > Plants > Roots > Rhizosphere >... | reverse complement strand
CTCCATGGGCCGCCGCAACAAAATGACCGGCGTCGCCGAGCAGTTCCAATACATCCTGCGCGACGAATCCATGCACCTGAACTTCGGCATCGACGTGATCAACCAGATCAAAATCGAAAACCCACACCTGTGGGATGCCGAGATGAAAGAAGAAGCGACCCAGATGATCCTGCAGGGTACGCAGCTGGAGATCGAATACGCCCGCGACACCATGCCTCGCGGCGTACTGGGCATGAACGCGGCGATGATGGAGGACTACCTGAAGTTCATCGCTAACCGTCGTTTGTCGCAGATTGGTTTGAAAGAGGAATACCCAGGGACTACTAACCCGTTCCCTTGGATGAGCGAGATTATGGACTTGAAGAAAGAGAAGAATTTCTTTGAGACGAGAGTGATTGAGTATCAGACTGGTGGTGCACTTAGCTGGGATTGATGATGGCTTAGAGCCATGCTATAACCAGTCCTACAGGAAGTAGGAAGAGAGCCCTGTTTACAGGGCTTTTTTTTTGCAAAGTGATTGTACCTATAGCTAACAAGTGTACAAAAGGATCTCTCAGTGCTACCACACAACTTCAAGCCCAGAGCACGATTAATTAGAACTATAGGCGACAAACTTGTCAGTGGCCCCGTAGCTGCAATTGTTGAATTAGTTAAAAACGCCCATGATGCGGACTCCGAAACGTCTGTTATTCAATTGAGAGCGAATGGTGACTCGGAGCTATTCCAAATTGAAATTTCGGATGAGGGTCACGGGATGACCTTCGATACGATTATAAACTCCTGGATGGAACCAGCAACTGAAAACAAAGTAAAGACACAATTTTCAGTTTCGGGCCGTAGGCTTCTTGGTTCAAAAGGAATTGGTCGTTTTGCCGCCTCCCGTCTCGGCGAGCTAATGACTCTTTCCACCTCTGCATTGAGTAAAGATAAATCCCACATCGAAGTCACCACACTAAAAATTGATTGGAAAAAATTTGATGAGGAACGATACCTTGACCAAATACCAATCCAAATACGACGAAGTAGAAAAGGCGCTAATTATCCAACAGGCACCTGTATCAGAATAAGAGAATTACGAGACCCCTGGGTAGCTTCAGAAATACTAGAACTTTATCGAGAACTTAGAAGACTAATATCCCCCATCCAAACAAAGCAAACGAAACAAAAAGAAACCAAAAAATCAAGTTTGGATTTTTCAATACTTCTTGACATATCTACACTCCCCAAAAAAAACATTCCACTAGCTTTAATGGAAGATGCGCAATTGGGCGCTTTAAAGATCGTACCAGCCCCAATATTAGATAGCGCCGACTATGAGGTTATCGGAACTTTTGATGCAAACGGACGTTTTCGGGGTGAAATGAAATTCAATGCTCTTGGAGAACCATTTTCTGAGAAGATTGATGAAACTTTTGGACTTGAAGAATACTCTGGACTGTCAGACTGTGGAGCGCTGGATATCCGCCTATTAATCTTCGACAGAGAATCTACTTCCATCGAAGCATTAATATCTCGCGCAAAACTAGAAGGATATGGCAAGAGAGCAGCCCGTCAAATTCTTGATGACATGGCCGGAGTAGGTATCTATCGCGACGACTTCAGAATAAGACCTTATGGGGACAAAGACCAAGATTGGCTCGGACTTAGTAGACGTCGTGTTGACAATCCCTCAATGCGGCTCAGCCCCAATCAAATTGCTGGTTTCATTTCAATATCCGATGAAAAGAGCAGCAACCTCATTGAACGAAGTAGTCGGGAGGGTTTGGAAACTAACGGTAGTTACAAACGACTTCAGCAACTAATTTTAAATCTTCTTGGAACCACTGTAGAGCCAATGCGGCGAAAGGTTCGCGAAGGAACAGGAAAGGGACTTCGAAAATCTCGTCATGACTCATTCATAGAGGCCGCGGAATTCAGCTGGAAAGAGAAAATACTTTCCGAAGTACCTGCTTCCAAGCGAGACGAGGCTAGGCTAATCATAGAAAACGCACAAGAAGAGTTAAAGAAAAGAGTCACCGAGCAAATTGAACATGAGCGCTTCTTAGAAGCAAGGGCAACTCTTGGAAAAATAGTTGCCGAAGTGCTCCACGAACTAAGAACCCCGCTGAAATCAATCAGCGGCCTTTTGAAACACTTGTTATTTGACTGGAAAAAAATAACTACTGCCATTGATGAGCAAATAGAACTAAAAAAAGGCTATACCACACGAATTCAAGAAAATACGAAACAATCCAAAAGAATGGAAAAGCTTCTTTTACAGCTTGATCCTTTAGCCACTAAAAGATCTGGACCAATGACTAACCACGATGCCTATGCATCTGTATTCTCATCCATCGAGGTACTGAAATATAAAGCGATGGAAGAAGGAGTCGGTCTGGAACTTGATGGCGGAAGCGGGCACTTCTACCTTGGATATGGTGACGAGATTCAAACCGCCTTAATCAACCTTGTTGACAACTCAATATATTGGCTAATCAAAAGCAGGCCTAACAACCCAACGATACGAGTAACTCTATCAAGCCAAAAAGATCATATTATTATACGCGTCGAAGACAATGGCCCTGGAATAAAAGACACCTATAAATTATCAATCTTCGAGCCTGGCTTCTCTACAAAAGCAACAGAGGGAGAGGGACAAGGATTGGGGTTAGCAATTTCAAAAGAATCTCTCGCACGGATAGGTGGCACTTTAGAACTGAAAGAGTCGGAAATTGGCTGTGTATTCGAAATTAAAATCAAGGAAGTAAACAATGCCCAATGAAGAAATCTTTCTTCTTTTCATAGAAGATGAAAAACAGCTTCATGAAAATTTTAGAAAAGAAGCTGAAATATTTAATGAAAGTGAAGGCGATTTTCAAATAACCCCAACGTGCGTCATTTCAATTGATGAAGCAATGCACGCACTCAAGAACTTTCGTTTCGATGTCATTGTAACCGACTTGAAAATCGCTCCTGGCTCAGAAGGAAAAGATGCTGTAACCATAGGCAACGAGTTCATTCAAAGCTTAAAAAAAATGTCACCCTGCCCCATCGCAATTCTGACAGGGAAGCCGACTGATGTAGACGCAACTGCCATCGACAATAGTTCCATGGCAAACTTCATGAAAAACTCCGATGCAGAATCCAATATATTTGAATGGATCAAAACAAAGCTTTCTCTTATTAAATTAATGCGCCAATCTTATTTCCTGCTAAATACAGAACTAGCACCTCTATTTCACGGTGGTGTTGCAAGCAGAATCTCAGCGGGCCAAACGTCCATTCCCGCTGACTCAGCGCTACGTATTATTTTAGAAAACGTTGCAGACAGCATTTTGACTGTAAACAGCACAACAAAATGCCATCCACAGGAAAGTTATATTTTCCCTGTCACTCGAAGCAGAATAATGACGGGAGATCTAATCACTCACGCAAACGAGAACTGGGTGGTACTTACACCTGCGTGTGACATTGTTCGGTGCAAAAGTTCCCACAAGATATTACTAGCAAAATGTCGCGGGCATGAAAAGTACGAAAAATATCTAGAAAAAGCGGAAACCGGAGATTTCACCTCACTAGATTCGCTAATAAATCAATCCAATAATATGAAAACACATTTCTTACCGCCTCTTAAAAAAGGTGGAGCACCCTACATAATTGATTTTGAAGACTTGCTAACCGTCGAGTATTCAAAATTAAGTGAGAAAAGCATAATTGCTGCTATATCTCCAAAATTCTTACCTAATCTAACCCATAGATTCTCAGCATATATGGGAAGACCCGGAGCGCCAGACATCGATTCAGCTCACTGCTTAGAACACTCCAGAACATAAAAAAAAGCTCCTTATGGAGCTTTTTTTATGCCGCTGAAGATATAGATTTTTGCCTTAATAACGACTGTACAATTGACTCCATTACAGGAGAGCAAACAGCATTCCCCATCAACTTAACTCTCTCGCGCCTAGTAACGTCTGGAAACTCATATAAATCAGGAAATCCCATAGCTCTGCGTAACTCATCAGGCTGCAGCATACGCATCATATGCCCATTAGGAGTAGCGTTAACATAGGCAAATCTATCAACGGTGGTAATTGTTCTTAGTGGTACATCCATTCTCTGCCAGCCACCGCCACCGTCAGTACCATAATAAACGATCAAAAAATCTTTTTTATCTCCCAACTCGCTTATTGCACGTTCTGCTCGCGCCAGCGTTTCCTTTGCTCTATTAGGACGGCGCAAAGGCGTCATCTTATATTTCCCCGACGTATCTAAAATATCCCATACATTTTTATGTGAGGTACTCAACGGGAGGATTTTATCTGGCATCCCCTTCAAATCGGCGATCATAAATAATCTTCGCCGACGCTGAGCAACACCAAAGCACGAAGCGTCTATGACCTGCTCCCGCACGTTATAATTTAAACGAGCCAGCTCATCCATCAGTTCGTTATAACGCCCCCAAGGTTTCATATGCACAACATTCTCTAAAGTAATCCATCGAGGCTTCATTACTTCGGCATATCTTATCACTTGAAAAGCTGTATCTTTACTTTCATTAGAACGCGGTTTACTTCCACGAGCGCAGGTATGATGCGTACATTCGGGAGAGGAAATTAAAAGATCAATCGGTCCTGTTTTTTCCAGTACCTGTTCTGGAGTAAGAATTCGAAGGTCTTCTTGAAAGACGTGCGCCTCCGGGAAATTCAGCTTGAAAGACTCAACCGCCGGCCCCCACACATCGACACCGCCAACGATTTTGGCGCCGCCCTCTCGCGCTCCGAGGCTGCTACCTCCCGCACCACAGAACATGTCAAACGTACGAATCTGATCCATTTCAAAGCCTTTAAATTAATCTTCTAGCCAGGTTACCAGGTTCCCGGCACCATTCAATACTGATGGCACTAGGACACTACCATGACAGACAACCTGGTTTACTCTGTTGACGAGCTGTCAAGCTCAGATTTGATGATTGACGCCCGCTACGCCGGTAGCCGCAATGGCAATTCCAGCGACGATCCGCTGACGAAGCTACTGAACCTTAGCAATCAAGGTGGCTTCAGGATCCGAGGAAAACGAAATGACCCACGCCTCATAGCCCTGTTATCGAGCATGGAGGATCTTGATTGGCCCGACGAATTGGACCTCTCTACGGGTGTGTTTACCTACTACGGCGATAATAAGAAGCCCGGGCGTAAATTGGACGAAACCCATCGCTATGGCAACAATCTTTTAGAGCTAATTTTCGAGCGGCAACACTCAGGCGACAGGGCAGATATCCCACCCATCTTCGTTTTCACCAAAGCAGGGATCTATCGAGATGTGATTTTCAGGGGGCTTGCCGTCCCGGGTCGAATCGGAAGCACTCACAACGATGATTTGGTAGCTGTGTGGCATGCCAGCAAAGGTCAGCGCTTTCAGAACTACAGAGCGACGTTCACAATTCTCGACTTGCCAGAGATTTCCCGGGATTGGCTGACGGACATCATCAATGGCATGCGAGCAAGCGATAGCGAACACGCACCGCTTGAGTGGATGAAATGGGTGCGCTCCGGGCAATACACTCCTCTGATTGCCAAGCGATCTCAGCCTATCCGCTCAAAAAAGGAACAGCTGCCATCTTCGAAGGAAGACATGAAAATGCTTTCGATCCTACACAAGCATTTCGAGTCAGATCCGTATGCATTTGAGGCGTGCGCAGCACATCTGGTGAGGGTTTGTTTGCCTGATACGGTTGAACTCGATCTGACGAGGCGGTATCGCGATGGTGGTCGAGACGGTACGGGAAAACTCAGAATTGGAAGGCCAGAAACGTCAGTTCTAGTAGATTTTGCAATCGAAGCTAAATGCTACGGGATTGCTAACTCAGTAGGCGTTCGTGAAGTATCCAGGTTGATTTCTCGCCTACGGCACCGACAATTTGGCGTGATTATCACCACCTCCTGGCTTCATGACCAAGCCTACAAGGAGATAGTAGAAGACGGCCATCCCGTGATGATCCTTGCAGGAAGAGACATTGTTGAGCTTCTTCGCGAAACTGGACTTCAGGACAGCAATGCAGTGATGTCATGGTTGAACATGAGCTTCCCTTTGACTGAGGTGTGAATGAGTGCAGACATAGTCAACCCCGAGCATCGCTCCAGTATCATGTCCAAGATTCGGGGAAAGAACACAAAACCAGAAATGCTCGTGCGTTCACTATGTCACCAAATGGGGCTCCGATTCCGCCTGCACAGAAGAGACCTGCCGGGAACACCTGATCTGGTGTTCCCGAAATATCGCCTATGTATGTTCGTTCACGGCTGTTTTTGGCACCGCCATCCCGAGTGTAAATATGCATATATGCCAAAAAGCAGGGTCGATTTTTGGCAAACCAAATTTACGAAAAATGTTGAAAGGGATCTCAATGCCCAACAGGCTCTGATCGATCTGGGATGGCGGGTGGTAACTATCTGGGAGTGCCACACAAAAAACAGAGATCTCCTACGCGTTGAAATCCAAAAGGCATTCAACATTGAAGTCTAAGGACTACATGCCTCTTCACCTCAAAATAGTTGGCGTTTTTGAAGGCTTGACCATGCAGCGCTGAGCCCCTAGGCTCACAACTCGGCGCCTAAGAAACGCCCCAACCAGAGCGGCCCTCCGCACCCGACAGTCATGCGGCTTTTTTTCGTCTGCGGTTTCTCTACGCCTGCGAAAAATCCCGTTATGTCGGGAGTGGGCGAATACAAGACCCGAAAGGGGAATATGTCCGGCCCGTCTCTGGTGGGTTTCTTAGCTCCCGACACCCTAACGAATGCCCTAAGAAAGCAGCCAGAGGTAAATGGAAATGCCTGACTATCCAACCTTCATGATGAAGGTAATTCGCTGTACCCACCGTTCGAATCCCGTGCTTCCAGGTCAGGAGGCATGCCATGTCTGAACCACTTCTCCCGACTCGTTTCACTCGCAACAAAACCCATCTGCACGCCCTGCTGGTTGAGAACCAGGCGTGGTTCTGCGTCCATGAGTTGGGCCGGTTGATGGGTAAACATCTTGATGAGCGCCAGTTGCGCAAACTCGACGCTGATCAGCGTCAGATGATGTGCGTGGAGACCTATGGCGAAACCGAGGACCACATGATGGTGAGTGAGTCCGGTGTGTATGCACTGCTGATCTATCACTACTGTCCTGAGTACCGGCAGCTTCGTGAGTGGCTGACGCATCAGGTTGTGCCTGCTCTGCGTGATGCACGTCCGGCGCATTCGGTTGAGCGTCCGATATTGAGTGTCTTGAGTTGGCCGCAGATGTCGCTGAGTACGTTGCACTGGCAGGACGAGCCGTGGATTCGGTTGCGGGATATGCCTTGTTTGCTGGCGGAGGATCCGTTCAATCGGCAGGAGTCCTGGTGGCGTAGGGCCTCGCGATTGTTGCGTGGTTGCTGATGGTTTGAAGATCCGCTGTTTGAGGTTCAAGCAGCGGATTTTTTTTGGCTCAAAATGGTTGGGGCTGCTTCGCAGCCCAGCGGGAGCAAGCTCCCTCGCCACAGGGGTGATGTGTGGCCCGCAGTGGCGGGGTGAGGATTGAAATCTGGTTGATGCCTGGAATCGCCAGCAGGCTGGCTCCCACAGATTCCGCATCATCCTGAAAACAATCAGTGCAACCCGCGCCGCCTCCCGCTATTAATACCCCTCCCCCACTCAAGGATCCGAGCCCTGCCATGAAATTCGATCTCGCCTACTGCCTCAGTCTCGACGACAAGTTGTCGATCTATGACGTTCGCGATCTCAATTTCGATGAGACGGTGGCGTTCGATTCTGCGAAGGAACACTTCCAGTGCCCCAACGATGCCTGTCGTTCGGCGTTCGATGCGTCGAACGAGCTGGGCACGTTCAACGCCAAGAACGTGAATTACGTGCGTACGCCGCACTTCAAGAATCTACCCACGACGCAGCATGTAGCGGGTTGTCCGTATGTGAGTTTGAAGGCGTCGGCATCTGGCGTTGAGTCGGCGGATGGCGAAACGGATGACGGGCGGGAGGAGCATTTTCCGTCGGAGTTGTTGCTGACGCGGCGTGAGTATGTGCGCAAGCCAGCTGCGCCTGCGGGGGCGGCGGATGTGTTGCGGGATGATCCGGTGCGGGTGGCGCAGGTGAGTTCCAAGGAGTCGCCGGGGCGTGAGACGGCGCCGGACAAGACCAGTGTGTTTGCGCATCCGGTGGAGTGTTTTGTGTCGAACTTCGCCGACAAGGAGTTGCTTAAGCGCATGCCGTTGAAGATCGGTGAGCACACGGCGCCTTACGGCTCGTTCTTCAAGAAGATCGAGTATCTGACGGACAACAAGGGGCTCATTTACTGGGGCAAGATCAAGGAGATCAAGGATTACACCCAGAGTTTTCGCATCGATTTCGAGCAGAAGGTCTGGTTCAAGCAGGCGGATGAGGCGAAGAAGAAGCCGTATTCGGTGAACGTGTACTTGAGCAAGAAGTTGATCGACAACTACCGCAAGCGCAAGGCGTTTCTGGAAGAGATCAAGCACGCGATCGACAGCGACAAGGAGTTGTTCTGTTTCTTCTATGGGGTGACGCCGGAGTTGAAGCAGGTGCCGAGCAAAAAGAACCCCGAACAGACGTTCGGGGTGTTCAGTGCCAACATCGAGAACCTGGATCACTTCATTGTGCGGGAAGCGCCGGGGTTGGCGTGATGGTTAGCCTTTGGGCAATTGCAGTTTGGCTTCGCCACGGTGCTGGTTGACCAGCGAGTACGGCAGAACTGACCAATCGGGGTTGTCGCAGTTACGTTGGTAACGGGCGAAGTAAGCGCCCAGGTAAATCCCCTTCGGTGTGAAGTGCCAGTTGGAATAACCCCAGACGCTTTCATCGGTGTAATCGCAACTGCCGTCATCTTCGGCGGGCTTCTTCATCTCTTCGGGATAGAGCGTGGTGAACTGTTTGACCAGCCACGGTGCCATGACTTTCATCTGATCATATTCGGTGGCCGCGCTGTTGGGTTCACCGATCCACAGTACATCTTTGAGTTTCAACAATTCGCCGGTGTGGACGTCGAGGTTGATTGGCGAACTGCCGAAATCCGGGTGGGCACCGCCGCAGCTGTAACCGGTGGAGATGTCCAGGCTGACCACGTCGGGCGAGAGAAACTCAGGGGCAGCACCTTGATCGAATTCGGCGTATTCCCCGCCATCCATCATGCAGCGATGATAGTCGATGACTTCAGTCCAGAGCCGTCCGAGCAGGTGGTTATTAATCCGCTGCTGCTCTTCCTTCGTATAGCCAGACTCGACACTGAACAGCGAAATCTTCGACTCAGGCTCCGTCCACCATTGCAGGTCGTAGCCCATGAAGTTTTCTTTCTTCTCCGGTTTGAGCTTGAGTCCCTGTAAGCGCAAATACTCGTAGGGATCGCTCTTCGGCAAAGTGGCAATAAAGGGCAGCGTAGTTGCGCTCGGCGCAGGAAGTTTGGCTTCGGTGAGTTGCACCGGCAGCTTCTTGCCCTTGGGGTTTTGCCATTCGCCCTGCCAGCCATTAGCGGTGGATTTCAACTTCAGGGTTGGCAACGGTTTGTCGTCGCCATAGCGGTTGTTACCCTCAACCAGATTCAACGTGCTGTCTTGCAGCGAGCCACTGAGTTCCAGGTCGCGGTGATACTTCTCATAGAAGTAGCGGCCGGTAACTTCGTCCTGCTGCGTGGTGTTGAGCTCCACCACAATCGGCATCTTGCCCAGCGTACCGGTGAACACGCGCCGGCCATCTTCGGCATGGGCGGTGGAAATCAGTGTGAACAGCGCCGCAGCGTATGGCGCCAGGCGCGGCAGTCCCTTGAGCATGGATCGATCCCTGAATGAATGAGGCTGCGAAGTATGCAGAGGATGCGTGCAGGAATCGAGGCTCTACTTGAGCAGCATGCCCAGCATCACGATGATCAGCAGTGCGATGTACACCCAAGCATGCAGCCGATCCGGTATCCGCCCGATCCACGGCGTGGCCATTCGAATCCCGACCAACGATCCCAGCGTCAGCACCGCAAACGCCAGCAAATCCACATACCCGACAAACCACGCGCCCAGATCCATCTTGCTGAAACCGGCCAGTGCCATGTACGTCAACGTCCCGGCCACTGCCACCGGCACGCTCAACGGGTTCGCCATGGATGTGGCCTGGGACATGCTCAGTCCGCAGCGGCGCAGGAGCGGTACGGTCATGACGCTTCCTCCTACGCCGAGGAACGTGGCGATGGCGCCGATGCCTACGCCGCCGGCGGATATTTCCTTGCGATCCAATCGGCGTGGGATGACGCCTTCGCTGCGGGTGAGGAAGCCGCGCCTCAGCAGGCAGTCGATGATGGTCACGCCGAGGTAGGCGATGAAGGCGTAGCGGATGATTTCGCCGCTGGCCCACACCGCGGCGATCGCGCCGATGATCGCGCCCAGGGCGATGAAGCCGCCGAGGGGCCACAGGTAATGGCGGATCAGGTTGCCGGCGCGGCGGTGTTTGTCGGTGGCGATCAGGGCGTTGACGATCATCACGCAGGTCGAGGTGGCGACGGCGATGTGCATGGCCGATTGGCCGATGGGGTCGTCGGCGCCGTGGCTGGCGCTGAGCATGCGATAGAGAAACGGCACGACGACGAAGCCGCCGCCGAAGCCGAACAGGACGGCGGTGATGCCGGTCATACAGCCGAAGAGGGTCAGCAGGAGGTAGAACATGGCGCGTCTTCCGGTGGTGGGGAACGGTCGACGATAGAGCGGCGCGGCTTGGCCTGCTTCAGCAACTCAGCCAATAATGTTTGCGTTTACGCCAACTACCGGAAACGCTCGATGCGCAATGTTTCGATCAATCAGCTGGATGACACGCCGCGCCCGGTGGTGGCGATCGGTACGGATTATTCCCACGGCCACCTGTTGCCATTTCATACACACCGGCGGGCGCAGTTGTTGTACGGCGCGACCGGGGTGATGCAGGTTCGTACTCATGACGGCAACTGGGTGGTACCGCCGCAACGGGCAGTGTGGATTCCGCCGGGGGTGGCGCATGAGGTGCTGATGCTCGGCGTGAGTACGCGCAGTTTGTACATCGAGCCGGGCGCGGTGGATTTGGGCGAGCGCTGCCAAGTGATCAATGTGTCGCCGTTGATGCGGCACTTGCTGATGGAAGCAGTTGAAGTGCCGCTGGCTTATGACCTCGACGGTCGCGACGGCGTACTGATCGACCTGCTGCTGCATGAACTGGCGCGCAGTGCGCCCCTGCCCTTGCACATTCCGCTGCCGACTGACGGAAAGCTCCTGGCTTTGTGTCAGACCTTTCTGCATCAACCCAACGCCCATCAGT
>Ga0207655_1003681_pt1 | contig 11300 bp, 9 predicted proteins | sample KBSM44metaG_FD_184398 | JGI IMG/M metagenome (GOLD analysis project Ga0207655, IMG submission 184398) | Miscanthus rhizosphere microbial communities from Kellogg Biological Station, Michigan, USA - KBS M4-4 metaG (SPAdes) (version 2) | ecosystem: Host-associated > Plants > Roots > Rhizosphere >... | reverse complement strand
CGCCGGGTGGTCCAGGCGTACGCTGCGCGTGAGCAGCAGAAAGCTGGTAATAGCCACTGCATAGGTGAAGCAGTAGCGGCCCCAGGTTTCACCGGTGCCCATGTCCTTGCTGTAGGCCATGACCAGCGTGGGCGGCAGCAGTACGGCGAAGGCGATCAGCAGCATGGTCAGGTTGCGGGTCAACTGCCTGCTGTGTTCGGCCAGAAGCCACTGGCGCCAGACCGAGCCGAAGAACATCAGCGACAAGGCCAGCGGCAGGGCCACCGGCAACTTGCGGTCGGTCAGGGCGCGCACGATGCCCATCGCCAGCGCCACCAGCAGAAACACCAGCGAGCAGCGCGCGCGAAAGGTCTGGTCGTAGAGCTTGCCGCCGATGAACAGCGCAAGGCACAGGCCGTAGAACACAAGCTCGATGAACAGCGTCCAGTACAGCCCGATCACGTCATCAAAGCCCAGGGCTGCCTGGATCATGGTCAGGTTGGCGACCACCTGGGCCAGCGACGGCAGCGGCTCGCCGCTCAGCTTGAGCATCAGCACGAACACCAGCAGTGACAGCCAGTACGCCGGATACAGGCGCATGAAGCGCGACACCAGGAACCGCTGCGCGCCGTCAGGGCCGGGCTTGAGGCTGTAGGGGATGACCACCCCGCTGATCATGAAGAACCACAGCACCCCCAGCTTGCCGGGGTCGATCAGTGCGTCGAAGACCCAGACGTGCCCCACGATCGGCAGATACAGGTGTGTGAACACCACCATCAAGGCGGCGATACCACGCAGCGCGTCGAGATAGGCCAAACGTTTCATGAGCGTGCCTCACAGCTTGCTGGACGATTCACGACGCAGGGCATCGGTGCCCGTTGCCGGGCTGGCGCGACGGTCGCGTGACTGGTTGAGCAGCACATCGATACGGTGCGAAACCCGCCGCGCCGATTCTTCCCAGGAAAACCGCGCCACGTTGTTCAGGCCGCGGCGGCGCAAGGACTGGCGCAGCGGCAGGTCAGTGAGGATGCGCTCCATGGCCGAAGCCATGTGGGTCACGTCCAGCGGATCGAAATACAGGGCGCTGGCTTGCAGCACTTCCGGAATCGACGCCGCGTTCGCCGCCAGCACCGGGCAACCGCAGGCCTGTGCCTCCAGGGGCGGAATGCCGAAGCCTTCGTACAGCGAAGGGAACACGAAAGCGGTCGCGCCCTGGTACTGCGCGATCAGTTCTTCGTCGCTCAGGCGGCCCAGGAACTTGATGCGCGAGTCGCGGCTGGCCAGGCGTTGCAGGTGGTCATCGGCAAACACGTCGCTGGCGCCACCCACAATATGCAGTTGCAGGTCGTCGTGGTCACGCAGCATCAGGAACGCCTGAATCATGCGGCTGAAGTTCTTGTGGGCGCTGGGTGATGACACGGCCAGCAGGTACTCGGGGCTGTCCTTGAGCGGTGGCCCCGGCTGGAAATCGCCGCTCACGGCATTGGGCACCACGAAGATCTTCTTTTCCGGGTAGTTGTAGAACTGCGAAATCTCTCCCTTGGAAAAGTTGCTCACGGTCAGCAGCGACTTGATGCGCGACAGCATGATCGGCGTCATGGTCCGGTACAGCAGGCGGAACAGGCGCGTGTAGCTTTCCGGGTGACGCACATAGGTGACGTCATGGTGGGTCGCGATCTGATTGCCGTACATCAGCGGCGCGGTGCTGCACAACGAAACCAGCAGCGGGCTGCCCTGCCTGCGCAGGTAGAGCGGCAGGTCCAGTTGCTCCCACAGATGGCCGCCGTGGCGACCGATGCATTGCACGTCCAGCGCCTTGGCGCTGTCGTGCATCTTGATGCCGTGAGGCGCGACGAACACCACGTCGTCGCGCAACTGCTTGAGTGCCAGACAGGTCTGTTCCGCGAAGCGCTGGACGCCACGCAATTCCTGGGTGAGAAAACGTGCATTGATCACAATCATTGTGGGCGACCTGTTGAAGAGATGAATAAGTCGTGAAGTCCGTGCGGGTGAAGCAAAATCGTCTGAACACGTTCTCCCGTAGCAGCACGGCTTGCCGGCGGGAGCGGTGTGTCAGGCGATGGATGGGTCACTGATCCACCGCACCCGCCGGCAAGCCGTGCTGCTACGGGAAATGGCGGAGGCGAATCAGGGCAAGGCAAACAGCGCCGGGCGGGTGCCCAGGGTGATGATTTTCGGAAACTCGTCGATCGGTACTTGCGCCGAGCAGCGCCCTTCGTTGCAATTCCACGGGATGCCGCTGTCGACCTGGCCGTTCTGCGGCTCCCGGGTGTCGATGTATTGCACGTTGCCGCGCAGCACACTGCTGGAATCGACCTTGATCGTGCGTGGCAGCCCGGCCGTCCAGGCGACCATGATCTGGTCCGATCCACGGGCGAACCGCAGCAGGTACTGCGAGTCGATTTCGCGGCTCTTCTCGGCGTCGAAACGAAACTGATGCAGCGTCGGACTGATCGCCTTGAGCGTCAGGTACGCCTGCTTGATGCTCAGGTCCTGGTTGAGCAGCCCGAAGTTCTGCTCCGGGTCGGTGCCGTCAGGGCCATCGTTGAGCAGGCCGTTCCACCACATGCCCTTGATGTTGGGCATTGTCTGGGCCAGAAAGAAGCTGCGGGCGAGAAAGGCCGCCTGGGTCTTTTCGTCACCGCCGCAGCGGCCTTCGTTGCTGGGCCAGCCCATCTCGGTCAGGTAGAGCGGCACTTCGGTCTTGTTGCGGGTCTTTTCCTTGAGGTCCTCGTTGATCCTGCGCAACCAGGCGATCCAGTTTTCCGGGGTGTTGCGTTCATCCGAGCGGCAATGCACATAGGGGTGCAGCGACAGGCCGTCGACATGATTCAGAATCCCGGATTCCACCAGCCGGTCGGCGAACCCCAGGTCCATCCCCTGGCTGGTGACGGCCCCGGCCAGGATCACCATGGGCCGCTGGTTGGTGCGAATGCGCCTGGCCGCTTCCTCGACCAGGATGCTGTAGTCCTGGGCGAAGGTCGGGTCGACGGGGTTTTCCTTGTCCCACTCGTTCCAGATTTCGTAGAAGTCCACGCTGTCGGTGAGCTGACGGGTGACGAAACTCACGTAGTTGGCGTAGGCATCACGGACATTCGGTTTGCGCGGTTTTGCATAGTTGTCGTAGAACGGGTTGCCGTAGCCCAGCACCAGCAAGGGCCGCAGATGGTGCTCCTGGGCCTTGCTCAGATAGGCCTGCCAGGCCGGTTCGATCCTCATCAAGCCCCGTCGGGGCTCGGCGCTGGACCAGTACGCATCGTCGCGCACCGAGTCCACCCCCGCAGCTTCGAGCAACTGCAAGGCCTTGGCCGAGGTCGAGTTCTTGTTCATCAGGTGGGTATCGACCCCGATGATGAACGATTCATCGGCAAAGCCTGTGCAGCTGATGAACAGACCCAGCAGCATCGCCAGTAAGGGGCGTCGTAACCTCGTCAGGCGCGTGATGGGCATGGCTTGTCTCAATGAAGAGGCACGGTCCGGAGCGCTTGCTCAGGTAGGTCTCGGGCCGTTGGCAAATGAAAGCGGCACCCGGTCAAAACCGGGTCCGCACGTCTTCAAACTGTATGAGGCAAGACCGTCGCGTCACGGTGCGTAATGTTATCCAGCAGGGTCTGGTCGAAGATGCTCTCGTAACTGTCGAGCATCAGCTCAAGGTTCAACAGCGCCGCAACGCTGACCCGCGCCTGACTGCTCAGGCGAGCCAGCAGGTCCGGTTGCTGATGCAGGCGCAGCATCGCGTGGCCCAGCGAATCGGGGTCATCGGGCCGGCACAACAGACCGTTGAGCGGGTCCTGGATGATTTCCGGCAACCCGCCCATGCGGCTGGCGATCACTGGCACCGAATGGGCGCAGGCTTCGACGGCGACCAGGCCGAAAGGCTCGTTCCACAGCGACGGCACGACAGCGACGTCGATCTGGCTGTAAAACGCTTCAGGTTTCTGGTAACCGACGAAACTGACGTTCGGCGAAGTGACCAGAGCCTTGAAGGCAGCCTCGTCGTCCGGCTGGCCGCGCCCGGCGATCTGCAGGGTGGCGTCGAAGGGCAGGCGCTGAAATTGTTCGATGAGCCAGCGTACGCCTTTCTGCTCGGACAGGGTGCCCATATATCCGAAACGCAGCGGCGCATGCTTCATCGACGGGTCGAGCTGGCGCTGCTTGTTCGGCGAGTTGTACACCTGGGCATAGGGGCTGGCGTTGTGCACGACGTAGCCTTTGGCCGCGCTGAAGTAACCGCGCTTCTGCAGTTTCTCCAAGATGAACTGGCTGACCCCGACCACCGCCGACACCTGCGCCGAGCGCAGGTCATGGCCCTTGCGGAACGACTGGCAACTGCTGCATTGCTGCTGGCAGCAGTGGCCGCGCTTGAACATGTTGCTGCTGGGGCACATCAGGTACATGTCATGCAGTACCTGAACGATGGGCAGCCCGGCGGCGGTGATCTCGTCCCACACCGACACCGACCATCCGGCCAGGTTGTGGCACACCACCAGTTGCGGCTCTTCGCTTTTTATCACCTGGCGCACGTAGCTGCGCATGGCGCCGTTGTAGCGGTCGCGCAGGTGCCAGCCCAGGCGCAGAAGCCGCCCCGGACGCTTGGCGCCGAACTGCCAGTAGAAGTTGTGAAGCCCTGCGCGGTACACCTTGACCCCGTTGACCATTTCGGTCGCCAGGCCCGCGTCGGGTCCTGTCACCAGCACGCTGACCTGGCAGCCGCGTTGTTGCAGGCCTTCGACGGTGCGCTGGAGAATGATCTCCGCGCCGCCGCCGATGTGAGGTGAATACAGGCTGCTGATGAACAGTATTTTCATAGTGGATACGACTGATTCAGACCCAATACGCCGGACTCACCGTCACGGATGGCTTTTTCGATCAGATTCAAGCGCTCTTCGGCGCCGCGCCGCTTGGCGATCAGCCGCAGCAGCCGGAAGAACACCCAGCGGTTGAGGCTGTAGAGCAGCGACGAATTGGCCCAGACGTTCTTGTCGAACCAGGCCTGGTTGCGCGCTCCGTAATAGGCGCGCAGGTCCGAGCCGCCCAGCAGGAAGCTCTCGTAGATGTTGTTGGTGCGCGCCTTGATGTTCCAGGAGTTCTCCAGGTCATCGAGCACCGCATCGGGCACCAGGAAGATCCGCCCGCCACCTGCGGTGATGCGCCAGGTGTATTCGCTGTCGTCTGCGTACAGCAGCAGGGCGTCCAGCGGCAGGCCGATCTTGCGGTACAGGTTGCGGTGGGCGAGCAGGCCGCCGTAGGTGGCGAACGGCAGTTGCACCATGCCCATCTTGTCCTGAGAGCGTTGCGGCGCGCCCCAGGGCAAGCGACGCCAGATCTTGTAAGGCAACTGCGCGATGTGAAACCCGAAGAAGCTGGAGCGGCGCTGAATGGCGAAGCGCTTCGGCACGCCAGCGGCGATGTCGGCCTGGTGAGTCGGGCGGAAACCCAGCACTGCGGCCTTTTCATCGCCATCCACGGCTTTGCGCTCTTCAAGCACCTCGTGCAGCGTGGCGATGGCGTTGATGGTCGGCGCGTTGTCGTCGTCCATCAGCCAGATGTGTTCGGCGCCAGCATCCAGCGCAGCCTGGATCCCCACCGAGTAGCCACGGGCGGAGCCGGTGTTCTGGTGCAGGTAGATGACGCTGACCTCGTCGGGCCAGGTGCGGCGCAGGGTTTCCAGCGGCGCGGTCGATGCATTGCTGACGATAATTACGCGGTCGATCAGCGGGCTTTCCAGCGAACGGCTGACGAGCGTGTGCAGGTAATTGAAACGGTCACCATAGGTGAGCGTCACCAACGTCGTTTTTCGGGTCATGGTGAGTTTCCGGGCGAAGAGGGTTCAAGAGGCTGAAAGCATCAGCCCCGCAGTACATTCGAAATGAGATCGGTAGGAGCGCGCTTGCCCGCGACGGCGGTGTGTCAGACACACCTATGGCGCGCAGAAATCGCGGTCGCGGGCAAGCGCGCTCCTACAGGCAAGCGGCGATCAATCGATCCAAGGGTAAAAGGCGATCAATCGATCAGACCCGCGCTTCCATCCGCGACAGGCTGCTGACCGGCAGGGTCACTTTCTGTTCGCGGTGCAGCAGGTTGAGCAGGATCACCGCGCGTTCGTCGCCATCGGCGGCGAGGAAGATCGCCTCGATGTCGTTGAACCCGTCAGCCGTAATACGCACCGCCTCACCCTGTTCAAAGGTGACCTTGGGCGGCGGCGCCAGCAGGCGGTCGCGGATCTGCTCGATCAGCTCGTCCTTGACCGGAATCGGCATCCCGCCGAAGGTCACGATCCGCGCGACACCGCGAGTGGAGCGGATCGGGTACCAGTTGTCGTGGGTCTGATCCATGCGAATGAACAGGTAGCCGGGGAACAGCTCCTCTTCGGTGGCTGCGCGCGAGCCGCGTTTCTTTTCAGTGCGCTTGACCGGGCGATAGCATTCGAAGCTCTGACGCTGCAGATGCTCCTCGGCGCGCCCTTCCTGGCGTGGCTTGGTCTGGATCAGATACCAGCGTGCAAGGTTGCTGGAACTGCAATCGATCTGAGACATAATCCTTCACTCCATTGCCATCCGGTTCTGACCCGCCGTTACTACGTTCGGGTGATTGAGTATCTCAAACAGAAAACCTTTGCCTTGCGGCTCTTCGCCCTTGTCCAGGGTGAAGCTGTTAAGCATTTGCTGGATCTGCTCGACGCAGTTGAACATGAGCACATCGATAATAGACAGGTTTGCGACGAAGGGATGCTTGAACTGCCGGTAGACCACCGGATCCATCCGGAAGAAATGCACCTTCAGCCCGTTCTCGGCAAACAGCGCGCGGTCGTAGAGCACCGAACCGCCTTCAGGGTTGATGAAGGTGGTCGCGGCGAAGGTCTGCACGATGCGAATCACACGATCCTGTTTGTCGGTGGGCGTGCCCACGTCAAGGTCGGACCCGCGCATGATCGGGGTGACGATGTGCAGGTAGGCGCACAGCTCGCGAATCGCATGTTCGGCATACAGCGCGATGTTCTGCTGGGGGAAACGGACCAGACGCTCGATCAGCGGCATCACCTGGGCGAAGTAGGGCGCCTTCTGGTAGTTCTGCGAGATCTGACGCAGCAGGCGTTCCCCTTCGCAGGTGAAGTTGTCGCACAGCTGGCGCTGGTTGATCGGCAGCTCGAAACGGTCCTTTTTCAGCGGAAAGGTGATCAGTTTCGCCTCGCCGTTGCTCAGGATCCGGTTGCGGTTGACCCAACCGGATCGAATGTATTGCAGATCATCGCCCAGGACGAAGACATCTGCGGCAGCTATCAGCTGAAAGTAACCCAGGTAGGGAAACAGGTAGGGCTGCATCATTGCTATGGTCCGGGCCATTTGTATCTCCTGTGATAGTGTCTCTGGCTCTATGGCCGGATTGGTCGGGTGGCAGGTCCTGCCCCAGGGTTCACTTGCGAACCGTGGTGTAGTCGTAGCCGTAGGCTGCGCAGTCGTAATCGGCGGTCGAGGCCTTGCGCAGTACACCGTTGAAAATCGCACCCTTGATCAGGATGCCGTTGTGCATCAGTCGACGTTTGCTCGCTTCGATCTCCTTGGCAGTGGAGAGGCCGAAGCGGGTGACCAGCAGGCAGGTGCCCGACTGGCGCCCTACCAGCGTGGCGTCAGTGACGGCCAGGATTGGCGGGGTGTCGACGATCACCAGGTCGTACAGCGGCGACAGGTCGGTGATCAACTTGTTGAAGTTGTCATGCATCAACAGCTCCGAGGGGTTGGGCGCCGCGAAACCGCAGGAGATGAAGTCCAGGTTGCGCACCTCGGTGTGGTTGATCACTTCCTTGCTCTTCAGCCGCGCGGCCAGGGTGTCGGACAGGCCGTGCTTGGGCGTCAGGTTGAACGTCTTGTGCAGGTAGCCACGGCGCATGTCGGCATCGATCAACAGCACGCGCTTGCCGGTCTGGGCAATGATCACCGCCAGGTTGCTGGAGACGAACGATTTGCCCACGCCCGGGGTCGGGCTGGAGATCATCAGCACGTTGTTGCGCGCTTCCAGCATCGCGAAGTGCAGGCTGGTGCGCAGGCTACGCAGCGACTCGATCGCCAGTTCCGTTGGCGCGCTGACACTGAGCAGGCGGGGCTCCTTGCTGCCGCCACGGCTCTGGTTGCTCTTGTCCATGCGTTCCTGCTGGCGCGAGAACGGCAGCGACGCATACACCGGCATGCCCAGGTTCTCGATCACGTCGGGGTTGTCCACGCCGCGATAGAAGGCCTGGCGGACGAACACCGCGCCGACGGCCAGCAACAGGCCGGCGAGGGCGGCGACCAGCACGATGATCTTGCGCATCGGCTTGACCGGCTCTTCGACGTTGGCGTCGGCGTTGTCGATGATGCGCACGTTGCCGATGCTGCCTGCCCGCAGAATGTCCTGCTCCTGGCTCTTGTCCAGCAACAGGGTGTAGGTCTGCGAAGTCACCTGCATGTCACGGGTCAGGCGCAGCAGCTCCTGCTGGGTCGCGGGCAGGGTTTCGATTTTCTTCAGCAGCGCCGCTTTCTGCGCTTCAACCTGGCCGATCTGGGTCATCAGGCCGCGATAGGTCGGGTGCTCCGGGGTGTACAGGCGTTCGACATCGACCCGTTTCATCTTCAGGTCAGACAGCGTGCCTTCCAGCTTGACCACCTGATCGAGCACCGACTTGGTTTCCACGCTCAGGTCCACCGACTTGGCGCTGGTCTGGAAATTGTTCAGGGCAATTTCCGACTGTTCCAGCTGTTTGCGCACTGCCGGCAACTGCGAACGCAGGAACTCGAGGCGCTGGGCGGCTTCGGCCGAGCTGCGCTCGACGTTCTGACGCACGTACAGGCGGCTGACTTCGTTGAGGATGCGCTTGGCCTTGGCCGGGTCCGGGTCCTGGATCGACAGGTAGACGATCCCGGAGTCCTTGCCGGCTTCGAGGATTTTCAGGCGATCCTGGTAGTCCAGTGCCGCGGTCAGCGGACGTTGGCGAATCACCGTGAACTCGGTGCCGGGACGCCCGTTGAGCGCCGCCACCTGGATCTTCACGCCGCTGCCTTCCACCGTCTGGCCGACCGGGCCGCTGAGCAGCTTGTTGTGGTCGCTGTCGTACAGGCTGAAAGTGTCGGGCTTGTCCACCACCATGCTCAGCTTGTCGCCGAGCAGCGCTTCGGGCACTTCGAGCTGGAAGATGTCGATCTTCTCGCCGCCCCAGGCGTAGCTGTCCAGGCCGAACAGCGGCGCGGCCAGGTCACCCTCGTGATCGGGCTTGAAGTGGCGCGCCATGTAGCCGCCCAGGCCCGGTACATACTTGGGCTTCTGGATGATGTAGAGCTTGAGGTCGTCGACCACCTTGCCCAGCACCGCACGGGATTTGATCAGCTCGATCTCGGTGGTCGCCTGGGAAACCGACAGCGGCTTGCTGCTGATTTCGGTGCGCCCCTCGATGCCGATTTTCTTCGGCTCGATCTGGATCATGGCGTTGGCCTGGAAGATAGGCGTGGCGAGGATCGCGTAGGTCAGCCCCAGCAGGATGCAGACGCCCATGATCGACGCAATCATTCCCTTGTGGTCGAAAAGCGTGCGCAGGATAGTCGCCAGATCGATCCGGGAGTCCTGGACTTCGTCCAGGGAAGTACGGTTCATAGCGGTCATTTATCTCGGTTCTCCTGACTGAAGATAAGGAAGCCAGTCGTCGACGCAACGCGAGAGAAGCTCGTAGGTCTGTTCAAAGGCTAATTTCGGGCGCCGATAGGGATCGGCTATTTCCATGTCCTGTTGCCACTTGCCTATCAGAAACGTCTTGCCACGTACTTCGGGCGCGAGCTTGAGCACGCTTTGCGTCTGCCGGTGTTCCATCAGCAGAATCAGGTCCGCGTCGTAGAGCATCTGCCGGACCATTTGCCGGCTACGATGGCGGTGGGCCTCCACGCCGTTGACTTGCAGCACGGCACGGGCGAGGGGGTCCATGGTTGAGCTGAGCATGGCGTGGGTGCCAGCCGACGTGATCGCGATGCCGGGGTTCTGCACGCGTTGTCGGAGCATGGCTTCGGCCATGGGGCTGCGACAGATGTTGCCGACGCAGACCACCAGGACGTTACTGAACATGGCCTTTGCTGAAGGTCGTCATCAGTCGCTTGCTGATGTTGAGGCTGAAATTGCGGGCCACCTGCAGCAGCGTCAGGATCTTGCGCTGCGGGGTGATTGCCGACAGCGAGTAACCGACCATTTCCATCAGAAAGTGCTCATAGAGTTCCTGGTTGCCCAGGCGGTGGTAGTAGTTGGCCAGGGCGCCGGATGTCTGCAGCGCCATGTGCAGCTTTCGCTTGCTCGAACGCATGGAGAAGATCCCGCCCAGATGCAGGCGGTACGCTGCGGGCTTGATTTGGGCCATGAACTTGCCCTTGCCGTAGGCGCCCAGCAGCGACCACCAGACCAGGTCGTTGAGCGGCGCGGCCACCAGTTCCTTGGGCAGCGAGTCGAAGACGTTGCGAAACACCGTGGTCAGCGTCGAAATCGGCCGGGTCTTCTGCAGTTCCAGCGCCGAGGCATCGCCGCGCAGCTTGCCTTGCAGCTGGATGCCGTACTGGCCGTTGGTATCGAAGGGGATGGCGTCGTGGTAAGTCAGCACGTAATCGGGGTGGCTTTCGAGAAAGTCCACCTGGATCTGCAGTTTGCGCGGGTCGGTCCAGTAATCGTCACCTTCGCAATAGGCGATGTAGCGGCCACGGGCCTGGCCGAAGAGGCCGGGAACCGATGACTTGCCCTGCGAAAACTGGTTCGTCTCGTGGAAGAAGGTGCGGATCAACGTCGGGTAACGCGCGGCGTAGTCGGCAATGATGCGGGCAGTGGCGTCGGTGGACGCGTCGTCGTTGACCAGGATTTCGAAATCGAAGGTGGTCTGTTGCATCAGGAAGCCATCCAGCGCCTGGGCGATGTAGGCTTCCTGGTTGTAGGCCGGGCAGACGATGCTGACCAGAGGGGTATTGGCGGGCGAGACATTCGCCTTATTGCTGGAAGCATCCATGGCTCAAATACTCGGTTTGCTGAACAAGACGGAAATCTTCGTCACCAGTGGCTTGTAGCTAGCGGCTACCACCATCAGCGTGATCAGGCCGCTGGCGGCCAGACCCATGAACGTGTTGAAACGGTTGTCGCTGGCGATCAGGCGCAGCACCGGCTCACTGATCGCAAGGCCTGCGGCGGTCATCACGCTGATGCGCAGGGTGTCGCGCAGCCATTGGCCGTGAATCCCCGGGGCCAGGCGCTGATGCACGATTGCAGGCCAGATGGCGAACGACACCAGCCGCAGGACGAACCAGGCG
>Ga0207655_1003673_pt1 | contig 11309 bp, 8 predicted proteins | sample KBSM44metaG_FD_184398 | JGI IMG/M metagenome (GOLD analysis project Ga0207655, IMG submission 184398) | Miscanthus rhizosphere microbial communities from Kellogg Biological Station, Michigan, USA - KBS M4-4 metaG (SPAdes) (version 2) | ecosystem: Host-associated > Plants > Roots > Rhizosphere >... | reverse complement strand
TGGCCATCTGCATGAGCGAGAGCAGGCCTTCCTGCATGCGCGCGCCGCCGGTGGCGGTGAAGCAGATGAAGGGCACCTTCTGCTCGATGGCGGTTTCGACGCCGCGCACGAAGCGCTCGCCGACCACGCTGCCCATGGAGCCGCCCATGAACTCGAACTCGAAGCAGGCCACGACCACGCTGATGCTGTGCACCGAGCCGCCCATGACGACCAGCGCGTCGGTCTCGCCGGTGTTCTCCAGCGCTTCCTTGAGCCGCTCGGGGTACTTGCGGCTGTCCTTGAATTTCAGGGCGTCGACCGGCAGCACTTCCTGGCCGACTTCGTAGCGGCCCTCGGCGTCGAGGAACGCGTCGAGCCGCGCGCGGGCGCCGATGCGGTGGTGGTGGCTGCAGCTGGGGCAGACGTTCTGGTTGTGCTCGAGGTCGGTCTTGTAGAGGACGGTCTCGCAGGCGGGGCACTTGATCCACAGGCCCTCGGGCACCTGGCGGCGCTCCGATGGGTCGGTTTGTGCGATCTTGGCGGGTAGCAGTTTTTCAAGCCAGCTCATAGGACTCCGAATTAGCTCCCCTCTCCCGCATGCGGGAGAGGGGCTGGGGGTGAGGGGCAGCAGCGATTATCGGCCAGCCGCATTCTTCGGGATAGCCGCCGGCAGCGCATCGAGCGCCTCGCGGATGCCGGCGAGGAATTCGCGCACCACGGGCACGACCTTTTCGCGGGGCTGGTCTTCGATCAACTGGATGATCTTCGTACCGATCACGACCGCATCGGCGGCCGAGCCGACCGCCTGCGCGGTGCGCGCGTCGCGAATGCCGAAACCCACGCCGACCGGAATGCTCACGTGCTGGCGGATGCGCGGAATCATCTGCCCGACCGCCTCGGTGTCGAGGTGGCCGGCGCCGGTCACGCCCTTGAGCGACACGTAGTAGACGTAGCCGCTCGCGATGCGCGCGACCTGCGCCATGCGCTCGTCGGTGCTCGTTGGCGCGAGCAGGAAGATCAGGTCGATGCCGGCCGCCTTCAGGTCCGCCGCGAAAGCTTCGCATTCCTCGGGCGGGTAGTCGACCACCAGCAGGCCGTCGACGCCGGCCGCGGCCGCATCGCGGATGAAGGCTTTCTTTCCGTGCACGAGGTCGTAGCGCTCGACCGGGTTGGCATAGCCCATCAGCACCACGGGCGTGGTCGCGTCCTTCTGGCGGAAGGCGGCGACGATGGCCAGCACCTGCTTCATGCCGATGCCCAATGCCAGCGCGGCCTCGCCGGCCTTCTGGATCACGGGCCCGTCGGCCATGGGGTCGGAGAAGGGCACGCCCAGCTCGATCACGTCGGCGCCGGCCTCGACCATGCCGTGCATCAGCTCGGGCGAGATGTCTGCGAACGGGAAACCGGCGGTGACGTAGGGAATGAGGGCGCGGCGGCCGTCTTTTTTCAGTGCGTCGAAGGTGGTTGCAATGCGGCTCATCACTTGCCTCCCTTCACGCTGAGGCCGCGCATCGAGGGGCGGTCATAGAAGTCGACGCCCGACAGGTCGGCCACGGTGCCGATGTCCTTGTCGCCACGGCCCGAGAGGTTCACCAGGATGGATTGATCGGGGCGCATGGTCTTCGCGAGCTTCATCGCGTGGGCCACGGCATGGCTGGATTCGAGCGCGGGAATGATGCCCTCCGTTCGGCACAAATAATGGAAGGCTTCGAGCGCCTCGGTGTCGGTGATGCCGACGTATTCGGCCCGGCCGATGTCGGCCAGGTACGCGTGCTCGGGGCCCACGCCGGGGTAGTCGAGCCCCGCGCTGATGCTGTGCGTCTCGGTGATCTGGCCGTCGTCGTTCTGCAGCAGGTAGGTGCGGTTGCCGTGCAGCACGCCCGGGCTGCCGCGCAGGATCGAGGCCGAGTGCTTGCCGCTGTCGAGCCCTTCGCCCGCCGCCTCGACGCCGATCAGGCGCGTGCCGGCAAACGGAATGTAGGGATGGAAAATCCCCATCGCATTGCTGCCGCCGCCCACGCAGGCGACCACCACGTCGGGCTGCCTGCCCTCCGCTTCGCCGGTGATGCCGTCGGCCGCGAGCATGGCGGGCATCTGCTCGATGCACTCGGTGCCGATCACGCTCTGGAAGTCTCGCACCATGGTCGGGTAGGGGTGCGGACCGGCCACGGTGCCGATGATGTAGAAAGTGTTTTCCACGTTCGTGACCCAGTCGCGCATCGCCTCGTTGAGCGCGTCCTTCAGCGTCTTGCTGCCCGATTCGACGGGCACCACGGTCGCGCCGAGCAGGTTCATGCGGTAGACGTTCGGGCTCTGGCGCTTCACGTCCTGGCTGCCCATGTAGACCACGCATTCGAGGCCGTAGCGTGCGCAGATGGTGGCGGTGGCCACGCCGTGCTGGCCGGCGCCGGTCTCGGCGATCACGCGGGGCTTGCCCATGCGGCGCGCGAGCATCGCCTGGCCGATCACGTTGTTGATCTTGTGCGCGCCGGTGTGGTTGAGGTCTTCGCGCTTCAGGTAGATCTGCGCGCCGCCCATTTCGCGGCTGGTGCGCGCGGCGTGGTAGATCGGCGAGGGACGGCCGACGAAGTGCTTCAGTTCGTAGTGGAATTCGGCAAGGAAGGCCGGATCGTCCTTGAACCTGGCGTACGCGTCGCGCAGTTCGTTGATCGCGTGGGTGAGCGTTTCGCTCGCGAAGGTGCCGCCGTAATTGCCGAAATGGCCGGTGGCGTCGGGTTGCTGGTAGTTGCTTTGCATGGTTCTCGATCGGTGGGCCGCAGCCCGACATCGATCGGCTGCGGCGGCTAGCTGGAGAAGGACGCGTCGGCCGCCCTGACGGCTGCGACGAATTGCCGGATCTTTCCGGCGTCCTTGAGGCCCTTGTTCCCGGGACCGTCGATTTCGACGCCCGAGCTCACATCAACGGACAGCGTCTTGCAGCGCGTCCGCAGGATGCGAATGCCATCGCTCACGTTTGCAGGTGTGAGCCCACCACTCAAGACGAGGTGAGCGTCGACGGCGGGTGGAAGAAGTGACCAATCGAATGCCTTGCCGCCACCGCCATAACCTTCGACATGCGCGTCGAGCAGGATGGCCTGGGCGTGGGAGTAATCGGAAGCGTATTTTACGAGGTCGAAGCCGGCGCCGGCAGCCCCCAGTGGAATGCGGGCGGCGCGCATGTAGCGGAAGCGGCCTGGGCCGGTGGCTTCCTCGCACCGTTCGGGCGTTTCCTCGCCGTGGAACTGGGCGATCGCGCCCTTCACATGGGCGAGTGCTGCTATGACTTCAGGAGCATCCTCGTTGACGAACAGCAGCACCGGTGTGATGAACGGGGGCAGGCGCGAAGCGAGTTCGGCAGCGCGTTCGGCCGTCACTGCGCGGGGGCTTTTCGCATAGAGCACGAAGCCGATGGCATCGGCACCCGCTTCGACCGCGGCATCCACATCGGCCTCGCGTGTGAGGCCGCAGATCTTGATGCGGGTGCGGGGAGACGTCATGGAGGTCCATCATAAGGAGCGCCACCGGCCTGCAGCGTCGCCTCGGCCGGCAGACCCCACTTGGCATCGTACAACGGGCCCAGGAAGTACAGGCCGTCCGCGGAGAAGGTCGGCGCCGCCGCCTTGCGGCTGCGCGCCTCGAGCACCTCGGCAATCCATTCGGGCCGCTCGTCGCCGCGGCCGATGCGCACGAGGCAGCCCATCAGGTTGCGGATCATGTGGTGCAGGAACGCGTCGGCCTCGAACTCGAAATGCCAGCGGCAGCGTTCGCCTTCGCCAACCCGCGTGACTTGGATGCGGCGCAGGTTCTTCACGGGCGACTTGGCCTGGCAGGCCGAGGCACGGAACGAACTGAAATCATGCGTGCCGATGAGCACGGCGGCGGCTTTGCGCATTGCATCGCCGTCGAGCGCATGCATCGACCAGCCGACCCGGCCCGAATCCAGGCTGGGCCGCACCGGCGACTGCGAGAGCACATAGAGGTAGCGGCGTGCCAGCGCGCTGGCGCGGCAATGGAATTCATCGGGCACCGGGTGCGCCCACTGCACCGCGATGTCGTCGGGCAGGAAGCGGTTGGTGCCACGCGTCCAGGAGAAGGGCTCGCGCTCGACGTCGGTGTCGAAGTGCACCACCTGCATCAGCGCGTGGACGCCGGCGTCGGTGCGGCCGGCGCACAGTGTGCCGATCTTGCCGGATGGCTGCGCGGCGAACTTCGTGAGGGCCGCTTCGAGCTTGTCCTGCACCGTGCGGCCCGAGCGCTGGCTTTGCCAGCCCTCGTACGCCTGGCCGTTGTACCGGATGCCGAGTGCCAGCCTCACGAATTCAGGGACGGTACAACAACAACCGCTCAGCGCAGTTCTGCGAGCAGCTGACGGGCTTGCGACTTGAGATCGCCGGCGCTTTCGGCTTCGACTTCCTCGACCAGCGAACGGGCACCTTCGACGTCGCCGATGGCTTGCAGTTCGCGAGCCAGCGACAGCTTGACGGCGTGCGGGCTGTCGTCGCCTTCATCGTCATCGTGCGTGGCGGCTGCGGCGGGCTTCGCGGTTTCGGCGGGGCGGGCTGGCAGGCCTGCCAGCGCGCTCATGTCGAACTCGATGAAGCCCGAGTCGGCCGGCAGCGCATTGCGCAGCATGGCGGGGCGGGTGTTGTCCGCATCGCTCAGCGAACCGGGGAGCGTGTCGACCGTCAGCGCGCCGGGGGCGGTGTCGAAATCGTTTTCGAGATCGACAGGCGTGGCGGCGTGGCCGTTCGACAGGGGGGCTGGGGGGCGCGCGGTCGTCGGAGCGGACGCGTAGATCGACTTCGGCAGGCTGGCGCTGACCGGTGCATGTTGCTGGGCCGGTGCGGGGGCGGGTGCCGGCGGCGTGGTCAGGTCGAGGTCGAAGTCCAGCGGTGCCACCGAGGGCACGAAGGCGGGCGGAGCAACGGCAACCGGCGGTGCAACGGGAGCAGGTGCTGCCGGCTTGGCGGCCGCGGCGAGGGCGCCCGCGAAGGCGGCCGTCTCGGCCGCGCTGGCGCCGCCGCTGCGGGGAGCGCCCGATTCGTACAGCGGGTTGCCCGGATCGAGATCCTTGCCCATGTCGACCACACGGTTCCAGTCGGAGCCGAGGCCGCCCGTCAGCTTGTGCACTTCGGTGGCGAGGCCTTCGTAGGCACGCACGTCGCGGCGCTTGGCGTGGATCTCGAGCAGCTTGAGGTGGATGGCGGTGCGGTCCGGGTTCAGGCGCAGCGCTTCGCGCAGGATTTCCTCGGCCTGCAGGTCGCGGCCATAGGCCAGGTAGACGTCGGCTTCGGCCACGGGATCGACGTCGCCCGCGTCGAGTTGGCTCGGCGAGTACGACAGCGACGAGACGGTGGAGTCGCCACGATGCTTGGTGTCGACCGATTCGCCGCCGCTGGCGCCGAAGAACGAGTCCTTCGGGATGCGGCTTTCGAGGAACACGCTCTCGCTCATTTCCTCGCGCCGGCGGCCCAGCACGCGGTACAGCAGGAAGCCGATAAGCAGCGCGATCAGCGCCGCGCCGGCCAGCATCAGCGGGTTGTCCAGGAGCTCTTCGAGGAAGGTGGGCTCCGGCGGGGGCGGCGGTGCCGGCTTCTTCACGGCCGGCTTGGGTGCCGTGGCAGCCACGGCGGCGCTCGCAGCCGGAGTTGCGGGAGCAGCAGCTGCATCGGTTGCGGCTGCTGCCGGTGCGGCAGCGGCGGCCTCTGCCGTCGGGGCAGCAGCAGGAGCGGCAGCAGTTGCCTCGGTCGTGGGCGCGGCGGGGCTCGGTGCTGCCGTTGCCGCTGCAGGAACTGCGGGTGCGGCCGCGACGACAGGAGCTGGGGCCGGGGCTGGCGCCGGCGCAGCAATGGGGGCAGGGCTTGCGGCGACTGGAGGTGCGACCGTCGCGCTGGTGGCCGGTGTCGGAACCGGGATGCCCGGCTTCGCCGGTGCCGGTGCAGCCGCACCGGCAGCAGCAGGTGCCGACGAACCGGTGCCCGTTGCAGCCTTGAGCTTGTTCAGCTCGCTGATGTTCTTCGACAGTTCCGCGACGCGGTTGCTGCTGTCCTGCGCCTGGCGGCTCTGGGCGACCTTCTCGTCGGCGGCGCGGGAGGCCGCGCTGCCTTGCGAGATCGTGAGCTTGTCGGGCGTGCTGGCCGCTGCGTTGCGGTCTTCGACGTTGGCCTGCAGCTTGCCCGAGGCCTTGCGGCTCGCGGCCGCGACGTTCGAGGTCGGCGCGTTGTCGGCCAGCCGCTGGCGATAGGCGCCGAAGTCGCGGCTTTGTGCCGTGACCGTGCGGCGGGCTTCGTCCGGCAGGACGGCGGCCGCCTCGGCGCTGCTCGGCAGATCGAGCACGGCGCCGGCGCGCATGCGGTTGATGTTGCCGCCCGAGAACGCATCCGGATTGGCGAGCAGCAACGCGACCAGCATCTGGTCCAGGGACACGTCGGCGGGCTTGTGGGCGGCCGCGATCTTGCTGGCGGTGTCGCCGCGCTGCACCGTAACCTGTTCGCCGCCACTGCTGCGAGCAGGTGCGGCCGCAGTGACCGGCGCGGGCGCTGCTGCAGCCGGCGCAGGCGCCGCGGGTGCTGCCGATGGCGCCGCCACAGGGGCGCGCTCGCGGCGCGCACGCGCTGCCGGGGCAGTGCGTTCGGTCGGCGTGGCGATCCGGGGTGCGATGGGCGTGGCCGGCGCGCTGGTCGTTGGCTGGCGCGTGGCCGGCGGATCGAGCAGCACGGTGTAGTCGCGCACGATCCGGCCGGAGGCGCCGTTGGCTTCGAGCAGCAGGTCGACGAACGGGTCGTTCAATGGGCGGTTGCCGCTCAGACGCACCACGTACTGGCCGCCGGCGCGACGCTGCAGCGTCGCCTTGACGTCGCTCAGTGCCGAGTTGTACGGAACGCCCGCGTTTTTGAAGGCTTCGGCCGTGGCGATGTTGATCTTCAGACCGTCCGCCTCGTTGGCGGCGATTTCGGTCACGTCGATCTCGGCGCGCAACGGTTCGCCCAAGGCCGATTGCACCTTCAGCTGACCCAGCGCAAAAGCGCTGGCGTCGGTGCTGGCGATGCCCAGGGCCACGGCTGCCGCCGCGCCGAGGATGGAAAGCCGCCAGCCATTCGATGGCAGAAGCGGGCGAGCGGCCGATGGGCTGGCCGCAGGCAACAGATGTCTTGTCATGCTGATAGGGGGCGGCTCAGGCCCAGAATTTGTAAGAGGACGTTAGCACCATCACCGGGTACTGACAAGGCAGTGCGCGTGTTCTACCCAGTGCGCGCATACTTACGATCACATCTTCCGTTGCCAGAAGGCAACAGTTTGTGTTTCAAAAGGCCCTGAGCTGCCCGCATCAGGCTTCGAGCAGGATGCGCAGCATGCGGCGCAGGGGTTCGGCGGCGCCCCACAGCAGCTGGTCGCCGATGGTGAAGGCACCGACGTACTCAGGGCCCATCGCCAGCTTGCGGATGCGGCCGACCGGAATGTTCATGGTGCCCGTCACGGCCACCGGCGTCAGGTCCTTCACGGTGGCTTCGCGCGTGTTCGGCACCACGCTGGCCCACGGGTTGTCCGCGGCGATCATCGCTTCGATGTCGGCCAGGGGAACATCCTTCTTGAGCTTGAAGGTCAGGGCCTGGCTGTGGCAGCGCATCGCACCGACGCGCACGCAGAAGCCATCGACGGGTACGGCGGCAGTGCCGAAGCCCGCACCCTGGCCGAGGATCTTGTTGGTTTCTGCACCGGCCTTCCACTCTTCCTTGGACATGCCGTCGCCCAGGTCCTTGTCGATCCAGGGGATCAGCGAGCCGCCCAGCGGCGCGCCGAAATTGGCCGTTTCGGCTGCGCTCAGGTTCTGCTGCTTGTGCAGCACCTTGCGGTCGATCTCGAGAATGGCCGACTTCGGGTCGTCCAGCAGCGCGCGCACTTCGGCGTTCAGGGTGCCGAACTGGGTCAGCAGCTCGCGCATGTGCTGAGCGCCGCCGCCAGAGGCTGCCTGGTAGGTCATGCTGGTCATCCACTCGACAAGGCCGGCCTTGTAGAGGGCGCCAACGCCCATGAGCATGCAGCTCACGGTGCAGTTGCCGCCGATCCAGTTCTTGCCGCCGTTGGCGAGCGCGTTCTGGATCACCGGCAGGTTGACCGGGTCAAGCACGATGACCGCGTCGTCCTGCATGCGCAGGGTGGAGGCGGCGTCGATCCAGTGGCCGGCCCAGCCCGCGGCGCGCAGCTTGGGGAAGACCTCGCTGGTGTAGTCCCCGCCCTGGCAGGTGATGACGATGTCGCACTTCTTCAGTGCCTCGATGTCGTTCGCATCCTTCAGCGCGGTTTCGTTCCTGGCCATTGCCGGAGCCTTGCCGCCAGCGTTGGAGGTCGAGAAGAAGACCGGCTCGATGAGACCGAAGTCGCCTTCGGCCTGCATGCGGTCCATCAGGACCGAGCCGACCATGCCGCGCCAGCCTACGAGGCCGACCAGAGGTTGATTGGATGCGTTCGCCATTTCAGTTTGCCCTTGTGAAAAAAGAAAAAGTTGTCTTTTTTTGCCCCCGACTCGTCGAGCCGGGGAGGGGCGTGACGAAGCGGGCTGCGGTTAGCCGGTAATCGTCTTTTTGGTGATTGCTGCAACGACCGCGTCGCCCATCTCGCGGGTGCCGACGCGCTTCGTGCCTTCCGACCAGATGTCGCTCGTGCGCAGCCCCGAAGCGAGCACGTCCTTGACCGCCGACTCGATACGGTCGGCAGCTTCGGGCTGGTTGAGTGAAAAGCGAAGCATCATGGCAGCAGACAGGATTGTAGCCAAAGGATTGGCAACCCCTTTGCCGGCAATGTCCGGCGCGCTGCCGTGGCTGGGCTCGTACAGGCCCTGGTTGCTCGAATTGAGCGATGCCGAGGGCAGCATGCCGATCGAGCCGGTGAGCATCGCGGCTTCGTCCGAGAGGATGTCGCCGAACATGTTGCCGGTGACGACCACGTCGAATTTCTTGGGCGCCTTCACGAGCTGCATGGCTGCGTTGTCGACGTACATGTGGTCGAGCTCGACGTCCGGATAGTCCTTGTGCACCTCCGTGACGACGTCCTTCCAGAACTGGAAGGTCTCGAGCACATTGGCCTTGTCCACGCTGGTCACGCGCTTGCTGCGCTTGCGGGCGGCCTCGAAGGCCACGCGGGCGATGCGTTCGATCTCGGGGCGCGAGTAGCGCATCGTGTCGAAGGCTTCCTCGGCGCCCGGGAAGTGGCCGTCGACCGCAGTGCGGCGCCCGCGCGGCTGGCCGAAGTAGATGTCGCCGGTCAGTTCGCGGATGATCAGGATGTCCAGGCCCGCGATCAGCTCGGGCTTCAGGCTCGATGCGCCCACCAGCTGCTCGTAGCAGATAGCCGGGCGGAAGTTCGCGAACAGGCCCAGGTTCTTGCGCAGCCCCAGGATGGCCTGCTCGGGGCGCAGCGGCCGGTCGAGCTTGTCGTACTTCCAGTCGCCGACCGCACCGAACAGCACCGCGTCGGATTCCTTTGCCAGCTTCAGCGTCGATTCGGGCAGGGGATGGCCGTGGGCCTCGTAGGCGGCACCGCCGACCAGCGCCGACTCCATCTCGAACTTCAGGTCGAGGACTTCGAGCACCCTGACGGCTTCCGCCACGATTTCGGTGCCGATGCCGTCACCGGGGAGAACTGCGATTTTCATAAGTTGGTCCGAGGTTTTTTCTTGAAAACGGAAATGCGGTCGATCACGAGATCATCGTGTGCGCCAGCCAAGGCTTCGATGCCAGGCGCTCGGCCTCGAAGGCCTTGATCTTGTCCTTGTGGCGCAGCGTCAGGCCGATGTCGTCCAGCCCGTTGATCAGGCAGTACTTGCGGAAGGCCTGCACGTCGAACGCAAACTCCTGGCCGTCAGGCTTCACGACCACCTGGCGCTCCAGGTCGATGGTCAGCGTGTAGCCCGGAAAGGCGAAGGTCTCGTCGAACAGCTGGGCCACCTGCGCTTCGGGCAGCACGATCGGCAGCAGGCCGTTCTTGAAGCTGTTGTTGAAGAAGATGTCCGCGTAGCTCGGCGCGATGATCGCGCGGAAGCCGTACTGGTCGAGCGCCCACGGCGCATGTTCGCGCGACGAGCCGCAGCCGAAGTTCTTGCGCGCCAGCAGCACCGAGGCGCCGGCGTAGCGCGGCTGGTTCAGCACGAAGTCGGGGTTCGGCTTGCGGCTGGCCGGGTCCTGGCCCGGAAAGCCGGCGTCCAGGTAGCGCCATTCGTCGAACAGGTTCACGCCGAAGCCGGTCTTCTTGATCGACTTGAGGAACTGCTTCGGAATGATCGCGTCGGTGTCGACGTTCTCGCGGTCCATCGGGGCCACAAGGCCCTTGTGCACGGTGAATTTCTGCATGTGAATCTCTCTGGGGTCAGGCGAACGTACGGACGTCGACGAAGTGGCCGTGCACCGCGGCGGCGGCAGCCATGGCCGGGCTCACGAGGTGGGTGCGGCCACCGGCGCCCTGGCGGCCTTCGAAGTTGCGGTTGCTGGTGGATGCGCAGCGCTCACCGGGTTCCAGGCGATCGGCGTTCATCGCCAGGCACATCGAGCAGCCGGGCTCGCGCCATTCGAAGCCCGCGGCCTTGAAGATCAGGTCGAGTCCTTCGCGCTCGGCCTGTTCCTTCACCACGCCCGAGCCGGGCACGACCAGCGCGAGCTTCACGTTCTTGGCGACCTTCTGGCCCAGCTTCTTCACCACGGCAGCGGCTTCGCGCATGTCCTCGATGCGGCTGTTGGTGCACGAGCCGATGAACACCTTGTCGATGAAGATGTCGTTCATGGCCTTGTTCGGCTCCAGGCCCATGTAGACGAGCGCGCGCTCGATGGCGCTGCGCTTGCTGGCGTCCTTTTCCTTGTCGGGATCGGGCACGCGGCCGTTGATGTCGACCACCATCTCGGGCGAGGTGCCCCAGGTCACCTGGGGCTGGATCTGCGTGGCGTCGAGTTCGACCACGGCATCGAACTTCGCACCCGGGTCGGACTGCAGCGTGCGCCAGTAGGCCACGGCCTGGTCCCATTCAACGCCGGTGGGCGCGAGCGGGCGGCCCTTCACGTAGGCGATGGTCTTCTCGTCGACCGCCACCAGCCCGGCGCGCGCGCCGGCCTCGATGGCCATGTTGCAGACAGTCATGCGGCCCTCCATGCTCAGGTCGCGAATGGCCGAGCCCGCGAATTCGATGGTGTAGCCCGTGCCGCCGGCCGTGCCGATCTTGCCGATGATGGCCAGCACGATGTCCTTGGCCGTGCAGCCCAAAGGCAGCTTGCCCTCGACCTTCACGAGCATGTTCTTTGCCTTCTTGCCGAGCAGCGTCTGGGTGGCCATCACGTGCTCGACCT
>Ga0207655_1003671_pt1 | contig 11314 bp, 9 predicted proteins | sample KBSM44metaG_FD_184398 | JGI IMG/M metagenome (GOLD analysis project Ga0207655, IMG submission 184398) | Miscanthus rhizosphere microbial communities from Kellogg Biological Station, Michigan, USA - KBS M4-4 metaG (SPAdes) (version 2) | ecosystem: Host-associated > Plants > Roots > Rhizosphere >... | reverse complement strand
GTGCGTCCCACCGCAGTGGCTGTGCGCCGTCGTCCTAGCCATCATCGGGCTGTGGGCCGGCGCGCCGGCACCGGTCGTGCTCATCCTGTTCCTGGTCTTCTCGTTCTTCAACGCGATGTACACCACTTTGACAGGTGTCTACCCCGGCGAGGTCCTTCCGACGGAGATCCGGGGGGTCGGAACCGGGTTCGCGGCCGCTGTCAGCCGGGTCGGGGCGGGTATTGGCATCTTCCTCTTCCCGATGTCGATGGAGTCCCTCGGGTCCGGTCCCACTATGCTGATCGCCGCCGGAGTCGCCCTCGCCGGTGCTGGCCTTTCCCAGTGGCTCGCCCCGGAGACGAAGGGAAAGACCCTAACCGAGGCGGCAGCGGGATACTCTCATCAAGACTGATCTGACCTAGGGCAAAATCAAGGTCGTGGCCCTGTTGGACGAATGGCTTCACACGCATCGTCCGGCAGGGCCATGAGCCCTTTGCGCACCGGCGTTTTCCCTTCCGCCCACCCGGCGCTGAAAGCGGGTTGGGCCAGTGTGGTCAGGCCAGGAGTTTGGCGACCTCGTCCGCGCCACGGCGCACCTCGTCGATGATAGCGGGCAGCCGATCCGATTTCAGGCGCTGGGTTGGTCCGTTAATCACCAGAATGCCGATGAGCGCGCCCGAAGGGTCGCGGACAGGGCAACCGGCTGCGAAGAGCCCTTCTTCCAGCTCATCGTCCAGGACTGCGTAACCCTGTTCCCGGACCTGGCGAACCTCTTTCAGGAGTGCGTCGCGGCTGGTGATGGTGTGCCGGGTGAACGATTCGAGTTTCTTAGGCAGTTTTGCCGCGATCTTCTCGTCGCTCTGTTCGGCGAGAATGAGTTTTCCCGTGGCGCTGGCGTGCAGGGGGTAGCTACCGCCCAGGTACAGGTGGGATCTGAGATAGCGTGAGCCGGAGGCTTCGGCGATCACCTCGTGGTCCCACTCTCCGCGCACCATGACGAAGCTGAACGTCTCATTGAGCCTTTCAGCATATTCATCCAAAAGTGGCTGGATCCTGGCCACAACCCCGGTATAAGGGTTGGCCAGCCTGCCCAAGTGCGCCAGCTGCCATCCGAGCTTATAGCGATTGTCTTCGCGCTCAACAAAACCAGTTTGCTCCAGGCTGAGGAGCAGACGGAAGGCTGTCGGACGTGACATCTTTACAGACTGCGCAAGTTCGGTGACGTTGATCCCCTCCCCGTGGCGTCCGAGTTCCCTGAGCAGCACAGTGGCCTTGACCACGGATTTGTTGATGAGGTCAAAGGGCTCCTGGGCCGCTGCGACCCCTTCACCCTCTGGCACTGCTTCCGGTGCCTCGCTTTGTCCTGCTGCCATTTCCGCTCCCACTCTGCGTTCGGTTAGGGCCGCATGGCCTTTGACACTCGATTGCAACTTCCATCCTAGGCCCTGTCGGATCTGCGAACTGCGTGTTCAAAACCAGCCGCAGATCTTCGCGGGGATTTCGCTGCCAGCTTCTTCGGCAACGCCCCTCCGGCCCGAGTGTTGACAGTGAGCCACGCAACACTCTAAATTGAACGCAGTGTTCATTTTTGATCGACCATCCTGCCGTTAGGCACCGCCCAAGGAAGTATCCCTGCCATGAAAAACGAACCACTTAGCCTGTTTGCCTTCGATGTTTTCGGCCCCGCACACCTCACTTCCGGGTCCTGGCGTCACGAGGGCGACCAGGGCCACCGCTACACCGATCTCCAGTACTGGACGGGTGTGGCCCAGATGCTCGAGGATGCCGGCTTCGACGGAATCTTCTTCGCCGACAACCTCGGCTACCACGACGTGTTTCGCGGAAACGGTGATGCTGCCTTGCGTGATGCCGCACAGTTCCCCATCAACGACCCCACCGTGCTGATCAGCGGCATGGCCGCCGTCACCAGACACCTCACCTTCGGGGTCACCGTCTCGGCAACGTACGAGCCGCCCTACCTGCTTGCACGCAAGTTCAGCTCCCTGGACCACCTCACCTCAGGCCGTGTCGGCTGGAACATCGTCACGTCCTACTCAGAGGCTGCCGCCCGAAACCTCGGCAAGGAGCAGCAGCTCACTCCGGCTGAGCGTTATGACCTCGCCGACGAGTACATGGACGTTGTCTACAAGCTGTGGGAAAGCTCCTTTGAAGAGGACGCTGCAGTCCGCGACGCCGAATCAGCGACATACATCGACCCCGCCAAGGTCCATCCCATTAACCACTCCGGTGAGCACTTCACGGTCCCCGGCTTCCACCTGTGTGAACCTTCTCCGCAGCGCACTCCGGTCCTGTTCCAAGCCGGCTCCTCCTCCAGGGGCATGGAATTCGGCGGCAAGCACGCCGAAGCAGTCTTCATCCAGAGCACGTCCTTGGAAGGCGCAAAGCGTAGCGTGGCGAAGCTTCGCCAATCCGTGGCCGACGCCGGCCGTGATCCCCGTGATGTCAAGATCGTCATCCTCCTGACCGTCGTGGTGGCACCGACCGACGAGGAAGCCCAGGCCAAGTACCAGAAGGCCGTGGAAACAGCTCCGATCGACGGCATCCTTGCCCGTTTCAGCGGCTGGACCGGCATCGACATGTCCGAGTACGAGCTTGATACCCCACTGCGGTCTGTCGGTACCAAGGCGGGGCAGTCCATGGTGGACATGTTCTCCAAGGCCGACCCGGACCGGGATTGGACGCCGCGCCAGATCGCAGAGTTCCTCGCGGTCGGCGGCAGCGGCTCCACGATCATTGGCTCCCCGGAGACGGTCGCCACCGAACTGCGCCGCTGGCGCGACGAGGCCGACATCGACGGCGTCAACCTCAGCTACACCACCAAGCCAGGCAGCTGGGAAGAGTTCATCGAACTCGCCCTTCCGGAACTCCGTGCCCAGGGCATCATCGCCCCTGCCCGCGCCGAGGACCAGGAGCCTGTCACCCTGCGCGAAAAGCTCTTCGGCCAGAAGTACACCCTGGCCGGCCACCCTGCCACTGCGCAGCGCGCCAAGAACCTCAGCAACGCCGCCCGCTGACCCGCCGCCCACATGGAATTTCACCTAAGGATCCTTCAATGACTGAACAAACTGATGTCGTCGTCATCGGTGCCGGTCTCGCCGGCCTGATCACTGCGCGTGAGCTCGGCAACCGCGGCCACAAGGTTGTTGTCCTGGAAGCCCGCGACCGGATTGGCGGCCGCCTGTACACCGAGCGACGCCTGGGCCAGAACCTGGAGCTCGGCGGGAACTGGCTGCATTGGACCCAGCCCCACGTCTGGGCCGAGGTCACCCGCTACGGCCTGGAGGTCTCCCGTGGCCCCCGCTCGGAGGAAACGTACTGGTTGGCCGGCGACGAGGTGCGCCGCGGCAACCTGGACGACTTCATGAAGCTCATCGACCCCGGCATGACCCGGCTCCTGGAAGACACCATGAAGTGGCTGCCCCGCCCGGATGCACCGCTGACGGTAGAAAACCTCGCCGAAGTCGACCAGTACAACCTGCAGGAGATGCTGGACAAGCTGGACCTCTCGGAGGACGAGCGGAATGCCAACGAGGCCGCGTGGGTGGGACACTTCAACGCACCCTTGGACCAGTGCGCCTACGTCAACGCCCTGCGCTGGACCGCCGGCTCCTCCGGGCACTGGCACCTGATGCACGAGGCATCAGCGATCTACCGCCTGAAGAACGGCAATGACGGCCTGTCCGATGCGATCGCCGAAGACACCAACGCGGACATCCGCCTCAGCACGCCCGTTACCAGTGTCCGCCACAACAGCGACGGCGCCACGATAACCTACGGCGACGGCAAGGAAATCCACGCCAGGAAGGTGGTCATCACCCTGCCGCAGAACGTCCTGCATAAGCTCGATGTCCAGCCCGCCCTGTCCGAAGGCAAGCTCGCCCCAAGCCGGGAAAGGACCGCCTCACAGGGTGTCAAGGCCTGGATCCGGGTCAACGGACCGATCAAGCCGTTCTTCGCCTACTCAGCCCAGGACAAACCGCTGTCCGTGATCCGCACGGAATTCGTCGGAGAGGACGACGCCGTCCTGGTCGGCTTCGGCGCCGACGCCAACCGCATCGACGTCACAGATCTCGAACAGGTCCAGGAAGCCATCAAGGTATGGCGCGACGACCTGGAAGTCCTCGAGGTCACCGGACACAAGTGGGGCGAAGACCCGTTCGCCGAGGAAACCTGGCAGATCCAGCGCCCCGGCCAACTCACCAAATACCACGCCGCACAACAGGCCAGCGAAGGCGCACTGCATTTCGCCAGCAGCGACACCGCAAACATCTGGGCCGGGTTCTTCGACGGCGCCATCGAAAGCGGCCTTCGCGTGAGCCGGAACATCCACGCAGAGCTTTCCACCCCTTCGTAATCCGGGCATACCGGACCACATCAAAGCTAACTAAAGGAAGTCCATCATGGATATCACCCCAGCAACGGAGGAGACTCCGGCCACGGATATCACTCCTGCCTACTACCGCCAGATCCTGGGCAAGCTGCCCACCGGAGTCACGGCCATCACAGGCGTCAACGACGATGACGAGAAACTCGGCCTCGTCGTTGGAACATTCCAGTCCCTGTCGCTGGAGCCGCCGCTGGTAATGTTCTGCGTCGACAAGTCCTCCTCGACCTGGCCGAAGCTCCGCAATCTGCAGAACTTCACCGCAAATATCCTCGCTGAGGACCAGATCAGCATCTGCCGTTCGCTCTCACGCAAAGGTCCCCAGAAGTTCGAAGGCCTGCCCTGCACCGCAGGCCCCCTCGGGACCCCGCATCTTGACGGCGCAACTGCCTATATCGACTGCGTCGTCACCTCAGAAGTTGTCGTCGGCGATCACTACATGGTGGTCGGCGCGGTTACGAACATGGAAGAAGGAACCGGAGACGCCCTGCTGTTCAGGGGCGGAAAGTTCGGTCAATACCAGCCAATCGAAATCCCCACCCCCGAAGTAACAAGGAGCGCATCATGAGCACCAGGCAGGAAACAATTCTCAAGGCTTGGAACGGCGCATGGGGGGACGGCGACCTGGCCGCCTTCGAGCGAATCCTCGCCCCCGGGTACATCCGCCGGTCCAAGTCCGGGACCGAAGACTACGCCAGCTTGCGAAAGACCATCGAGGCAATGCAGACAGCGTTTCCCGATTCAGAGATCGAGATCCTTCAGATCATCGAAGACGGTGACAGGGTGGCAATCCATTGGCAGACCCGAGGAACGCACCAGGGCACGTTCATGGATGTACCCGCCACCGGCCGGAGCGTCAACGTGACAGGTGCGTCGTTCCTCCGCTTCGAAGACGGGAAACTAGCCGAAGAATGGGTCATCTGGGACCCGCGGGAGCTTCTTTCTGCACTCGGTATCTGGCACTTGGGCGCAGGCAAATGACAATGGTGTCCCACCAGCACTTCAGAAGAAGGGAACTTCATCCATGTCCACCATCTCGCTCAAGGACATAGCGGGAACGCTCCGCACTGCCCGGCTCCAGGGCGAAGCCATTCCAGCGCCGACCGAGTCCTGGCCCGCCCTGGACGTTGACGGTGCCTTCGAAGTTCAAAAGATCAACGTTGATCACGCCCTCGCCAACGGGGACCGCCTTGTGGGCTACAAGCTGGGGAACATCGCAAAGGTCATGCAGGACGCCTTCGGTCTTGACCAGCCGGACTACGGGCATCTGCTTGCCAGCGCTTTCGCCTACGAGGGCACCGGGCTCGAGCTGGGCAAATTCATCGAGCCATTCGTTGAACTCGAGCCCGCGTTTGTGCTGAAGCGGCACCTCCGGGGCCCCAACATCACGGTTGCGGACGTCATCAATGCCATCGAGTACGTTTTGCCTGCGATCGAAATCATTGACTCCCGTGTCAAGAACTGGGCCATCAGTCTCCCGGACACACTGGCGGACAACGGCTCAACGGGTGCCATCCTGCTGGGCGGCACGCCCCGACGCGTCACTGAGGTGAACCTGAGTAACACCCGTGGGATCCTGCGGTTCAATGATGGAGAAGTGATCTCCGGTAACACCAGGAACATTCTGGGCAACCCGTTCGCCGCCACGGCGTGGCTGGTCAATCGTTTGGCGGAGTATGACGTGGAATTTGAACCCGGACACGTCATTCTGCCCGGCAGCTGCCTGCAGGCGGTTCCTATGAGGGAAGCAGGCCATTGGTCGGGCATCTTTGAAGGCTGGGGCACCGTCGAATTTGATGTATCCGCCTGACGAAGACTTCACGAGGTGGCCGGTCCCGCAGAGGGACCGGCCACACCTGTCCGGGCTCGACTGCAAGCGGCTCCAGCCCTCAGCCAAACCGAAGGAACACCCATGCGCCTGGCCAACATCTCCAACCGGCTGATGATCATCACCCCGGACGACCGTGTCGTCGACGTCTCGCTTCACACTGACGGCAGGTTCAGCCCCAGCATCCAGGAATGCTTCGGACGCTGGGACGAGTTTCGGGAAATCGCTGGCGCACTTGAGTTTGCAACCGGACGGCCTCTGTCCGAGGTTGCGCCGGATGATTTGTGTAATCCGGTACCGCAACCGCGCCAGATCTTTGCCATCGGGCTCAACTACGCTGCCCATGCAGCGGAGGCGGGCCTGGCCGTGCCCGAGGACCTCACGGTGTTTACAAAGTTCGTCACCTCCCTGGCCGGACCCTACGGGACGATCGCGTTGCCGCCTGGAACGGTGGACTGGGAGGTGGAACTGGTAGTGGTGGTTGGCCGCGCTGGACAGCATATCCCCAGGGAAACGGCGTGGAGCCACATCGCAGGTCTTTCCCTCGGGCAGGACCTGTCAGAACGCACCATGCAGGCCTCCGGGCCGGCACCCCAGTACAGCCTCGCGAAGTCGTTCCCGGGATTCGGCCCGATCGGGCCGTTGCTGGTCACTCCCGACGAATTCGAGGACCCTGACAACATCGAACTCGGCTGCGCCATTAACGGCGAACAGGTCCAGGTCGGCAGCACCTCGGACATGGTTTTCTCGGTGCCTGAGATCATCGAGCGCCTGTCCAAGGTCACGCCGGTGCTTCCCGGCGACGTCATTTTCACCGGCACCCCACCCGGAGTGGGGGTAGGCCGCGTCCCCCAGCGTTTCCTGGCGCCGGGAGACGAACTGGTCACTTATGCGCAGGGTATCGGCGAAATGCGCCATCTGCTGATATCCCGGTCGTAGATGGCACGCCGCTGCAGCCAGTCCCGGCATGCCGCCCTCTGGATATGGGCAGACGCCTTGCGGCAGCCAGTACCCCCTTCTTCTGAAAGGAGTGCTGGCTGCCCGGTCTTTAATGCCATCGATGCCGTAATGAAGGCCCCCACCCGGTTGGGAGGGGGCCTTCAGTTGGATCAGGTTAGACCTTGGCTTCGGCCTTCTCAATGAGGCCGTTTACCAGACGATTCAGCTGCCAGGGGTTGGTGTCCTGCAGTGGTTGGGGCAGGAGTTCCTGGGGGATGTTCTGGTAGGCGACGGGCCGCAGGAACCGATTAATGGCGAGGGTGCCTACGGAGGTGGTTTTTGTGTCGGAGGTTGCGGGGAAGGGGCCGCCGTGGACCATCGCATGGCCGACTTCGACGCCGGTGGGCCAGCCGTTGATGATGATGCGACCCACTTTTTGTTCGAGGGCTGGGATCAGGGGTGCCGCCGTTGGGTAGTCCTCCTCGGTAAGCTGCAGGGTCCCGGTCAGCTGGCCTTCGAGTCGGTTGGTCGCCTCGATCAGTTCCTCCACGGAGCTATAGCGGATGACGAGGCTGGCCGCGCCGAAGATTTCCTCATGCAGGACGTGGTTCGTCACGAAGTCCCTGACTTGGGTGCCGAAGATCGTAGGGGCCGGGGCGTTCAAGGTTGCGCCTTCCGTGCCCTGACCGACCAGGCTGACGTTGGGAGCGGCGCCGAGGGCTTGTGCGCCCTTGTTCCAGGAGCCGGCGATGCCTTCGGTCAGCATGGTCTGTCCGGCGCACGCTGAGATGGCGCGGCCGACGGCGGCAGCGAGTTTGTCGCCGAGTTCACCCGTCGGGGCGAACAGGAGTCCGGGGGAGGTGCAGAGCTGGCCTGAGCTTCCGGTGACGGCCGCGACGTATTGCTGTGCCAGGGGGTCGACATCACCCTTGAGGGCGCCGGGGAAGACGAAGACAGGGTTGAGGGAGGACATTTCCGCGTAGACGGGAATGGGTTCGGGGCGGGCGGCGGCAGTGCGCATCAGCGCGATGCCGCCTGCCTGGGAGCCGGTGAAACCGACAGCCTTAATGGCGGGGTCGGCCACGAGGGCCTGGCCGATACTGGCACCGGGGCCGTAAACCAGCGAGAACACGCCGGGGTGGAGGCCGAAGTCCTTGACCGCCTTCACCACGGCCTGGCCAACAAGTTCACCCGTGCCGGGGTGGGCGTTGTGCGCCTTGAACACGACGGGGCAGCCGGCGGCGAGGGCCGAGGCCGTGTCTCCGCCCGCCGTCGAGAACGCGAGCGGGAAGTTACTGGCACCGAACACAGCCACCGGGCCGAGCGGGATCTGGCGCTGTCGGATATCAACCCGGGGCAGGGGGGCGCGGTCCGGGATGGCGGGGTCGATGCGGACTCCGCGGAAGTCGCCCTGCCGGACGACCGCGGCGAAGAGTCGCAGCTGTCCGGTGGTGCGGGCGCGTTCGCCCTGCAGCCGGGCCGCGGGCAGCCCGGTTTCCTGGCAGGCCCGAGTGATGAGCTCCTCGCCGATGGCTTCGATGTTGTCAGCGATGGCATCGAGGAATGCGGCGTGGGTGTCCGGGTGCAGAGTGCTGAAGGAGGCAAACGCGGCGGCGGCGGCCGAGGTGGCTTTCTTTAGCTGATCCTCGGTGATCAGCGAGTAGGCCGGCTCGAGCGCTTCATTGGTTGCCGGGTTGAAGCCGAAGGTGGTCCCGTTTTCGCCGATGACCTGCTCGCCGGCGATGAGTGAATATCCGTTAAGTAGCATTGTTTTCTCCTGGGGTAGTGACCGTGAATGCGTGATGGCTTTCCTTTCAGCCCAATCCTTGAGATTTCACATATTGAACGTCGTATTCAATTTTAGGTGTAACGTTGATCACTGTCAAAGAGGGTGTGGGCGCCAGAGCCCCGCAGGGCATCCTCTGCACGTCGCCCCTGAGATTGGGCAGGCATTCTCGTTGGAAACCCTTGCGCGACAGTAAATGCTGGGGAATAATTGAGCGAAGCGTTCAGAAAATGAACGTTGATACTTTCCAATAGATGTGCCGGGCCCACCTGGGTAGCTTCAGCAAGGAGCGAGACCCATCGGCGGACTGAGCGCCGAGCCGTAGGAAAACGTGCCGTGACGGCGCAAGCAACCTCAGTCTCATCTCAAGACCCGGCCCGGCCCGCCACCAGCAGACAGGAAGCTCCATGTCCTCACAGCTCAGCGGTGTCCTCACCGCCCTAGCCACGCCCTTCACCGCCGACGGCCGGATTGACGAGACAACACTGCGCCTCCTCGTGGACCGCTCCATCGACGGAGGGGTGGACGGTGTAGTGGCGTGTGGCTCCACAGGTGAGTTCGCGGCCCTCAGCACGGATGAACGGCGCCTGGTCGTGGAGACAGTTGTGGGCCAGACGGCCGGGCGCGTGCCGGTGGTGGCGCAGACGGGCGCGACCAGCACCGTCGAAGCGATCCGTCTGTCCCGGCATGCGCAGCAATGCGGAGTCGACGTGCTGATGCTGATCGCCCCATACTACGAGCCGCTCTCACTGCCCGAGACCACCGGGTATTTCCGTGCCGTGGCCGAGAGTGTGGAGCTGCCCGTCATGCTCTACAACTACCCGTCAGCCACCGGAGTCAACCTCGACCCTGAAACAGTGGGAAAACTGGCCCGTGAGGTGGAGAACATCCGCTACATCAAGGACTCCAGCGGAGACATGGGACAGGCCACCCAGCTCATCCACCGCCACCGCCAGCACATTACCACCATCGTTGGAGCGGACAACCTGATCCTGGCTGCCCTGACGGAAGGGGCAACCGCAGTGATGGCCGGTACGGCCAACCTCGTGCCACGGGAGATCGTGGCCGTCCACCGGGCCGTTGCCGCAGGTGACTTCGCAGCAGCCCGGGCCGAGTGGCGACGCATCTACCCACTGCTCGATGCCATTCTCTCTGCGCCCTTCGTGCCAGCGGTCAAGGCCGCTTTGGAAATTCTCGGCCACCCCGTGGGCGCCCCCCGTCGCCCCACTGCAGAGCTCGACCCCGCGTCCTTGGCCCGCATCGAAAAGATCGTAAGCGAACTCCAGCTTCAGGCGGCCTACGCCTGACCACCACTGTCAACCATCTAGCAACCATCTAGCAACCATCAGGAGAAGAGACTATGACGTCTACTGCAATAACCACTTCCGGCACCGTTCGCCGTGCCGCTGAACCGTCCTCGCTTCTGCCCGTCAACGCGCTGCCGCCGGGCCAGCACTTCATCGCCGGAGAGTTCCGGCGGGGCACCACACTTGAGACACAGCCAGTGGTGGACCCGGCCACCGAGGCAACCATCTGCGAGGTCGCACAGGGAACGGCCGCCGACGCCGACGCCGCGGTCGCCGCTGCGCTCGAGGCAAAGGAATCGTGGGGCCGCACACTGCCCAAGAAGCGGGCGGAGATCCTGCTGGCCATCGCGGACCGTCTGGCCGAGAACGCAGACCTGCTGGCCCGGCTCGAAGCACTGAATACCGGTAAGCCCTTGATGGTGGCCGAGGACGATATCGCCGGGTCCATCGACTCGTTCCGCTTCATGGCCGGGGCAGCCCGCGCCACAACCTCCTTGGCCGCGGGCGAGTACGCCGAGGACCACCTGTCCGTGATCCTGCGTGAACCGCTGGGAGTCGTCGGCGTGGTGACCCCGTGGAACTACCCACTTCTGATGGCGGCATGGAAAATCGCACCCATCCTGGCCGCGGGCAATACCATCGTGCTCAAGCCCTCGGAACAGACCCCGCTGACGACGTTGAAATTCGCCGAACTGACCGCAGATCTGCTGCCGCCAGGGGTCTTCAATGTCGTCACCGGCCTCGGACCGGTGATCGGCGCACGCCTGGCCGAACACCCCAAGGTGGACATGATCGCCCTGACCGGCTCGGTCAACAGCGGACGCGCTGTGGCCCGTGCGGCCTCGGAAACAGTAAAGCGCGTCCACCTGGAACTGGGCGGCAAGGCTCCTGTGGTCATCTTCGAGGACGCCGACCTGGCCGCGGCCGCCGAGTCGCTGCGTGCGGCCGGATACTGGAACTCCGGCCAGGAATGCGGCGCCGGTTGCCGCGTGCTGGTCCATGAGTCCGTCGCCGAGCGTTTCACCCAGCTGCTCGTCGAGCAGGTGAGCACCCTGGTGGTCGGGGAGCCG
>Ga0207655_1003669_pt1 | contig 11317 bp, 8 predicted proteins | sample KBSM44metaG_FD_184398 | JGI IMG/M metagenome (GOLD analysis project Ga0207655, IMG submission 184398) | Miscanthus rhizosphere microbial communities from Kellogg Biological Station, Michigan, USA - KBS M4-4 metaG (SPAdes) (version 2) | ecosystem: Host-associated > Plants > Roots > Rhizosphere >... | reverse complement strand
ATGCAAGCTGCAGAATTATGGCAAGAATCAGGCCGTTGGTATTCTTACGGATCTGAATTAATGCGTATGAAAGATCGTAACGCTCGTGAATTTGCTTTAGGGGCGACACATGAAGAAGTAATTACTGATCTTGTACGTGATGAAGTAAAATCATATAAAAAATTACCGTTAACGCTATACCAAATTCAAACAAAGTTCCGTGACGAACAAAGACCTCGTTTCGGTTTATTACGTGGAAGAGAGTTTCTAATGAAAGATGCCTATTCTTTCCACGCTACGCAGGAGAGCTTAGATGAAGTGTATGATCGCTTATATAAAGCATACTCTAACATTTTTGCTCGTTGTGGCTTAAATTTCCGTGCGGTTATTGCTGACTCTGGAGCAATGGGCGGAAAAGATACACATGAATTTATGGTATTATCTGATGTTGGTGAAGATACTATTGCATACTCGGATACATCCAATTATGCAGCGAACATCGAAATGGCTCCTGTTGTAGCTACGTATACGAAGAGTGACGAAGCAGAAAAGGCACTTGAAAAAGTAGCAACGCCAGATCAAAAAGCAATTGAAGAAGTATCTGCATTCTTAAACATTGAAGCAGAACAGTGTATTAAGTCTATGGTATTTAAAGTAGACGAGAAATTAGTAGTTGTACTTGTTCGTGGTGATCATGAAGTAAACGATGTAAAAGTGAAAAATGTATACGGCGCTTCAGTTGTTGAGCTTGCTTCTCATGAAGAAGTAAAAGAATTATTAAATTGTGAAGTTGGTTCATTAGGACCGATTGGTGTAACAGGTGATATCGAAATTATTGCTGACCATGCTGTAGCATCAATTGTAAACGGATGTTCAGGAGCGAATGAAGAAGGGTTCCATTATGTAAATGTAAATCCAGAACGTGACTTTAAAGTAAGTCAATATACAGATTTACGCTTCATCCAAGAAGGAGACCAATCTCCAGATGGAAACGGAACAATTCTTTTCGCACGCGGAATTGAAGTTGGTCATGTATTTAAATTAGGAACTCGCTATAGTGAAGCGATGAACGCAACATTCCTAGATGAAAACGGGAAAACACAAGCACTTATTATGGGTTGTTACGGTATCGGTGTATCTCGTACAGTGGCAGCAATTGCAGAGCAGTTTAATGATGAGAACGGCTTAGTTTGGCCAAAAGCTGTAGCACCGTTCCATGTGCATGTAATTCCAGTAAATATGAAATCTGATGCACAACGTGAAATGGGTGAAAATATTTACAACTCATTACAAGAGCAAGGATATGAAGTATTACTAGATGATCGTGCAGAACGTGCAGGTGTTAAATTTGCAGATGCAGATTTATTTGGCCTTCCAGTTCGCGTTACGGTTGGTAAAAAAGCAGATGAAGGTATTGTAGAAGTGAAAGTACGTGCTACAGGCGAGTCTGAAGAAGTGAAAGTAGAAGAACTTCAAACATATATTGCTAATATTTTAAAATAAGAAGAGGTACCTCGTAATGAGGTACCTTCTCTTTCTTTGTAAACGTATTTTGTAAAAGAAGAAGGGAGACATCTTTCTTTGTAGTACGTTTCAATTTATAATAGCAAATGGAAGGAGAGTGCTTATGTCATTAACAAATGAACAACAAGAGCGATTTCAAATTTTGCTCCAGCAGTTGCAAATACCAGAAGACCTTATAAATCAATATTTACAGGGCGGTGGTATTGAAAAGCTAGTTATTGATAAAGCGAATAAAGGTTGGCATTTTGACTTACAAGTGCCACGTATTTTGCCGACAGAATTATATGAATTGCTAGAAGTGAAGCTTAAGCAATCATTTTCTCATATTGCAAGAACAACATTTGCATTACAAGCAGAGAATAAACAATTTACAGAAGAAGAAGTGAAGGCATATTGGCCGCTTTGTACGGAGCGAATTACATTTTCACCTATGTTTGCTTACTTAAAGAAGCAACTACCTCAGGTAAATGGAGTGAAGTTGTTAATAAATGTGAATAACGAGTTAGAATCTACTGCTTTAAAGAAAAATGTTACGAAACCAGTAGGTGATCAATACGAAGCTTTTGGATTCCCACGTTTTCAGTTAGACACACATATAAAGCAAAATGCAGAAGAAATGCAAAAGTTTCGTGAGCAAACTCAGCAAGAAGACCGTGAGCGTGTAATACAAGCTATGGAAGAAATGGCGAAGAAGCAAGCTGAAGAAAGTAGCGTTGTGCATGAAGGACCGGTTGTACTCGGATATCTTATTAAGCCAGATGAAGAGATTACACCGATGCGAGAAATTCAAGATGAAGAACGAAGAAAAACGGTTCAAGGGTATGTATTCCATGTAGAAACAAAAGAGCTTCGTAGTGGGCGTACGTTATTAACTTTAAAAATAACGGACTATACGGATTCTATTATGATCAAAATGTTTTCGCGTGACAAAGAAGATATTCCAATGCTGCAATCCTTGAGAAAAGGAATGTGGGTGAAAGCACGTGGTTCTGTTCAAAATGATACATTTGTTCGAGATTTAGTAATGATTGCAAACGATATTAATGAAATAACAGGACCATCTCGTAAAGATAAGGCGCCAGAAGGTGAAAAACGTGTAGAGCTTCACCTTCATACCCCAATGAGTCAAATGGATGCTGTTACGCCTGTCTCTAGGCTTGTTGCTCAAGCTGGTAAATGGGGACATGAGGCTATTGCAGTTACAGACCATGCTGTTGCTCAGTCTTTCCCAGAAGCATACTCTGCGGGTAAAAAGGCTGGGGTTAAAGTTATATACGGTGTAGAGGCAAATTTAGTTAATGATGGTGTACCGATCGCATATAACGAAGCGCATCGTTTACTTGCAGAGGAAACGTATGTTGTTTTCGACGTTGAGACGACAGGTTTATCAGCTGTATACGATACAGTCATTGAGTTAGCTGCCGTAAAGATAAAAGGTGGCGAAATCATTGATCGTTTTGAATCTTTCGCAAATCCGCATCAACCATTATCTGCGACGATTATTGAATTAACAGGTATTACAGATGATATGTTAACTGATGCACCAGAAGTGGACGAAGTGTTTAAAAAGTTTGAGGAATGGATGGGTGACCATACACTTGTTGCTCATAACGCAAGCTTTGATATGGGCTTTATTAACGTAGGTTTTAAAAAGGCAGGGCTAGCAAAAACGAATAACCCTGTTATTGATACGTTAGAACTTGCGCGGTTCTTATTCCCGGAAATGAAAAACCATCGATTAAATACGATGTGTAAAAAGCTTGATATTGAATTAACGCAACATCACCGTGCGATTTATGATACTGAAGCAACGGGATACTTACTTGTGAAAATGCTAAAAGATGTAATTGAAAAGGGATTTGAATATCATGATCAATTAAATGATAGTATGGGACAAGGGGATGCGTATAAACGTGGGCGTCCAAGTCATATGACATTACTTGCTACATCAGATGTTGGATTGAAAAATTTATATAAACTTGTTTCATATTCTCACCTGAATTATTTTTACCGTGTGCCACGTGTACCAAGGTCACTATTAAAAAAATATCGTGAAGGAATTTTAGTAGGAACGGCTTGTGATAAAGGTGAAGTGTTTGAGGCAATGATGCAAAAAGCACCTGAAGAAGTAGAAGAAATTGCGCAATTCTATGATTACATTGAAGTAATGCCTCCAGAGGTGTTACGTCATTTAGTAGAACGTGAACTTGTTCGAGATGAAGGACAATTAAAAACAATTATTTCTAACTTAGTAAAACTGGGTGAGACGTTGGATAAACCGGTTGTCGCTACAGGGAACGTGCATTATTTAGATCAAGAGGATGCTATGTATCGTAAAATTTTAGTGAGTTCGCAGGGCGGAGCAAATCCGTTAAATCGACATTCATTACCGCCGGTACATTTCCGTACAACAGATGAGATGTTAGAGTGTTTTTCATTTTTAGGTGAAGACAAAGCGAAAGAAATTGTAGTAACGAATACACAAAAGGTTGCGTCATTAATTGGTGATGTTCATCCAGTAAAAGATGATTTATACACACCGAAAATTGAAGGTGCTGATGATGAAACGCGTGATATGAGTTATAAAATGGCGCGTAGCATTTATGGGGAAGAGCTACCAGAAATCGTAGAAGCCCGATTGGAAAAAGAATTAAAAAGTATTATCGGACATGGATTTGCTGTAATTTATTTAATTTCACATAAGCTGGTGAAAAAATCGTTAGTAGACGGATATTTAGTAGGTTCGCGTGGATCTGTAGGTTCATCATTCGTTGCAACGATGATGGAAATTACAGAAGTAAATCCATTACCACCACATTATGTATGTCCGAAGTGTAAGCAATCAGAATTCTTTAATGACGGCTCGGTAGGTTCTGGTTTTGATTTACCAGATAAAGAATGTCCAACATGTAATGTTTCATATGTAAAAGATGGACATGATATTCCGTTCGAAACGTTCCTTGGATTTAAAGGAGATAAGGTACCCGATATCGATTTGAACTTCTCCGGCGAATACCAACCACGTGCCCATAACTATACGAAAATACTGTTCGGTGAAGATTATGTATATCGTGCAGGAACGATTGGTACAGTTGCAGAAAAAACGGCTTATGGATATGTAAAAGGTTATGCAAATGATCATAATTTAACGATACGAAATGCAGAAATTGACCGCTTAGTAGCAGGGTGTACCGGTGTAAAACGTACAACTGGACAGCATCCAGGTGGTATTATCGTTGTGCCAGATTACATGGACATCTTTGATTTCTCACCAATACAGTATCCGGCAGATTCAATAGGGGCTGAGTGGAGAACGACACACTTTGATTTCCACTCAATTCATGATAATTTATTGAAACTTGATATACTAGGACACGATGATCCGACAGTTATTCGTATGTTACAAGATTTAAGTGGTATTGATCCGAAAACAATCCCAACAGATGATCCGGAAGTAATGAAAATTTTCTCAGGTCCGGAATCATTAGGAGTAACGGAAGAACAAATTAACTGTAAAACAGGTACACTTGGTATACCGGAATTCGGTACGAAATTCGTAAGACAAATGTTAGAAGAGACAAAACCAACGACATTCTCAGAGTTAGTCCAAATCTCTGGACTATCACATGGTACGGACGTATGGCTCGGTAATGCAAACGAGTTAATTTATAACGGTACATGTACGCTGAGTGAAGTTATCGGTTGTCGTGATGACATCATGGTATATTTAATCTATCAAGGTTTAGATCCATCATTAGCCTTCAAAATTATGGAGTCGGTTCGTAAAGGTAAAGGTGTACCGGAAGAATGGGAAGAGGACATGAAAAGTAATAATGTACCAGGTTGGTATATTGATTCATGTAAGAAGATTAAATACATGTTCCCTAAAGCCCATGCGGCTGCTTACGTACTTATGGCTGTACGTATCGCATATTTTAAAGTACATTTTGCACTTTTATTCTATGCGGCATACTTTACGGTTCGTGCAGATGACTTTGATGTAGAGGCGATGGCAAAAGGTTCAGCATCTATACGTGTAAAGATTGATGAAATTGCGCAAAAAGGATTAGATGCAGCGCCGAAAGAGAAGAGTTTATTAACGGTACTAGAAATGACACTTGAAATGTGTGAGCGTGGATACTCATTCCAAAAGGTTGATTTATATCGCTCGCATGCAACAGAATTCATTATTGATGGAGACTCATTAATTCCTCCATTTAATGCGGTGCCTGGTCTTGGTACAAACGCAGCTTTAAGTATCGTAGAAGCTCGTAAAAATGGAGATTTCTTATCAAAAGAAGATTTACAGCAGCGCAGTAAGGTTTCTAAAACGATTATTGAGTATTTAGATAGTCAAGGTTGCTTAGGTGATCTACCTGATCAAAACCAATTATCACTGTTCTAGCAGGTAGGAAAAGTCTTTGCAAATCAGTATTTGCTATGGTATACTATTAACCGAGATAACCATGTCATGTATATTGTGTGAAAAAAAGAGTGGGGAAACCCACTCTTTCGTGTTACTATCTACGTTTTATTGATGTAGAGAGGTAAGAAATTTCTGTCGTATATACATATTTTGTTACAAGTTTTACTTCTTAAATTTGGTAATACTAAGACAGATATTCCCTGCTTAACGGCAGGGGCTTTTGTTAGCTAACGAGAAAGAATAAGATAGACCGTTTTTATGGACGGAATCTTTTCTTTTAAATGGTACATGACGGCAGGAAGGAGGCTGTTTATGGATAAGAAAGTCACAGAAGTTGTAGAAGCATTTGCGCAGCCGATCGTTGAAGAGTTAAATCTTGAACTTGTAGATGTAGAGTATGTGAAAGAAGGACAAGACTGGTTCTTACGCGTATTCATCGATTCTGAAAAGGGAGTCGACATTGAAGAATGCGGTGCGGTAAGTGAACGTTTAAGCGAAGCTTTAGATAAAGAGGATCCAATTCCTCATCTTTACTTTTTGGATGTATCATCTCCTGGAGCAGAACGCCCATTAAAGAAAGAGAAAGACTTCCAGCAAGCGGTAGGAAAACAAGTGGCAATTAAAACATATGAGCCGATTGATGGTGAAAAAATGTTTGAAGGAAAGCTACTTTCCTACGATGGTACTACAATTACACTATTATTAACAATTAAAACACGTAAAAAAGAAATCCAAATTCCAATGGATAAAGTTGCAAATGCGCGACTTGCTGTTACGTTTTAGTTAGAAGGGGGATCTTCATGAGCACTGAGTTGTTAGATGCCTTGCTCGTATTAGAGTCAGAAAAAGGAATTAGCAAAGATATTATTATTGATGCGATTGAAGCAGCATTAATCTCTGCTTATAAACGCAATTTTAACCAAGCACAAAACGTTCGTGTGAGCTTTAACCCAGAAGTGGGAACAATTCAAGTTTTAGCACGTAAAGACGTTGTTGATAATGTGTTTGATCCACGTCTTGAAATTTCTGTTGAAGAAGCAAGACAAATTAATCCAAACTATCAAGATGGTGACGTACTAGAAATTGAAGTAACACCAAAAGATTTCGGCCGCATTGCAGCACAAACTGCAAAACAGGTTGTAACACAACGAGTGCGTGAAGCAGAGCGTGGTGTTATTTACTCGGAGTTTAGTGACCGTGAAGAAGACATCATGGTTGGTATTGTACAACGTCAAGATGCTCGTTTCATCTATGTAAGCTTAGGGAAAGTAGAAGCTTTATTACCTGTAAGTGAGCAAATGCCAAACGAACAATACAAACCACATGATCGCATTCGCGTATTCATTACGAAAGTAGAAAAAACAACGAAGGGACCACAAATTTACGTATCACGTACACATCCTGGTCTTTTAAAACGTTTATTCGAAATGGAAGTTCCTGAGATTTATGATGGAACTGTTGAAATTCGTTCTGTGGCACGTGAAGCAGGCGATCGTTCTAAAATTTCTGTACATGCAGAGAACATTGATGTTGATCCAGTAGGCTCTTGTGTAGGACCGAAAGGACAACGTGTACAACGCATTGTAGATGAATTAAAAGGTGAAAAGATTGACATCGTTCGCTGGTCAAATGATCCAGTAGAATATGTTGCAAATGCTTTAAGCCCATCACAAGTTGTTAAAGTACTTGTAGATGAAGAAGAAAAAGCAACAACTGTTGTTGTTCCAGACCACCAACTTTCATTAGCTATCGGTAAGCGTGGACAAAACGCGCGTCTTGCAGCTAAATTAACAGGTTGGAAAATTGATATTAAGAGTGAGTCTGATGCGAAACAACTAGGTATTGTAACAGAAGAAGATAGCGTAATCGCATTCGGATTCGATTCAGTTGAAGACGAAATCGAATAGAGGTGATGAGTATGAGCAATCGAAAAGTTCCGTTACGAAAATGTGTTGCAACGCAAGAAATGAAATCAAAACGAGAGCTCGTTCGCATTGTTCGTTCCAAAGAGGGAGAAGTGTCCATTGATTTAACTGGAAAGAAATCAGGACGAGGTGCTTATTTATCAAAAGATAAAGAAAGTATTCTTCAAGCTCAAAAGAAAAATGTTTTGGAACATCATCTAAAAGCGAAAATCGACGGTTCTCTATACGAAGAGCTTCTTGAGCTTGTTGAGAAGGAGTCGAAATAAGTGTCCGATTGGAAATCGTTTTTAGGACTAGCAAACCGGGCTCGGAAAATTATTTCGGGTGAAGAACTTGTTTTAAAAGAAGTACGAAGTGGCAAAGCAAAGCTTGTGTTGCTATCTGAAGATGCGTCAGTGAATACAACAAAACGCATGACGGATAAAACGACGTATTACAACGTACCAATGAGAAAGGTCGAAAATCGACAACAATTAGGGCATGCGATTGGGAGAGATGAGCGAGTCGTTGTAGCTGTGTTAGATGAAGGCTTTGCGAAAAAGCTGCGTAGCATGCTCGATACAAATTACCGGGGGTGAAGGTATGAGTAAAATTCGAGTGCATGAATATGCAAAACAACATAATATCTCAAGTAAAGATCTTATGACAAAACTAAAAGAAATGAATATCGAGGTTTCGAATCATATGACAATGTTAGACGATGAAGTAGTAAACAAATTAGATAATGAGTACCAAGAAGAAAAACCTTCTGTTGCAGATGAGTTTGAAGTAGAAGAGAAAGTTGTTCGCAGTAAAAAGAACAGTAATAAGAAGAAGAAAAAAGGCAAAGATAACGAAGACAAGCGTCAAGATAACTTTGCTGGAAGACAACAAACGCAAATTGTAGAAACACCAGATAAAATTACTTTCTCTGGAAGCCTTACAGTGGGTGAGCTTGCTAAAAAATTAAGCAAAGAGCCGTCTGAAATTATTAAGAAGCTCTTCATGCTAGGAATTATGGCAACAATTAACCAAGACTTAGATAAAGATACAATTGAGTTAATTGCTACTGATTACGGTATTGAAGTAGAAGAAGAAGTAGTTGTAAGTGAAACTGAATTTGAAACATTCATCGATGAGCAAGATGATGAAGAAAACTTAAAAGAGCGTCCAGCTGTTGTTACAATTATGGGACACGTTGACCATGGTAAAACAACTTTACTTGACTCTATTCGTAATTCAAAAGTAACTGCTGGCGAAGCTGGTGGGATTACTCAGCATATTGGTGCATACCAAGTTGAAGTAAACGATAAGAAAATTACATTCTTAGATACGCCTGGTCACGCAGCATTTACAACGATGCGTGCTCGTGGGGCACAAGTAACGGATATTACAATTCTTGTTGTTGCAGCTGATGACGGTGTTATGCCACAAACAGTGGAAGCAATTAGCCATGCGAAAGCAGCTGGAGTACCAATTATTGTTGCTGTGAATAAAATGGATAAACCAGCGGCAAATCCTGATCGCGTAATGCAAGAATTAACAGAATATGAATTGGTTCCAGAAGCATGGGGCGGAGACACAATTTTCGTACCAATCTCTGCAATTCAAGGCGAGGGAATTGACAACTTGCTAGAAATGATTCTTCTTGTGAGTGAAGTAGAAGAATATAAAGCAAATCCAAATCGCTATGCAACTGGTACTGTAATTGAAGCGCAGCTTGATAAAGGTAAAGGAACTATCGCGACATTACTTGTTCAAAACGGTACACTTCGAGTTGGAGATCCAATTGTTGTTGGAACATCATTCGGTCGTGTTCGTGCAATGGTAAGTGATATTGGTCGTCGAGTAAAAGTTGCTGGTCCATCAACTCCTGTTGAAATTACAGGTTTAAATGAAGTACCACAAGCGGGAGATCGTTTCATGGCATTCGCTGATGAGAAGAAAGCTCGTCAAATCGGTGAATCACGTGCACAAGAAGCGTTAGTTGCTCAACGTGGTGAAAAATCTAAATTAAGCCTTGAAGATTTATTCCAACAAATCCAAGAGGGCGATGTAAAAGAAATTAACTTAATTGTGAAAGCAGACGTACAAGGTTCTGTTGAAGCAATGGCTGCATCACTTCGTAAGATTGATGTTGAAGGCGTAAAAGTAAAAATCATTCACACTGGTGTAGGTGCGATTACAGAATCTGATATTATTTTAGCTTCTGCATCTAATGCAATTGTAATTGGATTTAACGTACGCCCTGATGTGAATGCGAAGCGTACAGCTGAATTAGAGAACGTTGATGTTCGTTTACACCGTATTATCTATAAAGTAATCGAAGAAATCGAATCAGCAATGCAAGGGATGCTGGATCCAGAATTCGAAGAAAAAGTAATCGGTCAAGCGGAAGTACGCCAAACGTTCAAAGTAACAAAAGTTGGAACAATCGCAGGTTGTTACGTAATAGATGGTAAAATCACACGTGATAGTGGCGTTCGTATTATCCGTGATGGCGTAGTAATCTTCGAAGGACAACTTGATACGTTAAAACGTTTCAAAGACGACGTAAAAGAAGTTGCACAAAACTATGAGTGTGGTATTACAATTGAGAGATATAATGATCTTAAAGAAGGGGACATCATTGAAGCATACATTATGGAAGAAGTGAAGCGATGATTATCGCTTCACTCTCATTCGAGTGTATGATTTACGATGTGCATTCTTTAAAAGAGAAACGAGCAATTTTGCAAAGGGTGCTCACTCGTGTGAAGCAGCGTTATAACGTAGCTGTTTCAGAAGTAGGGCATCAAGATGTATGGCAACGTACAGAAATTGCAATTGTTTCCGTATCCTCAAATCGTGTTATCTGTGAAAAAGAAATGAATCGTGTACTTGAGTACATCGATTCATTTCCTGAAATTGAACGTACGATAACACAATTGGAATGGTACTGAATGAGGTGAAGAGTTATGAAATTACGTGCAAACCGTGTAGGCGAGCAAATGAAAAAAGAATTAGGCGACATTATCAGTCGTAAAATTAAAGATCCACGTGTCGGATTTGTTACAGTAACAGATGTGCAAGTGAGTGGAGATTTACAAATCGCTAAAGTGTATATTTCTGTTTTAGGTGACGATGAACAGAAAGAAAGTACATTAAAAGGTTTAGCGAAGGCAAAAGGCTTCATTCGTTCAGAAATAGGCCAACGTATTCGTCTTCGTAAAACACCGGAAATTTCTTTCGAATTTGATGAGTCTATCGGATATGGTCATCGAATTGATACACTTTTACATGAAATTAATAAAGACGGTAAACGTGAAGAATAATGGATAGACATTTGTCTATCCATTTTTTCAATGAAAAATAAGTTTGGATAATTATTATGAAAGAATTATGATGAGGTGAACATATATGGAAGGTGTAGTATTATTACATAAGCCAAAAGGCATGACATCACATGATTGTGTATTTAAATTAAGAAAGATATTACGTAAGA
>Ga0207655_1003668_pt1 | contig 11319 bp, 12 predicted proteins | sample KBSM44metaG_FD_184398 | JGI IMG/M metagenome (GOLD analysis project Ga0207655, IMG submission 184398) | Miscanthus rhizosphere microbial communities from Kellogg Biological Station, Michigan, USA - KBS M4-4 metaG (SPAdes) (version 2) | ecosystem: Host-associated > Plants > Roots > Rhizosphere >... | reverse complement strand
TGATACTGTAAAAGTTCCAACCGACAATTTAGGTAATTTTAACGTGATGTCATGTCAGCATGCCATGAGCCTAGGCCGCGTAGCGGGTTACAATGCCGCGGCAGAATTGGTTGATTTGCCATTACATATGTATAGCCAACCAAAGTATGTGACTTGTGTCGACTTAGGCCCATGGGGAGCACTTTACACTGAAGGATGGGATCGAAAAGTTCAATTTGTGCGTCACGAGGCAAAAAAAATTAAGCAAGAAATTAATACGGTATGGATTTATCCGCCAGTTGCAGACCGTGAAGCTGTTTTTGCAATAGCAAATCCTGATTTTGTAATTGTCCCTTAAAATTAGTTTTACTAATGCAGATCATTTTATTTAACTCTCCTAAAAGTAAAACCATCACTGGTTTTACTTTTAGGTTTTTTTGAGTCATTAAGTTATGACTTTTCTAACTCTTCTATTATTGCTAAAGCCGTTTTTTTAGCAGAAAACGTGTTTTGCCCTGTAATTAATGTGTGTTGTGATCATTGGCAATGAATCTAAAAAATATCATAAATCATATCTAATCAATAACTTAATTTACTATTTTTGAAAAATTATCAGTTTAAATTATTAAATTTAATAAGTATATTTCGCCTTATAATTATGAACTAGATTTTATATAAACATAAGTTAAATAAGATATCCAAGACTGTGGCTACACAACACTATTGTTGCCACAGCTCAGCAAAATGAATCTAGATGATTGTATTCACGTTGCTGATTAGAATAATTAGCCTATCTAAGTGATGATCTAGTTTTATAAACAATAATTTGAGTTGGTCTATTTCTTCATAATTATCAATATCTAAGTGCTATATTTCCCCTAGGTATTTCTCTAAGCATTCACGTATAAATACATAGTCTGATTTAAACAACACCTCTATGTTTCTATTATAAAAGGAAGTCTTCCATACATGCTTATTGTTCATTTCATTAGAAAACATATAAAATCGCGACCTAGTTTTTGATATTTTAATCATTTACTAAGGAAAACCTCTCTAGGCACATTGAGTATGTAAGATAATACCAATAAATCTTCAAAGTTATAAAACAACAGTTTCCTAAATTAATTATTTTATTTAATTAGTGTATAAAAAAATGAATAAATTTAATAAGAATTATTTTAATATTAAAAAATTTAAATTTTAAATAATTAATATATGAGCGTCATCATTTTGTAATGTTTTTTTATTATATGGCTCCACAATTACTCTGGAAAAATAATAAATTCGTGGTTGACAATACGAAAATTATCAAATACTCTTCGCAAAAGTAAACAGATCTGTATACTATGGTTGGAGCTTTACATTTTTAATAAATTACTACCACTAAAATGTAAAGCTTTGTTTTTAATATAAAATTATTATGGAGATAGAACAAATGTTAAATGAGAATTTCAAATTAACACAAGACCAGATCAAAGATTTTCAAGATAAAGGTTTTTTATTATTAAAATCCTTTTATTCTCCTGAGTTTATTGCATATATACAATCTACTATTGGAAAATATATCAATACGCCAACTGATAAATATCAAAGTGGTTTTAGTAGACTTGCATTTGATATGTATGATGGCGATGAAAAAGTTATTGAGCTTTTACAAAATAAGAAATTTCGTGAAACTATGAAAGAACTAACTCAACGAGATATGTTCTTTGCTCAAGCATTATCATTTGAATTACAGAAACTTAAAAATAAAGGTTTTCCTTGGCATATTGGTACACAGAGTTTTGGTTATCATCATACAGAGGATTTTGGTTGTACTATTTGGGCACCTCTGGCACCGATTGATCCAATGAGACAACGTGGAGGTATGGCCTATGTTCCGAAAAATGTTGTAAATGGTAAATATCTATATAGTCATATTGACCCTGCTGTTTTTAGAATGCTTCAAAATAAAATAGATAAGGATGAAGACCCTCAACTTGAGGAGTTTGTTCAATGGCGTGATGGCCCTCTCAATGACAGTGCTCAAAAAGATATTCTTGATCATTTTGGTGTAGAAGATAAGTTTGCATTAGGGGATGCATTGATTTTCGACAAATACGTTATTCATAAAAGTGTGATGTTAGGCGAAGGACCAATTGATTCGAGAGCAGCATTTGTTATGCGCTTTTTCTGTGATCAAAGTACTTATGATGCAGAGCGTGCTAAAGATTTAGAAATACCTCGAAACTACTTTGAATACGCAGGCCCTACTAAGTTTCATATCGAAGTAGCAAAAAATGAAGGTGATCTATTAATTAATAGTACAATTTTTTCTGGGCAGAAATATAGACATCTGAAAGTTTAAACTTAACTGCATAAAATGGGTTAAGGAGAGTATCTTCTTAACCCTATAAGGAAAAATCATGCAACAACTTATGCTATATATTCTTATTGCCAGCTTAACAATTGCAAGCCCAGGACCTGGTGTTTTATTAACTCTTACAAACACCATTCACTATACTTTAAAAAATTCATTTATTGGTATTCTTGGCGTTTCGGCAGGAATGGGAATAATTGCGATAATAGCCGCTAGTAGTTTAGGTATAATTATTACTTCTTCACCTCTTGCACTATCAATTGTTAAAGTAATAGGTGCTGCATACTTGATATATCTTGGATTAAAATTATTTCGGTCTGCACCTAATAAAATACTGGAAGATTCGACTCTCAGTGCTAATTTACCTTCAAAATGGAAAAGATTTCGTGAGGGAGTGTTTGTATCGTTGTTGAATCCTAAACCAATTGTTTTCTTCATGGCACTCTTTCCTCAATTTATTAATATGAATCAACCTTTTTTCCAGCAATTTTTAGTTCTAGGCATCACTTTTTGTATTCTGGTTATTTTAATTCATTTGATTTATGCTTTTTTTGCTCAAACAGCTAGAAAAAAAATAGGAGCTAGTAATGGATTTATTATATTAAACAAAATTGGTGGTACTGTTTTTATGATATTTGCTGTTGTTTTAATCTCATCAGTGATAGTTCCTCTTATTTGATAAATAAATTTCTGTAAAAAAAAGAAACCTTTATTGGTTATATGTAATGAAGACTTAGACCACATAAATATCTTAGCCCAAAGCCAACTATATTCAGAGAATTAATATGAAAAATCTGTCCGAAACCGAAATCGGCGCTCCACATACAAATTATTCGTTTCTGTATGATTGGTTACAATCACCTTTACACGAAACTATCAAGCAAATGATTCATCGAAAAGATATTGATCATTTATTGAAATCTAATCCAAGTTTCAAAGATCAACTCATTGAAAATGTTCAAATAAAGCTAAAAGATGCATTTTTTTCAAAAAGTGATAGTACTTATTATGAAATTCATTCAACATTGTACCAATTATACAATTTACAAATTTGTGAGCCATTATCTAGTGAAGCAATTAATCAGCACCAACCTATTTTCTATGAAATAAGAAATAAAATTGAAGATTATTGGCTTAACTTTTTAAATTTAGACTTTATATATAATTCTGAACTTCTTGATAAAAAAATTTCTGATTTAATAATGGAATTATGTTGGGATATGAGTCTATCAGAGCACCCTTTATTTAATTTTTTAGCATTAGAGGCAACAGAGACGCAATTATTCGCTTTCTTTAATAGCGACTATGAGTTAAATATTCGTTTTTTTGATTTGTTAATCCTTGCCCTGCTGAATTCACCTGTAACGGGCCGTATGGAAATGATTAAAAATCTTTGGGATGAGTCTGGTAAAGGAAATCGTAAAGAAACACATGTAAACATGTTCAATGATTTAATAGAGCATTTCAACATTGATAACAAAGCTTTGATACAACAACATGATACATGGCAAAAGCTGGCTGGTTACAATCTATTTATGTTGGCTTCACTTAATAGAAAAAATTACTATGTACTGCTCGGGATTATGGCAGCAACGGAAATTATTGATCCTCAATCTTATCTAAAAGTACAACAAGCATGTAAACGTCACAATATGAGTAACTGGTTGTATCGTTATTATTCAGAACATTCAGAGATTGACGTAGAACATGCAAAAGGTTGGCTAACATATGTCATCGAACCAATCGTAGCAGAAAATGATGTAAAACGAGATGTTCTACTTGGTGCATATTTACGCTTGAAAACTTGTAATGACTATTATGATAGCTTGTATAAGTATCTGAAAACTATTGTATAAGCTGTTTGACAATCTCCCAAGCATCTTTAGCGGAATGTTTATTCCCAATCACTTGAGCTGAGAGTGTTGCCCCATCCAAAAGCATAATAATTATTGGAGCAATGCTTTTAGCTTTTTCAGGAGTCACTATTTCCACAAGTATCTTTTCAACTCTGTTCATTAACCCTTTTTTTTGTTTTGTCGCAATTAAATTTATTTCTTCACCTTTGTTCGGAAATTCGTTTACAGCTTTAGCAAACATACATCCTGTAAAGGTTTGTTGATTAAACCATTCATCATGCCAATTAAAAATCAATTTTATTTTCGTAAAAGGATCTACTACTCCATCTAACACCTCATTTAAAGAATGAAAGCAATCAGCGTCACGTTTTTCAAGAACTTCAACAATTAAATTTTCCTTTGAATTAAAATGATTATAAAGTGTTTTTTTTGAAACTTCAGCCTCACGAATGATCCAGTCTACTCCGACAGCATGATAGCCATACTTACCAAATAGTTCAGTTGCTACTTGAATAATTTGAGATCTTTTTAAAGTTTTCTGCATAAAAATGTTCCTTCTCTAAAAAATATAGTATTTTGACCAATTAATTTAAAATAGAAAAGATAATTTGTCATTGCTTACCTCTATATCATATAGTATTTCACTTAACTATCCATTCCTTTTCAATAAATCAAGCACTTACTTTGAGTGAAAGAAAAAAGACGTCAGCTCCAATATATTAGAAATATGATGTTTAATTTTAAAAAAACAAATAGTTTTAAGTTAAATTCTCTAAAATTCATTTCATCCTTTATAAAACTAAAATAAATAGGTTTATATAGGTAATTAATTGTTTTCTGATTATATTGTGTAATTATAAAATAAATTAATTCTTTTAATCTTCTATTTTTAATTATATTAAATAAAATTTAAAAAATGATTTTTGAACTTTACACATATTTTAATAGATGAATATTTCCAACAAAATAATCAAACTAAAATTTAATCTATATTTAAAAAACAGCAAGAAAATAATAAAAGCATAGACTTCTTTCATAAATCACTTTTTACTCAGTTCTAAATTATAAATACCTGAAATCAAATTGAACCTTAAACCAAGTTTTTTCCCTCTATTTCGATAACGCTCTGCAAGGATTTTGAAAGTTTTTAATGTACCAAATACATGTTCAATGACTATTCTTCTTTTATTAATTTCTCGATTATATGTTTTTAGCAAAGGATCTAATTCACAACGTTTTTTAGCCTTGCACGGTAACAAGCTATTGGGATATATAGCATAAATCCCTTGATAACCTTTATCTGCAAGAATAAATGAATTTGTTGGGACTAAATGCAGATTGCGTTTGAACAGTTCAAAGTCATGTACAGCGCCTTTGCTCATGCATAAACTTAGTATTTGCTGAGTTTTACAATGAATGATCGCTTGCACCTTAAATGTGTGAGCCTTTTTCTTACCACTATAGCTTTTCTTCTGTTTTTTTAGGCCTTTGAATTGGAATTTCAGTGGCATCTACGATCACTACATTCCAGTCTATACCTTCACCTTCGGGGATATCTTTGGCTAAATTAAACAAACCTGACTGAATTAAATTATCTTCAACTTGACGAACAATTCTGGAAGCTGTTGGCTCTGATACACCATAACTTGCAGCAACATGAAATAAGGTTCGATATTCTCTCCAATAGCTTAAACAGAGTAATACCTGATCTTCAAGACATAGTTTTGGTGGCCTGCCTTTAGAAGGAATTTGTATCTGCATTTGTTCAACCATTAGAGAAAATGTTGAACGAGATATGCCTGTATAACGCTTAAACTGAGAATCAGAAAGCTTTTTGGAGTCTAGATATTTCATACACAGATTATGCTTGAAAATCTTAAATTTTGCAGGATGAATAATGAACAAAAAGATGTACGTTTTTTGATTTATGAAAGAGGCTTCATATATAATTAATAAATATTGTTAATAATTGGTAAATATAAGGCAATGTTGAATTTTTCCAGATTAGCAGATTTTATAATGGAAACAAAAGAGCTATTACAACTGCTCTACTAGATAGCTTGTATTAATAGAATTAATAATGGTGGATTTTAGTTATTAATAATAAAAACCGCACTTTATGAAGGATTGGCTACTCGATTTGAACGTAACTTTTAAAAAGGTGAAGCACATGAACGAAATTATTATCGAGAAAAATTTGAGCAGATTATTATCTCCAAATAATGTTCTTTATGCTATGGGCAACGCCTTAATTTAAAATCTCTATCTTGTAAGATTAATGGTAAAAAATAAAGGTTTTCTATTCCATTCAAATTGACTTCTAAGAGTCATTATTTATGTAAAATTTAGGAAAAAATATGAATCCTTTAGTTTATAACTAAATATTAGCTGAGCATAAGTTAGATACTGTATACCTAACTTATTAATTAATAGATTCTTATTTTGATTTAACAATCATCACTCATTATTTTTATGCAGCATATTAGTTAGAAGCATGTTTAAACCTAACTCAAAAATTTGATCCTGATCTTCTGTTGTCCAATATGACTTAGCGTCTTCCAATAAAGGATATTTGTCTAATTTTAAGTTTTTACCTGCTAGCTGATATCCTTTAGCCTCATCAATTCCTACCCCTATTAAATAATAATTTAAAATTCTCAAAAAATAACTCGCATCTTTTACAGCTAGATTTGCATTCTTGAAAACGAGCAAAATCCCATTCATAAAGTTATATCCAATATCTGTATTCAATGGATGAACAGCTAAGATAGGAAAAAATTTTGGATATTCCTGAGATAATTTTCTCCATTGTTTTGCTATATACATTAATTGTTCTTCGGGATCATCTAGTTGATTTTTAAAATTAATTTTTGAAACCAAAAAATCTACGATTTGATCAAGAATTTGTTCTTTATTCTTCATGTGATAGTAAATACTCATAGCTTCACAATTGAGCTTGTGAGCGAGCTTACGCAGACTAAATCCCTCTAAACCATTCTCTTCTATCATCCGTAAAGCGGTTTGAATAATTAGCTCCTTCGACAAATTGGCTTTTGATTTTTTGTGATTCTCAGTTTGATTTGACATAAAAGTATTTACCTTATAATCTACCTTACGGTGTAAGTTTAGCAAGAAAAGGAATAAAAATGAAGCACACATTACAAAGTTGGGAACATGAAGGAAATTATTTGTCCTTTAAGGATTATAAAATCTTCTATAAGTTTTCACCTAAACTGAATGCTCAAACAATTTTCTTAATTCATGGTTATCCCACGAGCTCATTTGACTGGGCAAAAATATGGGATACATTAGCTGAAAACTATCAAGTACTTGCTATCGATTTACTTGGATTAGGATTCTCTGATAAACCAAGTAAATATGTATATTCGGTTCAAGATCATGCCGATCAAGCTATTGCCTTGATTGAGTATTTAAAGCTAGAGGAAGTTCATTTAGTCGGTCATGATTTAGGGGTAGGAATCATTCAGGAATTGCTCGATCGACAGCAGAACAACCTTTTAGCATTTAAAGTTAAATCTTCTGTTTTTATGAACGGCAGTTTATTTCCTGAAGTATATCGCCCTCGCCTAATTCAAAAACTTATGGCATCTTTTGTTGGACATATAATTACGTCGTTCTTATCTTTTCGTGTTTTCTCAAAAAATATGAAAAATATGTTTGATCAAAAGAATCAGCCAAGTGATTTAGATTTGGAACAATGGTATCAACAATTAAATATAAATCATGGAAAAAAGAGTCTAGTTCAATTAAACCGTTCAATTTTCGAGAGGTTTAAGCACCGTGATAGACTTGTCAATGCTTTGGTCAATAGTCAGATTCCGCTATTACTGATCAATGGGAAAAGTGATCCTAACTCTGGTGAACATATGGCACAAAGATATAAAGAAATTATTCCTAATCAAAAAGTGATTGAAATTGAAGATTGTGGACACTGGACTCCTTGGGAGCAGCCAACTATCGTAGGGAAAGAAATAAAGACTTTCTTATCTTCTTTTGAATATTGATTAAATGTTTTCGCTACTTAAATCAATGATATCAAATGGTTATCGCTATTTTATATTGAGTATTTTCTTTATTTGAAGATACTCAGTTTACAAGGTAAATCCATGAAACATTCTGAATTTTATTAAGTCAATTCTTTGAAATTATTCATCATAGTTGTTTTAGCCCCATGAACTTAGTTGTTAAGGAAAAATGTGAATATATTTGCTCAAAAAGACTTAATCTAAATATTTAATGTGCAATTTTTTGCTCAGAACTTAAAAAATGTAAAAATGAATGATTTAATGAAATATAGAACAGATATACTAAAAAATAAGATTAATCATTTATATAGATTAACATTTGAGTATATTTTAGGTGAGAAATCTCCCTGTTTTTATGGAAAATAAATGAAAATTCTAGTTATTATTTTAATCATTGTGGTTCTTGTAATTCTTGTTGTTAAAAGTAAAAAATCCGATAAACAAAATTTAAAGGAATTAGTGAAAAAATCTTTTCCTAAACATACAATTATTGAGAAATTTGGAACAGTTATGATTTGTGAAATCAATCATAGAAATGAACCAGATGAGCTTGTTTTTATAAGAATAAACCCAAATAGAAAAAAGAACATCAATAGAAATGGGCGTAGATTAAATTCTGAATACCCTGCTATTCCAACAACAAAAGAATTAAAAAATGACTTCAACAGCCACTTAAATTAATGCTTGATAGAATCAAGCCGTAGATATCCAGCTTTAACAAAATTATTACAATGGGAATTAAAACGTAAAACTCCAAGAATTAAGCTATCGCACGCTGAGCAATAGCCAAAGCCTCATCCAAATCCGCTTTTAAATCGTCTACATGTTCAAGTCCCGCATGTAGACGTACCAAATATCCACGACTAGGCAAATGACTTTGAGTTCGATAAGGCGTTCCAACTGGCAAAATTAAACTTTCAAATCCACCCCATGACAAGCCGATGTGGAAAAGCTTTAAAGAATCAAAGAAAGCCTCAACAAAACACGGATTGTTTTGTTTTAAATAAAAAGAAAATAAGCCTGTAGAACCAGAAAAACTCTGTTGCCATAGTTTGTGATATGGATTCATTGCTAAAGCTGGATGGTTTACCAGATCGATTGCTGGATGTTCATTTAGATAATGAGCGAGTATCACGCCATTCTCTTGATGTTGTTTTAAGCGGACAGCTAAACTACGCAACCCACGTGATGCTAGATAAATATCATCTGGACTTGTCGTTTCACCAAAAAAATGTACCACTTTATTTAATTGCTCAATGGATGCTGCATTTGCTGTTGCAGTTCCCATGAGAATGTCAGAATGCCCACCAATATATTTTGTGACAGCCTGAATTGAGACATCTGCGCCATGTTTTAAAGGTTGAAAAAACAGTGGGGTTGCCCAAGAGTTATCTACTAAAACCTTGGCATTCATTCGATGGCTTATTTCTGAGATTGCGGCAATATCGCTAATTTCAAAAGTAATTGAACCTGGTGACTCTACAAAGACCACGCTGGTTTTTTGATTAATTTTGTTGTTTAACTCATCTAAATCACATGAGTTAAAGTATTCAACATGGATTCCCAGTTTGGGCAACATACTGTCTGCAAAACTCCGTGTTGGCCCGTAAATATTATCAGCAATCAGAACATGATCACCTGCAGCAACAAATGCCATTAATGCATGCGTACAAGCTGATAGTCCGGATGGGAAAACCATGCATCCTGCCCCACCTTCTAATGCATTAATTGCACTTTCAAAAGACTTTGCTGTAGCAGCACCAAAACGGCCATAATGTTTATAAACACCGCCATTTTGCTTATGATCTTCCCATTCTTTAAAACTATCGACGACGATAGTTGAGCCTCGGTAAACAGGTGTATTCACCAAACCATCAAAACGCTGAGGGGTTCTTCCCAAATTTATGACTTGTGTACAAAAGTGATTCATAGCAGCACCAACATGATTTCTAACAAATATTTCTACAACCAATGATAGATAAAACGCATAGAATTTTTATTTTAAATAAATCACTATTTTTCCAATAAATTAGAATTTAAATCCATATTTGAGTATGTAAAAGGAATCTTATTTCCATATTAAGATAATAAGGTAAATACTCATGATATGGCTGGTTGATATCTTTATTGCTTTATCAAATAATTTTTTAAGTGCATTTGCTTAAAAATATGATTCGTAGATCTGATTTTTATTGGCAATTTACTTTTTCTACTATTTATTGCTCGCTATTAGTCAGACCATCCATGGAGTTTGGACAATACTTAAAATCACAACTTTACCAAACAAATTAAGGCGTAAATTCATTTATATAGAGATCTGTAGCGTTTTAAACCTTTTTAAAATCTGGACGTCGTTTTTCTAAAAATGCAGTAACACCCTCCTTAACGGTGGCATCAACACTAACTGCTGAAATAGCTCGTGCTTCAAGCTCTAAATGAGTTTCCAAACTATTTTGATGGCTAGAAAGTAGTAATTGGCGAATACTATTGAGTGCAGGCAAAGGCTGATTTGCCAACAAAGTTGTATTTTCTTTTACTCGTTGCTCAAAGTCTGCATCTGAAAAAATCATTGTTAATAATCCATATTCAAGTGCCGTAAACGCTGATATACAGTGTGTCTACATAGAGACCAATAAAATGATGAAAGAAATTATTACCCTAAAACTGTTAGATAAATAATGTATAAATTATTCATAAATTGACAAAAATCTTGGTTTTATATTTGAGAAAATTAAATAATATTAACCAGAAAATGCTCTACCAAACAAATTCCGTGCAATCACCCAACGTTGAATTTCATTGGCGCCTTCATAGATTTCTCCAATTTTGGCATCTCTATAGATAGATTCCAGTGGATAATATTCCCCTGTCTCTTTAAGCTGTTGGACAAAACCGTATGCACCACAAACTTGAATAGCATCTCGGGAGACCTCTACTGCTAATTGACTGCCAGCAATTTTAGACATTGCTGCTTCAATTTCTGCGTTACCTTCAATATCATAACGATAAGCAGCTTTAATATATAAATTTCTGGCATTTTCAATATTGAGTGCATGATCAGAAAAAGTATATTGCCAAT
>Ga0207655_1003666_pt1 | contig 11321 bp, 11 predicted proteins | sample KBSM44metaG_FD_184398 | JGI IMG/M metagenome (GOLD analysis project Ga0207655, IMG submission 184398) | Miscanthus rhizosphere microbial communities from Kellogg Biological Station, Michigan, USA - KBS M4-4 metaG (SPAdes) (version 2) | ecosystem: Host-associated > Plants > Roots > Rhizosphere >... | reverse complement strand
CGCCTTGGGCGGCGGGGTCCGGGTTGTCGAAATTGAGGGTGGCCGGCACGACCTGATCGCGAATCGCCAATAACGTGAAAATCGCCTCGATACCGCCCGCTGCCCCGAGCAAATGCCCGGTGGCCGATTTGGTCGATGTCACGGCGATTTTGTTATCCGTGCCGAACAACGCCTTGATGGCCGCCAACTCTCCCAGGTCGCCGACCGGTGTCGAGGTTGCATGAGCATTGAGATGCTGCACCTGTGCCGGCGAAATGCCTGCCTGGGCCAATGCCAGCGACATCGCCCGTCGCGCACCGCTGCCATCCTCCGGACCTGCCGTCAGGTGATAGGCGTCGGCACTGGTGCCGTAACCGACCAACTCCGCCAGCGGTTGAGCACCACGAGCCAGGGCATGCTCCAGGGATTCAATCACCAGAAGGCCTGCGCCCTCCCCCATGACAAAGCCATCGCGGCCACTGTCGAACGGCCGCGAGGCACGTTCCGGGGTGTCGTTGTAACCACTGGACAAGGCGCGAGCAGCGGCAAACCCGGCGAGACTGACGCGATCGATCGCCGCTTCCGCGCCGCCACATACCGCGATGTCTGCCTCGCCACAACGAATCAGTCGCGCCGCATCACCAATCGCCTGGACCCCGGCGGCGCAAGCTGTCACCGGCGCCCCCAACGGGCCCTTGAAACCGTGCTGGATCGACACATGCCCCGCGGCGAGGTTGACCAGAAATGAAGGAATGGTGAACGGCGACAGGCGTCGCGGCCCACGGCTGTCCGTGGTGCGCACCGCATCCGCTATCGCACCGAAACCACCCACGCCGGAACCGATAATGGTTGCCGTACGCTCCTGGGCATCGGTGTCCGCCGCTTGCCAACCGGCCTGCTCCAGCGCCTGACGCGCCGCTTCCATGGCAAACATAATGAAACGGTCCATCTTCTTCTGCTCTTTGGGCGCCGTCGCCCGGTCCGGGTCAAAACCCGCCTCGGGATCGTCAGCCAGCGTCGGCACTGCGCCCCCGACCTTGGCCGGCAAATCGGCAACCACCTCGTCCGGCAAATTGCGCAACCCGGAACGCCCGGCCAACAGACGCGACCAAACGGCTTCGACGCCAGAACCCAATGGAGACACCAGGCCCATGCCCGTTACAACCACTCGACGATCACTCATACCGCAAATACCTCAAGCCGATTCATGACGCCTCACGTGTAACGCGAGGCGGCCTTACTTTTGGAAAGATTCGGCGCCATTACCAGACGCGCCGCAACGAAGGCATCCCAATCGGCCGCATCCGGCAACGAAGGAATGGTGATCAACTCACCCTGGTCCAGACCCGACAACGCCGCATCAACCATATCCCCGGCTTCCATGACCATATCCTCCGGAATCTGGCTAGCGTCGATACCGGAGCGTTCCCAGATTTCGGTGCGTGTGACGCCTGGCAACACGGCCTGAACCTTGACCCCAGTGCCCTCCAGTTCAGCGTTCAACGACTGCGTCAGACTTAACACATAAGCCTTGCTGGCGCTGTAAGTCGCATTGAAGCGCTCGGGAAACAACGCCACCACTGATCCAATATTGATGATCGTCCCCCGACCCGCCTTGGCAAAACTGGCAGCCGCTGCCGACGCCAAATGCGTGACCGTTGTCACGTTCAGTTGAATCAAGCGTTCCATCTGATCCAAGTCGGCATTGGCCAACAAACCATCCGCTGCAATACCGGCGTTGTTCAGCAGCAGGCTGATACTCGAATCGCTGCGAAGACGCTGTTCAAGCTTCAGCACATCATCCTTTTGCGTCAGATCCGCCTTGAGCACCTCGACCTGAACGCCATGCTCGGCGCGCAACTTGCTCGCCGCCGCTTCCAGCCGCTCTTGATCACGGGCGACCAGTAACAAATCAAAACCGCGCGCCGCCAACCGCTCGGCGTAAATCGCACCGATACCGGAAGAAGCACCGGTGACAAGGGCCGTACCTTGGGACTGGACAGAATTCATGACTGTGCTCCTGGGAAATGCCTAAGGGAAAGACAAGCGCCTAAAGCTCAGAGCGCTTGGCGGGAAGCAATTTATTATAGGCATAATCTTGGCTGTATATGATAGTCGTAATTTTTCACACGTCGACGAAAGGCGCACCCTCACTGCGTTCGCCAGAAAGCAAAAAGGCCGATCAATGACCGGCCCCTGGCGCTGACGTATAAGCTTAGTTCACCTCAAGCTTCTCGCGATTCTTATCCAGAATCGCTTTACCGATCCCCTTCACTTCGAGCAACTCGTCCACGGACGCAAACGGCCCATTACTCTCACGATAGGTAACAATCGCCTTGGCCTCGCCCACACCGGCCAACTCGCGCTGAAGGGTTGGCGCATCGGCCTGATTCAGATCGACCTTGCCGGACTGTGCCTTGGGAGAAACTTCCAGCACCAGGGGTGCATTGCCAGCCTCGGGCTTGGCCGTCGGCGCAGCAATGGCCGCAATAGAGGCGCTGGTGAGCAGGGCAAAAACCAGAGAGTAGAAATAGCCAGTACGCATAAATGAAGCTCCATGACATCGATTGAGAAAGCAGCTTTTCCGAAGCTGCCTCCCAAACTTAGGCGATGTCTGGAGTCTGTCAAAAATGTGTCCGTTACAGGATGTGAAACAATCAGGGTTCGAGGCGACGTTGCTGGTAGATCCAGTCAACGATATCGCCGTCGGGGGGGGGACTGACGGTTTCGCATAGGGGATAGTGGACACGAGCAAAGGTCGCTCGACGGCGGTAACCTACCTGGCAAAAGGCTTTTCCCGTTCCTGAAAACCTGACCTACAGCGGAGATCAAATGGGATGATGAAGCGATTAGATTTAACCCGCAGTCGCCCAATAGATGGGCGACGCTGGGAAAATCATCCGGTTTTTCGACGCAACGACCAAAATTTGGCAGTAGAGAAATTGAATACCACAATGAATGGAATGAGTGCAATTTGTACGTAGAAAGGATCAAACCCTGTCTTGGATACTACGAAGTGCAGCGCCAGCACATTTAAACCAATGGAGAGAAAGCCGGAAAGTAAGTACTTTAAGAATCGCACCTTGAAATCGAATTTATCTCCAGGTTTGAATACCCAAGAATGATTGAGATAGTAAGTAAGAACCATTCCAAGCAAAGACACAAGGATGAGCGAAACAAGGTAGTTAATTTTTAGTATACGAACACACAGATAGAACAGAATGAACGTAAAAACGAAATTTACTCCCCCCACGAGAGTAAACTTCGAGAATTCTAGTTTGAGAATTTTCACCCAGTTTTCCGTCTGCATAAGATATTCAGAACTTATCCCTAATTACATAGTTCGGACGCTTTCTGACTTCTTCATTAATACGCCAAATATACTCCCCGATTACACCTAGCATCAGCATGATCAATCCGCCTACCAACAAAATCGCAATCATGATCGGTGCCCAGCCCGAGAACGGAGTTTCACCACGAAGCCAGCTAATGACGATGCTTACACTGTAGAGCATGCCAAGGAACGAAGTGAAAATCCCCGCCATCGATATGAACCTAATCGGTAGGTAGGAAGCGTCCAAAACAGCATCCAGGAAATTTTTTAATTTTTTGGAAAAGTTATATTGGGATTTACCAATAGTTCGCTTCAATCTGACATACGGAATAAAACTGGTTCGATACCCGGTCCACAACAAATCACCTTGGAAAAATCTGTGCCGCACGTCGATGGCGTTGAAAACATCCATGACCTTTCGATCCATCAGTACAAAGTCGAAGCCTCCTGGCGGAATCTGTGGAAGCGCCATCCGCAGTACCCCATATGCCAAGCGAGAATAAATTTTTGAAAAAAACGAATCAGATCGATCGGTACGATGACAAATAACAATCTCAGAACCGGTTTGCCATTTTTCTATCATCTGCGGGATCAGCTCGACCGGATCCTGCATGTCCGCCGAAATGTTGATGATCGCATCGCCGGTGGCCTCTTTGAATCCCGCCAGCATAGCCGCCATTTGACCAAAGTTTCGTGTAAACGTTACTCCTTTGACTTGGGAGTCTTTTTCTTTTAAAGCTAGAATTTCACGTAACGATCCGTCTTTTGAGCCATCGTCCACAAAAACAATTTCGTATTCATGTTCCGGGAGGTCCTTCGAAAACACTGAGATCAACTTCTCATAAGTTTTGGAAATCGCGCCCTCATTGTGGTAAACAGGGATCACAAAGGAGATTTTCATTTACAGATGCCTCTAATGGTAACAAAAGAACCTTAACGTACGCCGATAAGGTTTTTTAAAGCGAACTTATATTTTATTTGGTCTATAGAGTGTGAAGTTACGCCCTATTCCATTGACTCTAGCCAAAACTTGATAATCACCAGGAAAATTAATTCCTACACTACCTAGGATGGACTGGATGTCAACGCTGGGCTCTACGTCCAATAGAACATATGACTTTTTAAGGCGAGCCACATCGGAAAACGTCAATGCCATTTTACTATATGCATTTGAACGTTCACTGAGGCAGCACGGATAGACAGGGTGCCCCGGCGACCGTCCACCAAGCGCATAAACGAGCCCGGCAATCTCATTGAAACCAATTATATCATCCCCAGCTTTAAAGCCATCGGCCTTGGCGGCGATCGAGAGTTGATTAATAACATTATGAGTGTCGGGATCAAGATTTAAAATGTACGACGGGTTTCCGACAGCTGTAGGAATGGACTGGTCAAATAAACTTCGCGGCTTAATCTGAGCCGGCATGAATGAACTGCCTTGTGCCACATGATTCGAAACATACCCACTTATACTCAGCACCACAATCACAAGCAAAGCTGAATTTATTTTATTGCGCACGGTTAATAATGTAAGCAGTAAGAAAACAGCGCCAAACCATGGAACCGCGTAAAACTGAATGACATTAAAGATTGGATTCGAGGTACCGAACGATCCAGCAATGGGCATCAGCAACAAAAACAGGAAAAACACGAACGTTTTGTCAAGACGAAGTATTTTTGAGCCGCTCTTGAATGAGTTAAATAGATACAAGGTGCTTAGCAACAGAATCCAGCCAAGCTGAAACGCCAGATAAGGTCTCGTGCGCCCATCAATTGGAGATGTTATCAAACGTTCAGGTACGTTGACATGCATCCCATCATTAAATGAGATTATCAACGCACACCCAATTACGATCCAGATTATTGGCTGCTGAAGGTTTTGAAGTTTAAGTGAGCGATTAAATTTACTATTAACAAAATTAATTACCGACCATAAAACAATAACCAAATAACACGGCCAGTATTCAAATGCAGCAGTATAAAGCAATACCCAAAAATCTTTAGGGTACGCCAACAGCTTGTCAATCGGATTGTGATATCCAAGCGTTTGATAAAGATTCCAGCCTTCCTGGAACATTTCTAATGTTTGCGTCGGAGCTTGTTCAAAGGAAAAGTAGATAGCAAGCCAAGCGACAAAGCCAAATAAAATGGATGTTAACAATCGAAGTCGTGCGGCAAGAGTTATTTCATCCTGCAGCATAATGATCGCAACTGCGCAACACAACAATGGTATTGCCGTGGGGAATTTGAAGAAGAGTGTTAGTCCAAAAATCACTCCAGCAACAAAAAAAACACTAAAAGGTTGTGACTTTTTTGTTATGCCCAGGCGTGACAACCCTAAGGATATGCACCCGGCAAACAAGTTTACCACTACGGCCGTTAAGGTGTAGTAGCTTGGCGTGAGATAAGACCACTGGTAATGAAGGATTGACCCTACCAATATAAAAATCAATGAATAGTATTTAAGATACTTTATGTTAGCCGCTTCAGGCTGGAGTTTAACTAACAGCTTTTGAAAGCCATACCAGAAAACAATTGCCGACAATAAAATTGCAACAACACCCAGCACTCTGAACGTAACAGGATTATAGTTTGCAATGGTAAAAAGATGCCCGGTAAAAGCAAAGATTGCCGAGACATTCTGTTGAATTTCGCTAGGATAGCGCGATGCTAAAAGATAAATACCCTCATCACCGAATCCAAGACCTCTGTTAGCCCCCCATAACACTACAGAGATTGCGAGACAAAACATGCCACCCAGAATAGATAGTGGGAGAATGTGGAAAGGGGTTCTGTTTGTAATCATTTACGTGGCTTTCCTTAGATCCAGCAAAGTGCACCTCTGGAGAAAAGGTGCATAAATCGTTACCCATGGTTAAATGATGAGCTGCTATTTAATCTCCTCGTTCGCACATCAAAAAGATACTTGAACACAAATCAGGATAATGCTGACCAAGCTTGTAACAACCCTCCAGATAATCTTTTGAAATAATATCTGTGCTCAGCAGTTTATCCCACTGAAAATTGGCCAGAGCTTTGAAGAAAATCCCAGATCTGTGCACCACTTTGAGGCCCGCAGCTATAGCATCGCGTTCCAGGGTATCCAGCGAGTATGTGCAACGGTGACCATGTTCCAATTCTGCTGGAGTGACCGCTGAGTTATGAGAAATCAACCCCATTTTGACTGCAATCTGCCGCGATGGGGCATTGGCATTTGGGCAAACCAAGAAGAAACGTCCGCCTTCGGCCAGCCATTCGTCGTTGATACGCTTGAGTACTCGCACCGGATCATCAAGATGCTCCAGAACATGAGTTAGCACGATGTTGTCGTACCTTTTTGGCAAGGTAGCTGTTTCGAACAGTGAATGGATGAAATTGACTTTATCGCCAAGCTTTTGTTTTGCCTCCTCGATGGCTACCTCCGAGGCTTCGACGCAAGTGACATCGTCGAAGTGTTCGAGAAAACGCCGGGTAAAATCACCTTTGAAACTACCCAGCTCAAGCAGGCTGCCATTTTTGAAAAATGGTTTAAACGAGCGGATCATATAGGGATGCATAACGTCAAAATCGAAACTATAGGCATACTGGTGATCGGCAGTATCCTTGATCTCGACATTGTAATCGCGTTGCGTTTCCATTTTGATTTCATTCCCCATTGTCAAACACATAATCGCCGAGTAGGCGTCCTTCTTCTTGATTGTAAAACCGTGCTTCTTATACAGGTTTCCGGCAGCATGATTCTTCTCGTCCACTTCCAGCTCAATTTGCATCACACCAAGCTTACGGACATGATCAATGCAACACTCAACCAGTTGAGAGGCTATACCTCGACCACCCCATTGCGGAAGGACGCTGACGCTGGTTATGTAAGCAAAGGGAGCGGCCCCGTCGTTGCAATAGACGGCAACCAACCCGACCAGCTCGCCCTCAACCCACCCTTCGAATCGGATGGATTTGTCGGCGATTTTCTTGGCATAGCTGTCGATATCTACTCGGCCACTCAACGGCGGGACAAACATGTTGTCGCAAGCTCGAAGGTGAGCCGCGATCTGTATTGCGCCTGCTTTATTTAAATTGATTTCCGGTGCCACGCTCATACTTCCAGCACAGCCAGACCAAAGCCGTGACGCCCAAATTCGTTGCCATTGTAGAGCAGGTACACTTTTTCGTCGCATTCGAATACGTGAGGATAGCACTGCATTTCACTGTCCCATTCGCCTTGGGTGCCCTCGAGTAGCGGGCGCTCGTCGTCGCGGGTCCAGTTTACCAGATCCTCAGACCAAGCATGGCCGATGCGATAACCGCGTCCTTTGCCTTTCCGGAAGTCAAACGATTCACGGTAACAGAAAAACATATGATAGCGCCCGTCGATCTCGACCACCGTCGGTAGTGCCTGGCTTTCGTCCACCCCCAGCCGGTCAGAAATGATTTGGCGCGACTCCTCTTTGATCCACTTGATGCCGTCACTGGACGTCGCATGACCGATCTTATAGGTGCGGTCCGGTGCCACATTAGGTGCATATTTCTTCCAGCCGGTTCCGAAGATGTACCACATGTGAAAAATGCCATCGACGACCTTCACAAAACCGTCGCCGACCAGACAAGGCTCATGCAGTGAAGCCGCTAATACGGGTCCATTGCCTATGCGCTCAAAGGTAAGGCCATCGTCTCGGCTCACAGCGAGCCCGATCGCTGTATCCACCGACACTGACGCACGTCGATTCCAGCCGCAGGTATAGCCATATACCGCGTCGCCATGTCGCAATACGCTCATGGGAAAAATACCGTGCTCGTCGAAACAGCCGAGTTCGCCAAGCGGAATCACAGTTTTGTCAGACACACGAATGATATCGCGAAAGTTCTTGCGCATATCGACGAAGGCAATATGACTTAGATATTTCCCGTTGCTTTGATCAAGCGAACGGGTAGAGAAATAGATGCGCACGAAGTCGTCAAATAACAGTACCTGAGGCGACTGGGCAAACTGCATGCAGTTGTTCGGAAGCGAATGCTCCGTGGGGTCGAAGATCTTTCCAAGTTTTTGCCACTTCATAGCTTACTCCAGTTCACCTTCAAGCACTGCCAATCCGAAACCGTAACGGCCGACTTGATCACCGAGGTACGCCATATAGGTTTTGCCATCCAGTTGAAATACATGCGGATAGCTAATCATTTCAGTATCCCAACCCGATTCAGATACATCTATTCCTGCCTTACTATCGTCCCGCGTCCAGTCTGTGAGATTGGTACTAGAAGCATAACCAATGCGATAACCGTTCTGCTTGCCCCGATAGTGACTGCTATAACGGTAGCAGAAAAACATATGGTACTTGCCGTTGGCGTAAAACACATCCGGGCTTGCCTGCGCTTCATCTTCTTCGATTCGGCTAGGGATCAAATCCTCGTTATGCTTATTCCAATTTACACCGTCAACCGATGTTGCCATTCGGATTTTGTATACCGGTTCAGCGCGCCCATCGACGAGTTTCCACTTCCGACCGGCAATATAGAACAAGTGCCATACGTCGTTGAACTTGCGGATTTTTGGGCCGCTTAGTACGAAAGGCTCATCAGGTGTATAGCTAAGCACTGGGCCGTTACCCAGTTTGCTAAACGTCTTACCATCATCCTGGCTTATTGCACAGCCTATGGCTACATTAAACGGTACAGATTCACAGCGCGTCCAACCAGCGTAATAGGCACGTATATCTTCGCCATCACGGATCACTGATACAGGGTAGGTACCGAATTCGTCGAACTCTCCCAAATCGCCCAAACTAAGGATAGGCTGCTCCGCAACGTGCCGCACCTTAAACAGGTCAGAGCGATCGAGATCGACATAGGCTGAATAGCTCACATATTTTCCATCCGCATCTGCCGGAGGACGACAGGAGAAGTACATGCGAACAACGTCTCCGAGCACCAAGGCGGCAGGGGCTTGCGCAAACTCTTTTAGCCAAGGACGCCCGACTACTTCCTGAGGGGCAAAAACTTTACCCAATTTTTTCCATCGGAACATAGTTAGATTAATTCATAGTTAGTTGAAATATGCTCGCGAACAACATTGAGCGGATTAAACATCAGTACATCAACGATGGAAAGCCAGGGAATGAACGGGGCGCCGAATTGAACATATTCAAACGGTTTCGACTTAATGAATTTTAATTCGATGCTTTCCGCCAAAAACACCTCTTTTGAATAAAGCTCCATTCCGCCAGAGGCATTGATATAGGTATCTGTGCCGACAGCGTGACAGAGTGCAAGAACCTTGTCCTGACTCTTCAACTCATGATCAATAGCCAGATCCGATGAAACTCGAATTTCGGTCCTGATGTCAAGATATCTACAAATTTCCACGATGGAGTTATGGATATAGTTGAAAAGATTGCGGTCTCCGCAGCCAACTATTTTTTCGAGCAGTGGAAAAGTTTCCAAAAAAAACGGCGCACGACCGTAGGCGCCCTTGAACTGGCTCAGGAGTTTATCTGGTTGAAAATCCGCGGCCAAATCGCGCTCTATTACGTCAAGGGAGTCAGAGGCCTTTCTCAACGGAAGCGAAAACATTGCATCGGATCCATTCAACAGCATTCGATTGCGGTTGATCCAGCCCTTTTTCGTGTATTTGATGTTGTCGTAGAGGACGAATACATCAGCGGCAGCGATGAGTTGAAAGTAGCCAATATACGGCAGGAAATACGGTTGCATTATAGCCAGCCTCATCTCAGGTCACCGCAAAACTTATCGGCATGAGTATTCACCACGCTCATTGCCCTCCAATAAAAGAGCAGATTTCGTCAACGATTTCCATCTCCAAGTCTGGATAAATGGGGAGGCAAAGTACCTGCCATGCCGCCGCCGTTGCCAGTGGCAGATTTTCTCGATGCGCAGAAGGAAGTCCACGGTACATCGGAAATTCCGATATGAGCGGGTAAAAATAGCGTCGAGGATGAATGCCGCGGTCTTTAAGGCGTTGGTAGAGTTCGTCTCGGGAAATTGGATAATTGTTTTCTATTAGTATTGGGAAGTACGCATAGTTAGCAACTTTTTCGCCTGAGTCTCCTAGACAGCGAATACCCTTGATACTGTTTAAACGCTGGCGATACGCAGTATCGATAAGCTGGCGACGCGCAAGGGATTGGTCAATATACTTGAGCTGCAATAGTCCAAGAGCGGCATTAAATTCGCTCATCTTGCCATTGATACCGGGCGCAACAACATTGGTTTCTCCTACGTGCCCGAAGTTTTTCAGTTGGTCGATGCGTGTTTTGGTCCTGGCATCTGGGCAAACAATTGCCCCACCTTCGAAAGTGTTAAACACTTTAGTCGCGTGAAAACTCAAGACTGACAAATCGCCATGTCGCAATATACTTCCACCTTCATCCCTGACACCAAACGCATGGGCAGCATCATATATAATTTTCAGGTTGTAGTTGTCGGCGATTTTCTGAATAGCGTCTACGTCGCAAGGGTGTCCATAACAATGCACAGGCATGATGGCAGTAGTTTGCGGTGTTATAGCAGATTCGATTTTAGCGGGATCTAAATTTAGAGTTTCCGGATCAACATCCACGAATACAGGCTTGATACCATTCCATAGCAACGAATGAGAAGTGGCCACGAATGAGTAGGGAGTGGTAATAACTTCGCCAGTAATTCGTAAAGCTTGCAGAGCCGTCACAAGGGCAACGGTTCCATTAGTAAATAGACAAATATGCTCTACGCCAAAATACTCGCATAGAGATTGCTCTAATTGCTGGTGAAATGGTCCTCCATTGGTAAGGATTTTGTTATTCCAGATTTGCTCTAGATATGGAATAAACTCATCAAGTGGTGGCAGTGTTGGTCTTGTTACAAACACGTTGTCTTTTTTCATCAAACTCACCAATGTATTAAGAGGTGGCTATCGCCAAATAGACGCACAAAACTCTTCAGCGAAGATAGCTGCACCTCATGTACCTGCTCTGATTATTTCGCAGGCTTGCGTTGCTTCGCTTTCTGACCTGAGAGG
>Ga0207655_1003665_pt1 | contig 11325 bp, 10 predicted proteins | sample KBSM44metaG_FD_184398 | JGI IMG/M metagenome (GOLD analysis project Ga0207655, IMG submission 184398) | Miscanthus rhizosphere microbial communities from Kellogg Biological Station, Michigan, USA - KBS M4-4 metaG (SPAdes) (version 2) | ecosystem: Host-associated > Plants > Roots > Rhizosphere >... | reverse complement strand
CCTCGCCAGCCGCAACAAGTCCTTACAGCAGCCCTTCCCGCCTCACGGCCGGACGCCTATGCTGAAACCACAACCTCGCAGCCTATCTTTGTGGTTGGCGGCCTACTGGCAGATGAACAGCCTCATGCACAACTCCCAAGCCTCCGTGAACGACGAGCAGAAAGACGACAAGCGCTGGAGCATCCGCGCCCTGATCGTCGACGATGACGTGCCGATCCGTGAACTGATGATCGATTACCTGGCCCGCTTCAACATTCACGCCAGCGGCGTCACCGACGGCGCGGCCATGCGCCAGGCGATGCAGGCCGAACATTTCGACGTGGTGGTGCTCGACCTTATGCTGCCCGGCGAAGACGGTCTGTCGCTGTGCCGCTGGCTGCGCGCGGAGTCCGACATCCCGATCCTGATGCTCACCGCCCGCTGCGAACCCACCGACCGGATCATCGGCCTGGAACTGGGCGCCGATGACTACATGGCCAAACCGTTCGAGCCTCGGGAACTGGTCGCGCGAATTCAGACGATTCTGCGCCGGGTGCGCGACGACCGCACCGAACAGCGTGCAAACATTCGCTTCGACAACTGGCGCCTGAACAGCGTCCTGCGCCAGCTCATCGCCGACGATGGCCTGGTGGTGCCGCTGTCCAACGCCGAATTCCGCCTGCTCTGGGTATTCATCGAACGTCCGCGCCGGGTGCTCAGCCGCGAACAGTTGCTGGACGCCGCCCGTGGCCGCTCGATCGAAGCCTTCGACCGCAGCATCGACCTGCTGGTATCGCGTCTGCGGCAAAAACTCGGCGACGACCCGAAAGCCCCGCAACTGATCAAGACCGTACGGGGTGAAGGCTACCTGTTCGACGCCCGGGACATTGGCTGATGCGAGCGCGCTTCGACACGCTGTTCGGCCGCCTGTTTGGCATGCTGTTGGTGGCGATTGTCCTGGCGCACCTGCTGGCCTTCGCCTGGTTCCGCCTCTACGGCCCACCGCCCCCGCCACCGCCGCCGGAGTTCTCGCAAAACCTCGACGGTCAACAGCCGGCTCAGGATCCACGCTACCCGCCCCGTCCACCGCGCCCCTGGTTCGGCGGGCCGATCGTGCCGCTGACCTTCCAGTTCATCTCGCTGATCATCGCCGCCTGGTACGGCGCCAAGCTGCTGACCCGACCGATCCAGCGTCTGAGCGATGCGGCCGAGCGCCTGAGCGAAGACCTCGACAGCCCACCACTGGACGAAACCGGCCCGCGGGAAGCCCGACAGGCCGCACACACGTTCAACCTGATGCAACACCGCATCCGCGAACAGGTGCAGCAACGCGCACGAATGCTCGGCGCCGTCTCCCACGACCTGCGCACCCCGCTGTCACGGCTGAAACTGCGCCTGGAAAACATCAACGACGACAAGCTGCAAGGCCAGATGCGCCAGGATCTGGACGACATGATCGGCATGCTCGACGCCACCCTCACCTACCTGCACGAACAGCGCACCAGCGAAGCCTTGCAGTTGATGGACGTGCAGGCGCTGGTCGAATCACTGTGCGAAAACGCCCAGGATCAAGGCGCCGACGTGCAGGTCAGCGGCCACTGTGCCCCCTTGCAGGTGCAACCGATGGCACTGCGCTCATGCATCAACAACCTGATGGACAACGCCCTGCGCTACGCCGGCCAAGCGCACATCGAACTGCAGGACCAACGCGAACAGCTGCTGATCCGCGTCATCGACCACGGCCCGGGCATCGCGGCGGACAAGCGCGAAGCCGTATTCGAGCCGTTCTTCCGCCTCGAAGGCTCACGCAACCGCAACTCCGGCGGCGTCGGTCTGGGCATGACCATCGCCCGGGAAGCGGCGCAACGTCAGGGCGGACAACTGACCCTGGCAGAAACACCCGGCGGCGGCCTGACCGCCGTGATCCAGCTGCCCCGCCACTGATCCCGACTGTGTACCGGTCGGTACAAACTTCACATACCCACGACACCTTGCGACTGGAGGCTGCATAAGCCGGTACACCCACCGGTTTTCCAGTCCAAGGAGTGAGCCCGATGATCGGTAGCGTCAGCAACTACACGAGCTATACCAGCACCAGCAGCACCTCCACCCAAAACGCCCGCAGCCAGCAACTGCAAAAGGAACTGTTCGCCAAACTCGACAGCAACGGCGACGGCGCGGTGGATCAGGACGAACTCGGCAGCGCCCTGTCGCAGAAGTCCAACGACGGCCTGCTGGTCAGCCTGAGCAAACAATTCGGCGATCTGGACAGCGACGCCAGCGGCAGCCTCAGCGCCGAAGAAATGACCGCCATGGCCCCACCCCCGCCACCACCGGGAGACCAAGCCCCCAACACCGAACTCGCCGACGCCCTGATCAGCGCCCTCGACGCCGACGGCGACGGCGCCATCAGCAGCGACGAACTGAGCAACGGCCTGACCAGCGCCGGCAGCACCGCCGACAGCAGCAAAATCTTCTCCGCCCTGGACAAAAACGAAGACGGCGTCGTCAGCCAGGACGAACTCGCCGCCAGCCTCACCCCACCGCCACCCCCACCACCGCAAGCCTCCAGCGACGAACTCTTCAGCCATCTCGATGCAGACGGCGACGGCACTGTTACCGCCACCGAACTGAACAGCGCGTTGCAGACCAGCGACAGCACCTCCTCAAACAACACCGACACCGACACCGCCACCGCCCTGCTCAAGGTTCTGGACAGCGACAGCAGCGGAGGCGTCAGCAGCGACGAACTGAAAGCTGCACTGCATGCAGGTCGCGAACGCCCGGATAACGAACAAACTGCCAGCAGTACTCAAACCACAACCGAAGCGCTGAACCGCATGATTGCCAATCTGAGCAAGCAGTACTCGCTAGAAAGCACCGCGTCGGTGGGCAAGTATTTGAATGTGGCGACTTGAGATTGGGTGAAGAGGATCGCTCTCGAGTCAAGACTTGAGGGGCGATTAACTCTGGCTGGGTGAGTGGTTTGCTTTGGCTCTGCGGTGTGTCATCAAAGCGGCCCTCACCCTAGCCCTCTCCCAGAGGGAGAGGGGACTGACCGAGGTGTTTAAGCGAACTACACCGACGTGAAATACCGAGGTGAACTCAGGTTTCAAAGCACATACAACCCCACTCCTGCTTTCGCTTTGGCTTTGGCTTTGGCCTCCCACCACTCAACACAATGAGCGTTAGCTCGAGTACCGCTCTTGACGTGTCGGCCCCATCGGAAGGCTGAGTGGAGGGATTCATCCGGGGGTGGGAGCGCAGCGACCGTGCGGCGCAGCCGCATGCATCGAGAGGAGGTGCAGCGAAGCAAACCGTAGGCGATGCCCCCGGATGAATCCCGGAGCGAAGGAACGCCGAGCCACAGCGAGGCGCCGAACGCAGGGGCCAAGACCTTTGCTTCCTTTGGGGCGTTTGCCAAAGGGAGTCGCTGTAAAAGCGAAACCGCCAGCGGCAACATCCGAAGAAACGGATATTCACCCAATCCCAAAGAGCCTGGTCGGCCCAAAGGCCGCCAAGTCAAAAGCCTCAAACCCGAGCCTGACTCTTACTCCAATCCGTCAACAAACTATAAGCAACAGCCAAAAGCGTAGGCCCAATAAACAACCCGATAAACCCAAACGCAATCAACCCGCCAAACACCCCAAGCAACACAATCACCAACGGCAGATTCCCACCCCGGCTGATCAGATACGGCTTGAGCACGTTATCCACGCCACTGATGATGAACGTCCCCCAGATCCCGAGAAACACCGCCATCCCGTACTCGCCCTTCCAGGCCAGCCACGCCGTGGCCGGAATCCACACCAGCGGCGGCCCCATCGGAATCAGACTGAGCAGGAACGTCACGATCCCCAGCACCAGCGCCCCCGGCACCCCGGCAATCAGGAACCCGATCAGCGCCAGCACCGCTTGCGCCGCCGCCGTACCGATCACCCCGTTGACCACCCGCTGCACCGTACCGGCCACCAGATCGATGTAGTACCCGGCCCGATCACCGATCAGGCGTTCCAGCAGACTGTGCACGAACGCCGCCAGTCGCGGCCCGTCACGGTAGAAAAAGAACACGAAGACAATGCTCAGGGTCAGCTCGAGAATCCCGCTGCCGATCTGCGCACTGCGCGCCAGCAACCAGTTGCCGACCTGCCCCAGATAAGGTTTTACAGTCACCATCAGGGCCGCGCCCTGCTGATCGATGCTGTTCCAGATCCCCACCAGCCGTTCGCCCACCAACGGCACGCCGCCCAGCCAGCTCGGCGCTTCGGGCAGTCCGTCGACCTGCACATCCTTGATGAACGCCGTGGCATCGCGCACGTGATCGGCCAGGTTAAAACCCAGCCACACCAGCGGCCCCGCCACGAGCAACATCCAGCCCATGGTCAGCAACAGCGCCGCGAGGGATTCCCGGCCATTGAGCCAGCGCGTCAGCAAGCGCATCAGCGGCCAGCTGGCAAACGCCAGCACCGCGCCCCAGAACAGCGCCGACCAGAACGGCGCCATCACCCAGAAACTGGCACCAAACAGCACCAGCAACAGGATCTGCACCAGCAGACGATCATTATTGGGCATGAGAAATCTCGAAAAAATCAGTCAGGCAAAGAGTAGGCGAACACGTCGAGCGTGTCCGCCAAAGACACCTTATCGCAACAGATCGATGCGCAGACCTTCGCCATCGACACTGCCGGTTTCCATTCGCGCGGCGCGCACGCCCTGCCCGATCAGCGCCTGCCGCCAGGCCTCGGCTTTCGGCCCGGACACTGTCACCCGCAACGTGGTGTCGAGGTTCAGGCCACGGGACAGCAAGCGCAGCCAGGTGTCATCCGGATCGCCGGCGAGCTTTGGAAAATCCAGTTCGCCGGTGCTTTTCAGTTCCCGCAGCAGCGTGGCCGAGGTCGGCAGCAGATCACCGAGCGGTGCCAGCGCCTCGAACTGTTCAACGTGCAGATAGGCTTTGCGATTGCCGCGGGTGATGCTGTACAGCGCCACCAGCGTGTTGTCGCGCGGGGCCGCGAGCCTCAGCAGCAGATAGGCCTGCTGCTCGTCGGCACCGTACAGCTTGGCGTTGCCGAACACCTCATTGGCCCACAGGCTGCTCTCGCCGCAATCCCGGGCCTGGCACCAGAACAACAGCTGGGCATCCTGCTTTTGCAGGGCTTCGCGGGCAAGGGTAAAGGCTTCGGTGGCGGAATGCTCCGGCGGTAATTCATAGGTCACCGAGGTGGTCTGCCCCCGGGCGCTGACCTGGCCGTCGAAACGCAATTGACCGCTGATCTTGCGGATCGAGCCGAGCGGGTAGATCCGCTCCAGCTCCACGGCAGGGCGATAGTCGACGATCTGCGCATCGGCCACACGCGGCACGATCGGCAAGTCCTGACTGCCCGGCAGGTCGGCAGCGAATAGAAAGGGACTGAAACAGCACAGCGCCAGCAGACTGATAGATCGCATGGACAGGCTCATCGCAGGGGCATGGCCTGGGTGCCTTGAGGGCAGTTCGAAGTCGCAGCGGTGTAGAAATCCATCTTGGTTGTCTCCCATTTCAACCTGCCCAGCCTCGACAGTTGCCGGGAGCAAGTCAAGGAATGGCGAAGAACCGATTGAAACAGTCTGCGACAAGGTCGGCCCCGGCCTCATCGTTCAGGTGCAGATGATGCCCGCCCGGCAGCTGTTCCCGGGCAAAGGGCAGACGGTCCAGCAGCTCCGGATGTTTGGCCAGCATGCCATCGGCGGCGACCACCAATTGCGCGGGGCAGGCAATGCGCTGCACAAATGCCATCGCCTGTTCCTGGGTCAGACGCAGCGGCGACGGCAACGTCAGACGGTTGTCAGTGCGCCAGGTGTAACCGCCGGGCACCGGCATCAGACCGCGCTGGGCCAGCAGTTCGGCGGCTTCGCGACTGACCGCCACCAGCCCTTTCATCCGTGCTTCGATCGCCCGGTCGAGGGTGTTGTAGACCGGTTTGCGCTTTTCCCGAAGATCGAGTTGCGCCTGTAAGGCCATGCCCATGCGCTCGGCGGCGTTTTCGCCTTTGTCGGTAGGAGGAATCACCCCGTCGATCAACGCCAGATGGGTAATGCGTTCGGGCAACGACCCGGCCAGCACCAGCGACACGATCGCACCCATGGAATGCCCGAGCAGGCCGAAACGTTTCCAGCCCAGTTGCTCGGCGACCTGCAGCACGTCGTGGGCGTAATCCCACAGCGCGTAACCGGCGCCGTTCGGACGATGCCCGGAATGCCCGTGACCGGCCATGTCCAGCGCCACGATACGCAAGCCTTTGAGCTTCGGCGCCAGGCGCGCGAAGCTGTTGGCGTTATCCAGCCAGCCGTGAAGGGCGATCACCGGTAACCCGTCTTCCGGGCCGAACAGGTGCGCTGCCAGTTCGATATGCGGCAGGCTCAGGCGCACTTCTTCGACGCCGGGGTTCATGCGCAATCCTTGTCTTGCCGGCGCTCCCAGCGATCGAACAGGTTTTTCAGTAATTGCGCGGTGTCCTGCGGGCGCTCAAGCGGAAACATGTGCCCGCCGGGCACGGTCAGCGCCTCGCCCTGAGGCAGGCGTCCGACGAAGCGGGTGTGGTGGTTCATCACCACGCGGCTCTTGTGTCCACGTACCACCGCCAGCGGCACTTTCAATTGCCGGGTATGCGCAGGACTGGTGTGCGGCACGCCGCGATAGATGCTGATCTCGGTCGCAGGATCGAAGCGCAGGCGCAACTTGTCGCCGACCTTGTGCAGGCCGTGCTGCAAGTAGGCATCGAAACATTCCGGATCAAAGCTGCGGAACAGGGTTTTGCCGGCAAAATAACCTCGGGCGCTGTCCAGATCGGCAAACTCTTCGCGGCGTCCCAGCGTGCGACCGGCCGGGGTCAGTTTGTCGATGAAACCAAAGCGCTTGGCGGCGCGGATCACCCATTGATCGGTGCGGGTCAGCACCGGCGAGTCGAGCATCACCACGCCCCGATACAGTTCAGGGCAACGCAGTGCAGCGTGCAAATGCAACATGCCGCCGAAGGAATGGCCGACGCCCCACACCGGCTCATCTTGCTGTTGCAGGTGATGGATGAGTTCGTCGACCAGGTGGTACCAGTTGTCACCCGCCGGGAAACGCGGGTCATGGGCGTGTTGTTCCAGATGCGCGACCCGGTACTCGGGCGCCAGCGCCGCGAACAGTTTGCCGTAGGTGCCCGAAGGGAAACCGTTGGCGTGGGCGAAGAAGATCGGTTGCGACATACCGGCAAATCCATGAGCGGAAAACAGGCGTTGATTGTCCGTAAGACCGCGTCCTTCAGCAATGACCGTAACTGCCAGGAATGATGACAGTCCGGTCAGGGCTATGACGCTTCGGCCATCAACGCGCCGGCGGTTGTTCTCCCAGCGGCACCACTGCCATGGTCAAGCGCGACACACAACTGGCCTTGCCTTCATCGCTGGTCAGGCGGATGTCCCAGACGTGGGTGGTGCGACCGATGTGGATCGGTTTGGCCACCGCCGTCACCCGTCCGCTGCGCAGGCCGCGCAAGTGGTTGGCGTTGATTTCCAGACCGACGCAATAGAACTTGCTGGCGTCGATGCACAGGTAACTGGCCATCGAACCGACGCTCTCGGCCAGCACCACCGAGGCGCCGCCGTGCAGCAGGCCGTAAGGCTGGTGGGTGCGATGGTCGATGACCATGCTGGCCGTCAGCGATTCCTCGTCGAAGGACTCGAAGCGAATGTCCAGCACTTCGCCGATGGTGTTTTTCTGGATTGCGTTCAACTGCTCGATGTTCGGAGTGGTGCGCCACAAGGTCATCGCAGGCTTCCTTTGTTGTTTTGATCGACGCTCAATCCTGCCACAGCACCGCCTCGCTGCGCTCGCTCCATTCTTCGAAACGTGCTCCGTAGGTGTCTTCGATGATGTTGCGTTTGATCTTCAAAGTCGGCGTGAGGAAGCCGTTCTCCACCGCCCAGCTGTCCTTGACCACCACCAGCCGGCGCAGGCGCTCGTGCTTGTCGAGCACGGCGTTGACCTCCTCCAGCAGTTTTTCCAGGCTCGAATGCAGCGGCGCGCGGGGCTCTTCCCGGCCCACCGCCGAGAGCACGCACAACCCCAGCGGCGCACTCAGGCCATCGCCGACCACGCAGACTTGTTCGATCCGCGAATGCACCGCCAGCCGATTTTCGATCGGCGCCGGGGCGACGTACTTGCCCTTGCTGGTCTTGAAGATTTCCTTGAGCCGCCCGGTCAGGCGCAAGCGCCCTTCGGCGTCCTGTTCGCCCTTGTCGCCGGTGCGCAGGAAGCCGTCTTCGGTGAGGGTCTCGGCGGTTTTCTGCGGTTCCTTGAAATAGCCGAGCATGTTCGCCTGGCTGCGCACCTGCACTTCGCCGGACTCATCGATCCGCACTTCCACGTCGGGGCATGGCCGGCCGATCCAGCCTTCATTGTATTGCCCCGGCAGGCAGATGTGCGAATACCCGCAGCTTTCGGTCATGCCGTAGACCTCCAGCACGTCGAGCCCGAGTTTCTGATACCAGCGCAACAGGGTCAGCGGCACCGGCGCCGCACCGGACAGCGCCACGCGCAACGCATCCAGCCCCAACCCCGCCAATACCTTGTGGCCGATCCGTTTGCCGATAAAGGGCAGACCGAGCAGGAAATCCAGACGTTTTGCCGGGATCTTGCTGTAGACGCCCATCTGGAACTTGGTCCAGATCCGCGGCACCCCGAACATCGCCGTCGGCCGCGCCCGCTTGAGATCGGCGAGAAAGGTGTCGAGGCTCTCGGCGAAAAACACAGTCTGCCCGGTATAGATCGACGCCAGTTCGACAAACATCCGCTCGGCGACATGACACAGCGGCAGATACGACAGCAGCCGGTCGTGCTCATTGAGTCCGAACAGCTGCGTGCCGCGCGTCGTCGCGAACCCGAGATTGGCGAAGCTGTGCATCACGCCCTTGGGCAGGCCGGTGGTGCCGGAGGTGTAAATGATCGTCGCCAGTTGCTCGGCGGCGGGACGCGGATCGTCCTGGATCGGCGAGCTGCGTTGCAGGTCATCCCAGTTGAAATCGAACGTGCCCGGCGGATGCAGCGGCAAGCTGACGGTGGTCAGGCCGGCTGGCACACCTGGCGACATGCCCGGCCAGTCATCGAGCTTGCCAATGAACGCCAGCACGCTTTCCGAGTGGGTGAGCACCTGATTCACCGATTCGGCGGTGAGGTTCGGATAAAGCGGCACAGAGACATGCCCGGCCATCCAGATCGCCAGATCAGCGATGATCCAGTGCGCGCAGTTTTTCGAGATCAGGGCGATGTGGCTGCCTTGCGGCAATTCCCGGGAGCGCAGCCAGTGCGCCGCGCAGCGGGCCTGATGGCCGACGTCGGCCCAGGTCAGTGTCTCGACCTGCCCGCCGCCGATCGGCTGCACCAGAAAACGCTGACGCGGGTGCCGGGCCTCGCGTTCGTAAAACACGTCCAGCGGCAAACGGAAGGCGGAAGACATTCGACTCGCTCCTGTTTTTTGGTCTGGAGCAAGCGTAGTCAACCAAGCAAGTGCTTGGTTGACTATTTCGTACAAAAAATTTCAGGGATGTTTAAGGCTGTTGAGCGTCATCGAACCGATCAGCAATTCGCTGTGTTCGAGCTCGGCGAGCCCGGCGGTGCTGACCTTTTCCGGCGGATAGCCCGCACCGTGTTGCAGGTAGCTGAGCAGGTTTCCCACCAGCGGATTGTGGCTGACCAGCAGCACGTTGCTCACCGACACCAGTTGCTCGGCAACGCGGTCCGGGTCAACTTCCGGGGTCAGCCACTCGACCGTGCGGATCTCCGGCTCGAAGCCGAGAGCTTCGCGCACCAGTTGCGCGGTCTGCTGCGCCCGCAGGTACGGGCTGGCGTAAATGGCGGTCAGCGGCTGGCCCATCAAGCGGGCCGCGCTGCTCAACACTTCCTTGCGACCGTGGGCGGTCAGTTCCCGCTCGGAGTCGGGGCGCGAGCCATAAGGCTCGGCCTCACCGTGACGCAATACCCAGAGTTTCATAGCTTGGGTTCCTCATCCCGGGCCGGATGCGGTGCCGGCGCAACAACGTGTGGCGCTTCACCTTCCGGCGTACGCGGCGCCGGCCAGTCGGCGAACGGCCAGGGTTTCTGGTCGCTGTGGAAGCTGCCGAAACGGCCGATCTGCGCCAGAAACTGGCTCAGGCTGTCGCCGAAATTCATCAGGCTGGCGCTCGGGGCGCCATAGATCAAACGATAGATCAACTGCACCAGCACCACCGCGCCGAGGATGAACTGCGCCACCTGCCAGACCAGCACGTAGATGATCATCCACAACACCCGCAGGAGGATGGATTCATATTTGGCTTCGGTTTTCGGATCGTTCATGCCCTGCTCCCTGCTGAATCAGTTGAAACCACTGGTGGAAATAAAGTCGACGTCGGTTTTCGGCTCGCCTCTCATCAGAAGACCGATCACCTGCTCAAGCGTGCGCCCTTCGAACAGGATCGCATGCAATCCGGCGACCAGCGGCATGTATACGCCAACGTCCTGGGACTTGGCCTTGAGCACTTTCAGGGTGTTGACCCCTTCGGCCACTTCGCCGAGGCGCGACACCGCTTCGTCGAGGCTCAAGCCCTGGCCGAGGGCGAAACCGACCTGATAGTTGCGGCTTTTCGGCGACGAGCAGGTGACGATCAGATCACCGACCCCGGCCAGACCGAGGAAGGTCATCGGGTTCGCGCCCTGATTCACCGCAAACCGGGTCATTTCGGCCAGGGCGCGGGTGATCAGCATGCTCTTGGTGTTCTCGCCCATTTCCAGCGCCACCGCCATGCCGGCGATGATCGCGTAGACGTTTTTCAGTGCGCCGCCCAATTCCACGCCGAAACGGTCGGCGCTGGCGTAGACGCGGAAAGTGCGGCCATGCAACGCGGCCTGCACGGCTTTGCAGAGTTCTTCGTCTTCGCTGGCAACCACGGTGGCAGTCAGCGCGTGCTCGGCGATTTCCCGCGCAAGGTTCGGCCCGGACAGCACGCCGATACGTGCCTGCGGGGCGATCTCTTCGAGAATCTGGCTCATCAGTTTGAAGGTGTGGGCTTCGATGCCCTTGGTCAGGCTGACCAGCATCTTGCCGCTCAGGCGCTCGGCATGAGGCGCCAAAACCGTGCGCAGCGCGCTGGACGGCAACGCGACGAAACACAAATCGCAGGCGTCGAGGGTTTCCTGCAGGTCGGTGACCGCGGTCACGCCCGGCAGAATCTTGATGCCTTTGAGGTAACGCGGGTTTTCGCGATTGACCCGGATGGCCTCGGCCTGCTCGGGGTCACGCATCCACTGCCGGACTTGATGGCCGTTCTCGGCCAACAGATTGG
>Ga0207655_1003662_pt1 | contig 11335 bp, 14 predicted proteins | sample KBSM44metaG_FD_184398 | JGI IMG/M metagenome (GOLD analysis project Ga0207655, IMG submission 184398) | Miscanthus rhizosphere microbial communities from Kellogg Biological Station, Michigan, USA - KBS M4-4 metaG (SPAdes) (version 2) | ecosystem: Host-associated > Plants > Roots > Rhizosphere >... | reverse complement strand
CGATACAAAATGAAGAAAACTTAAATCAACATACCTTCATTGACATTTTAAATGACTTTGAAACACATCTTGATGTGGCGATTAAAATAAAAATTAAAAGTTTTAAAAAAACAGATTTAAAAAATGGAGTAAAGAATTCAAAACATTCCTCTCTTCCACGAAAAGATTTAATTGAAATTTGGATGAATTCTGAGGAGAAAAAAGCATTTAAAAAAGAATGCCTAGAAAACATGCAAACATATATAAATAAACAATCAAAAGACTCTGAAGTGATTATTGAAAAAGAATATGCCAGAAGAAAAGCGGAAGCAGAGAGAAATCAAGCCCTTCTTCAAAAAAGAAAATGGATTTTTGAACGCGTAGGGCGTGGAGATGAACGCATTAAAACAGAAATGAGGAAATACATCGCACATGTAGTGGCGGATATGTTTTTAAATGACGAAATGCATTTTTTGTTTAATGACGTGCAAACCGTAGGTGATTTAATTCCTGATTATCACTATGTATTAAAAATAAGACCAGCTTGTTTTAAAAGATGGCTATTAACCAGCATTACGATCATAAAAGAAGAAAAAGGGGAAGATTTCTTCAAAGGAACATACAGTAAATCTTCTAGTCCGTATGATCTGTTATGTGATCATTTTACCCGTGATCATGTCGTAATAAATCAAATCAATCATTTCTACGAAACGATTTCAAAAGAAGATTTTAAAACGATTTTTTTTGAAGGGATTAACAACAACCCAAAGCTCTACGAACTTTGGAAGAAACAACGCGTTAGACGACTCGTTGGACAAAATAAAAAGTAGCCAAGCAGCTACTTTTCATGAGTTCTAGTAAGAGGTAACGGCAAGAGAAAAAATTATATTAATCATTTTTATTTATTATTATTAATACATAAAAGATGAGGATAAACCTCATCTTTTATTTGAATATAACAGAAACATCACTTAGCGGGTAACTAATAGGTTGAAACAACGCAAAATCGTGATGAGCTTCATGAGAACCTAATGTTAATTTAATGCGCCAATTTTGATCATGTTTCATCGCCAGTTTTTTGCACTGCTCAAATAAGTGTTGATAATAAGAAGAACACGGTATTGTAAAATAGTTACCATTTTTCTTAACAGGTGAAGCGTCCCAAAGAGAATCGTAATCACTTAGTGAGAAACCTAAAGAAAGAGAATAAACGTTCGTATTTCCTTTTAGTCTGAAGGTGCATTCATAATTGAATTGATGGTAAGGTTTTTGCACAATGGTTATATCTGAAATCAAAGGGATTTCGTGTTTTGCTTCTTTTTTCATAATTTCTTGTTCAAATTGAGTAAAATAAGGAGTAATGGCAAGCGCAATATCATTTTTCAATTGTTGAAGCGCACTATCAGAAATACGTGGGATTGATTCCAATTCAAAACATTCAGGATTTTCAAAAACACGCCATTTTTGATAAGAAGCGTATAGATAATAATTATTGATATGAGGGAAAGAAACACGATCAAACTCAATGTCTTCACCTTCATCTAAAGAAGCAACAAGATTACCTTTATACGTTTGTCCGTTAAAGAAAACGTCGATTTCACCTTTTACAGCCCAGTAAGAACGAAAATATTTATCCACGAAATGAAACGGATAAAAAACAGGTAAAGAAAATGACAAACCAGCAAGTGAAGCAAAAACGCCTTCTAATGGAGCGGTCTGGGTATATTCATCGCAAAGGATATCCAGCAATTCTTGTTGGAAAAGATAATCTTGATTGGCAAAAGGGCATTCTTCTTCTTCAATCGCTTGTTGTTTGCAAAGCGGACATTCATCCATATCTTTTATATGCATAATATCTTCTAATTCCATTTCTTTTTTATTTGTGGAAAATGAGACATAACCAATGGCGATACAAGTATCGCCATTGATATTAACGGAAAGATCAAATATTTCTGTTTCATCTTCCATATATTCATTTTCAAAATCAGGTACTTCAATTTTCATGTGTATTTCCTCCTACTCGTTAAGAAAAGTAATCTTCTTTTTTTCTACTTGATAATCTTCTAATGCTTTGAATAAATGAAACTTATCATCCAGAGTATGAGAAAAGAAAAGCATTTTTGTGCGCCATAAAGGATGGAGTTTTACAATAATAGCTTTACATTGTTCGAAAATATGTTCGATATAATAAATAGAAGGAATTTGAATAAAGGTTGAATCTCGTTTAATTTTTCCTCTATACCATGTCAAAACGCCTTCTTCTTCAATGTTAAATCCGATATTCATCATAAAGATACCTTCCGTTCCCTCGATAGAAAAAGAAAAATCAAAGACTTGTGCATATAGACCCTTTTTAATCGTCACATTGTTAATAATAGGGATTTCTGTACCAAACTCCATTTTTTTCACTTCTTTTGCAATGTTTTCAATAAAAGGAAGACAATACTGGTAAATTTCATTTTTAATCTGTTCGGCATTGTCCATTTTATTTAATAAAGAATTAACAGAAGCTTCTGATAGAAAAAATTCTATGTTATCTTTCGGCGAATGATGATACCTAATTAGATGATCAAATCGTATATTTGTATAAAAAGAAACATACAAATCAATAGAATGTTGTTTATTATCTAACATAAAAACAACGGTTCCTTTTGTTTTCCAAAATAGTCGTTGATCTAAAGAAGCAGGATCGAAATGACAAGAAATAATGTAGAAGCTCATTAGAAATACTCCCTAATATAAATTTTCATAACGAAAATCGATTCTTTTCTTTTCCATTTGATAATCAGAAGTTTTTTTAAACAAAGGACAAAGAAACAGGTGTTCGTGTGGTTTCATCATCATTTTGATGCGCCATACAGGATCGTGTTTGCAAATGATATCTTTGCATTGTTTAATAATATGGTTGTGAAAGGTAACAGGGTATGTTTTGAATAAGACATCATTTTGTTTCAAATGAGTACTTTCCCAAAAAAACCCAATATCTAATTCGATAAAGGAAAGGGTATAAGAAAAATGCCCTTGATATCCGTTAATCGTAAATGTGAAATCATATTCGTTTGTATCTGTTTTTCCATTTGAAACCACCACATTATCAATGAGGGGAATCTGGTAAGAAGTTTCGATATTTTTAATTTCTGTTTCGAACGAATCTAAATAAGAAGACATTTCGGAAATCAGATCGCAAAGTAATTCCTCAGGAGCTCTATGAGACATATGAGGAATATTATGAAAAGTGTCGCTGTTTTCATTAAAATAAATACTCCAACTTCCTACATTTCCCGCATGGTACCTAAAAACATCAGGATAGTCAGGAAAAAAACGTTCATTTTGATATAAACATTCGTTATTATCAAAGGCAGCGATAATGTTAAATTCAAAACGTTCATTGTTAAATGAAACAATCACTTTGCCTTCAGAAGACCAATACGAAACATATTGAAAATCATCGCTTAAATAATAATTTATATCTAAATTATTCATCGAAAGATGAACAATTTCTCCAAAACCTTCATTATTGTTCATGGTTTTTCCCTCCTTTTTAGATGTTTTGGTAACGGAAATCAATTTTTTTCTTCTCCATTCGATAATCAGCTGCAGGCTGAAATAAAGGAAATAAATATTGGTGTTCGTGAGGCTCCATCATCATTTTAATACGCCATTCTTTGTCATATTTTTTAACAATGTTTCTGCATTGTTCGAAGATATGATTTTGATAACTAACAGGATAAGTTTCGTAAGAAGAACCATTTTTTGAAAGGAATGTTTTTTCCCATTTAAAGCCGTCTTTAGAATGCATAAAATCAATCATATAATCAAAAGTACCTGAATGTCCTTCAATTGAAAACGTGAAGTGGTAACTTTCTTCATTATTTGGCATGTTTATGACAACGACATTGTCAATAAGTGGAACAGTAGATGAAAATTCAATGTCTTTGATTTTTTGTTCTAATAACTCTAAGCAAGGATATGTAAGTTCTAAAATGGATTGTTTTAATTCTTCAATTGCGTCGTCTGTAATACGGGGAATATCAAAAAATTCTTTTTCCTCAATATTTTCATAAATTCTCCACGCGCCCTTCTTTCCAAAAAACACATCTTCATCTTCTATTTTTGGAAAGAATGTTTCATCATGGATAAACGAACGTTCATTGTCAAATGAAGCAATAATGTCAAAAGGATAAAGGGTGTCATTAAACGAAATCATTCCTTCTCCTTTGGCATACCAATAGGCGTCATGCTCTTTATCTAAAAATAAATATTGTCGATAAGAAAGATTGTTCATTTCAAATTTCACGACCTTTGCTTTTTCATCTTCAAGCGGCGTATAAAATAAGATATTTTCGTGGATCGTATCTATTAATTTTTCACGAAATGATGAATCGTTCATAGCAAATGAACAAATTTCTTCTTTTTCTACATCTTGATCACAAAAAGTACAGATACCCTCATAGTCAGTATGAATAAGATCACCTAATTTAATTTCTTCTTTCTTTTCAGAAAGAACAGCAGTTTCTAAAATAAAAGTTCTTTTTTCGTTAATTTTTACATTCATTTCCCCAAATTCTTTATCGCCTGGTTCAAAATAATCACCAAAGTTATCTAATGTAATATCCATGTTAATCCCTCCTAGTAAGTAAATGCACAATTAAATAGCAAAACCTTTTTTATTTTTAATAAGTTTTCAGATTGCCTAGACAAAAGATTATACATTCTTTACGCTAGATAATAAGGTGATTAATATGCTTCGAAGCATAATTCCAACTATGATTCAATTTGCGGAAATGAAAGTACTAAGCGTAGTTTATTCTTGTTCACCCATTTTTCTGTTTCCTCTATAAAAGAACGACCGTTTTGATCTTCAATATAATATAATAAATCTTTTTCTAAAGAAAAATCGTTGTTTGATTTTACATTTCCTATGTAAAATTCATTCGTATATTCTCGATCAAAAAATTGAACCTCGCTCGTAGTATATAAATGTATATAGAGTCTGCATTTCAAATTATGAAAAACATTCTACACTATTTTAAATATATGGTAAAATATGTGTAGAATCAATAACACATTGAAGAGAGGTTTAAATATGGATGGAAATAAATTGATTCCAATCGAATCAAAGCGCTTTAATCAAAAAGAAGTATGTATCGACATTCCTGTTCCATCAGGCAAATTGATGTTTGATGATTGGTTCGAAGGTTCGACGCCGTTGCTAGAATATTTAGATGATAAAACGTCGGAGATTGACTCCAAAGAGATTCGAGTTGAACGAACACTTGATTATCAAAAAGTTGGAATAGGTCACTTTTACACTGGAGCATCATCTCCAATAATTTGCCTAAAAGATGACACTCTTTATATCGGAAATAGTCAAGAAGTTATTCAAATTTTCAATAAAGAAGATAAAGACTATTGTGAATATGAATTTGAAGCACCACTCATTGAAGGGGGAAAAGTTTTAGGAAATGTAACCTCATCATTATGGTGGATAACGGTTTGTGATTATTCCGTATATGAAAATCTTGCTGTCGAAAAATTTGGAGAGATAAAGGGTAAAAAAAATGCACAAGAAGCGAAAAGGCGCGCCGATCTTGTTTTAAAAGTAGCACCTGGAATATACAGAATTACTTATTATACAGATAGAAATATTGAACGTGAATTATACGCAAAGATAGAAAAAATTAGTTAAAAACACTCATTTTATGAGTGTTTTCTTTTGGAAGAAAGAGTTTATTTATTAATGCCGTCCGAACATGTATTTCCTTTTTACGAGGATGTGATGTCTTTTTAGGATAATTAAGTAAAAAAAGGGGTGGTTTTAATGAACGATAAATTTTACATGGATTTTGATAAACAAGTATTTGTCGCTGATCAAATTCTGAATGAGCCTTATATTTTTGATTTAACAAAACAAAACATCAAAGAAGGCTATGCAATAAATGAAAATATGGTAGCTTTGTTTACAATATCTGAAATGATTGGTGGGGAAGTATCTGTATTTTTAAACCTTATACCGAATTTTGATATGAATCATTATTCCCGAATTATTTCAGTACCTTTTGAAGTAACGACAGGGGAAGTTTTTATTTATTCAAATATTGATAGCGAAGAAGAATTACCTTTCGAATTACAAAAACTATTAAATGACTTCATCAAAAAAGGATACACAAGAGAAAAAGAACTCAAGCCAAGAAAATTTTCTTTAGAAAACGGAAAATATGATCTGTACTTTGCGATAAAAGGTAAAGATATTACACCTGATACAGAAGATAATGAATATGAAATTTATTTTGTTCCAAATGAACGTTCAACATATAAAAGTATTTTATTTAAAGATAAATAAGGAGTGATTAGAAATGGAATTACCAAAGTTTAAATATCACTCAGACCCTATTAAATCTGGAGTTATTGTCAAGGAAAGAACGTTATGTCCAGTTTGTAGGGAAGTGAAGGAATATCGTTATGAAAACAAACCTTATGGTGAAGTTGACCTTGAAGGCATTTGTCCGTGGTGCATTGCTGATGGTCGAGCAGCCAAAGAATATGATGTCGATTTCAATGATTACTATGATTATTCGAGCGAAGTAAACAAATCACAAATTGAAGAATTAGTGAAAAGAACTCCAACATATATAAGTTGGCAAACGGAGTATTGGCTCACTCATTGTCATGATTTTTGTGCTTTTATTAAATATGTTGGATGGGCAGAAATTGAACATTTATACAATGAATTAAAAGATGACATCGACGAAACGTGTAAATGGATGCAACTCAGTTTAGAAGAATTCAAGGATTATCTATTTAATGACGGTGATTTTCAAGGTTACTTATTTCGATGCATTCATTGCGGGAAACATCGGTTACATACTGATTTAAGTTAAACTCTTTTTTAATAATATATTCTCAATCTGTGGAATTGTTTGCTTTATCCCATTTCCAAATATTTATACCATGCAATCTATTCCAGTATTCTCTCGCTGTGTCAAAATGAGAGGTATAACCATAACTTTTAACAGAAGAATCATATCAAACAGGTCTATTTAAGTCTATCGCAATGTCGCCTTCAAAATAACGTTCTGTTTCTTTTATTTCATATGCATAAGATGTAGTAGAAAAAATAGACAAACTTGTTAAACAAATAACCCCTATTGCAATCATTTTTTTAATCTTGCTTTTAAACAAAATCGCTTATTAGCAATTTTGTTTTTTTGTTTGTGAAATTATTTTCATCTTTTTTATAAACAAGAAGAAACTTTGTGGTATGATCCCTTCGATCACGGATAAGAAATACCGCCCACGATGAAAAAATTGATCAATTTTTTTCTTTCATAAGGGAGTGATCATGTTGGGCAAGTCAAAAAAACATGCAGGAGGGAGAACTGCCGATAAGAGAAAGGAACGAAAAAGAACTGAGAAATTTCGAAATTCTATTTTAAAACGCGATAAAGAAACATGTTATTTTTGCGGAGAATTAGGATTATCGTTAGACCATCTCATTCCAATTGACAAAGGCGGAAAAACAGAAAGCAGTAATCTCGTTTGTTGTTGTGACGTTTGTAATAATGAAAAAGCGAATATGACTGAAGAAGAATATCGTACATATTGCAAAGAACGCGAAACAGACCCAGAAAAACAAAAACATAGAAAACGCTTGGAAGCTAAGTTATCCTATGTTTCTTGTAGCAATTGCCCGAAAATGACAATAAAACGACAGATCAAAAATGGTTTGTGTCAAAGTTGTCAGGAAAAAGAAAAAAAGAAAAAATAATAAGAAAGGACAGTGGTAAGATATTAAAAAGAGGCGCTATAATTGCCCCTCTTTTCTTTTTATATATGAAAAAAACGCTAATAGTAGCGTTTTTTTAGTTATTCATTGTCTTCGTTTATACGTGCAATTTTGTTTAAAACATCATCAAAAAAGGCTTTTTCTACTTCTTGTGGTAAAAAGTCAAAAATTGCAACAGGTTCAGTTTCTCCATCTACAAAGAAAGCAAAATAACTAACGTATGCATCCGTTCCTTTGCCTTCTATTTCTACTAAAAACCGTTCTTCTCCGTATTCCCCATCAATAATTACTTCTATTTCATTCTTTGATAAAGGTTTAATTGAATAGTTTTGATTTTTAATTTCTTCTTGGCAAAAACGAAAGGATTCAAAAATGTATTCCATGTCTTCAAAAACAGATTCCATTATTTCACTCTTCAATAAAGCATGAATGATAGTTTTGATTATTTTTTCATCATCTTCACTTGATTCATTTTTCCACTCTGAAAACGCAATACGATCAAATAATTCTTTTGGATTTGTTTCAAAATATGTTTTTAAACCATCAAGTGGTAATGTTTGAACATCCTTCGGCGTAAATCTAATATCAAACATCGTATCAATCATATATTCATTGTTTACTTTTTCTTTTGAGTTTACCATGCAACGATCTACTAAAAAACCATCAAGTTTCATTGTTGTTAAATGAGTAAAAACAAATGTATATGTATTGTTCATGAAATCACCTCTTTTTATTATGTTTCATTTATTTTACTTTATTCTTTTGGTTTTTCTCAAAAAAACCTAAATTATTTTAGCTTTTGTTGTCAGGTTTAGATTCATAAGGTGGTATAATCATGCGTTGATTCATAAACGCATGATTATTTAAAAAAAGCAAATTTCTTTTTAGAAATTTGCTTTATTACACCACTTTTATTATCTATGGTATAATTTAAATAGTACTAGCTAGTAGTTCCTTTTATGCGTGAATTGTCTTTGAATTATTTGTTTATTTGCACCATCCTGCAAGGTTAGTACGAACATATGATAATTTTCAAATATTGTTTTCATCAATATTTCGGTATTAACAAAACCCCTCATTAAAATTGCGGCAACAATCTTAATGAGTTATAAATTGGTAGGAATAATTTTTTTAGGTAAAACCCTAATATTCTTATCAATTTTTTTTATATTTATAGTATGTCCGCCTTTTCTTAAAATGTTTCCCGCAGCTTGAATATCATCATGCAACTTAACCCCTGTCGAAGAATAAAATAAAGCTTCTTTAGAATTCCTTACACCTAAATATTTTCTTTTTTCACCTTTTTTTGGAAGTGGTTCATTGGCAAGTAAATCTGTTTTTGATGTTCCGTATTCAGAAACAATTTTTAAATTAATTCCGCTTCTTTTACACGTCACTTTCATTTGTTCAATTAATTGTTTGTGTTGGAATATATAAACATTTTTAGCATCTTTGTTATAACCTATAACAATTGTACCTATATTATTTAACAAACAATACTTCACTAAATATTTAGCAGTTTTTCCTATATAGTCTTTTATTTTATTGTTCCTTTTTGTTTCAGCTTGTTCGATTCTTGTTTTACTCTTTTTAGAATTTTTGTTTTTTATTTTATCACAAATAAATTTGCAATCATGTTTTGCTTTTTTTATAGGCTTCCCATCAATAATAAAATTGAATCCATCTTTATTAGATAAACATGCAGCAAGATTGTGAATACCTAAATCTATTCCTAAAGCGAATTTTCTGTGGTTTGCTTTTTCATTTTCAAAATAAACATATTTCACGATTATTTTTGAAAATTTGTTTTGAAATATCTTTATTAAAAACGGATTTCTTCCTTCTTCATTTTGTTTAATCGGTATTTCTAGCAAGTCATTTTCTCTAACAGGGATAATAATTTTATCTTTTTGTAAATATTCTTTTGGAATTAATTTTGTTTTAATAACAATATCATTTATCCCATAGGGAATATTTTCAATGGATTTAAAATTTTTTTCTAATTGTTTTATTTCTTCAATAAGACTATCCGCTACAAAACTTGGAAATTGATTGTAATTAGTACCCGCCTTTATAAATCCTAGCATTTTTTCATCAGAAAACTTTAATGTGTTCCAAATTTCGTTAGAAAATTTTTCATTGCATTCAAACAATTCTTTAAAAAGATTACGTTCTTTCATTGTTGTAATTTTAATGTCATCTATTGTGTTAGTAAACATATTTCACCTCCTTATGGACGTTTATAAAACTAAAGATTAATCATGTCAATTTTTTTTTGAAAATAATTAATTTAATTTTCATACAAAATTCTATTGTAAAAATAATTAGGAGTTTCTTCTAATTATAATTTCCACTTCATTGTAGTTTTTTCACATTTCAATTAAATGTCGTTTGCCGCACAATCTATAAAATATTCTCTTAGTCAAAAGAGGAAAAAACACATTCTAGAATGTGCTTTTTATAGTTTAATGAGTTTTATTGATGAATTTATGATATTTACTCATTAAAAAGTCATTTATTGTTGTTTCTTTTTCAATTTGTTTTTCATAATACTTTATGATTTTTATGATAGATAAATCGTTTATGGTTTTTGTTTTGTTTGCTATTTTTTCCAATTTATATTTATCTTTTTTTAGTTTTTTTAATTTATCACATTGCTGTTGAAATTTTAAATAAAAATCAAATTCTGCGGATAAACCATGTTCATGCAAATTATTGTATCTATTACTATCTGAAAATAACAAAATTGTAGCATCTTCCTTTTTCACTACACCACCATCTTGATCATAAACAGGATAATCTTTCATTTCCGCTATCCAATCTCTTATTTTTCCGTTTTTATTTTCTGTTATCGTAAGGTAATCATTTACTTTTAACGGAGTACCATCATAATCATGTTTTTTTGCTTCTTTTACATGTTGATTTGAGACTGTTAATATTTTATCTGGAACAATTTCTCTTCGTATTAAGGCATATTTTATACCATTCTTTGTATTGATTAGTGTTTCAAAAATAAATGTATGTTTGTTCAAAATATCTGCAAGTGCTGTTATATATGGATAGTTATAAATTTTCACTAAATCGTATTTTCCTGCACCGATACTATTCGGGAACATGTTTATCACCTCACTTTATACTTAATTTAAATAGTTCGATTTCCCTTCATTCATGAATATTTCTTTTTATAGAGCATTTTTTTATGTTTTTTGTTAGTTTTGATTTTTATCCAAGGGAAAAATATTTTCATGCCATAATAATAGATATAAACGATAAAGGAGTTGTGCGTAATGTTTAATTTACAAGTAACTAGTGGAAAAGTATATGGACTTATTTACAAAGGGAATGTTTATTTAACAAAAGAAAACGCCGATCATTTACATTTAAGTATTGAAAACAAACAAATACAAGGTTATTTAGAATATCCCAATGAGAAAATTGCACTTTATGATTTTAATGAAGAAACTGAACCTTGGACAAATCCAAGTGAACTTGAAAAAAACGGTATTTTAACAGCAATGGAATGGGAAAAATTATCCGAAAAAGAACAAGATGGATATTTTTTATTCGGCT
>Ga0207655_1003661_pt1 | contig 11337 bp, 10 predicted proteins | sample KBSM44metaG_FD_184398 | JGI IMG/M metagenome (GOLD analysis project Ga0207655, IMG submission 184398) | Miscanthus rhizosphere microbial communities from Kellogg Biological Station, Michigan, USA - KBS M4-4 metaG (SPAdes) (version 2) | ecosystem: Host-associated > Plants > Roots > Rhizosphere >... | reverse complement strand
GGCTTCTTCGAACGCAACGACAGCTTCACCCTGGGTGTGTGCAACGGTTGCCAGATGATGTCCAACCTCAGCGAACTGATCCCGGGCAGCGAGTTCTGGCCGCACTTCGTGCGCAACCGTTCCGAGCAGTTCGAAGCCCGTGTCGCCATGGTGCAGGTGCAGGAGTCCAACTCGATCTTCCTGCAAGGCATGGCCGGTTCGCGCATGCCGATCGCCATCGCCCACGGTGAAGGCCATGCCGAGTTCTCCAGTGAAGAGGCTTTGCTCGAAGCCGACCTGTCCGGCTGCGTGGCCATGCGTTTCGTCGATAACCACGGCAAGGTCGCCGAGACCTACCCGGCCAACCCGAACGGTTCGCCGCGCGGGATCACCGGCCTTACCAGCCGCGACGGCCGCGTGACCATCATGATGCCGCACCCGGAGCGCGTGTTCCGCGCCGTGCAGAACTCGTGGCGCCCGGAAGAGTGGAACGAAGACGGCGCCTGGATGCGCATGTTCCGCAACGCCCGCGTGTGGGTGAACTAAGGCGGTGTACAAGCTCGCCTTCTTCGTACCCGCAAGCCACGTGGAGACGGTGAAAACCGCCGTCTTCGCTGCCGGCGGCGGGCGCATCGGCAACTACGACAGCTGTGCCTGGCAAGTGCTGGGCCAGGGCCAATTCCGCGCGATGGACGGCAGCCAGCCGTTTATCGGGCAGATTGGCCAGGTTGAAGTGGTTGAGGAATGGAAGGTTGAGCTGGTGGTGGCGGATGAGTTGATCGTGGCTGTCGTGGCTGCGCTCAAACTGAGCCACCCGTACGAGACACCGGCGTATGAGGTGTGGCAGTTGGCGGATTTCTGATTCGCACGCTGCAAAAACAAGAAACCCGCTGGGCCAGTTTGGTCAGCGGGTTTTTTGTTGGCTTTACGAGCCTATTCGCGAGCAAGCCCGCTCCCACATTCGACCGTATTCCTTCAGGGTAACCGCGATCGAATGTGGGAGCTGGCTTGCTCGCGAATGCGTCGGCACAGGCGCCTCAGATCTTTCCGGCAAGCCTTTCAGGTTGTCCGTCGGAACTCGCCTCACTAGCCTTCGCCAGTCACTGCCAATTCAGTGACCGGGACTGCAAGCCCGCCGAAACCTCACCCGTTAGTCACAAGCGCCTTTATAGTTGCGGCGCTTTTTCATGGTCGCCATTTATGGTGGCTGTGTGCGGGAGACCTTCGGGTCTACAGCCCAAATCCCCCGTCTGACGCTCACCCCACCGACCAACTCTTCACCGTACGGCTCAGTCTCGATAGCGAAACCTTACTCGCCAATGCCGCCCAGGATATTGCGTCGGCACAGGCTCTGACGGGGCACCTGGCCTTTGAGATCGATGGCGTCCAACGAGAGATCGCGCTGGCAGTTCACCGTATGCTTGAAGGTATCCAGTTGAGGGTGGATAGGGTGTTGGATTTGAATGACATTTCTAGTCTCAACACTCCAGTCGCCAGTTAAGGCTAATCGCAGGCAAGCCAGCTCCCACATTTTGAATGTATCCACAGATCAAAAATGTGGGAGCCGGGCTTGCCCGCGATGTGGCCAGTTCAGGCAAGGATCAATTAAGCCCCAGCCCCAATCTGGCGGCCACTGACCAACCGCTCCAACGCCTCGCTCAATCCCGAGGCCTTGTCACCGATCAACAGGTGCCAAACGCCGCTTTCCATCTGGCTGACCCCTTGGCAGCCCAGCGCGGTCAGATCGGTTTCTGACAGCACCGAATCATCCCCCAATTCCACCCGAAGCCGCGTCATCGCCACGGCTTCGAGCTGGCGCACATTTCCTCGACCACCCAGTGCGTTCAGCCATTTCTCGGCTTCCTGCACATTCACCGCCACCGGCTTATCCACAGGCGCAACCGCAACAGGCGCGCTGGCCACAAACGACGGCATGGCCAAACGAATCTCATCGGCAATGCTGTCGGCCATCGGTCCGACCACCACCTGCAAGCTCCCGCCATTCCCCGGCCGAACCACGGCCATGGCGCCGAGTGCTTTCAACTCCGCATCCACCGCCTTGTTGCGATCTACCATGTCCAACCGCAGGCGCGTGGTGCAGGCACCGACGCTCAGCAGATTCTCTGCACCGCCCAAGGCCTGGATGTACGCCGTGGCGCGCTGGTTATCACTCATCGCCTCAGCCTGCACCACCTGGATATCTTCCCGCCCCGGTGTCTTCAGGTTGAAGCGGCGAATGCAGTAGTTGAACACGCTGTAGTAGACCACCGCATAGACCAAGCCCACCGGGAACACCAGCCAGCCATTGGTGGACTTGCCCCAGCCCAGCACCATGTCGATAAACCCACCGGAAAAGGTAAACCCGAGGTGGATATTCAGCATATTGGTGACCGCCATCGACAGGCCGGTCAGCACCGCGTGGATCAGATACAAAAACGGCGCGAGGAACATGAACGCGAATTCAATCGGCTCGGTCACCCCGGTCAAAAACGAGGTCAACGCCATCGACAGGAAAATCCCGCCCATCACTTTACGGCGCTCCGGCAAGGCATTGCGGTACATCGCCAAACAGGCCGCCGGCAGGCCGAAGAGCATCACCGGGAACATGCCGGTCATGAACTGGCCACCTTTCGGGTCGCCAGCGAAGTAGCGAGTCAGGTCACCCGTCACCACCGCGCCGGTCACCGGGTCGGTGAAGCTGCCGAACACAAACCAGGCCATGTTGTTGAGGATGTGGTGCAGGCCGGTGACGATCAGCAGGCGGTTGAACACGCCAAACACGAAGGCGCCGAAGCTGCCGCTTTCCATCAGCAGCACGCCGAAACTGTTGATGCCGTGCTGGATCGGCGGCCAGATGAGGCCAAAGATCACGCCCAGTGCAACTGCCGAGAAACCGGTGACAATCGGCACAAACCGCCGCCCGCCGAAGAAGGCCAGGTACTCCGGCAGCTTGATGTCCTTGAAGCGGTTGTACAGCCCGCCCGCCATCAGGCCGCTGGCGATACCGGCGAGCATGCCCATGTTGATGGTGCTGTCCATCACCTTGAGGGTAGAGATCATCACCAGGTAACCAATCGCCCCGGCCAGGCCCGCGGTGCCGTTGTTGTCGCGGGCAAAACCCACGGCAATACCAATGGCGAAGATCAGCGCCAGGTTGGCGAAGATCGCTTGCCCCGCGTCGTGCATCACCGCGATGTTCAAGAGATCAGTGTCACCCAGGCGCAGCAGGAGGCCGGCGATCGGCAGGATCGCGATCGGCAGCATCAGTGCACGGCCCAGGCGTTGCAGGCCTTCGATGAAATGTTGGTACATGGCGAGTCTCCCTTTTCTTGTTGTTGTCAGCTCAGCGGCCAGTGGTGTTGACAGGCATGGCGAACGGCCTTGGCGCTGCTCAGGTCGAGCAGGCCTTGGCTCAGTTGCCGGCATTGCGCCGCGTCCAAGTGGCGGACGCGGTCCTTGATTTCTCCGATCTGCGGCGGGCTCACCGACAGCTCGCTGACGCCCAGGCCCACCAGCACCGGCGTGGCCAGCGGGTCGGAGGCGAGGGCGCCACACACGCCGACCCAGCGCCCGTGCTTGGCTGCACCGGCACAGGTCTGGGCGATCAGCCGTAGCAGCGCCGGGTGCAGCGCATCGACGCGGGCAGCGAGGCCGGCGTGGTCGCGGTCCATGGCCAGGGTGTACTGGGACAGGTCATTGGTGCCGATGGACAGGAAGTCCGCATGCTTGGCCAACTGTTCGGCCATCAGCGCGGCGGCGGGCACTTCGATCATCACGCCCAGTTCGGGGCGCTGGGTCAGTTCCAGCTCGGCGCACAGTTCATCCAGGCGCTGGCGAATCTGCAGCAACTCATCCACTTCACTGACCATCGGCAGCAGGATGCGGCAGCGCTCCAGCGGGCTGACTTGCAGCAGCGCACGCAGTTGCTGATCGAGCAGTTCGGGGCGCATCTGGGCCATGCGAATGCCGCGCAAGCCGAGCACCGGGTTGGCTTCGACGGGCAGCGGCAGGTAATCCAGCTGTTTGTCGCCGCCCACGTCGATGGTGCGGATGATCACCGACTTGTCACCCATCGCATCCAACACGGCTTGATAGGCCTGGCGTTGTTCCTGTTCATCCGGCGCGGTGCGGCGGTCGACAAACAGGAATTCGGTGCGCAGCAGGCCAACGCCATCAGCGCCGTTTTCAAAGGCCACCTGAGCTTCGGCGCTGGAGGCGACATTCGCGGCGATTTCGACGGTCACGCCGTCGGTGGTGCGTGCCGGTTGCTGAGCCTGGGCGTGTTGCTGTTGGCGGCGCAGTTTCTGTGCATCACGAATCTGGTGCACCTCGGCGTGGCGCGCCTCGCTGGGCGCCAGTTCCAGGCGGCCGTTGGCAGCGTCGAGCACTACGCGTTGGCCCTGGGGCACATCGAGCACTTCGGCGCCCAACGCGACCACACACGGCAGGCCTTTACCACGGGCCAGGATCGCCACGTGGGACGTGGCGCCGCCTTCGGCCATGCAGATGCCGACGGCTTGCTGCGCACTCAGTTGCAACAGGTCGGACGGGGTCAGTTCATGGGCGCTGACGATTGCACCGGCTGGCAACTCGAAATGCCAGGCTTCCCCGAGCAGTGCGCGCAGTACCCGTTGTTGCAGGTCGCGCAGGTCATTGGCGCGCTCGGCAAACAGCGGTTTGCCCAGGGCCAGCAATACCGCGCACTGTGCCTGGATGGCATCGCGCCAGGCGTGCGTCGCTGCGCTGCCTTGTTCGATTGAACCGGTCGCGGCTTCCAGCAGGTTGGGGTCTTCCAGCAGGGCAAGGTGGGCGGCGAAGATGTCCTCTTCCTCGACATTCTTGCGCTGGCGGGCGTGGTCCAGGGTCTTGCGGATTTCACTGCGCACTTGCTCCAGCGCGGTGTCCAGGCGTTGCAGTTGTTCATCGGCGGCGTGGTTGCCGGTGTCGGCGGGCAGTTCAATGCCGGTCAGGCGGAACAGCGGCCCGCACACCAATCCCGGTGCGGCGCATACGCCTTGCAACACGCCGGCTTCGGTATTGGCCTTGCGTGGCGCAACGGCGGCGACGGGGGCGTGGTGTTCTTCCTTGATGGCGGCGGACAAGGCGGCGACCAATGCTTGCACGGCGCCGTCGGCGTCTTTGCCGCGACAGGTCACGCGCACCTCATCGCCTTCGCCAATGCCCAGGCCCATCAAGCCGATCAAGCTGTCGCACGAGGCGGATTTATCGCCGTAGTGCAACCACGCCTGGCTGCTGAAATCCTGGGCGGTCTTGCGCACCAAGGCGGCTGGGCGTGCATGCAAGCCACCACGGTGAGTGATGCGCACACGGGCGCTGGCTTCAGCGACCGAGTTATCCACAGTCGCCTGGGCCTGCGCCGTCGAGCGCGTCACGATCTGCAACAACGGCTCGCCGACCTTGACGCTGTTCCCGGCAACCGGCCGCAGCTCAAATCGCTCGCCGTTGGTCAGGATGATCAGGCTGACCAGGCTCTTGCACTGGCGCGCAATGCGGTCCAGGTCAAACTGCACCAGGGCCTGGCCCTTGCTCACCCGGGCGCCGTCCTTGACCAGCAAGGCGAAGCCTTCGCCATTGAGTTCGACCGTGTCGATGCCCACGTGCATGAGCACTTCGGCACCGTTCTCGGCGCGGATCGTCAGTGCATGGCCGGTACGTGCGACGTGGATGATCACACCGTCGCAGGGCGCGTGCAGGCAATCGTTCAGCGGGTCGATGGCAATGCCGTCGCCCATGGCGCCACTGGCGAACACTTCATCGGGAACGTTGCCCAGGGTCAGCAGCGGCCCGCTTAACGGGGCGCTGAGGGTCAATGCATTATTGTTGTTGGACATGGGCACGGTACTCATCAGGAAAACACGGCAATCGACTCAGTGAGTGCGGGTGACTTTGCTCAGGTGGCGCGGTTGGTCCGGGTCCATGCCCCGGGCGTGGGCCAAACCGGCGGCCATCACGTAGAAGCTCTGGATCGCCAGGATCGGGTCCAGGCTCGGGTGTTCGGCGCGGCTCAAGGTCAGGTCGCGTTCGGCGATATCGTCGGGTGCGGCCAGCAAGACGCGGGCACCGCGTTGGCGCATGTCGGCCGCCAGGCTCAACAGACCGGCTTGCTCGGCGCCGCGTGGGGCGAACACCAGCAGTGGGTAGTTCTTGTCGATCAAGGCCATGGGGCCATGACGCACTTCGGCGCTGCTGAAGGCTTCGGCCTGGATCGCCGAGGTTTCCTTGAGCTTGAGCGCGGCTTCCTGGGCGATGGCAAACCCGGCGCCACGGCCGATCACCATCAGTTGCTGGCAACCGCGCAAGGCTTCGATGGCACGGCTCCAATCCTGCTTGGCCGCGGCGCGCAGGTCATCGGGCAGGGCGCGGCAGGCTTGCAGCAACTCGGCTTCCTGGTTCCAGTGGCCGATCAACTGCGCGCTGGCGCTGAGGGTGGCGATAAAGCTCTTGGTGGCCGCGACGCTGTGTTCCGGCCCGGCGCACAGCGGCACATGGAATTCGCAGGCGGCTTCCAGCGGCGAGTCTTCGGCGTTGACCATGGAAATGCTCAGCACACCGCGTTTGCGCAGCAGGCGCAGACTGTTGACCAGGTCCGGGCTTTGCCCCGATTGAGAGAAACCAAACGCTACCTGCCCACTGACCTTCAACGGCGCTTGCAGCAAGGTCACCACCGACATCGGCAATGACGCCACTGGCACACCCACATGCTGCATGGTCAGGTAGGCGAAGTAGCTGGCGGCATGGTCGGAGCTGCCACGGGCGATGGTCATCGCCACTTGCGGCGGCTGGCGGCGCAGGCGGCCGGCGATTTCTTCCAGCAGCGGGTCCAGGCGTTGCAGTTGGGCCGCGACGGCGTCACAGGAGGCCAGGGCCTCTTCAAGCATTTTTGAAGTCAATGGTTTCTCCTTCGACCATTACGTCGGTGAGTGTCAGGGAGCGGTCCAGGCGCACGCAGTCGGCAAAACTGCCCGGTTGCAGGCGGCCGCGTTCTTCCAGGCCCAGGTAGTCCGCAGGAAATTGCGACAGGCGTTGTGAGGCTTCGCTGATGGGCAGGCCGATCTTCACCAGGTTGCGCAGCGCCTGGTCCATGGTCAGCGTGCTGCCGGCCAGGGTGCCGTCGGCCAGTCGTACGCCGCCCAGGCATTTGGTCACGGTGTGGCTGCCCAGCTTGTATTCACCGTCGGGCATGCCGGCGGCGGCGGTGGAATCGGTGACGCAATACAGGCACGGGATCGAGCGCAGGGCCACGCGCATCGCACCGGGGTGCACGTGCAGCAAGTCGGGGATCAATTCCGCGTATTTGGCATGGGCCAACGCCGCGCCGACGATGCCGGGTTCGCGGTGATGCAGCGGGCTCATGGCGTTGTATAAATGGGTGAAGCTGGTGGCCCCGGCGGCCATCGCGGCGACACCTTCTTCATAGCTGCCCAGGGTATGGCCGATCTGCATGCGCACGCCGCGTTCGCTGAGGGCGCGGATCAGGGCGTCATGGCCGGCGATTTCCGGCGCGATGGTAATGACGCGGATCGGCGCCAGGCGCAGGTAGGCTTCCACTTCTGCCATCAGTGCGGTGTGGGCGAAGTTGGGTTGGGCGCCGAGCTTGCCTGGGTTGATGTAAGGGCCTTCCAGGTGCACGCCGAGTACGCGAGCGCTGCCGGCAGGGCGCTGTTCGCAGAAGCTGCCGAGCTGGCCGAGCACGCGGGAGATTTCCTCCACCGGCGCGGTCATGGTGGTGGCCAGCAGGGAGGTGGTACCAAAACGCACGTGGGTGCGGGTGATGGTCTCGAAGGCGCTCGCGCCTTCCATGATGTCCGCACCGCCACCGCCGTGCACGTGCAGGTCGATGAAGCCTGGCAGCAGGTAGGGCAAGTCGTTTTCAGCCGGGTCGCACGGTGTGCCTTCGATGGCGACGACCTTGCCGTGCGCGTGCACCAGGCGGCCGCGAATCCAGCCGCTGGGCGTGAGGATGTTGTCTTCGGACATGGGCAGTTCTCTAAATTCGCAGTTCAGCGGAATAGTCGTGGCGGCGCAGCTCTGCGACGAAGTCGTAGTAGTCGTTGCGGCAGTAGGTGTCGGTGATTTCGATGGGCGTGTTGTCGGCGGTATAGCCGACCCGCGTCATCAGCAGCATCGCGGTGCCGGGGGCGATGCCCACCAGGCGCGCGAACTCGTCCGAAGCGTTGATCGCCTGCACATGCTGCAGGGCGCGGACGATGGGCTTGCCGATGCTTTCAAAGTATTCGTACAGCGAACTGCCCAGGGCCTGGGGTTGCGGCAGCACCGAGGCGGGGACCACGGTCATTTCAATGGCCATCACCGTGTCATCGGCTTTGCGCAGGCGTTTGAGCCGGGCCACTTTGTCGCTGGTGGACAGGCACAGGCGGATCAGTTCTTCGTGGGTCGGCGGGGTGATGTCGCGTTCAAGCCATTGGGAGCTGGGCACGAAGCCCTTGAGGCGCAACATCTCGCTGAAGCCCGACAGACGCGACAAGGGTTGTTCCAGGCGTGGCGTGATAAAGGTGCCCGAGCCTTGGCTGCGGCGGATCAAGCCTTGGGCGAACAGCACTTCCAGTGCCTTGCGGGCGGTGACCCGAGAAATGCTCAACTGCTCGCTGAGCACGCGCTCCGACGGTAGCGCCTGTTCGGACGTCCACTGGCCGGCATGGATCGCCGCTTCCAGTTTGCGCGCCAATTGCAGGTACAGCGGCGTGGATTGTTTGTCGTCAGGGCGCAAGGCCAGTATCGGGTTCATCGTTCAGGGTTCCGATGCGGTTATTGGAGTGTTGTCGCCCGGTATGGGCCGGAAATTAATACCACTTAAATACCATGTCAATGCAGCCAAAACGGTGCAAATCGCCGTTTCAGGGCGCTGTAATGGGGCCTGGTATCAAGTGGTATTAGAGAGGTCTTTATTGCGCGCAGAACAGCGCAGCCCGGCGCGGTGAACTGGTATTCACCGGCAGGCGCCGCACAAGGCAGGCATTTTTTTTTGGATTATTTTACGAACGGTCGAGGATTACGGACGAATCTCGATCAGGGTGCCGTCCTTGACCAGGTTCCAGACTTCGCGCATGTCGACGTTGCGCATGCCGATACAACCGTCGGTCCAGTCCAGGGTGTGGAACCACTGCTCGGGGTAGTCTTCGGTGTCGGGGGTGCCATGGATCATGATCATGCTGCCCGGCTTCACTCCTTCGCGGCGGGCGCGGGCGGCGTCGCTGATATTGGGGTAGGAGATGTGCATGGCCAGGTTGAAGCGCTCGCTGGTCTTGCGCCAGTCGATCCAGTAGAAGCCTTCCGGCGTGCGGCGGTCGCCTTCGATCAGCTTGGCGCCCTTGGGGTTCTTGCCCAGGGAGATGCGATAGGTCTTGAGGGGCTTGCCGTCGTTGATCAATTGCAACTGGCGGGCGGACTTGAGCACCAGGATTTTCTCGACGGGCTTGCCGCCGATGATTTCCACCGTGGAGGCGCAAGACAGGGTAGCGAACGACAAACAGATAAGAGCAAGCAACAGACGCATTAAAACGGTATCCCTGTGTGCCGGGTTCTTATTGGGTGGGCTTGCCCATGGGCGGGACGGCTTCGCTGCGTACGGGGTACGCCTGCTGCCGACGGTCGGCGAAAAAGTATTCTAAGGTACGCCCGACCGTGCGAAAAGCCAGCTCTGACCAAGGGATGTCAGCTTCGTCGAAAAGCTTCACTTCCAGGCTTTCGGGGCCTGCGGCAAAGTCGAGGTCGACCAGTTCGGCGCGGTAGAAGATATGCACCTGGCTGATGTGCGGTACGTCGATCAAGGTGTAGATGCTCAGGTTGCGCACGCGGGCGCAGGCTTCTTCCAGGGTTTCGCGGGCGGCGGCCTGTTCCACGGTCTCGCCGTTTTCCATGAAGCCTGCAGGCAGGGTCCAGTAACCCAGGCGCGGTTCGATGGCGCGGCGGCACAGCAGCACTTTGTCGCCCCATACCGGCACGGTGCCGGCGACGATGTTGGGGTTCTGGTAGTGAATGGTCGAGCAGTGATCACACACGTAGCGCAGGCGGCCGTCGCCTTCGGGAATGCGCTGGGTAACCGGTTTACCGCACTGGCTGCAGAAGTTCATGCTGGGGTTCCTGGAGAGTGGGCCTATCTTGGCTTGGCGGGCAGGGCCCTGCAAGTTGTCGTTTCGCGACACGGCCAAGGTTTTGGGGTTGGGCACCCGCACGCTTTGGTGCATGATGCAAGGTAGCCAACAGACCGAGATGACTCATGCTGGACGAGCTACTTCGCCGGGTAAGCAATCACACCCCCCATACACTGGAGACTGACGGGCGTTTCCCCGAGGCCGCCGTGCTGGTGCCGATTACCCGCAGTGACGAACCTGAGCTGATCCTGACCCTGCGCGCCAGCGGCCTGTCGACCCATGGTGGCGAAGTGGCGTTCCCTGGCGGGCGGCGTGACCCCGAAGACCCGGACCTGATCTTCACCGCGCTGCGCGAAGCCGAAGAAGAAATCGGCCTGCCGCCCGGGCTGGTCGAGGTGATCGGCCCCTTGAGTCCTCTGATTTCCTTGCACGGTATCCGCGTGACGCCGTATGTGGGTGTGATCCCCGATTACGTCGAATACCTGGCCAATGATGCCGAAATCGCGGCCGTTTTCAGCGTGCCCTTGGATTTTTTCCGGCAGGACCCGCGCGAACATACCCATCGCATCGATTACCAGGGCCGCAGTTGGTACGTGCCCAGCTATCGATTCGGCGAATACAAGATCTGGGGGCTGACGGCGATCATGATCGTCGAGTTGATCAACCTGCTCTATGACGATGCCAAGATCAGCCTGCACCAGCCGCCCAAGAGCTTCATCAATATCTAAGCCATCGCTTGAATGGCCAGCCGTGAGGAAAAACCATGAAATACCGCCTGGGCGACGCCCGCGTCGAGACTCATCCACAGAGCTGGGTGGCACCGAATGCCACGCTGGTGGGCAAGGTCAAGCTGGAGGAGGGCGCCAACGTCTGGTTCAACGCGGTATTGCGTGGCGACAATGAACTGATCCTGATCGGCAAAAACAGCAACGTGCAGGATGGCAGCGTAATGCACACCGACATGGGCTACCCGCTGACCCTGGGCACCGGCGTGACCATCGGCCATAACGCCATGCTGCACGGTTGCACCGTCGACGACTACAGCCTGATCGGCATCAACGCGGTGATCCTCAACGGCGCCAAGATCGGCAAACACTGCATCATCGGCGCCAATTCGCTGATCGGCGAAGGCAAGGAAATCCCTGACGGTTCGCTGGTGATGGGCTCGCCGGGCAAAGTGGTGCGTGAGCTGACCGATGCGCAAAAACGCATGCTGGAAGCGAGT
>Ga0207655_1003658_pt1 | contig 11345 bp, 10 predicted proteins | sample KBSM44metaG_FD_184398 | JGI IMG/M metagenome (GOLD analysis project Ga0207655, IMG submission 184398) | Miscanthus rhizosphere microbial communities from Kellogg Biological Station, Michigan, USA - KBS M4-4 metaG (SPAdes) (version 2) | ecosystem: Host-associated > Plants > Roots > Rhizosphere >... | reverse complement strand
CCGCTGCCACTGGCAAGGCAGTTTAGCGGCATGCGCGTGGGCATCGTCGGGCTGGGCCGGGTAGGGCGCGCAGTCGCCACTCGCGCCGCGGCGTTCGGCTGCCCGATCAGCTACACCGACCTCAACGAAATGAGCGACGTACCCTACACCTTCGTCAGCGATCTGGTGGAACTGGCTCGTCAAAGCGACGCGCTGATCGTCGCGGCGGCGGCCGACAAGGCCAAGGGCATCATCAACGCCAATGTGCTCGCGGCGTTGGGGACCGAGGGTTACCTGATCAACGTGGCCCGTGGCAGCCTGGTCAACGAGCCCGCGCTGATCGCAGCTCTTGAGTCCGGGTCGATTGCCGGTGCGGGACTGGACGTATTCGTCGACGAGCCCCACGTGCCAGAGGCATTGTTCGGGCTGGAAACGGTCATCCTGCAACCCCACCGCGCCAGCGCAACCGTGCAGACGCGCACGCGTATGGGCCACATGGTGCTCGCCAGCCTGGCAGCGGTATTGAACGGCCAGGAGCCCGTGGGCGCCGTCGCGTGAAACACCGACCCGTAGCAGCACGGCTTGCCGGCGGGGGCGTCCTCAAGATCGCTCCCGCTGGCAAGCCATGCTGCTACGGGATTTGTGGGGTACTGGATAGGGTCAGAACCCCGCCGACCCCAACGCCAATTCCTCGACCAGAAAATCAATGAACGCGCGGGTTTTCATCGGCACCCGGCGTGCCGACGGATACACCGCATTCACCGAAATCGCCGGCGCCTGCCATTCGCACAACACCGGCTTGAGCCGGCCATCGGCCACAGCCCTTTCGACGATGAAGTTGGGCAGCAGCGCGATGCCCATCCCCGACACCGCCGCTTGCGCGAGGATATCCCCGTTGTTGGCGTGAAGCGGGCCGCTGACCGTCACGCGCTGGGTTTCCTTGCCGTTGCACAGTTGCAGGCTGATGCCGCTTTGCAGGTAGCCGTAGCTGAGGAACTGATGGCTGGCCAGGTCCTTGGGCGACTGCGGCGTGCCGTGCCTGGCCAGATACTCCGGCGAGGCAACCATCACCCGTGGCGCCGGTGCCAGGGAGCGGGCCACCATGGAAGAGTCGGGCAGGCTGGCAATCCGTATGGTGACATCAAACCCGCCTTTCACCGGATCGACCTGCTGGTCACTGAGCACAATCTGCAGCTCGACATTGGGATGCAATTCGTTGAAGCGCGGCAGCAACGGCCCCAGCCGGCTCAGGCCAAACGACATCGGCGCGTTGACGCGCAGCACGCCGCGGATCTCGCCCATTCCGGTGCGGGCGCGCTGTTCGGCTTCGTCCAGCGAGGCGATGACATCACGACAGGCGTCGTAGTACTCGGCGCCGGCTTCGGTGAGATGCAGACTGCGTGTAGTACGTTGCAACAATTGCACGCCGATGGCTTCTTCCAGCGCCTGGATCTGTTTGCTGACTTTCGAGCGGGGCACGTCCAGTGCGCGGGCGGCTGCGGCGAAACCGTTGGCGCCCACCGTGGCGACGAACGCGCGCATGCATTCGATGCGATCCATAGATGTCTCTTGGCTGGAAACAATGAGCGCCAAGTCTATGGATTCACACCCAGAAATGAAACTGGCCAAGGTAAGGCTTTGGGCCACTACACACATCTGCTTACAGCTGCGAGGGTGAATAAACCGAGGTTTTGCGGTGTTATCGGGTTTGACACGCAGGCTTTTTCAAAAGGTGTAGGCTGCCCTTAATCCGAACCCATAATAAGAAGTCGTCGCCATGATCGGAGCACAAGTTCTCACCCCCGAAACCATGATCCTGGGCTGGATGCTCTACCTTCCACTCATTGCCTGGGCGCTGTGGCGTTGTCCGTGGATCGAACTGATCACCGACACCCGTCGCCAGCACGTGTTCTTCGGCACGGTGTTCGCCCTGTTTCTGCTCTGGTTGCTGCGCCGCGACTTCGACACCGGCGTGTCCTATCACTTCATCGGCATGACAGCCGTGACCCTGCTGCTGAACTGGCCGCTGGCGATTGTCGGTGGGTTGATGGCCCAGTTGGGCATGCTGTCGATGGGGCATCAGGACATGGCGTCGATGGGCGTCAACGGCCTGCTGCTGGTGGGCATTCCGGTCATGGTGACCGAAGCCTGCTGCCTGTTGGTCGAGCGCGCACAGCCCAAGAGTCCATTTACCTACATCTTCTGTTCCGGATTCTTCGCCGCAGCGCTGACCGCGCTGCTCTGTCTGCTGCTAGCGATGGGTTTACTATGGGTGGGTGGATTGTTCGCCATGCCGGAGTGGCTGGGCGACTTCATCGGCTACCTGTGGCTGATCATCTTCCCCGAGGCGTTCATCAACGGCGTGATCGTGACTGCGTTGGTGGTGTTCTGCCCCGAGTGGCTGGAAACCTTCAACCGCTCGCGGTATCTGTCCGAACCCTGGGTCGATGACGGTGACACCTGACGGCAACGCATCAGGTGTCACGCCCGGTCAATGCTGACGCGGGTCCAGTTCACCCGAAAACAGCTCGTCCTCGGCATCCGGCGCGACCGGAATCGCGTGCTCTTCCGCAGCCCAGGCGCCCAGGTCGATCAGCTTGCAACGGTCGGAACAGAACGGCCGGAACTTGCTCGCTGGCGTCCATTCCACAGGCGCTCCGCAGGTTGGGCAATTGACGGTCATTGGTTGGCTCATCATTGGCCTCCACGCAAAGTTAGATAAAAGTGATGCAGGCGCTCGACCTCGCTTTTCAGCCACGCAGGGTCACGGTCATTGACGATGACATCGTCAGCCTGACTCAAGCGATGCTCGCGGGTAGTCTGGGCCTTGAGAATCGCCCGGACCTGTTCCTCGTTGGTCTTGTCGCGCAGCACCGTACGCTCGATTTGCAGCGCCTCTGGCACATCGATCACCAGCACCCGCTGAACCATCTGGTGCTGAGTGGTTTCCAGCAACAGCGGCGAAACCAGAACCGCGTAGGGTGATTCTGCGCGGGCCAGGTAGTCACGAATCTCTTCGCGGATCAACGGATGCAGCAAGCCCTCGAGCCAGGCCCGCTGCTGCGGATCCTTGAAAATCAGCTCGCGCAACGCCGCCCGGTTCAGCGTGCCATCGGCCTGCAGTACGCCCGCGCCGAAATGCTCGGCGATCTGCGCCAGGGCAGGGCGCCCGGGCTCGACCACCCAACGCGCGGCGTTGTCGGCATCGACCAGGTGTACGCCCAAATCGACGAAGCACTGCGCAGCGGCGCTCTTGCCACTGCCAATGCCGCCCGTCAGGCCCAGAATCCAGGGAGCTGTTGCGTGAGAGGTCATCTGAAACCGGCGATCTGCAAATACGAAGTGGTTATTTGAGCACCCCAGAGCAATGCGATCCAGCCCGCAATGGCCAGATAAGGCCCGAAGGGGATCGGCGTGCTGGTCTGGACATTGCGCGCACGCAGCAGAATAAGCCCCAGCACCGCGCCGACAATCGACGACAACATGATCGTCAGCGGCAGGATCTGCCAGCCACCCCAGGCGCCCAGCATGGCCAGCAGCTTGAAGTCGCCGTAACCCATGCCGTCCTTGCCGGTGAGCAGCTTGAACACCCAGAACACCGCCCACAGCACCAGATAACCCGCCACCGCGCCCCACAGCGCGTCAGTCAGGGTCGTGAACAGCCCGAACGCGTTGACGATCAGTCCCAGCCACAGCAACGGCAACACAATTGCATCGGGCAACAACTGATGATCGGCGTCGATCAGGCTCATCGACAGCAACCCCCAACTCAACACCAGCACCGCACCCGCCTGCCAGCCAAAGCCAAAATGCCACGCCACGAAGGCCGACATCAGCCCGCACGCCAGCTCTACCAGCGGGTAGCGCTTGCTGATGGGCGCCTTGCAGCTCGAGCACTTGCCGCCCAGGAACAGATAGCTCACCACCGGCAGGTTTTCCCACGCGCGGATCCTGTGCGAACAGTGCGGGCAGCGGGAGTGGGGGAGGATCAGGTTGAAGGTTTCTGCCTGCGGTTCAGGCGGCAGCTCCAGCACTTCACGCGCCTGGATCTTCCAGTCACGCAGCATCATCTTCGGCAGGCGGTAAACCACCACGTTGAGGAAACTGCCCACGAGCAGGCCCAAAACCAGGGTGCATAAAACAAAGGCCAGCGGGGAGCTGGCCAGGAGTTCGGGGAGGGACATGGCTAGACGACGTTTCCGAGCTGGAAGATGGGGAGGTACATGGCGATAACGAGGCCGCCGACGACAACGCCCAGAACGGCCATGATCATCGGTTCCATCAGGCTGGTGAGACTGTCGACCATGGTGTCGACTTCTTCCTCGTAATAGGTCGCGACCTTGTCGAGCATGGAGTCCAGCGCACCTGACTCTTCGCCAATGGCCGTCATCTGCACTGCAAGCATCGGGAAGACGCCGGTGCTGCGCATGGAAAAGTTGAGCTGCATGCCGGTGGAGACGTCCTGTTTGACCTTCTGTACGGCGTTGCGGAATACCACGTTGCCGGTGGCCCCGGCCACCGAATCCAGTGCGTCGACCAATGGCACGCCGGCGGCAAACGTTGTGGCAAGTGTCCGCGCGTACCGCGCCACCGCCGACTTGTAGAGCAGAGGACCGATCACCGGGATCTTCAGCATCATCCGGTCCATTCGGTCGCGAAACTTCGCTGAGCCTTTATAGGCCCGCTTGAATGCGACGACCGCAATCACTACCGCAAGAATAAAGATGTACCAGTAGCTCTGTACCGCTTCGGACAGGCCAATGACCATCAGCGTAAAGGCCGGCAGTTTCGCGCCAAATCCGGCAAAGACGGACTGGAACTGTGGAACGACCTTGATCAACAGGATGCCGGTCACGATGAAGGCGACGACGACGACCGCAATCGGGTAGGTCATGGCCTTCTTGATCTTCGACTTCAGCGATTCGGTCTTTTCCTTGTATGTCGCCACGCGATCGAGCAACGACTCCAGGGCGCCGGCCTGCTCACCCGCATCGACCAGGTTGCAGAACAGATCGTCGAAGTATTGCGGCTTCTGGCGCAGCGCAGTGGCGAAACTGTGTCCCGCTGCCACTTCCTGTTTGATGTCATCGACCAGCTTGCGCATGTTCGGGTTCGCCGAGCCTTCGCTGATGATGTCGAAGGACTGCAGCAACGGCACGCCGGCTTTCATCATGGTCGCCATCTGGCGGCTGAAAAACGCGATATCCAGCGGTTTGATCTTTTTGCCGGAACCGAACAGCGAGGCGGTTTTCTTTCTGACTTTGGTCGGGTTGATACCCTGCTTGCGCAACTGTGCCTTGATCAGCGCCGGATTGTGGCCGGTCAGTTCCCCGGTCACTTTGGTGCCTTTCTTGTCCAGGCCTTCCCAAGTGTAGGTGCCGACTTTTACTGCTTTGGTCGCCATGCTCAGTCCTTGGTGACGCGGTTGATTTCCTCAAGGCTGGTAACGCCTTGCATGGCCTTCATCAGGCCTGAGGTGCGCAGGTCATTGAACCCGTCCTTGCGCATTTGCTCGGAAATCTCGATGGAGTTGCCTTCTTCCATAATAACCCGCTCGAGTGCCGGGGTGCTTTTCACCACTTCGTAGATACCCACTCGGCCTTTGTAGCCTGCGTTGCATTGTTCACAGCCCACGGGAGAGTAAAGCTTGAACGAGCCGATTTTCGACTCGGGGAAACCTTCTGCAATCAACGTGTCCTTGGGAATGTCGACTTCTTTTTTGCAGTGCGGGCAGAGCTTGCGGGCCAGACGCTGGGCGATGATCAGGTTGATGGCCGTCGCGATGTTGAACGCCGCCACGCCCATGTGGTGCAGGCGGGTCAGGGTTTCGGCTGCGCTGTTGGTGTGCAGGGTCGAGAGCACCATGTGGCCGGTCTGCGAGGCCTTGATCGCGATCTCGGCGGTTTCCAGGTCACGAATCTCACCGACCATGATCACGTCCGGGTCCTGACGCAGAAACGCGCGCAGCGCCTGGGAAAAGTCCATGCCCTGACGCGGATTGACGTTGACCTGGTTGATGCCCTCAAGGTTGATCTCCACCGGGTCTTCCGCGGTCGAGATGTTGATGTCGGGGGTGTTCAGGATGTTCAGGCCCGTATACAGGGACACGGTTTTGCCGGAACCCGTGGGCCCGGTCACCAGGATCATGCCTTGCGGCTTGCTCAGTGCGTCCAGGTACAGGGCCTTCTGCTCAGGCTCGTAACCCAGGGCATCGATGCCCATCTGGGCACTGGTGGGGTCAAGAATACGCATGACGATCTTCTCGCCCCACAGCGTCGGCAGGGTGTTGATCCGGAAGTCGATCGAGCGGTTCTTGGATATGCGCAGCTTGATCCGGCCGTCCTGAGGTTTGCGGCGTTCGGAGATATCCAGCCCGGCCATGACTTTCAGGCGCGCCGCGATACGGCCCGCCAGTTGGGTAGGCGGCTTGGCGACTTCGTGGAGAATCCCGTCCGTGCGCAGGCGCACGCGAAAGATCTTTTCGTAGGGTTCGAAGTGCAGGTCCGAAGAGCCCAGGCGAATGGCGTCCATGAGCATCTTGTTGACGAAGCGCACCACCGGGGCATCGTCGGCGTCCTGCCCGCCAATGGAGTTCTCCTTGGTCTCATCGACCGTCTCGATTTCAAGACCCAGGTCGACATCCGCCAACTCGCCCATTCCGGTATGGGTATCGAAAAACTTGTCGATGGCGGCGGTGAGTTTGTCGTCCTCGACCAGAATGGCTTCGGTATTGAGCCCGGTGCTGAACTGGATGTCGGTAATGGCCTGGTGGTTGGTCGGGTCCGATACACCTACGAACAACTTGTTGCCACGGCGCCAGAGGGGCAGAGCGGAGTGCTGGCGAACCAGTTTCTCGCTCACCAGCCCTTTTGGCTGGCTTTCTCTATCCAGGGTATTGAGGTCGAGAAACGGCAAGCCGAATTGCTCTGACGCAAGTTCGGCCAGAGTCAGACTTTTGACCAGCTTGTTCTGAACCAGATAATTGACCAGCGAAACCTTGTCGCGCCGTGCCTGCTGGTAGGCCTGTTGGGCAGATTTTTCATTGAGCAGTTCGGCCTGGACGAGTTGTTTCGCCAAACCGGTTAGGACGACATCAGTCATTACAGCCACCAGACACAGACATTGGACCGTTTATAGCCTAGTCGGGCGGTGCTGCCAAATGTGCGCTTCAAGAGTGACAATATTTGTCACTATTTGCCGCCGGCAGCCGGGCAAGAGCATTCAATCAGCGGCAAGGCGCATTAAAAACGTTGTTGTGGAAGTTGGCACGGCGTATGCGTCTATGCTCATGACGCAGCACCAAATTGACGATCGGAGATGTACGTTATGCAATCACAAAAAGGTTTTACCCTTATCGAACTGATGATCGTGGTTGCGATCATCGGTATTCTCGCCGCTGTTGCCATCCCGGCTTACCAAAACTATACCCTGCGCGCGCAGGCTTCTGCACTTCTCGCAGGGCTGGATTCGGCGAAATTGGGTGTGGCAGAAAACTTCTCGAACGGTCTGCAGACCACCGCGCTGTGCAACAACATGACCCTGGCGACTGGCCAGACTTGCACCGGCAACGGCGTCCTGGCCGCTAGCCGTACTAACCCGACCGTCAGCGTGACCCTGACTCCAGTCGTACCTACGGCTACTGCAACTAGCACCGGCCAAAGCATCACCTGGTCGTGTACTGCTTCCCCTGCAGCTGCTGCACCAAGTGCCTGCACCGGCTCTTGATCGGTTTCTGGATCTAGAAAAGGCGCCTCGTGCGCCTTTTTTATTACATCCCTACGAGTGTCTGCGACTTGAAAGACGGCGCCATCTATAAAAATACAGGGCTAGCCATCATTGCAGCCCTGATCTTTACGCCCATCGTCTTCTCCCATTTTTATGATCACGACTGGCAGCGGTTATTCCAGGTAGGCGTGGCGTGTCTTGCGCTTTTGTTCTTGCTGGTGAGCGCCGACAGGCGTGCAGCCGTTCCCGCTGAATGCCGGTGGGGCCTGGGCCTGATTGTCGCCCTGGCGTTTCTTTCGTGCGTGCTGAGTGCCAAGCCTTACTGGGCGTTTTGTGAAGTCGCGTTGGCATTCGCCTGTTGCGCCATCGCCTTGTACGTGGCGCAGGCTCGCCGACAGGCACAGGCTTCGCTCGATCATGCGTTCGTGTGTTTCGTCATTGCGCTTTGCGCCCTCAAAGTCTTGCAGTTCTTTTCTTCCACCCTGGCCGGTTACGTGACCTCTACCGGTACACTTGATCTCGACCTGCTTATCGAAGGCTTTTCCAACAGGCGGTTCTACGGTCAGTTCCAGACGATGACGCTGCCCCTGTTGGCTCTCCCTTTATTGTTGCCGGGCCTCAAGCGCCCCATCAGGCACTCGATTTTCGCCTTGCTTGCCTGTTGGTGGCTGATCGCGATTGTTGGCGGTACGCGGGGAACCTGGCTGGGCATGGCTGTCGCGGCGGCAGTGATTTCAAAGTGCGGCCTCAGCGGTCGCCAATGGGTACGGTGGCAGATACTGGCGGCCTTGGCAGGTCTCTGCCTCTATGGGTTGCTGTTCAGCCTGCTGTCCGACCTTCTGCATGTGAAGCTCGTCAACTCTGCCGGTGGTCGCCTCACGGTGACGCTGTCTGCACGCGAGATCATCTGGGATCAGGCCTGGGAAATGATCAAGAGCCGGCCGATTCTGGGGTTTGGGCCGATGCACTTTGCCAACAGTCATAACCTGGTTGGGGCGCATCCGCACCAGGCCATCCTGCAATGGGCAAGTGAATGGGGCGTTCCCTCCACATTGCTGGTGGGCGGGCTGGCGTTTCGTGGCATATGGGCAACCATCCGGCTGGCAAGAGAGCGGGCTGCCTCTCACGACAAGGCAGACCTGTTGCGCATTTGCCTGCTCGCGAGCCTGCTGGGTGCCCTGACCCAATCGATGGTCGATGGGGTTATCGTCATGCCTTATTCTCAGATCTGGCTGGCGATCGTGGTCGGATGGCTGATTGGCCTCCACCGAGGGGCTGTCGAGCGCGGTCCGGGGCTTGCATGGCTGCGTCAGGGCTGGATGGCGATGATGGTGCTCTCCATCGGCTTGCTGGTGTTTGAAGTGGCCCGCGACTTTCCGAACCTCGACGCGCGCAGTGCCGAGTTTGATCGCGATTTGGGGGGAACCCATCTGCCTCGCTTCTGGCGGCAGGGGGTGATCGCCACCAAGGCTGACTTACCATTGCCCCCGCATTAGAGTCCTGATAGTTTTCTTCTCACCCGCCGAAATAGCTCAGTCGGTAGAGCAGCGCACTCGTAACGCGAAGGTCGCAGGTTCGATTCCTGTTTTCGGCACCATCTCATCTTTTGCCACTCCCCCGGCCGTTGCGGCTGTCTCGCTCGTCAAAGGAATTGAAGCGCAAGGCTATGGATATCATCGGTGCTCTTGTTGAAGTAGCCAAGGTGTTGAGCCTGGTCAATATGGAGGCCGGCACGTACGGACCGCCGACCTGGCCGAGGCGGCACAAGACCTTTCTTCGGGTCGTGTCATTGCTCATTGCGGTCCCGCTCCTGCTGCTCATGCTCCCGTTTTCGGGAATCCTGATCGCGGGCGGTATCTATCTGTTTTGTGTGCTGATCGTTCTGCTGATCAGAGGCGAAAGCAAGCCTTCACCCGGCATGCGCTTCTGTGGTTTTTGCAGCGGCGAGACGGCGCTGGACACCGCCCGATGCGCGCATTGTTTCAGCTACGAAGCGGTGGGTAATCCTGTGGCTGGCGCGGCTGCGCGTGTCGAGTGCTGGGGTGTGGATGTGTTTTGCAAGGCGCAGACACGTGGCAACGTGGTGGGCAAGATCAAAGCCATGGGCCTTTCGGTGATGGAGGAGGGGCTGGTCAAGGTCACGGTCGGACCCTTCAACTCCCAGTGGGAGGCCAGCAAGGCGGTGAAGGCGTTGCGTCGTGCTCACGGTATGGAAGGGTATGTCATCTGGACGACCGTGCCTGAGTAAATGACACCCCGGCAGGGCGTGGGCCGCTCTGCAATAAGCCTATGCGTTGCTGTTTCATTGCCGCTGCGCCCGCGGCGCGGGTACACTCGGCGCCCTCATTCACCGCGACCCGCTTGGCAGTCTGCCTTGCCGTCCTCATCTGCAAGACAAGCGATGCTTACCAATCAGAAATACCGGGCCGACATTGACGGCTTGCGGGCAATTGCCGTTCTTTCCGTTGTCATCTATCACGCGTTTCCCGCATTGCTGCCCGGCGGCTTCATAGGCGTTGATGTTTTCTTCGTGATTTCGGGTTACTTGATTACCGGTATCTTGCTCAAGGAACTCGAGTCCGGGACTTTCAGCATCTTCAAGTTCTACCTGCGAAGGATCCGGCGGATCTTCCCGGCGCTGTTGCTGGTGCTGGCAGCCTGTCTGATCGTTGGCTGGTATGTGTTGTTCGACGATGAGTTGAAGGCGCTCGGCAAGCATGTGTTTGCCGGGGCCGGTTTCATTTCCAACATTGCCCTTTGGCGCGAAGTTGGATATTTCGATGCCGCCGCTGAAACCAAACCGTTGCTTCACTTGTGGAGCCTGGGGATCGAAGAGCAGTTCTACCTGTTCTGGCCGATCGCCCTGTGGGTGGGCTTTCGGTGCAGGAAAGTGGCGGTCTGGGGGTTCGCGCTCCTGATTGGGTTGTCGCTTTATGCGAGTGCCGTGAAGGTCAGCACCGATCCGACGGCCGCGTTCTATTCACCGCTCACCAGGTTCTGGGAGCTTGCGCTGGGCGGCGCCCTTGCCTATCTGCATGCAGGCAAGGCGATCAGTACTCATCGTCTGCGCTGGACCCAGGAGGTCAGCGCTGTCGGCGGGATGCTGTTGCTGGCTGCGGGGCTGGTGCTGATCGACAAGACCCGATCCTTCCCGGGCCTGTGGGCGCTGTTGCCCGTGGGTGCGTCGCTGCTGTTGATCGGGCCTGGCCGGAACTCCTGGATCAACCGGCAAATCCTGTCGAACAGGCTGGCGGTGTGGGTCGGTTTGATCAGCTTTCCGCTGTACCTGTGGCATTGGCCGATCATGTCGTTCTCGACCATCGTCTCCAGCCAGTTCGCCGAGCCCTGGTATCGCGCAGGCGCGGTGGCGCTGTCTGTGGTGCTGGCGTGGATCACCTACAAGGTCGTGGAAACTCCGGTGCGCAAGTCCCGGACCAACACCAACGCCGCAGTGCTGGCGGTCATGATGGTGATGGTGGCAGCGCTGGGGATTTCGGTATTCAGGGGTACGCTGTTCAATCTGCGGCAAGTGAGCCCGATGGCCCAGGACATGGGGCATACTAGGTTTTTCGATTACATGAAGGCCAACTTCTACCCCTGTGCGGATGAAGGCGTGCGGGCGCAATCGGAAACTTATGAAA
>Ga0207655_1003652_pt1 | contig 11357 bp, 8 predicted proteins | sample KBSM44metaG_FD_184398 | JGI IMG/M metagenome (GOLD analysis project Ga0207655, IMG submission 184398) | Miscanthus rhizosphere microbial communities from Kellogg Biological Station, Michigan, USA - KBS M4-4 metaG (SPAdes) (version 2) | ecosystem: Host-associated > Plants > Roots > Rhizosphere >... | reverse complement strand
ACGCCGGCATGCAAGACTCCGCCACTGAAAACCTTCGATGGCGTCGATCCTAGTGCGTGACTTCAAACACTGTCTTGCGCGCGTGCCCGCAAAGAAATTTGTTTGGCGTAGGCCTTCGGCGACTGGCCGGTGTGTCGGCGGAAACAACTGTAGAACGCTGACAGCGAGTTGAAACCGGCAGCAAACGCCAGCTCATCGATACGCAGCGGCGGCATGGCCTGATCCAGTGACTTGAGCAAGTGCTGCAGGCGGGCCTGGTTGACGTAGCGATAGAAGCTCTGGCCGAGCACCTGATTGAGCAGGTAGGAAATCTGATTGCGGCTGTAGCCGCACTCCTTCGCCACCCGTTGCAGATCCAGTTCCGGATCGAGATACGGTTGCTGGCGTTCGAAATATTGCTGCAGATCCTCGGCCATGAAACTGATCTGGCGCGGCGAAAGCCCCAAGCGACTGACCGCCGGACGCTGACTGGGTGCGACAACGCCGTTGGTTTGCGTGCGGACCAGCGAGGCGTATTCGTTGACCCGCCAGATCAGCCCGTCCTTGACCGTGATCGCTTCGCTGGATCGGAACGACACCAGCCCGTCGCCACCGCGCAAAGTCACTTCGTATTGAATGAACGCGGTGTTGCCATCCACGCGAATCCGGTCGCAATGCTCGAGCGCTTCGTCGGATTCTCGCGGCATGCTCACGCGCACGTACTCGCGCAATTCGTCGAGACCCAGGACCCGGTTCTGAAAGAAATCGTTGTATTGGACGTCAGGGTGATACAGCGCCATGACGCTGTCCAGATCGCGGTGCTTCCAGCTCAGGTGGTAGCGCATGACCGTGGCGGCCGTGGCCGGGGTCTGTTCGGGGCCGTCATCGTCGGCGTGCATAAAGGGCTCGGCGCAAAAGAACCGAGCTTGCCCAAGTTCGACAAAACGATCAACGAGCAAACCGTAGTGGCCATTTGGCGATGACTGATCCCGACGTGACTTACATCAAAAAACGCGCAGCAATCGCAAAATGAACTGAAAAATCTCACGGAAAATTCACATGCGGGTGCTACTTTTAACGTCACTGACCGGTTGAGCCAATGAAGGCTCTTCCCACCTAACATGAGCAAAAGGAAGCGCTCGATGAAGAAGGCGGGCAACACATGAATAAAGGCTCCAGTAAAGTCACGTTTCCCAATGCGTGCCAACTGATGCGTTGGCACTTTCATCCCATGGGTTTTGAGGCAACGATGGATGCGCCGGGCAGCATGATTGCCCGTCTGTTTGATCGTGCCAGCGGTGAAACCATGATCGCCATCGCCGGTATTCCTTGTGCGACGGTGATGAACGCGGCCGATGTCGAACGCATCATTGAGGCTGTGGAAGACGAACTGGAGGCTTTCATTCCTCCGGAATCTCTCAAGAGTTACGCATAAACTATTGTTTTATATAAAAAAGCCCGCCAATTCAGGCGGGCTTTTTTTGTGCTTGCGTGCTACGCGTTTTGCGGCTGTTTTCGGTGATCGACGAAGAATGCCTTGCCTTGGGCAACCCGATCGGACGCCCTTGGCATGTTCACCGCCTGGGTATCCTGCGGCTCGACGTACCAGTAGCAATGGCTGACCGCCCGGGTGATACCAACGTAGGCCAGACGCAGGATCTCGTCCTTCTGCGCCGTGTCATAAGGCTCACTGTCGCCAGCCTTGCCCAAGCCGGCCATGCGATACACCTGGTTCTTGTAGGGCGAACTGGTCAGGTGCTGGCAGTCACCGAGCAGGAACACCGCATCAGCCTGCAGCCCCTTGGCGCTGTGGTAAGTCAGCTGTTTCAGCCGTCGCGCTTCGTACGGCAAGCTCGAATCAACATTAACTACAGGCTGAATATGCTGCTCTATCAATAACTTATCGCTGCTTTTTCGATAGAGCATCAAGATCGAATCGCCACGATTGTAATGTTCGGCCAAGCGCTGCCCCATGGCCTGGTCATCACGCTCTAGCACGTTGACCGGCTGCGCAGGCTTGGGCGCACCGCTGGCCTTGGCCTTCTTGCCGGGGATTGCCGGCGCGGCACGAACGATGTGTTCGGCAGCATCGATGATGTGCTGATGGCTGCGATAGTTGTCGCTGAGCATCACCCGCGTGGTGCTCGGTGACGGGAATTCCTTGTTGAACTCCATGAAGTAACTGGGCGAACTGCCGCGCCAGCCGTAGATCGACTGCCAGTCATCGCCTACGCAGAGCAACGAAGAACGCTGCGCACCCCGCCCGACATGCATGGCCGGGCCGCGACTGCGGATTTCCGCGAGGCTGGCACGGATCCACGAGACGATCTGCGGCGATACGTCCTGAAATTCGTCGATCATCAAGTGCGACATGGGCCGCAGCAGCTCATCGCTGAGCAGCTTGAGGTTCTCTGGGGAATGCTCGCTGAACAGCGCAAACATTCGGTTGTAGGTCATCACCGGAGGCTTCTGATCGAGCAGATGATCTTCCAGGGCGCGCCAGAACAGGCTCAGCGCCTCGAAGAAGAATCGATCCGGGTCGTCCTTGGCAAAGCTCATGCGGCCGACGGCATCCGGCACATCCAGCCCAAGGTTTTCGATAAAGCCGGCCGCCGCAACAAAACAGTCCAGTAACGGCGCCGAAACCAGTTCACCTTTGACCTTGTAATCGAACCCCGGACCCGCGCTCGCATCGCCAGCCAACGTCGACAGAACCCGCTTTGACATTTCATAGCTATCCAGCCAAATCAATGGCTTATGACAGAAAGCTTGAAACAGGGTGCGCTTCACAGCCCATTCAGCACGCACGCTAAGCTTGGCGTTGGGGCGGCAGATTTGCGGGTTTTCCCGGTGATCGAAGCCGAGCACTACCCAGGCATCGAGGCTGGGAATGTAGCCGTGGCAGTGAAAGGTCGAACCGTTGATCTCGAACGTCTGCCGGCTGGGCTCAATGCCCTTGATCGGCCAGGCACCGGCGCGAAACCACAGGTCTTCGATGGCATCGCACAGTTCTTCGTCGCGTTTGGCTGCCAGTTCGGTCACCGCCATGCGCTTTTGCACGTCCGGGTGATCGCGCTCAAGCTCCTTGAGCTGCAAGGCAGCCTTGGCCAGTGGTTGAATCAACTGGCGGAAACGTTGGTCCTGATTGAATAACCGGTGGTAGCACGCGTTGAGCTGCTGGCGCTGGGCATCATTGATTCGCAGATCGAACGGGTTGCTGTCGACCTCCTCGTCAGCGCCTTGTGGCCGATTGCTTAGATTTTCAAAAGCCTGCAAGCGTTCAAACCCCGGCAGGCTGCGTACCATCGGCAAAATGCGTGAGTGAAAGGTGCGCACCAGTTCCCGCGCCTGTTGCAGGCTCAATGGCTGGCCCCAGAGCGCGAACATCTCGATCAGCTTATTGATGAAGTCCCTGCGCGACTCACGGGTGAAGGTCACCACGGTCATCGAATCCAGCTCAAACCCCAGATAATGCGTGAGCAACAGGATGCGCAGCACCAACGTGGTCGACTTGCCTGCCCCGGCCCCGGCGATCACCGAGGTCGAGGGAGTGTCACTGAAAATCATCTTCCATTGAGCGAGGCTTGGCTGGGCATGCGCGGGCAGTAGGCGCGCCACATCGGCTTTCATGCGCTTCTTCAGCTCGGCGCTGAGTGGCAGACGCCAGTCGTCGAACAGATGATTATCGACGCTCGGCGGACGATGCTCGGTGCTGCGACTGTCACGAATCAACAGCACCTGCCGGCCTTCTTCCAGGCCTTCGAGTTTCCCCTCCTTGAAGCCGTACTCCACGCCAGCGGTGTGTCCGCTGCGAAAACCGTCCGCCTGGCCGTGCAGCCACGACGCACGGTGTTGAGCGCGCAAGCGTGTCAGGCCATGGCCGAAGAAACGTGCGGCGAGACGCTTGAACCATGGCATCTCGGCCAATGGACGAAGTTCGGGAGGAAGATCGGGAGTGTGTTGCGCCACGCTGAGGGGCTCCAGTGTGTGAGGCTGTTGGGGGCTATGGTGGCTTTATTTGCTCATGAGTTCTAGCTAAATGCTTACAGCTCATTGGTTTAGGCGATGAACTGAAAGTTGCGTGAGATTATTTTGAGCCGGTTTCCCATCAACGGATTCGATGAGAATGCCGCACTTTTTACGCTTTTTCTCGATGGTTGACTGATGGATGATGCCCGTCATTAACCGACGGTCTCGCTTCGTGGCTCTGGCGTTACGCCCCATGACGAACCTTTTCAGGAGACGATCATGCTTGAACTCAGACCTTTCAATACACTGGGCGGCGCTCACCACGGCTGGTTGGATGCCCATCACCACTTTTCGTTCGCCGAATACTACGACCCGCAACGCATGAACTGGGGCAATCTGCGGGTGTGGAACGATGACGTGATCGCCGCCGGCACCGGATTCCCGCTGCACCCGCACCGCGACATGGAAATCATCACTTACGTGCGTGAAGGTGCGATTACCCACCAGGACAACCTTGGCAACAAGGGCCGTACTGAAGCAGGCGACGTGCAGGTCATGAGCGCCGGCACCGGCATCGCACACAGCGAATACAACCTGGAAGACAAAGAGACCCGAATCTTTCAGATCTGGATTCTGCCGACGGAAACTGGCGCGCCGCCATCGTGGGGTGCCAAACCGTTCCCCAAAGGCCAGCGCGAAGGCTTCGTGACCCTCGCCAGCGGCAAGGACGGCGACGATCAGAGCCTGCGCATTCGCGGTGATGCGCGGTTGGTCGCAGCCAACCTCAAGGCCGGCGAAACAGCTGAATATCAGCTGGATGCCGGACGTCGAGCGTATCTGGTACCCGCCACCGGTCTGATTGAAGTCAATGGCTTGCGCGCACAAGCTCGAGACGGTGTTGCCGTCGAGCATGAGTCAATACTGACTGTGACGGCGCTCGAAGACAGCGAAATCGTGTTGGTGGATCTGGCTTGATCGCCTGATATGCAGGTAAAAAAAGGGGCGACCGTCATGGTCGCCCCTTTTTTTGCAGCTTTTGTGGCGAGGGGATTCATCCCCGATAGGCCGCAAAGCGGCCTTCTTTTCAATGGAGCGGACTGCTACGCAATCCATCGGGGATAAATCCCCTCACCACAGGAAGAACTCACCTCCCTGAAGATCACTTGGTGCTGATTGCGCCATCCACCAGCGTTTGCGCTTCACCCACCAGTTGCTTGAGGTGGTCGTCGCCAATGAAGCTTTCGGCGTAGATCTTGTAGATGTCTTCGGTGCCCGAAGGACGTGCGGCGAACCAGCCGTTTTCGGTCATCACCTTCAGACCACCAATGGCCTGATCGTTGCCCGGCGCATGGCTGAGAATGCTCTGAATCTTCTCGCCTGCCAGTTCGGTCGACGTTACTTGCTCCGGCGACAGTTTGCTCAACAGCGCTTTCTGCTCAGGGTTGGCCTTGGCGTCTACGCGCACCGAGAACGGCTCGCCCAGCTCATCGGTCAGTGCGCGATAAGCCTGGCTTGGATCACGCCCGGTACGAGCAGTCATTTCCGCCGCCAACAACGCCGGAATCAGACCGTCCTTGTCGGTGCTCCAGACGCCGCCATCCTTGCGCAGGAACGAAGCGCCAGCACTCTCCTCGCCACCGAAGCCCAGCGAGCCGTCGAACAGGCCATCGGCAAACCATTTGAAACCAACCGGCACTTCGTACAGACGACGCCCCAGACGCTTGGCCACGCGATCGATCAGACCGCTGCTGACCACGGTTTTACCCACGGCGGCGTCGGCGCGCCATTGCGGACGGTTCTGGAACAGGTAATCGATGGACACCGCCAGATAGTTGTTCGGTGCCAGCAGACCACCCGACGGGGTGACGATGCCATGGCGATCGTGATCCGGGTCGCAGGCGAAGGCCACGTCGTAACGCTCCTTGAGACCGATCAAACCTTGCATGGCATGGCTGGACGACGGGTCCATACGGATCTGTCCATCCCAGTCGACCGTCATGAAGCGGAAAGTCGGATCGACCTGCTTGTTCACCACATCCAGATCAAGACGGTAATGCTCGGCAATCGCCGACCAGTAGCGCACCCCTGCTCCGCCCAACGGATCTACACCCAGACGCAGCTTGGCGTCACGGATGGCATCGAAGTCGATCACGTTGATGAGGTCAGCGACGTAGGTGTTGAGGTAGTCGTGACGGTGTGTGGTGCTGGCCTTGAGCGCCTGCTCGTAGCTGATGCGTTTGACGCCTGCCAGCTTGTTGGCCAGCAGTTCGTTGGCCTTGGCTTCGATCCACTTGGTGATGTGGGTGTCGGCCGGGCCGCCGTTGGTAGGGTTGTATTTGTAGCCCCCGCTTTGTGGCGGATTGTGCGACGGCGTAATCACGATGCCATCGGCCAGGCCCGAAGTGCGGCCACGGTTGTAGCAGAGAATTGCATGCGAAACTGCAGGTGTCGGGGTGTATTCGTCACCTTCGGCGATCATTACGGTAACGCCGTTGGCCGCCAGCACTTCCAGCGCACTGGCCCCGGCCGGGGTCGACAGCGCGTGAGTGTCGATACCGACGAACAACGGGCCGTCGATGCCCTGGGCTTCGCGGTACAGGCAGATCGCCTGGCTGATCGCCAGAACGTGCCACTCATTGAAACTCAGGTCGAAGGAGCTGCCGCGATGCCCGGAAGTACCGAATGCAACACGCTGGGTGGCAATCGAAGCGTCCGGTTGGCCGGTGTAATAAGCCGTTACCAGTCGCGGGATGTCGACCAACAATTCTGCTGGTGCCGGTTTGCCCGCAAAAGGACTGATAGTCATGCAAAACCTCTGAAATAGAGTGGTTCAGGAAATACAGCGCAGTTTACTGACAGTTCGACCGCAGCGCGACGGGATCTATCCGACAGATTTCAACGTTCATTCCAGCGGCGCCAAGCGCAACGCCTCTCCCAACCTCTCGAGCGCTCCGCCCAAGCCGCTCTCGCCGTGATCCAGCAGGTTCAGGCGCAGATGCCGACGGTGCAATCCCTGCAAGCTGAACAGTTCGCCCGGCGCAATCAACACCTGTTGCCTGAGCAGGCGCTGAAACACATCGCGCATATCCACCGGCCGCCGTGCCCGCACCCAGACCGTCGCTCCGCCTTGTGGTTCAACAACCTGCAGCGCTTCGCCCAGACGCTCGCGCAACAAGTCGATCATCGGCGTACGGCGTTCCTTGAGGCGCCGGCGAAGTACGTACAGATGCTGGTCGACCCGACCGTTTCCATACAGCCGGGCAATGGCCTTCTGGCGAACGGGTGACAACCGGAACGAGCGCATCAGAAAATGCCGCTGCATTTCGTGCTTCCATTGGCGCGACAACACGTACCCGTAAGGCGCTTCGATACCGATGAATTTCTCGAACGTGGAGAAGACCAGCAGTCGGTCAGGGTCCAGTTGATCACGCAGACGCTCGACGCCCGTTGCCTCGCCCAGTTCACCGTAGCAGTCGTTTTCCAGCACCCAGGTGCCGTGCTCGCCAAGCAGGCCGGCGATCACGTTGCGGTTATCCGCTGGAACCTGTGTACCGCGCGGCATGCACAGGCCCGAGGACAGCAGAATCAGCCGCACGTCTTCGGTCTTGAGCAGTGTTTCCAGCCGCTGCAGCTCCAGCCCGCCACAGGCCTGCAACGGCAGTTCGATTACACGCACCTCAGCCGCCTGCAGCAACCGCAGTATCACCCAGTCACAGGGCGACTCGACCAGAATGGTTGTGTGCCTGAGCTGCAGAACGGCCACCAGGATCTCCAGCACCCCGCGCATATCCGCGCCGATGTAAACATCCTCGGCGTGCCAGCACTGCTTTGGCGAGGTGGTATAGCGGGCCGCCAGGACGGCGCGTAATTCCAGTTCACCACAAGGCTGGTCGAGCAACGGCGGCTGGCGGGGATACTGGCGCAGCAGCTCACGCTCCAACAACAGCAATGGACTATCCAGTGATTGCAGCGAAACCGGATCATCAGCATTCAACAAACGCATACCCGGGTGCAGCGCGTTGACATAGAGCGTTTCGAGCAGATCATTGCTCATGGCAGGTGGCGTCCCCCCCGAAACCGCCCTGGCGTAATACCCGGACTTGGCCACTGAATAGATCCGCCCTTCCTTTTCGAGCAACGAGTAAGCGTATTGAATGGTCGAGATCGACACGTTCAAGCGATCTGCCAACTGACGCAGCGATGGCAGCCTTGAATTGCCATCGCAAGCCGACTCGGCCATCAAGCGCATCAGGTATCGATAGACTGCCTGGTAGGCGAAACCGGATTCCCGTGCAGCCTTCATGAGACGGACACCATAACCGTTGGTGCGCCCAAGGATCGCTCGCTCACTTCATCGTTCCACTGACCGGTCACCCACGCCGGAGCCATCGAGGCCTGCCGCGTCGAGTGCGGTCTCCAGTGTTTGCCGGGCCGCACCGTGCGCAGGCAAGGGTTCCATGGCGTAGAGGTGGCCGATGAGCCGAACCGGTAAACCGCTGACGTCCATCATCCACTGCATTACCTGCTCCGGGCCGTGCAGCCCCTGCATGGCCCGATGCAAATCAGGCAGCGCCACCAACATGCCGGGATGACAGCTGCGCAGGAACCGCTCGAGCCCGGCTCCACGCTCGATGAACGGCGTGAACAGCAGGCAGACCCATTGTGCTTCGTTCAGACCGTAAGTCTGGTGCAGCCAGCTCGCCGCTGCTTCGCGCAGTTCTTCCGTGGTCTGCCGTTGCCCCAGTCTTGCGATCATCTGCTCGCAGACCGGTTCCGGCACCCGCTGCAGCTGCATGTTCGCCAGCATGCGCTGGACATGTTCCGAGAACCCCGCTTCATAGCTGCGATCGCTGATGAACTCCGCTTCCAGGCCGCGTAAATGGGCCTCGATCAAAGGGTCGGCGTATTCGCCCTCACCCTGGTGAAACACCCATTCCTCTGCCTCGAACCCCAGAAACTCGCTCAGTAGCGGCCAGCGTTCTTCAAGATTGCCGACCGCCATGTCATGAATGTCGACAAATGTCGTGCGACGACATGACTCGAAGCCACCCTCGGGACGCCAGCATTGCCGCTCCGATTCGGAGTAAAAACCGCGATACAAATCCCCTCCCAATCCGTCCAGCAAAGCGAACAGCTCATCGAACGTCCCGGAATTCGGCGTCAGCGCCCCGATACCGGCCTTCTGCACGGCCCGGTCCAGGTCTTCGACAAACTGCTTCTGACGACGCGGCGATTCGCTGGCCAGCCAGGCATCCACGCCGTTACTCCAGCGAGCAATCTGGCCGTAAAATTCGGCCCAGGCCAGGCAGGCGTCGTCCCGCCACTCAAGCTTCTCGCCCCTGGCACGTCGATGCCCCATCATCAGCAGATTGGTGCGATGGGCGTCCGCGCTGTCCATTCCGAGTGGCGCCAGATGGTTGAACGGCAACACTTGTCGATGTTCCACCATGAGCAACTCGACACGGGGGTCGTCATACAGAAACAAGGCAGCGAAGCTGCGGTGCATGTTGTTCAGCGCCGCCGTCCCCGATTCGCTGCGGCGCAAGGTGGCCACACGTAACTGGAACGTGGCGGGGGCGCGGCCGGCAATACTCAACTGGGCGGCGCGCAGCAGCGCCAGCATGTAGCAACTGTCACGGGTACCGGATGGCGTCACCATGACCTTGTATTCACCCATGCGCTCCATTCCGCCGGCGGCGACCACCAGACGCTGGATCAGCAACTGCAGCGCTGTGCGCTCGGCTCTGGAAAAGAAACTCAGCAGGCGTTGCAATACTTGCTGGTAGACATAGTTCATTGCCTGATCATGGATCGTGCTCATCAGTACTTTACCCGGCATAAAAAATTCATATCGCGCATCAGCGATGACGCTGGCGCAATAAATTCATCAATAAGTAATAGACGATCAAATACTAACACTTATGATTTTGAAGTTATTTGAAACACTTGACGCAATGAAGTCAGCAACCCCACCGCCTCAGACAACGTAAACCACTGTCAGCATTGAATTTTTTCTGATCAGAAAATATCTGAGGAAACTTCTTACAGCGTCCCACGAACATTGAGTACAACAAAAGCAGAACAACAATAGGAAATGCCCTACAGTCATTAAACAAAAACCGCTATATCGCCCATGAGGGGAAACGTTAAACGCGAAATGAAAAACAGAATGCACAGACATGGCTCATTCCTTGAGATGAAAGTAATCATTCAATTATCAGGGCTTATATGGCGAATAGAAGATACAGATGGCAGACAAAAACCGGTTCAGATGCACAACCGGCCACGCACCATGCTTGGTCTGTCTGATTATTTGCGAGAGGTAAAAACGCAAGAGTCCGTGGGGCCACGGACTCTGTTCGGAGGGAGTTACGCGGGCTCGACCTGCAGGGCGACCCGTTCGCGGCATGGGCATTCGTCCATGTAGCGATGTGCTTCGACGAACTCGTTGAACGGGAAGACCCGGGTCTTGAGTGGCAGCAGCACACGGTCGGCCGTCAGCTGATTGATATCACGCAGGGCACGCTGCAAGGCGACTTGATCCTGAACAATGCCCAACTCGGGTTTACCGGTGAAATTACCGATGCAGTGCACAAAGAACTGGATGTTTTTCTGGAACGCCGCACAGGCCGGAAATGGTGTCTGGTTGCCACCCTGCAGACCATACAGGACCAGGCTGCCACGCGGTGCGAGGACATCGCCGAGCAATGACATCTGCGGGCCGCCCAGACCGTCGAACACCACATCGACACCACGGTTGTCGGTGATCTTGTTGATTCGCATCAACAAGTCTTCTTCCTCGGTGACGATGACTTTCTCGGCACCCAGCGACAGCAGGTACTCACGCTCATCAGCGGTTTTCGTCGCGGCAATCACCCGCACGCCCATGGCTTTGCCCAACTGGACAAAGGACGGACCGGCGCAATGGCTGGCGTCAGTGACCAGAGCAAACTGCCCTGGTTTGACCCGCGCCAGATCCGCATAGGCAAAATAGGCGATCAACAACGGCGTGTAATGCACGCTGGCCTCAACCGCGCTGAGTACATCCGGATAACGGGTCAGCGCGGTGCGTGGCAGCACGATCTGCTCGCCATACACCGGGTAGTCGTTCGGGCTTTCGGCCGGAAAACTGGCCACCTTGTCGCCCACCGACAGATCGTCCACACCGTCACCGACGGCGGTGACCACACCGGCCATTTCATGGCCGAGACCGGACGGCAGGCGTGCCTGGGACGAGGCCAGATTCTGACGCCAGAGAATGTCGTACCAGCTGATGCCGATCGCCTCGACACGCACCTGCACTTCGCCAGGACCTGGCTGAGCGGCCGCATGCTCTTCGCATTTGAGCACCTCGGCCGGACCAAACTTGTGAAAACGGATCGTGCGGGACATCGCAAACCTCGTCAAAG